>Ga0335080_10002111_pt1 | contig 19771 bp, 14 predicted proteins | sample Lox_Sample_34_FD_206720 | JGI IMG/M metagenome (GOLD analysis project Ga0335080, IMG submission 206720) | Soil microbial communities from Loxahatchee National Wildlife Refuge, Florida, United States - Lox_Sample_3.4 | ecosystem: Environmental > Terrestrial > Soil > Wetlands | place: USA...
GTTTGCTAGAAATGGCTCGGGGGGACTTGCCTTGACGCCCCAAACCGGAACCTTTTGTAGCTTCGAGATTCCCAGGGTCCAGCCGGACGATTGGGGAACAACCCTTTCGACCTGAAACAGGACCGGACGCGAGTCGAGCTCGCGTCCATTGCGCCTTTCGATCACGCGCAGGGCGACGACGGAATCCTTCTGCACTTCGACTCGCAGAGACAACTGGCAGCCGCCGTCGCTGACGTCGGAAGTTACGGTGCGCTCGGTAAAAAATCGCCCGAAGCGGTTGAAGCCGCAGACTTCGATCCGAAATGCGCTGGTGACGCGCTGTTCGCGACGAGGCTGGCGGGCGGGTTCGCTGGTGTGCGATTCATGAAGGGAAGCTGCTGGGTTTGCCATGACTTGTTTTCTCCTTCCGAGATTTCGAGTGCGGCCTTCCGAGAGCCATGCCCGCCAGAAACACTGAACGACCACGTTCCGGCGGCGCTGATCTTCTGCCGGCGAGATTTGCTACGCGGCGCCTTTGGCGATTGCTTTTTTCGTGGTGCGCTTCAGGAACCGGTAGAGGCTGGTGCGGCCGATTCCCAGAATCTGCGAAGCGCGCACACGATTGCCGTTGCACATCTCCAGCACGCGCTGAATGTGCATCCCGCGGACTTCATCGAGAGGCAGAGGGCGCCAGTTCTCTTCGGCGTGGGCGGCAGCGCGGCGCGGTTTCTGCAGGTGGGCCGGCAGGTCCGTAACGTCAATGAAATCGGCGCTGGCGGTAATGGCGGCGCTGGAGATCACGTTTTCCAGTTCGCGGACATTGCCGGGCCAGTCGTGCTGGAGCAGCGCAATCTGAGCGCGGCGGGAGAGGCCTTGAAACGGCTTGTTATAAGCCTGGCTATATTTTTTGAGGAAGTGCTGGATCAGGATGGGAATGTCCTCGATGCGATCGGCGAGTCCCGGGACGCGAATTTCGATGGTGCTAAGGCGATAGAAGAGATCTTCGCGGAAGCGCCCGGCCAGAACTTCGGCGCGGAGGTCGCGGTTCGTGGCGGCAATCAGGCGGACGTCTACGTGCTTTACCTCCGGTGAACCGACGCGCTGAATTTCGCGATTCTGAATCACGCGCAAGAGCTTGGCCTGCATTTGCAGAGAGGTTTCGCCGATTTCGTCGAGGAAGACGGCGCCACCATTGGCGTATTCGAAGAGGCCGGGCCGCGTGTCCGTGGCGCCGGTGAACGCGCCGCGGATGTGGCCGAAGAGTTGGCTCTCGAGGAGAGTGTCCACGAGCGCGGAGCAGTTACAAACGGCGAAGCGTTCCTGGCCCACGGGACTCATCTGGTGGAGGGCGCGGGCGATGAGTTCTTTGCCCGAGCCGGTGGGACCAGTGATGAGGACGTTGGTGTAGTGGCGCGCGACCTTCTTGGCAAGGTCGAATACTTCGAACATGGCCGGGCTGCGGCCGACGATTCCGTGAAATTGCAAATTTTGGAGGAGGCGCTCATCGAGGTCGCGCACCTGCAAGCGCTGGGTGAAGAGGTCGGCGAGATCGTCGAGGGTCTTGGTCAAACGAGTGTAATCGAGGGGCTTCGCGAGATAGTCGTAGGCGCCACGCTTGATGGCGTCGATGGCTGTGTCCACGGAATAATATCCGGTGACAAGAATTACGTAGATGCCGGGGTCGTATTGGAGGACTTTTTCGAGGAAGGCGAGACCATCCATTCCGGGCATTTTGAAATCGGCGATGACGGCACGGCATCCACCCATGCGGATTTTCTGCAGCGCGTCATGGGGATCCGTGGTGCCTTCGGTGGGGAAGCCGAGCTTGGCAAGGCGGGTGGTGGAGATGTCAACGAGATCGGCTTCGTCATCCAGCACGCACACGGGAAGATTTTTTCGAGCGGTGCCTACGATCGGGTTTTCTTCGACTGTAATCATGCAGGGGTGTAGGCAAGATGTGTGCCAGAAGGCGCGGGGAGAAGCCAGCGAGGCGTTGCCACGGCCGTTCGCTTTTTGGAGTTCTTGCCACAGGGCATAAATGTATGACTGCTAATAATTTGGCTTCGGAGAAGGCACGCGGCAGCATGCATTGGAGTGAAACAAGTTTGTGAATGTGAGGACCGGGAGACCGGGCGCGAGTATTTCAAATTGGGACTTCGGAAGCGAACAGTGCCAAAACGGAATCCGCAAAGCGCCAAGCTTACTGATGAAGGCTTCGTGTTGCGCGTGCAACTCGGAGCTTCAAGCCACCTTTACAACCATGCGATCCTCGGCGAAGGTTTCGCGGTAGCTGGCGCGCGGATGCAGACGCTCGAGCGAGACGCGCGACGCACCGTGCTCATCTTTCTCGGCGCTGGTGAGAGCTTCATAGGCAATCGGGAATGCAGCGCCGGAAGCGAGCGGCTGGAGCAGGCGCACGAACACGATACAGCCGGGGCGGATGGCGGAGCGCAGCCGAATGGATTTGTTGTCTTCGGAACTCCATTCGAGAGAAGTCTTCTCGACGAAGAAGTTCTCTTTGGCATCCCAGCCGGATACTTCTACGCGGTAGCTGTCTTCCTGATTCACGTTTAGGTCGATACTCATGTTCACGAAACCCCTTGAATGGCCGGTGCTTCGGTGCTTGTGCAGGAGGGATGCCAATCGCCGAAATTGGCGTGTTCAGGAATAACGAGTTACGGTGCGTGGAAGAAGGCGGGGCGGCCTTGGGTGTGCCGTAGACGCGGAGCTGATTCGATTCCGAACAATTGGGCTGTCGCAGAACTCTTAGCCTGACGTGGGCACGGCACGCGAGCCGCGGTTAGCCCCAGCTCGAACCGGGATAGAGCGCCGCGAGCGCGAGACGAAAAATGACGTCGAAAATCCGGTCGAAAAGGTACCAGGCCAGGAGCAGGCCGATCATTCCGAAGCCCTGGGTCCGAAACCAATCGAGAAAACGCCGCGCGGTATCTTCCGGCATCGCGAGGGTGATCACGGTATTCCCGTCGAGTGGCGGAACGGGCAGCAGATTGAACGTGCCGAGAAGCAGATTCAAGACGAAAAGAATGCTGAGAAAAGTTGCAGCAAAGCCGGGAAATCCCGGCCCGGTGGCGACAACCACGCGAGTGAAGCCGGCGGAAGAAGGAGCCGCAAACACGCCGGCGAGCATGCCGGCATGAATCGCCAGCGCGGCGACGATTACCAGGGTAAAGTTTGCCGCTGGTCCGGCGAGCGCCATCCAGGCCGCGCGGTGAGGGTGCCGCTCCTGCCAGGCAGGATCATAGGGAGCGCTGGCCCAGCCGATCATCCAGTGGGCCACAAAGTAGGAGAGGATTGGCACCGCAACCAAGCCAACCGGCGAGCGGCGAATGTGAGGAATCGGATTTAGCGAAACCTGGCCCCCTTCGAACGCCGTAGGATCGCCGCCGAGTTTGGCCGCCAGTGCGTGAGCCCCTTCGTGGCAAGTGGTCGAGAAGAGGAAAACGATGTACCAGATGACGCCGAGGACGAGAAAGTCGGGGGACATACGGCGGTAAGACTATGCGTTCGCCGGGCGATGCGCAAGCGTTCCGCGTACGTCACGAACGGCGGGGAATGGCTCCGGGGCTTGGACTCGAACCAAGATAACCAGCTCCAAAGGCTGGCGTGCTACCAATTGCACTACCCCGGAGAAGCAGAGATATTTTACTTCAGGTGAGCAAAGCACCGATTGAAAACTTCTAGCGTCTGGATTGTGCAGGGAAGCGTCGGTCGAGACACCGCAGCGTCGGAGAGGCCTTGGAAATGAAGGCAGGTGGGGCGTTTGCTGGGTTGAGCTCAATTTGTTAGGCTTCTGAAGCGCTTTACGCCGGAGAGGTGTCCGAGCGGTTTAAGGAGCACGCTTGGAAAGCGTGTGTTGGGGAAACTCAACCGTGGGTTCGAATCCCACCCTCTCCGCCATTTCAATAACTACCAGTAAAGGAGCTATAATTCCATCCTTGCTACTGTTGTGCTACTATAATCCTGCGATTTCTTCCCAGTCTTTGGCAAAGCCTAGGGCCCGAATGGGGCTGGCCCTAGCCGAGGTGCAAGAATGTCTATTTACACCCGAGCGAAGGATAAGAGCGGCCAGTGGCGCTACGCGAAGGTCAAAACCGGCCGGGGCATCAGGACTGGCGGTCTGAAGGGGCCGTTTCATCTCCGCTACACCACTCCTGAAGGAAAGCAAAGCTGGTGGCCTGACAAGCCGGAAACCTTCGAGGAAGCAGTCGAGCTGGATAGCAAGATCGATAGCATGGTGGCTGCGAAACAGCGGGGACTCACCATCGCGGAGTATGAAGACAGGACAAATGCTAACCGCGTTCCGATCAAAGCCGCAGCCGCGGCATTCCTCGAACAAAAGAAGAGCAAAGCCAAAAAGACCGTGGCTGCCTATACCCTTCACTTAAGGGAGTTCCAGGAGTCGCTTCGAGGCAAAGTTCACTTTATGGATGAGATCACGGCTACGACTCTTCGTGGCTACAAGGATTTAATGGAGGCAAAGGGCTTCGCGGGCAAGACGATCCATAACCGTTTGCTGACCGTTTTGTTCCTACTCAAGGAGAATGGCATAAAGAATCCGCTTAAGTGGAGCGACATGCCGACGATCGAAGAAGAACCGGCTGTTGCTTACACGGAAGATGAATTGAAAAAGTTATTTGCGGCGATGAACGCGGAAGAGAGCGTTCGCTATAAATTCTTCCTGGGCTCCGGCTGCCGAGATAAAGAAGTGACTTTCGCTGCGTGGCAAGATATCGATTTCAACAAAGGTACCTACCACGTTCGCCGCAAAGAAGACGCTGGATTCACACCGAAGACTCATGAGAGCCGTACTGTCCCGCTGCCCGAGAGTTTGGTAAAACTGCTTAAAGTCCGCCGAAAATATTCACAACATCCCCGCTGGATCTTTGTCAATAGCGAAGGCAACCCGGACAATCACTTTCTCCGGAAGCTGAAGACGATCGCGTTGCGCGCTGGGCTCAATTGCGGTCAATGCAAAACAACTATCACCAAAGGCAGCTATGATCGGAAACGGCTCGTAGAAGTGACCTGCGTTGTCGAACCGGTATGCCAACATTGGTACTTGCATCGCCTCCGCAAGACCTGCGCCACACGATGGCAAGAGCACGGAATTCCCGTGCGAACAATCCAAGCTTGGCTAGGCCACAAAAACTTGGAGACGACGATGATCTATCTTGGTGTCACTGATGTTGAGAAACTGCGACCACAGATAGACCGTGCGTTCGGCGACCGAACGGGTTGAATTTCTAGAATCTTTGTTGCGCGGTTCATCAGCGCGCGGCTGTCAAGAAACTCTGACGCGGTTGACTATCCGGACGGAGATGGCTTGGCGAGTCGCCCAGGTGATTCGTTGGAAAAGAGATCCAGATTCGATAAGCTACCGCTCACCGGAACCACCGGTTCGAATTCAACCCGGTCCGCCAACCAGTCAGCCCATTTCTCTCTGTTCCTCTAATTCCATGGAGAGTCGCAGATTTGCGGCGTAATTTGCGGGATTCGCGGAATGATTACCTGATTTGTGCGATTGCAGTTATCTCGGACGGAGAAAGAGCTCGGTAATTCTCCCGATCCAATCGCGAGGTGCACTTCCGTGCGAAGCCAGAGTTCGACCGAATGCGGGCGTAGATGCCAACGCACACGTACCATCACCGGTGATCCCTCCTAAGAGATCCCTTGACATCGTTCAGATTCGGTAGCCTCCCAATTCGATCCGATCATTCACGGCGCTGTTTAGCTGCTGCTTGCAACCTACGTAGCGCTCGGTAGTCTGTACGGAGATATGTCCCAGGAGAAACTGAATTTGCTCCAACTCTCCACCTGCGTTGTGGCACAGGCGTGCACAGCTACGACGCAAGTCGTGCGGGGCGAGTCTGTCGATCCCGGCACGCCGCGCACATTTCTTCACCACATACCATACAACGTTTTGAGTTACCCCTAATCCCCAGACCGCACCATCCCTTCGAATTGACCGAAACAGCTTACGCCAACGAGGCCGCCGCCTAATTCGAGAAAGTTCTCGCGCATCCTGGCATCGTGCTCACTTCTATCAAGTCTTGGCGTGTTTCGTGATCTTTTGCTTGACAACCTGGTCGGCTTCTTGCTGTGCCGCATAGATCGGCACGGCAAGCCCAGAGAGGCAAAATAGAAGACTTGCAATTACCTTCCACTTCTTCATGGTATCTCCTACGCGCGGCGACACAAGCGACGCAAAGAGAACAGCGGAGACGCCGCGATTTTATGGATAAGCCGTTCAAACCCTGGCAAACTAGGATGTTTTAGCAACTTGTGTACCAGACCCGTGGAGTAAGGACCGGCGGTAGGCTTTGGACCTGCAAGCGGATAGGCGACTGCTTCACAGGTCGAATCAAACCATCGGGAGTCAAGCACTCGACAATGCGTTGAAATCAGGACACTGTTCTCGTCCGCTTCCTGCCTTTCTTCTCAAAGCAGCCCATTGCACGGCTGACGTACGGCCGCGTCACATCTTGTTTTCGACTCCCTGTCCCGTGGGAGGTTTCGGAAGGGATAAATCAACCTTCGCATCGCCCGGAGTGGCTTCCTTCTCCGACCAAATCAATGCGAAAAGGAGCGCCATGCCGATCCCGACGGACACTTCGGCAAAGCGGTGAAAAAGCGATCTTCCATCCAGGTTGCGGGTGGGGCACCAATAGCACGATCGCCAACGTAACGCCGCCAAACCGGTACGCGCTTCGATCTGCCCGCATCGTTGCACAAAGCAACCCCAGGACAAACACACACGTACCGAACACAAGCACGTGAGGCCCGAAACAGCTCGCCAAAATCCCGCCAAGAACCGCTCCGAGCGCCGTTCCGATGAAGCGTTGCCAGGAAACTGCGAGAGCTGCACCCAGCGACGACTGCGTGATAACAAGCGTTGTAATGGGCGCCCAATATGCTTCCGGCAACCGAAACAGCCGCGCTACCAGAACCGAGGCTACGGTCGCCGCCGCGGTCCGCGCGGAATGTTCCATCACCGGCCACCCGATCAGCGCAACTCGATCACTCGTCATGATTTCTCAAATCAAATTGTGGCCGGATTATTCAGGGGTCAATCCCATCGCTTCCTTCATTTCATCGTGTGCCTGAATGTAAGCGAGCTGCGATTGGAGGAGCTGGGTCTTAGCATCGAGTTCCTGAGCGATCGCGCTGTCAGCCTGTGAACTAAGGGCTTCGCCTTTCTCAAGTTCTTGCCCGGAGACGCGCCTTGATTCAGAGCGTAGCGTGAGCAACTCTTCGGAAACCTGCACCATTTCCCGAGTCCGGTGCAGTTTGTTGTAAGCAACCTGTACTGCGAGCTCTACTTCTTCCGTGACACGGGCGAGGTTCTCTTTTGCCAGGGCAAGTTGCGAACTGCTCTCCTGCGAGGCTGCGCGTCTCCTACCGCCGTCGAAGAGCTCGTAGGTGAAGTGCACGCCGAAGCTGCCAAAGTTGCGGGCGAGGAACGGAACGCCGCTCTGGTAACTATACCGGGCAAAAACCGATACGTTTGGAATATAGTCGGCTTTAGACAGTTGCACGCCAGCCGAGGCTTTCCGAACCTGTTCGCGCGCTGCGAGGATTTCTGGGTGCGATTCCAGAGCGACCTTTATGCATTCTTCGCGCTCGCAGGTGTCCCGGACTCCGGGAACGCTGGGATCGAGTTCGAGGTCCGTCGATAGAGGGAGTCCGAGGGCATCGTCGAGCTGATAGGTGAGGTCGGAGAGCGCCAATTCGGTAGTGAGCAACTCCTGCTTCGCCTGCAGAGTTTGAGCGCTGCTTGCGATCCGGTCTTCCTCGAGACTGCTGCCAAACTTCACTTGTTGGATGCGCTCGCTCTCGAGCTCCTGCGACGCCTTGATCCTGGCTTCGGCTGCGCTCCGGTGCAGCTGCGCGATCAAAACCTGGTAATAGAGCTCGTGAACCTTGAGCGCAACCTCGTTCTCTGTCTGGTGCGCGTTCGCGCGGGTAGCGTTCAATTCCGCGCGCGCCGCGTCATTCGCTGGCTTGACCCTCGTCAATAATTGAGTCAGCGGTTGTACCAGCTCGGTTCCGCTTGTCGCGAATGTGCGCCCACCCTGATTAATAGTTACGGATTGGTCGGGGTTTGGAGCACCGTTTATAGTGCCCAGGCTTCCCGCAGCAATTTGGATGAACTGCGTGTCGGTCACCTTGAAAAGCCGGCTGTCGTTCTCCACGGCGGGAAAGTAAGCGCTCTTGGCAACGTCTTTGGCATGCTGGCTCTTCTCGACTTTATATCCCGCTATTCGCACCATATGGTTGTGCTTCAGCGCCAGCTGCACCGCCTCCTGCACAGTGAGATGGAGAGGCTTCTGGCCATCGCTTTGCGCTCGAGCGATCGTCAACGCGCCAAAGAATGACATACCGACTATGAGGATTTTGGCACGCATACTCATAAATTTGTTTTCTGAGGCACCAGCAAGTGTTGCTGAATGGCGCTGAGATCGCCGTAGTTCAAGGACAACCTGCGGATCAACGCAGTGATCAGCAAAGCGACGATGCACGCCCACGCCACCAAGTAGAAGCCATCGATAATCGTCAGCGTGTACGCCTGCAAACGTACTCTGGCGCCTATAAGTTCGATCGCGCGTTCCGTCGCGGCAGGCAGACCGGAGGACTTCGAAAACACTCCCGCCGTCAGACCCCGGATATTGCCGTCTGTGATCCAATTCCCGCGCTGCACGTGCAGGCCAAGGAGATTCGAATGCAGCTTCTCCCGCTGCGCGACGAAGTGCCCCATGTAGATTGCACCAAGAGTCCCCCCAAAGATTCGGATCGTATGAAAGTACGCAGAAAATGTGAGTATCCTCTGCGGCTTCATTAAGCCTCCCGAAAAAATGCCCTGCAGGATGATCGTCCCTACAAGGCCCCCGAACGCAAACAATTGCCCGACGCCCATGAGGAGTTCGGTTCGGTAATAGTTCGAGGCCGACCACGCACTGGTGAGTTCCGCGTTCAGGTAGGAAGCAATCGCCATACACACAAAACCCCAAGCCATGATCAGGCGCGTGTCAACTTTCGCAAGCATCAATAGCCCGATAACCAATGCAATGAGCAGCAGGGGAACCGCGCTCCAGATCACGGCGGGGCCAATCTGATTGGCCTCAAAGCCATGTATGGCCAGCGACTGCGGGATCAGGATGATCGTCGTCACCAGACAGAAACGAAACATGAAGAGCATAGTGCCGAGCAACACGGTGTTCCACTGGCGAAGATAGGGCAGATCCACAAAGGGATTCGGGCCGCGCAGGCGCCGCACAATCGCGCACAACAGAAGGAATGAGCCGCCGACAAAGAGCCCGGTAAACACTCCGGAACGCCACCAGTCGAGCCTTTCACCCTCGTCGCACGCACCAAGCAGCATCGCGAGCCCTGCGGCGGCGTATAGAAAACCCGCAAAACTGGGAGCCGGGCCCGGCTTCTTTCCTGCTGGAGGCTTGGGTATCCCATAGTATATGCACAGCGCCATCACGGGCGTGATCACCGCTGAATTCCAAAACATCCAGTGCCAGGAGAGATGATCTCGATACCATCCATAAAGCGATGGTGCGATGTTCACGGCCCCATCTACGGACGTTGCGTAGAGCCCCATGGTGAAAGGGAGGTAGGGAAGAGGAATATTTCGCAGCGCAAAGGTGAGGGTAAGCGGATAGAAGGTGCCGGAGGTCAGCCCCGCTAGTACAATCGCCACGATAAGCAGGCTGTAGTTGTGGATGAACGGAAGGAACGTGCATGTCACCGTAAACATCGTCGCGGCAAAGAATAGAATTTTCCGTGGCCCCAGCAAACCGCCGAGAAAAACGGTAAGCGGGCCGATGAAGATCAGCGCCATGTCAAAGGCCGCGCCGATCCACGCAGCATCGTCAAAGCTGAGTCCGAGATGGCCCCTGAGATCGGCAAGGCCGAGCGAGATCATTCGGCTGGTGAGCGTGACGGTACCTGCGCCGATGATGACGCCTAGAATCCCGAGCAAAGGGGCGTTTGAGAGCTCAGCTGGCTCTATTCCCGCAACGCGTTGCGCGAGTTGTAGCGGCGTCAGTTGGTCTACGACTGTGGTTGAGGTGGCCATCGAGAGCTCCAATCAGCGCCCTGTCCGGACGGTGGCGATGACAGAAAGCCCTGGACGCAGGGTAGCCGCAACATTCGAATCGTCAAACACGACCTTAACTTGGATTCTTTGCACGACTTTCGTGAAATTGCCGGTGGCGTTGTCGGGTGGCAGCAACGCAAATCGCGACCCGCTGGCGGGCGCAATCTCAATCACTTTGCCGTGGAAGACTTTTCTGGGGTACTCATCTACGCGGACCTCCGCCGGGTCGCCAACCTTCACATTCGTGAGCTGCGTCTCGCGATAGTTCGCCTGGACCCATTTAATCTTGCTGACGAACGGAATCACCTGTGTTCCGGGAGAAACCAACTGTCCCGGCCGCACCTGCCTTTCACCCACGGCACCGTCATAGGGAGCAGCGATCTTTGTGTATCCTAGGTTCACCTGCGCTACGGTGAGAGCCGCCTCTTTGGCGTGGAGGTCGTCAACGAGTTGTAATTGCTGCGATTGCAACACGACCTTGGCTCGCCGCTCGGCCTCGGCTGCGGCCTCGTTGCCGCGGAGCATCGTCTTTGCTTCCTCAAGGTCAGCTTCGCGGTTGGCCAAGAGAGCTGCAAAGCGTTGCTCATCGGCGACTGCCTGCTCAACCTTCTGCTGTGTGGTCGAACGGGTTTGAAAGAGCCCTTCTTGACGTCTGCGTTCGTCCTGAGTCCGTACAACGTCAGCGCGTACCGCCTGTATGCCGTCCTGTGCTGCTGTGATTTGAGCTTTTGCCTGGTCGATTCCGGCAAGAGCGCGGTCAATGCGTGCGTCTTGTAGCTCTTGCTGGCGCCGGTTGTTTTCGATTGCGGCTTTTGCAGCCTCCACGGCCGCACTTGCCTGTGCTACCTGGGCTTTGTAATCATCGTCGTCCAGTTCAACAAGGAGTTCTCCTTTGTGTACGTGCTGGAAGTCAGAGACTTCTACATCCCTAACGATACCGGCGACTTTCGTACTGAGCGGCGTAATGTCGCCCCAAACGTAAGCATCGTCTGTGACTTGGTCAATCCGGCCACCCTCCCAGGAATTCCAGTTTCGAGTGATCGTGTAAACAATCGCTGCGGCCAGCAGCGCTACCAGTATCGGAGTTCCGTACTTCTGCCACGCCGGCTTGGTTTGTCGTGGAACCTGCTCCGGCTCCGCCACCCGGGCGGGCGGTAGCGTACTCACAACTGTCGTCACATTGGACCTCCGCTTCCATTTACCTCAGGGTTGCTAGCAGATTTGGGCTTCGCGGTATGTCTGCCCGCGCATCCGAGGGTGCAATCGGTTAAACGATTTGCATCACCATAGAGTTGGCAGCAGTCGAGTCAAATGCCATTTCTGCTTAGCGACCTGTCCGAATCGGTCTTCGCCACCCCCGAGCGCAAGGCTCTTCTCATAAGCGACGACCTGAACCGATGCCACTCAGCGAGAGGCATCTGGGATGCCAAGATCGGTTTCCAGTCGGCCCCTTGTATTACCGTGATCCAACGGGGGTTATTAGAGAGGGATTTCCTGCATCGTGAAAAACACCGAAGCGCTCTCTCGACAAAGATGTCAAGACCTTGACAACCTGGATTCGATTGCGATTCAGCGTAAAATACGAGGCGAGTTGTGCTTATCACGAAGCCAACGCCAACTCTTTATCGTTGTAAATCTCAAATCTGGAGAAAGTCGTAGAGTCCTGGTCCTGGTCCCTCGCTGCATCCATTTTGTAGATTTGTTCTGCGGATTCCTTCTAATAGAGTGCTCAGGCAAGAAACTCTCGGAAATGCCAATCAAAGTGTGTCTCCACTGCAGGCAGCTGTTTGCGCCACCAAAGAAAGCGGAATTCTGTACGAGAACGTGCCAATGGAAGCATTATTGGACGCCGGAAAGGAGACGAGACGACATTTATGTTAGGCGGCTCGAACAGCGCGCGAAAGAATGTCTAGGACGACGGTACGGCTTTTCGATGAAGGATCTGCAATCCATGTTGGTCTCGCGTAAGGTGAGCGAACGGTTGAATTTGTGCGGCTACAGTTATCCCAAAGGAGAAAAACCCCCGCAATTCTCCCGATCCAATCTCGAGGTGCACTTCCGTGCGAAGGCGAGCGCCGGCAGCTATGAGGACTTCCACAAAGATTCGTTGACTCTCACCGAACCGTCAGAGTATCTCAATCGTGGCTGAAACGGGATAGTGATCGGAGGCCAGAATGCCGCCGTGTATTTGCCCCGTCGAATGAACGCCATGGGAAACGTCGGAAACAAAGATCCAATCAATACAGCGTGCGGATCGAAACGGCAATCGAGCCACCGAGGTCGGAATTCGAGAGAGTCGCACTGCATCACGGAATCCAGCCCTTTGAAGTGTCGCACCAGCTTCGCCGTTGGTGGCGTTCAGGTTAAAGTCCCCTCCCAAGATGACTGAGGAAGATTCCGTGTGTCGTCCCGCGTCTTCCAATACCTGCTGCAATTGTTGGAGTCGGAGCCTGTCGCTCCCTTTGCTTTCAAGATGCAGGTTGTAGATTACGAATCTTTGGCCGTGGATAAGTGCCTCAGTCACCAGAGCGATCCTCCCTCCAAGGCGTCTTTGGAAGAGTTCTGTCTGAGGCACATACCAGCGCGGCTTCCAGAAAGTTGACTGATATTGAAAACGAATGATCTGCCCGGTTGTGAGTGGCCATTGGGAGAGTGTCGCCACCCCCTGATATGCAGGCAAAGATCCAGAACCCGCACCTAGCTCCAGGAATTTCTTTCCGAATATATAGTTGAGGCCGAGCGACCGGGCAAGCTCAAACGCTACGTCCCGGTGCTGGGTACGCCGCGCATTCAGGTCCACTTCCTGCAGCATGATCAGATCAGCATCGGCGCTTCGCAAGAAATCCAAAATCGCTGAAAACTGCAGACCGCGCTCGATGTTCCAAGTTACGACTCGAACGGAATCTCGCGACCGAGTTCGCCCGCGCTGGCTCGAAAATTCACCAGAGATGACTTCGTCCATCGGAGGAACGTTCGGCCATTCCATAGCTAGGTCGATGCTATTCGGTAGAGCCTGGCAAATCAAACTCCCGCCGCGACCGAAGAAACCGCATGGCGACCTGCTGAGTGCTCAGGAGGATCATCGAACGCGTTCAAGCAGACGCCATCGGACTTGCCAAGGTCGAGTTCCGGGTCCCGTCGAAAATGCGCGAGGAATAGAGCGCGATGGGCCAGACCAGATTTGCTCCCACCGCGCTCAAAATAAACGCCAGATTCATCATGTTACAGAACGCGAAGAAAAGAAGGGCATAAGGGAAGAAACAGCGCCGGATGATGAATTCCGTATGTCGGCCGAAGTATAGGAACGGATTCGATGGCCGGCTTTCCATGTGAGTCTGCCAGATTCCTAGTAGCTGCTCGGGGTTCCGGGCAGCGAGGCGGTGTCGCGCCCACCCAGTGGCAAGGAAGCTTGCAACGGACCCAAAGAGTAGCAAGCCACCCAAGACTAAGAACGTTCTTGTTCCCGAACTCCTCCAACGTCCTATCGTCATGCCGACAAAAAGAAAAAGATAGAACAGGTAGTCGCATATCGTCTCCAGCCAGCAGCCAAAATCAGATTCCTGGAGTTTCAAGCGAGCAACCTCTCCGTCGGACCCATCGAGAATGCTTGCCCAAAGGCAAAGGAACGCTCCGACCAACGTGCTCCAATAACCGCCACGAGCGAAATATACCGCGGAGGTAAAGCCTACTCCCAAAGTGAATATGCTGACCATGTTTGGCGTGATCGGAAATTTAATGAGCTGCCGACTGATGGGTATGGAGACCCTTCGATTCATTCTTGCAAAGATGCCGTCGGTAGGTTTGACCAGCCAACGATCCAGCTTTAGTTCGGCAGGTCGGCAGTCTTGTGGAGTACGGACTCGCTGCCACACGGCTTCTGGCACCGGTATGCAAACAACCGACATCGTTGAAGTGAGTGATGCATGCAGTTCCTCGAAAGAGCCGGTTCGTATTGGGCAGCGGTCCGCAAGATACCGCATTCTCTCGGCGGACAAGGCATGAATGCCGATAGGTCTGTCACCGCTCGTTAGCGCTAGTGGCTCGGCTTGGTCATTCCATTCACCAGCCTTTCGGATAAGAGATGGGTGATATGTTGTGCTTCCTTCCATCAAGACCATGCGCTCGCCGGCTGCTTGAGCAGCAACGAGGCGCAATCGTTGCGAGAGAGAAGCACTCGAGTCCACTTCAATCCAACGGACAGATTCAGGAAGACGCCGCGTGCGGACCAGTTCGCGCTGTATTCGCGGCCTGCTAACGGGATCAACGACGACGATGATTCGTGAGGGACCGAGCTTTTGGGCTGCCAAGATGTTTCGGAGGAGAATGGGCAGAGAACCTATCCGAAGGAGTGAAGGATCATTTTGGCTGCCGCTCGTTTCTTCGTTGGGCAGAAAAATCGCAACAGTGATTTCACCGACCGGCAGAAGTCTGATTGGAGAGCTCGCCGGTGCTACTTGATCTTTCGCGACGTTTGCCGACGTACCGCCACGATCTTCGGAGCCGCGACGCTTTCTGGGTTTGGTCAGCGCGAAGAAGCAAATGAGCCCAATGGCCCCCCAGAAAAACGATCGCAGCCGCCTTGTGAGTCCCAACGCGAGTCCCGTAGCGCCACTCAGACCGAATACCTTGCCGATCAACATGGTTCCACCCTCGTATGTTCCGATGTTTCCCGGGTTGAGGTTGCCGACGAGGTTGACCAGCTTTGTTAGCGCTTCCATGCCCAATGCGGCGAAGAAGCCAACCTTTGTCCCCATGAGCCAAAGTATTAAGCACACCTCCAAAACCGCCATGCATTGGGACGCCAGGTTCAGATAAAAACTAGCCCAGAACGTGTTAGCGGCATTGTGATGGAAATCGAAAAGCGTATTCTCCGCCGACTGGATCAGATGGTGCTCCTTTTCCAGCCACTTTTTGAAGGACGGAACGCGGGCGATCAGGCGCGCGCTCCCTGAGAATACCGGCCAGCGTTTTCGCACCGTCACCAGAGCCAGTAGCAAAAATGCCGTCAGCGTAACGACGAACAGGCCTGCGTACAGACGCAATGCATGGGAAAGGGACACAACAGACAGCGCTGCCAAAAGGCCGCCGATCGTTATCAGGATTCCCGTTACAAAATAGAGTCCGCGATCAAGACTCACCGAAGCGATGCCGTTGGCTATGGGTATCTCATGGCTGAGTCGCGACACCCGAATCGAATCTCCAAATGTCTGCCCAAGTATTCCGAGCTGCCCCACGGCCTCCGCACCTAGCCGAAGTCCCAGCATTCGCAGAAACGACATCTTGCTTTTATCTTCCCGCAATGACAGTCGCCAAGCCCAAGTCCGCGCAACGTGCGAAACTCCGGCCAAGGCTATGACCCAGGTGAACCCCCAGCCCACTGTGTGGACGTTCTCCCGGAGCTTGCCCGGGCCAACTCGCCAAACCAGATAGGCGAACAATCCGGCACTCAGTAAGACGGCGATAACCCTGAGTAGGAGTTGCGCTTTTGGCGGGATTCTAAACACCGGCGAAGCTCTCCGCGATCGGGTTTTCGCAGAAATCCCGGTCAAAGATATATTCGGCGTGAGCAAAGGCCTCGGGCGTGTCAACGTCCTGCCAGTGCGCGTCTCCGATATTAAAGGCTTTCAGTTTTTGCTCTCGCGCCAATTGGCGCATGCCGTCCGACAGGGAGCAGTCGCCGTCTTTTTTCGCCGATTCGAGCCTGTTGAACAGCGTCGGACTACACAAAAACATTCCTGTATCTAGTGCGTTATAACACGAGAGATTTTTTCCGATTTCAACGATTCGATCCCCTTCACACCTGACCTTCGTTGCATCTTCCAAGTCGAAGACGCGATCTACCTTGCTATCGACGGCTAGAATAACCTCGTCGTCTGCGAGTGGTTGCTGCAGGAGAGCTTTGGCCGTTTTTGGCTCGAATAAGTGGTCTGCCATAAGCAATAGGAATGGGCTGCGAAGGACTTCTTTCGCGGCCAATGCAGAAACCCCGTTTCCTTTGCGGTATTCCGGGTTTTCTATCCATCTGACGAACATGTTCCCCACCGATCGGGACGTAAGCCAGCGGCGGATCACGTCGGCGCGGTATCCGGTAACAACGACACATTGGTTGATCCCGGCTTCTTCGGAGCACAGCATGACGTGCTCGAGAAGCGGCATGCCGCGAAATGGCACAAGCGGTTTGGGAGTGCCACCTGAAAGTGATGCAATGCGGCTTCCATTGCCCGCAGCTAGAATCAAACATTGGGTGATGGTCGTTTTCATGTGTTTCATGGTTTGACCACCGCATTTGCGGACATAACGAAGCTATCGAGAGGGTGCGTTTTGGGTGCGTAGTCGAAATACTCGATGCTTACTTCAGTTGTTCCAAAGATGTGAGCTTCGGTAACGCTTTGGGTGGAAAGTGGAAACCACAAAGGACCACTTTTCTTGTAGACCTGGACGAAATGCGTACTCTTCGTCCAAAACGAGGGGTTCTTCGCAGGGTCGCCCTCCGCGCGGACAAGTGCGTAGTCTTCCATGTCCACCCAGATGCGACCTCGGAACAGGTACTTGTCTTTCCGTTTGGGATTAACTTCCAGAACATATGCCGCGCGATCGCTCACCCATTTGGTCCCGATGACACTAAATTCATAGTTTTCGTGATTCAGCTTGACCTTGGCGCGCATCTCGGGACTCGACGTTTCGGTTTCTGATTCGAGCATCTTGCGCAAGACATGCTTTTCCGCTGCTTGCCATCCTCCTTCGGAAACGACTTCGAAGTGCTTTACGCCATCCCGATCAGCTTGCACCTGTACGAGGATCTCGGCGCGTTTGTCGAACCGATTGTTCTTGAGGACGTACCTGCGCATTCCCACGTATCCATCGGTGGAGTCTTGCCGTTGGAGATCATGGGCACCCATCCGGCTGACGATTTCTTCAGCGGTTGGAAGTTGCCCGGAACCGTCCGCTCCAACAGCAGAAGAGGCTGGAAGTAAGAACAAAGCAGTAACTAGCAAATAATAATTCATTGCTAAAACTCCAATACAAATTTCCCGCGGAATTCACGCCACGCAGGATTGAAGAACTCTCCGAACCGAGAGCTTGCCAGGATGTTTTGCACGTCCCGGGGATTATCGTGGTTGAAGAGGTTGAAGATTGACATGCCAACTCGCGCGTGGATCCGTCTTTCGCCAACGGGCAGCGCAATCGGCCGCGTAATCTGGAGGTCACAGGAAGAAAAGCGCGGAAAGCGATCGATGTTCCGCGGTCCAACATACTCGCGGAACTCGTTTTCCGTAGAGTAAGGAAAACCGGTATGCAGATCGTATACCGGGAAGATTGTTAGTTTCCAAGGGCCCGCGATCGTGCCCCAGAACAGGAACCGATTGGGCGCGTCAAAAGGGAGCCGCCCGCGGGCGTCTGGCTGGATGACCGCCTGAGGGAGGTTCCCGAAGAATTGATTGAAATCGTTGAGGTTGCCGAAAGCTCGTGACCGAACATAGGAAGCGTTCAGCGTATGTTGGTGCACCTTGTAGCGGGCCGAAAGTTGGAATTCCTTATAGGAATCACTGCCGCTGTTGGAGAGATCGAGTGTTCCGGTATCTCCGCTGGAGACCGGCGATACAACAAAGTCATTGGTGGTAATGCGTTGTTCGTATGCGACGCGAAGCCACAATCCCTGCAGAAACTGCCGATCGAGTTCCAGGTTCCAAGACGTGCTGCGCGGATTTCGGAGTGGGCCGCTTAGCTGATTCTGATAGAACACGGAACTCAGCGCCGCACCGTTCTGATCGAGCGTGGTGACGGTACGGTCGGGAAGATCCGGAAAGACGGGAATCATGAGTGGGAGGCGGTCGTAAAAGATGCCCACGCCTCCCTTGAGGAGCATCCTTCCATCCTTGGACAGCGCCAGGAGGAATCCGACGCGAGGAGCAGTATGCGTGGAGCTTGTTATCGCGTCGTTGTCGAAGCGCACACCGAGGCTCAGAGTCAAACGCTGAATGATCGACCACTGATCGCCTGCGAACCACGCAGTCTCGTTTTGATCCGTATGGTATGAAGCTGGAGAGGTGAAGGAAACACGTTCCACCGGTGTGTCCGACACTCCGTCAATCTCGATAGGCAGAAACGTCTGTTGCCCATTGTATTTGGAGTGCTCATAACTCAAGCCGACGGTGAAGTGGTGCGTGCCCGCGAGTTTCCATGGCGCAAAGTGATAATTCTCTTGCAAGCTGACGCGAGAACTTCGACGCGCCTGGCGATTGAAAAAACCACCTTCGGTGGTTTCCAGCAGCAAAATGTAAGGATCATTGCTCTGCGCGGTGAGGTCGGCGTCAACGGTCTTGTAGCTTACCTGCGAAGTCAGCAGCCCCGCTTCGCCGACGACCCAGCGGTGCTGAGCGTAAATTTGATAGCCTCGCTGATGAAGATCCGGGGTCGCCGGTTGGGGCGTAAAAGTGTTGAGACCAAGATAATCGAGTTTCTGCGGATACAACGCAAAGGACGCCGTGGCCGTCTGCTTTGGATTAAGGACAAAATCAAACTGGGTGTAGGAATCAACGCTCTCGAGTTTTGTATCACGCGAAAACGGTGGAAGGCTGTTTACGGGCGTGCGCACGTAGCGGTACTCGAGGGATTGCGTCACTGCGACGCGGTCCTTCACGATCGGGCCGGTTAGCGTCGTCCTGGGCGTCGCAGCACCGATGCCGTCGATGGTGCCGGCGCGGTCTCGCAATCGAGGTACGATGTTCTGGAGGGAATAGTGAAACTCGTCGAAGTTGCTAGTCTTTGTACCAATCGTGGCGATCGCTCCCGTGAATCTGCCGTATTCGGGATCATAGGGATTCGAAATCACTTGCACAGACTGCACCACATCAATCGGAAGATTGATAGCCGGACTTCCGGTCACGGGATCTGTTACGTTCGCGCTGTTTACGAGTGCACCGCTCTGCGTGTTGCGAGTTCCCTTAAGATTGATGCGTCCATCAGGCCCGCGAACAACTCCAGGAATAAGAGGAAGTGAGCTTTCAAACCGTTCGTTCACATTGGGAGCGTTACTTAGCGTCTTCTCGGAGATCGTCGCAGAGGGGGATGGATCCTTGTTTCCGCTCTGGTCGGCTGTTACGACCACGGAAGTGGCGACTTCAACCGGTTTTAGTTCCAGGGCAGCGCGGAATTCACTACTGTCGACATGCACAGTCTGGCGAGCCTCCAGGCCCGGGAAAACAGCCTCCACCGTGTACGTTCCAAGAGGCACGGCGGCAAAGACATAGTTGCCGTTCCCATCCGTTTCTGTTTCGAGATCGACTGGCCCGTTCATTTTCACCTTGGCACCGACCACAAAGGATTGTTTGCCGTCTGAATCTCGAACAAAAACGCTTCCTTCGACCCTCGTGTTAACAGCTCTGGAATCATTTCCCCGCACCGTCCACGTGAATAAGCAGATGACAAGTTGCAGGTAAAACAGCAGGGACACTAATCGTCCCGGCGTGGAGAGTCCTCTTCTGTTCCGCGGTCGAGTGCGGAATTCTTGTGCCCTTTGGGCCGCCCGCCCGGGACGAACCACGGTTGCTTCCGGCTCCCGTTGAGATTCCGTCTGACTTGCTGCAACCGGCACCCGCCATAAATGTCTGAACATGCCGCACTCGACCAATCTCCGTATCAAACTTAGGAAAGCATGAGGACTTC
>Ga0335080_10002112_pt1 | contig 19766 bp, 8 predicted proteins | sample Lox_Sample_34_FD_206720 | JGI IMG/M metagenome (GOLD analysis project Ga0335080, IMG submission 206720) | Soil microbial communities from Loxahatchee National Wildlife Refuge, Florida, United States - Lox_Sample_3.4 | ecosystem: Environmental > Terrestrial > Soil > Wetlands | place: USA: Florida...
CGACTCTTCGATCGGCAACAACGGCGGCACCGACGCCTTCAACAACAACGCCTCCGGGACCCTGACCCGAAACGGCGGCACCGGCAACTTCGACATCAACGTTCCCTTCACCAACGCCGGAACGATCAACCTGAACAGCGGTCTCACTCGATTTAACGGCGTCATCACGCAAACGGCGGGACTCACGGTCCTGAACGGCGGTGACGTCTCGTCGAGCTCCGGCCTGAACATCCAGGGCGGGACTCTCAAGGGCAAGGGAACGATCACCGGCAACGTCTTCAACGGCGGCACGGTCGCGCCGGGTCTTTCCCCGGGCACGCTGACGATTGCCGGCAACTACTCGCAGACGGCCGCCGGAACGCTCGCCGTCGAGATCAACGGCCTGACCGCGGGCACGCAATACGACCAGCTCGTGGTCAACGGCTCGGTCGCGCTCGCAGGGGCGCTCACCGTCGCGAGCGGCTTCACACCCTCGGCGGGCGACGGCTTCGCGATCATCGTCAACGACGCGAGCGACGCCGTCGTCGGCGACTTCGCAGGCCTGCCGGAGTCGGCGGTGCTGACGGGCGGCGCCTCGAAGTACCGCATCACTTATGTCGGCGTGACCGGCAACGACATCGTTCTGGAGGCCGGCCCCGCGGCCAGCGCGCAGTCGATCCTCGTGGACGCGACGGCGAGCGCCGGCGGCGCCTCCGACGGCAACGGCGTCTTCGAGCCCGGCGAGACCGTCGGCGTCAAGCCGACCTGGAAGAACCAGGGGACGGATCCCATCGTCCTGTCCGGCACGGCCTCGAACTTCACCGGACCGGGCTCGGCCGGCAACTACTCGATCGCCGACAGCGCCGCCGTCTATGGCGCGATGGCGGTCAACGCCACGGCCGACTGCGGCAGCAACTGCTATTCGCTCATGGTGGCCGACCCGGCCACGCGCCCGACGACCCACTGGGACGCGCACTTCACGGAGACGCCGAGCACGCTCGCCGACCCGCCCAAGGTCTGGACGCTGCACCTGGGCGACAGCTTCACCGACGTGCCGCGCTCGCAGCTCTTCTACAAGCGCATCGAGACCCTCGTCCACAATGGGATCACGTCGGGCTGCGGCGTTGGAACCTATTGCCCCGGCGACGCCGTCACCCGCGACCAGATGGCGATCTTCCTGGCCAAGGGCATCGCCGGCGGCGGCCCCCAGGTGCCCGTCTCCGGCTCCTTCCAGGCCAGCCCCTACAACTGCGTCAACGGCGGAACCTCGCTCTTCACCGACGTCCTGCCGACCGACTCGTTCTGCAAGCACGTCCACTACATGGCCGTCCAGAACGTCACACAAGGTTGCAGCGCGACGACCTTCTGTCCGCACGGCGCGATCAGCCGCAGCGACATGGCCATCTTCGTCGCCAAGGCCATCGTCGCGCCGGGCGGCGGCCCCTCGGTTCCCCAGACCTACACGGATGCCACGACCGGCCTGCACTACTCCTGCAACCCCGCCAGCCCCAACCTGCACTTCACCGACATCACCGTCAACGACCCCTTCTGCAAGCACGTTCACTACCTGTGGGCCCAGAACATCGTGTCCGGCTGCACCGCCACCACCTACTGCCCCACCCAGGGCGTCACGCGCGACCAGATGGCCCGTTTCCTCGTCAACGCCTTCGACCTGCTGCTCTACGCGCCGTAGAAGTGCCATTGACAGGAGCTCGAACGGGGCTATAGCTTCGGTCGCAGCCACAGCCAGGAGGCCTCTCGATGGGGTCCCGGCGGTTCGGATCCCGGCCGGCGGGAAAGGGTCTGCGGCGCCGGACGCGGCGTCTTCTATCTGCGTGCCTCATCCTTTTTCTGACGGGCGCCGCCGCCGCTCCCCATCGCCACAAGAACGACCTCGCCGACCTGCTCACGGAGGCACCCAGCGACTCCGGCGTCTTCCTCGACGTCTCCCCGATCGCTTCCCGCAGCGCGCCTCCGATCGCCGAGACGGTTCGGTGGATCGACGACGACCCGTGTTTCGCGTGCCTGCCGTCGGACTTCGTCGCCGCACCCCCCGCGACTCCACCGCGAAAGACCGACCTTCCGGTCTCTGCTCGTCGCTCCGTCATCCCTGCGGACGCGGAGCGATTCCGTCAGGATCGGCTCTCCGGGTCGCGCTCCCCTCCCCGCGTCTCGCCGTCTCGAAGACCCCGACCTCGACGGCTGAACACGGCCCTGGCGGCCGATTTCCGAAAGCGAGTGGGACCATGCGACCGATCCTCCGGCGGAAACTGCTCCCTCTTTTCCTGGTCTCGGGATTTGTCGGCCCGGTCTCCCTCGGCGCGGCGACGATCTTCGTGGAAACCGCCGACCAGAAGATCAGCGGCGTCGGACCGTGTTCCCTGCAGGAGGCGATCTACGCTTCCACTCTTCGCGCCAGCCTCACGGTCGTGCAGACGGATCCGGACGTTTTCGCCGCGAGCAACTGCACGGCCGGCACCGGCGACGACACGATCGTCTTGCCGGGGGGAGCGCTCTTCCCGATGACCACGTTCCTCGACGGCGACGCGTACAACCCGTACGGTCCGACAGCGACGCCGATCGTGTTCTCGACGATCACGATCGAAGGCTTCGGCTCCACCCTCGAATGGACGGGGAGCGGAAACGTTCGGCTCTTCGCGGTCGGCCCCGCATCGATCCAGACGCCGGGCGGCACGGTGTCGGGAACGGGAAACCTGACGCTGAAGGACCTCTACATCAAGGGATTCCACGTCAAGGGCGGAGACGGCGCGGACGGCGGCGGAGGCGGCCTCGGAGCCGGAGGCGCCGTCTACCTCCAGGACGGGACACTCACGATCGAGAACTGCACGTTCGACGGAAACGGAGCGCAAGGCGGCAGCGCCATCGGCGTCCTCAACTCCGGTAACCCCGGCGGGGGCGGCGGCGGGCTGGGAGGCAACGGAGGAGGACATCGCTACGGGGGCGGCAGCGGAGGGGGCGGGGCACGCGGCGACGGCGGCGTGAGCGACAGCGGCAGCGGAACGGACGCCGGAGGCGGAGGCGGAGGCGGCACGGTCTTCACCGGGGGAAACAACAACGGCAACGTCGGCGGTGCGAGCGGGTACCTCTGCGGCGGTAACGGCGGCGACAACGGCAATCACGGTCACGATGGCAAGTGTCCCGGCGGCGGAGGCGGAGGCGGAGGCGCCGGCAACGACGGCGGCAACGGGGCCTACGGCGGAGGAGGCGGCGGCGCCTGCGACGAGACGTCGAGCCGTGTGTCTGGCGGCGACGGCGGTTTCGGCGGAGGAGGCGGCGGAACCTGCAACGGCGGCAATGGGGGAAGCGGAGGGAACGGCGGCTTCGGCGGGGGCGGTGGCATCGGGGACAGCTTCGCCGGAATCGGCGGCCCGGGCAGCGCCGGCTATGCGGGCGGCGCCGGATCGGCGGACGGCGGGGGCGGCGGCGGAGCCCTGGGCGGGGCGATCTTCAACGACAGCGGGACCGTGACGATCCACAACAGCACCTTCACGAACAACTACGCGTCGCGCGGAACCGGCGTGCACAACGGCGGCGACGCCGGCGCCGCGATCTTTTCGCACAACGGCTCGCTCACCGTCGTGAACGCGACCGTCAGCGGGAATCAGGGTACAGGGTCGGGCGCCGGCATCGCGGTTCTTGGCGACGACATCTTCAACGCGGCCGAACTCACGCTCGACGACACGATCGTCGCCAACAACGGCGCCGACGAATGCATCAGTCAAGGGAACGTCTCGACGAGCGGCATCGGCAACCTCGTCATGAACAATGGATCCGGCGACTTCAGCCCGTGTCCCGGTGTGGCGGTCACCCAGGATCCGAACCTCGGATTTCTGCAAATGAACGGCGGCAAGACGCCAACGATGGCGCTCTTCCTGGGCAGCTCCGCTCTCGGACACGCCGACTCCGCGACGTCCCTTTCGTTGGACCAGCGCGGCGCCGCGCGCCCGCAGAACGCCGCGTTCGACATCGGCGCTTACGAGCTCTGCCGCGGCCGCTTCGGGCTCGTCTCCTGCAACCTCACGTTTCTGAATCCTTCGATCGCGCCCGCGGGGATCGCGGTCGACGACGGCGGAAGCGCGACGTCGGACGACAACGGCGTGCTCGAGCCCGGAGAGACCGTTCCCGTCAAACCTTCCTGGAGAAACCTCGAAGCCGGGGACGTCGACCTGACCGCGACGGCGTCGGGTCTGACGGGCCCCTTGGGACCGACCTATGCGGTCGCCGACGGCACGGGTGACTACGGTGCGATCGCCGCGGACACGGTCGGCGAATGCGTGGACTGCTACGTGATGTCGGCGTCGAAGCCGGCGAGCCGTCCGGCGACGCACTGGGACCTCCTCTTCACGGAGATCACGAACCAGGGACAGACGGCGAAGGTCTGGACGCTCCACGTGGGCGAGAGCTTCACGGACGTGCCGAAGAGCCAGCCTTTCTACAAGAAGATCGAGACGCTCCTGCACAACGGCATCACCGCGGGCTGCACGCCGACGACCTACTGTCCCTCGGCGACCGTCTCTCGGGGCCAAATGGGCGTGTTCATCGCCCGCGGGCTGGCCAACGGTTCGACCATCCCTGTTTCCGGAAGCGTGAACGGCTCACCCTACAACTGCGCCCCGGGAGGCGCGTCCCTCTTCACCGACGTGGCCCCCACGGATCCCATCTGCAAGGCGGTCCACTTCATCGCCGCGAAGAACGTCACGACGGGCTGTGCGCCGGGGCTCTTCTGCCCGGCCCTCGACGTCATGCGCTCCGACATGGCCATTTTCATCGCCCGGGCGGTCGTCGCTCCGGGAGGCGGGGCGGCCGTCCCGCTCACGTATACCGACGGCGGGACCGGTCTGTCTTACTCGTGCAACGCGGCGAGCCCCAATCTCCACTTCACCGACGTGCACGTCACCGACGCCTTCTGCAAGCACGTCCACTATCTCTGGGCCCGCGGCATGGTCAGCGGCTGCACGGCGACAACTTTCTGCCCCACGCTCGACGTCACGCGGGACGCGATGTCCAAATTCCTCGTCAACGCGTTTCAGCTCCTGCTGTATCGGCCCTAGAACGCGCCCTCGCCGCGGCGCGTAGCGCACGCTAGAATCAGGGGTTCTCATGCGCTACGCGTCGCTCCGCCCCCGGCTCGACCCGCTCCTCCCCTCGGTGGAGAAGCCCGGCCGCTACGTCGGCCTCGAGCGGAACCTCACGCGCAAGGACCTCCCCGCTTGCGCGGTCACGCTGGCGCTCGCCTTCCCGGACACCTACGAGATCGGGATGAGCCACACGGGCCTCAAAATCCTCTACGAGCTCGTCAACCGCCGGCCCGAGTTCGCCTGCGAGCGCGTGTACGCGCCCTGGGTGGACCTCGAGGCGAAGATGCGCGCGGCGGGCATCCCGCTCTTCTCGACGGAGTCGTTCGCGCCGGCCGCGGACTTCGACGTGCTCGGCTTCTCGCTCCAGGCGGAGCTCAACTACTCGAACATCCTCAACATGCTCGACCTCGCGGGCCTCCCGGTCTGGCAGCGCGACCGCCGCGAGCGCGACCCGATCGTCCTCGGCGGCGGGCCGTGCACCGCGAACCCCGAGCCGATCGCCGACTTCTTCGACGCGTTCCTCGTCGGCGACGCCGAGGAGGCGCTGCCGAAGTTCCTCGACGCGTATCGCGACGGCCGCGCGCGCGGCCTCTCGCGCCGGGACCTCCTCGCGGAGCTCGCCACGATCGAGGGCGTGTACGTTCCCTCGTTCTACGACGTGTCGTACCGCGAGGACGGCCGGATCGCGGCGATCACGCGCAACGATCCGCGCGCCCCCGAGCGCGCGAAGCGGACGTGGGTGCCCGTCCTGAAGCCCGAGTACTACCCCGACAAGCCCATGGTTCCCTCCGTCGAGATCGTGCAGGACCGCCTCGGGCTCGAGGTCATGCGCGGCTGCACGCAGGGCTGCCGGTTCTGCCAGGCGGGTTACTGGTACCGCCCGGTGCGCGAGCTCGATCCGGGCGACGTCGCCGCGATGACGACGAAATTCATCGCCGAGTCGGGCTGGAGCGAAGTCGGGCTCCTCTCGCTTTCGACCGCCGACTACTCGCAGATCGAGCCTCTCGTGAAATGCCTCGCGCCGCAGCTCTCCGAACGGCGCGTCTCGATCTCGCTGCCGTCGCTCCGCGCCGAGGCCTTCTCGGTCGGCCTCGCGGACGCCGTCTCCGAGGTCCGCAAGTCGGGCTTCACGTTCGCGCCGGAGACGGGCTCGGACCGCCTGCGCCGCGTCATCAACAAGACGTTCACCAACGCGGACATGATCGCCGCGGCCGACGTCGCGTTCGGACGCGGCTGGGACCTGATCAAGGTCTACACGATGATCGGCCTGCCGACGGAGACGTCATCGGACCTCGACGAGCTCGTCACGCTCGTCGAAGGCATCCTCGCGCAGGGACGCAAGCACGGCCGCAAGCAGGTCAACGTCTCTGTCGGGTCGTTCGTGCCGAAGTCCTGGACGCCGTTCCAGTGGGCGCCATTCGACGGCGTCGAGAACCTGGAAAGGAAACTTGACTATCTGAAGGACCGGTTCCGGCGCGTCCGCGGCGCGAGGATGAAGTGGCACGAGCCGCGCGAGGCGGAGATCGAGTGCGCGCTCTCGCGCGGCGACCGCCGCATGGGCCGCGTGCTGCACGCGGCGTGGCGGTCCGGCGTGCGGTTCGACGGCTGGAGCGAGCACTTCCGCTACGACCTCTGGATGCGGGCGTTCGAAGCGGAAGGAATCCCGAAGGAGTCGTACCTGCGCGAATACGCCCTCGACGAGGTCCTGCCCTGGGACGTGCTCGACGTGTCCATCGTCAAGCGCTGGCTGGGCATCGAGCTCCTCAAGGCGAAGAAGGAGATGCGCACCGAGGACTGCAAGTGGGGCCACTGCTACGCCTGCGGCGTGCCGGGCAACGGGGAGGACACGGTGCTCGCGCGGCCGATGGCGGGCACGTTGCCGACGATCGACGCGGCCGTCGCCGTGCCGGACGATCCCGCGGCGTATCGCGAGCCGGCCAAGGGCGCCGCCTACCGGCAGAAGGCGATGCCGGACCTTCCATCCGCCGCGCGCCCGCAGCGTCCGGTCGAACGCGTCTTCCGCCACCGGGTGACCTTCGAGAAGACCGGCGACGCGCGATTCCTCTCGCATCGCAACACGATGGACGTCCTCGAGCGCGCGATCCGCGCCGCGGGACTTCCGGCGCGCTACTCCGAGGGATTCAACCCGCACATGAAGCTCTCGATGGGGCCGGCGCTCGCGCTCGGGCTCGAGAGCCGGCACGAGGTCTTCGACGTCGAGGGCGTCTCGCCGTTTCCGGCGGACGCCGCGGCGCGCATCACGGAGAAGCTGCCGGCCGGTGTCGCCGTCCGCGCGCTCCGCGCCCTGGGTCCGGCGGAGCCGCCGCTCTCGAAGGCCGTGACCGGCGCGCGCTACGTCGTGCGGCTCGATTCACCGGAGCAGATCGATCGCGCCGGCGAGGCCGTGGCCGGTGGCTGGCGCGAGGCGATGCCGGCCGTGAAGGCCCTCTCGCTCGACACGGACGCCTCCGGCGCGCGGCTGCGATTCGAGGTGAACCTCGATCCCGCCGCGGGCGAGACCGCGACGGCGAAAAAGGTTCTCGAGACGCTCCTCGCGATCCCGCCCGCGGCGCAGGCCGGGCTCGCGGTCACGCGCGAAGTCACGCTCTCGTCGCCTTCGCTGGCTCGGGGATCTGGCTAACCCCACCGGCGAGGGGCTCGACCGCTCGCCTGATCCCCTCGCCGCGCTCCGGCTCCCGCAACGCGAGTCGGTTCGCTCGCCCGCTCGCGAACCTTGGTCGCGTCGCGAACGACTGGGGTTCGACGACCGAGAACATCCGACCGTGGCGCAGTGGCCCGGGCGGCGGAAGCCCTCAGCGGCTCCTCGCGGTCCCGGCGCCGGCAGGGCCCTCCGAGGCCCATGAGGATTCTGACCTCAGCTTCTTCCACCGCTCGTACTGCGCGGCCTTCCCTTCGCCGGGGTTCTCTTCGCCGTTCAACCAGAACGCGAACCAGTCGAGGTTGCGGTCGGCCGACTCGCGCTGGATCGCCGGGAGGTTCGGGTTGTGCTGCGTCTTCGGGTATACGACGAACTCGGTGGGCGCGCCGAAGTGTCTCGCCGCTTTGGGGTAGCTGAACATCATCACCGCCGCGCTCTGCGCGCCCGCCTCCCAGAGGCTCGCCGTGCGCACGCCCCGAAAGTGCATGTCCGGCGATCCCTCGAGAAAGGGTCGCGGGTCGTCCCAGAAGCTCTTGCCGAGCCCGGTCACGACGTCGTGCACCTGCCGGTTGAGATCACCCGGCATGAGCGAGTACATCAGGACGCCGTTCGACGAGCCTTCCGCGAACGAGCTCGCGCGGAAGATCTTCTCGCGCGTCATGACGACCGGCCCGAGCCACGCGCCGTGGCTCTGTCCCGTGATCCCGAGCCGCGCCGGATCGGCGACGCCGTCGGCGATCATCTTCCTCACGCCGGCGATGACGTCGTCGGCCGGCTCGCCGTCGAGCCGCTTGGGCGAAGCGAACGCGCGCCCGTAGGACTGCGTGCCGCGGTAGTTCGGGATGAAGATCGCGATCCCCCGTCCGGCCAGGACCTCGAGCGGGTACGGCCAGACTTCGAAATAGGGCGCGAACGCGTTGGGGAACGCGAAACCGGGTCCGCCGTGGACGTGCGTGATCATGGGCCAGGGTTTCTTGCCCGCGCCCGCCGGCTCGAGCAGCCAGCCGTGCGCCACGACGCCGTCCGCGCCCGGCCAGCTCACCTCCCGCGCCGTGTAGGCGACACGCCGGGCGATCTCTCCGTTCAGGTCCGTGAGCCGGCGTGGGGCGGCGCTCCCCACGCGCGCGAAGACCTCCGGCGGGCGGGTCAGACTCTCGTTGACGAAGACCGCCGTCGAGAAGTCGGTGCTGAAGCGGACGAGCGAGCTCGAGCCGTCCAGGCCCGACAGGAACGCCGACCGAGCGACGCCCGCAGGCGTCAGCTCGAAGAGCGATCGCACGCCCTCCCGCGTCTCCTCGAGGAGGACCCGCGACCCGTCGACGGGATGGAACGTCGCGCCGTAGACCTCGATCGGACGCCATGCCGCCGCGTCGGTCAGAGGCGCCGCCGCGTCGGCGATCGTCCAGTCGGGATGCGACGGGCTCACCCAGGGATCGGTCTCGGTCACGCGGCGCAGCAGGAGTCGATGCTGCCCCGGAATCCACTCGCCGCCGGTGTAGCGCAGGCCGGGGCGCGCGCCGTCGGGATCTCTCGACTTCGCGATCTCGACGAAGCCGCGCGCGGAGAGGTCGAAAACGCCGACGCTCGTCCGGTAGCCGCCCATCAGCGACGGCTTCACGTCCTTCGAGACGTATTCGACGGAGAGGAATCGCCCGTCGGAGGACCAGTGATAGTCGTCCGCCGTCGCGCCCGGCTCTCCCGGCACGGCGACCTCGAACGGCGCGCCTTCCGCCGGCGCGACGTGCAGCACGGCCGGAGCGGGACGCCGCGCGCTGTCGTTGGCGGGGTCCACGAAGTCGTAGACGGAGAGCGTGTTGCTGTCCATGACGATGCCCTGATCGCCGTTGTTGAGCTGGCTGTAGAGGCTCTTCGAGGGCGGTGTCACCGCCCGCGTGATGTAGGCGATGGTCCGCCCGTCCGGGGCGATGCGGAACGATTGCACACCCTCGGGTGACTGTGTGAGCGGCGCCGTCTTTCCGCCGGCGACGTCGTACGAGAAGACCTGGCTCGAGCCGCCGCGCGCCGAGAGGAACGCCAGGGATCTCGAATCCGGCGTCCAGACGAGAGACTGCGCTTCGCCGATAGCGTCGAGAACCCTCGCGGGCTCCGGCCCGGTCAGGCTCTGCAGGTACACCGTCTGCACGCTCCGCTTTTCGGCCGGCGGGAGCTTGTCCGAGTAGTACGTGAGCATCGCGCCGGCGTGGACGACGTACGCGACGAACCGTCCGTCCGGCGACACGGCGACCTGCGTGATGCGCTTCAGGCGGAAGTAGTCGTCGATCCCCAAGGCCCCGCCGCCGCCCGGCGCCTGCGCGGACGCCGCCCGCGCGAGCGCGGCGAGCAGGATCGGAAGGAAGAGGCGCCTGGGACTCATCGGAATCCTCCTTCCCCTCGACGCCGACTGTAACCGATAACATGCGCGCCATGCCGTACCGCGTCACCGTCGCCGCCCGCTTCGAGGCGGCGCACAACCTCATCGACTACGAGGGCGGTCCGGAGCCGCTGCACGGCCACTCCTACCGCGTCGAGGCGGTCCTCGAGGCCGAGAAGCTCCAGAGGTACGACGTCGCCGTGGATTTCGTGCCGGCGAAGAAGGCGCTCGAGGCGATCGCGAAAGAGCTCGACTACACCTATCTCAACGAGCATCCGGCGTTCGCGGGACGGAACACGTCTGCCGAGAACCTCGCGCAGCATTTCGCCGAGCGGCTCGAGTCGTCGGGAGCGCTCGGGTGGGCGCGCGTGGCCGAAGTGACCGTCTGGGAAGGACCGGAGAATCGGGCGACGTACCGGCCGGCGTAGCTACCTTGCTTTCGCGCTCGCGGCGACGACCTCGGCCATCCGCCAGTGCGGCGGCGAGCGCTTCGAGAGCGAGGCGGCCGCCGCATCGAGCAGCGTCCGCGCCTCCGGCCGGTCCTCCGGACGCCCGATGGCGAGGAGGTCCGCGGCCACCTGAAACTGCCCGAGCGCGACCGTCGCGCCGCCGGTCTTGCCGAGCATCGCGCGTTCCTTCTCCAGAACGCGCCGGTGCATCGGCAGCGCTTCCTCGGGGCGGCCGATCTGGCGGATCGTCTCCGCGAGCGCGCTCTCCGCGTCGAGAGCTTCGCCGCTCTCGGCGCCGTTCAGCGCCCGCAGGCGTTCGAGCACCGTCCGCTGCAGCTTCTCCGCCTCCGCGAGCCTCCCCTGCCGCGCAATCTGGAACGCGCGGTTCCCCATCGCCATCCACGTGAACGGATGGCTCTCGCCGAGGACCTCGCGGAAGAGCGTCTCGACTTCCTGCAAACCCGCCTCGGCCTCGGCGTAGCGGCCCTGCCGCGAAGCGACGAGCGCGAGGCCGTTTTTCACCTTCCCGATCTCGAAGTGTTTCGGGTCGATCGCGCGGAAGATCTCGAGCGCCTCGCGGTAGCGCGCCTCCGACTCCTCGTAGCGCGCCTGGTTCAAGTAGAAGAGGCCCATCAGCTGCAGCGTCTGGCCGACGGCGCGGTGCGTCGGGCCGAGCGCCTTGCGGCGCGCGTCGAGCGCCCGCCGGTAGAGCGACTCGGCTTCGGCGTCCTGGCCGCGCCGGATGTCCAGAAGCGAGGCGAGGTTCACGTAGCTCTGCGCAGTGTTCGGGTGCTCGGTCCCGAGCTTCTTCTCGAGAGTCGCCTGGGAGGTTCGGTACGCCCGCTCGGCCTCGTCGACCCGGTCCAGCTCGTCGAGCAGAACGGCGAGGTTGCGCAAGTGGGTTGCGGTTTGGACGTGCTCGTCGCCGAGCGTCCGGCGATACGTTTCGTAGACGGAGCGCTCGAGCTTCTCGGCGCCGGCGGCATCTCCCTTCCAGAAGCGCACCTGCGCGACGTCGCTGCGGATGCGCGCCGCGGCGAGCCCGTCGGCGCCGTCCCGCGCCTCGACGATGGACAGCGCGCGCGTCAGCTGATGCTCCGCGAAATCGAGCCGTCCCTTGTCCATCGCAATCGCGCCGAGGGTCCCGAGGCTTCGTCCCATGCCGTCGCCGCCGGCGTCGGGAAGGCCGCGCCGGATCGCGACGGAGCGCCGCGCAAGGTCCTCGGCGGGATCGAGCCGGCCGAGCGCGCGATCGATGCGCGCCACGGCCTCGAGCAGGTCGGCCTGGACGTCGGGTTGCGCCGAGAGCTCCGTTCTGAGGCGGCGGCCGGCCTGGTCGAGGAGATCCCGCGCGGGCACCGAGCCTCCGGACTGCTCCGGATCGGCAATCTCGAAGAGGCCGATCAGGAACTCCTTGACCGCGTCCGCGCGGCGCGCCGCGGCCGCCGCCGCACGGGCCTGCGCCTCCGCGCGGCGGGCCTGCCAGACCGTCGCCGCGAACCCGGCGAGGAGCGACACGAGCACGAGCGCCGCCGCCGAAACCGCGAGCCGGTGGCGCCGAAGGAACTTCGAAGTGCGGTAGCCCACGGAGTCCGCGCGCGCCGAGACGGGACGGCCGGACAGGTGCCGGCGGATGTCGGCCGCGAGCGCCGCGACCGACGGGTACCGACGCTCGGGCTCGCGGCGGAGCGCCGTCGCGAGGATGTTGTCGAGATCCCCCGAGAGGCGCCGCTCGAGGCGCTTGCGCTCCCGCGGCGTCGGCTCGGGCAGCGGCAGCTTTTCGGGCTCGGTCCGGGCGACGCGCGCGCTCGGGCGCTCCAGGGTCTCGCGCTCGACGGACGCGGCGAGCCCCGCGGCCTCGCGCGCCTCGCGGCGCACGGGGAGCGTTCCGGTCAGGAGCTCGTAACCGAGCGCGCCGAGCGTCCAGACGTCCGTCGCCGTCGTGACGGGCTCGCCCAGGACCTGTTCCGGCGCGGCGTACGCCGGTGTGAGGAGGCGCATCTCGCCGCGCGTCACCCCGGTCTCCCCAACTTCTTCCTCCGACGCGAGCACCTTCGCGATGCCGAAGTCGAGGAGCTTCACCTGCCCCGCGTCCGTCACGAGGACGTTTGAGGGCTTCAGGTCCCGGTGGACGACGAGCCGCGCGTGCGCGGCGGAGACGGCGTCGCAGCAGTCGAGGAGCAGGCGCAGCCGGTCCTCCATCGAGAGCCGGCGCTCGCGGCAGTGGACGGTGATCGGCTTTCCCTCGACGAGCTCCATGACGAAGTACGGCCGGCCGTCCGGCGCGGCCCCGCCGTCGGAGAGTCGCGCGATGTGCGGATGCTCGAGCCGCGCGAGGATACGCCGCTCGCGCTCGAAGCGGCGGAGGACGTCCTCGGAATCCATCCCGCGCCTCAGGAGCTTGATCGCGACGCGCTGCTCGAAGAGCCCGTCGGCGCGCTCGCCCAGAAGGACCTCGCCCATCCCGCCGCGCCCGAGGCGGCCGAGCACGCGGTACGCCCCCAGGCGTTCGGGCAGCGTCGCGTCCTCGAGCGCGGACTCGTCGTCCAGCAACTCGCCCGCGAGCGCCGCCGCCGGCGTTTCGAGGAAGCCGCCGGCTCGCGCCTCGGCCTCGAGCAGGCGCTCGACCGCCCCGCGCAGCGCGGGGTCGTCGAGCTCACCGAGCCGGCGCGAACGCTCCGCGGGGCCCGCTTCGACGATTTCCTCGAAGAGAGCCCGCACCGCGGCCCAGGAGGGGGTGCCGCCGGTCACGACGCCGGGCCCGAGGCGTTGAGCTCCTGGAAGAGGAATGCGCGCGCCGTCTGCCAGTGGCGCTTGAGGGTTCGAACCGAGCGTCCCGACAACGCCGCGATCTCATCCACCGAGAGGCCGGCGAAGAAGCGCCATTCGACGAGGCGCGCCAGGTCCTCGTCCACGGCTCCGAGCCGGTCGAGCGCCTCGTCGAGCGCGACGAGCTCCGCGGCGCGCTCCTCGACCGGGATGTCGGCCGCGTCGAGGTCGAGCGGACGCACGCCCGCCCCGCGGCGTCCGCGCGTGCGGGAACGCGCCCGGTCGATCAGGATCATCCGCATCGCGCGCGCCGCGATCGAGAAAAAGTGCGACCGGTCGCGGGCCGACCAGGACGCCCCGCGCGAGAGCTTGAGGTACGCCTCGTTGACGAGGGCGGTCGTCGAGAGCGTCCGCTCGGCGGGAACCTGCCGCAGCTGCCGGTGCGCGATATGCCGCAGCTCGCCATAGAGGATCGAGAAGAGGCGGTCGACGGCCTCCCGGTCGCCGGCCTCGGCGGCACGCAGAATCGCCGTGATCTCGGCCGGCGGGGGCGGCTCCGGGGCCCCCGGCCGGGCGTCGGCCGGATGGTCGTCCATTGCTTTGGGATCAGCATATTAGCGAAGGATCTCCCCCACCTTCGTGCGCAGCCCAGCCGCCGGGCCGTGGCCCCGGACGGGCGGTTTCGTCGAGTTCCTTCATAGAGAGCCGCTCCGGCGGCCGGGAGGTCCGACATGGCGCACCGCATCGTTCGTCTTGCGATGGGCGGCCTCGTTCTCGCGGCGGCCGCCGCTCTGCCTGCGGGCGCCGACACGTACACCGTCACGACCACGGCCGACTCGGGCGCCGGGTCGCTTCGGCAGGCGATCACCGACGCCAACGGGCACACCGGCGCGGACGACATCCACTTCGACATTCCCGGAACGGGCGTCCACGTCATCGCGCCGGCGACCGCGCTGCCCAAGATCACCGGCGCCGTCACGATCGACGGCTACACGCAGTCGGGCGCGTCCGCCAACTCGAACGCGCCCGACCAGGGACTGAACACCGTCCTCACGATCGAGATCGACTGCACCAGCGGCGGCTCGTACTGTCTCCAGATCGGCGCCGACGACGTCACGATCCGCGGGCTCGCGATGGTCAACACGACGTCCTATCTCATCGCCACCGACTTCTTCAAGCGCGTCGACCACACCGTCATCGAGGGGTGCTTCCTCGGAACGCACGCCGACGGCCTGACGGCGACGAACGCCGCGAACGCCGTGATTCTGGGAAATCACCAGAACGCCCGGGTCGGTGGAACGACGCCGGCGGCGAGAAATCTCTTCGCCGGGTCCGTGAACTCGACGGGACTGCAGATCGCGAACGCGCTGAACGCCAACACCGTCGTCCAGGGAAATCTCTTCTGCACCAACAAGACGGGAGCGGTACCCGTCGGCACGGGATCCTCCGGAATCGTGATCAACGGAGGGGCCGGAGTCGCGTCGAGCAATTTCACGATCGGCGGGCTGACGGCCGCCTCCGGCAACGGATTCGGCTGCCGGGGCTACGACCTGCGTCTGACCCACATGACCGACGTGCGCGTTCAGGGAAACCGCTTCGGCGTCGATCCGACCGGCACCAAGGCGATTCTCGGAGGAGAAGGGACGGGCATCTACATCGAGTACGACGGGGACGGAGTCGTCGTCGGCGGAACGGCCGCCGGCGCGGCCAACGTGATCGGCGGCCACCTCTTCGGGATCTCGTCTCAGGAACCGGACGGGGTCGTCGTTCAGGGCAACTTCGTCGGAACGGAAGCGACCGGGACGCGCCTGCTCGGCAACGCGAACGCCGGGATCAACCTCGGCCTCGGCGCCAACTGCGTCGTCGGAGGGACGGCCTCGGGAGAAGCCAACGTCATCATGAACAACCGCGGCGGCGGCGTGACCGTGAGCCTCCTCGCCGGGAACACGATCCGGGGCAATCGCATCGTCGAGAATCTCGGCACGCCCTCGGGAACGCCATCTCTCGGCATCGATCTCGCGACGTCTCCCGCCGGCGTCACGGCCAACGATGCCGGCGACGCGGACACGGGCGCGAACGACCTCCAGAATTTCCCGCTGATCACGTCGGCCGTCCCCGAGAGCGGCGGCACGCGCGTGATCGGCTCGCTGAACAGCACGGGCTCGAGCACCTTCCATCTCGACTTCTACTCGAATCCGGTCTGCCGCAGCCGGCCGCGCTCCGCGCTCCAGGCCGACCGCTACCTGGGCGGGTTCGACGTCTCGACCAACGCGTCCGGCGACGCGTCGTTCAACACGCTCCTGCCGGCGCCCATCTCCGCCGGACAGCCGGTCACGGCCACTGCGACGAACTCCGGCGGCTCGACCTCCGAGCTCTCCCCCGAGATCGTCTTCTCCACGACGCCGGACTCCGGGGTTTCCACCGGCGGGCAGGGGCTGCAGATCAAGGGCATGCTGTTCTCGGGAACGCCGGCCGTGACGATCGGCGGCGTCGCGGCCACAAACGTCAACGTGAGCTCGGCCACGCAGCTCACGGCCAACGCTCCGGCGCTGCCGGCCGCCGCGGCCTACGACCTCGTCGTCTCCGTGTCGGGAGGACCGACGGGCCGCCTGAAGAACGGTTATGTCTCTCTCCCGACGGACGCGGTGTCGAGTCTTTACTCCGCGTCGATCGCCAAGCTCATTGCGGGCGGGATCACGCAGGGCTGCGGCGCCGGGATCTACTGCCCGGACAACACGATCACGCGCGCCGAGATGTCGATCTTCCTCATCCGCGCCAAGTACGGCCTCTGCTTCACGCCGCCCCCGGCCACCGGCACGATGTTCACCGACGTCGCCGCGAACGCTTTCGGCGCGCGCCAGATCGAGCTCCTCGCCAGCCTCGGCGTCTCGACCGGGTGCGGCGGCGGCAAGTTCTGCCCGAACGACACGGTCACGCGGGACCAGATGGCCGTCTTCCTGCTTCGGACGCTGCTCGGCTCGGGATTCGTGCCGCCCGCGGCCACCGGGAAGTTCACCGACGTCCCGGTTTCGAATCCCTTCGCGAAGTGGATCGAGGAGCTCTCCCGCCGGAACATCACGGGGGGCTGCGGCTTCAACCTCTACTGCCCCGCAAACTCGAACACGCGCGGCGAGATGGCCGCGTTCATCGTGCGGACGTTCGGATTGCCTTAGGAGCGGTCGCGAGGCGGCTCCGCGTGTCAGAATGGCGGCGTGAGGATCCGCTCCCTCGCCGGGGTCTTCGCGCTGGCGTTCGCCCTGTCTCCGGCCGCCGCGCGCGGACAGGCGAACGAAATCTTCCACGACCGCGGCAACCCGTCGGACATCGGGGGCGGCTGCGGAACGTACGCGAGCCCGATCGTTCCCGGAAGCTCCGACACCGAGACCCTCCGCTTCCGGATCGAGTACGACGGCTTCACTTCGCAGGCGCGCCTCTACTACACGACGGACGGCTCGACGCCGAGCGGAGTCCTCGGCATTGGGAGCGGCACGACGCAGGTGGTCACGGGCACCTACGGCTGCACGTTCACCGACCTCTCGACCGGCACGCCGCAGACGGTAGACGTCGTGAGCGCCGCGATCCCGCCGCAGCCCGGCGGGACGACCGTCCGCTACATCTTCGAGGCGTGGAACACGACGGGGACGCGCATCGAGATCTTCGCCAACAGCGGCACCTGCGCAACGTGCACCGCCTGCCAGACTTCCGACTGCGCCGATCTGTTCCAGTACACGATTCCGATCCCGACCAACACGCCGACGCCGACCCGGACGCGGACCCCGACGCCGACCGTGACGCCGACGTTCACGGTCACCCCGACCCGGACGGCGACGATCTCGCCGACGCCGAGCGCCACGCCGACCAGTACCGCCACCTCGACGCGCACGCCGACGCCCAGCCGGACGGCGACCGCGACGCGCACGCCGACCCTCGGTCCGCCCACCGCGACGCCGACGGTTACGCGCACGCCCGGTCCGCCCCAGGCCGCCCCGCAGGCGATCGGCATCGACCCGTTCGTGACGGCCTCCTCCAATGCCAACGGCGTCTTCGAGCCGGGAGAGGTCGTCGCCGTCCAGCCGGCGTGGAAGAACATCACCGGAGCGCCGCTCCCGCTGACCGGAACCGCGACCTCGTTCACCGGGCCGCCCGGCGCCGTCTACGGAACCCCGGACGCCGCGGCGGATTACGACACGCCCGCCGCCGGCGCGTCGGTCAGCTGTAACGACACGTCCAACTGCTATGCCCTCTCGCTCTCGAATCCCGCGACGCGTCCCGCGTCGCACTGGGACGCGACATTCACCGAGACCCTCTCGACGGGAGATATGAAGGCCTGGACCCTCCACGTGGGCAAGTCCTTCACCGACGTGCCGACCTCGCAGATCTTCTACAAGAAGATCGAGACGATCTTCCATGCCGGGATCACGACCGGCTGCTCGCCGACGCTCTACTGTCCCTCCCAGAACGTTTCGCGCTCCCAGATGGCGATCTTCCTCGCGAAGGCGATCGCCGGCAGCGCCGCGGCGATCCCGGTGAGTGGCGTCGTGGGGTCGACGCCGTACAACTGCGTCGCGGGCGGATCGTCGGCCTTCACGGACGTCCTGCCGACCGACGACTTCTGCCGCCACGTCCACTATCTCGCCGTCCAGAACGTGACGCTCGGATGCGGCGCGTCCATGTACTGCCCGAACGACCTCGTGACGCGGCTTCAAATGGCGTCGTTCGTCGCCAAGGCGATGGTCGCGCCCGGCGGAGGTCCGGCGGTCCCGCTCACCTACGGGCCGGATCCCGTGACCGGCCTGTCTTACTCCTGCGACACGGGCAGTCCGAACACGCACTTCACGGACGTGCCGGCGACCGACCAATTCTGCAAGCACGTGCACTTCCTCTGGGCCAAGGGGGTCGTGACGGGCTGCACGGGCACCACGTACTGCCCCGACAGCGACGTCGCGCGGGACGAGATGGCCAAGTTCCTCGGCAATGCGTTCCAGCTCGTGCTCTACGGGCCATAGGCCGGAATCCTTTTGACATCGGCCGAGCCCGGAGAGTAGCGTCGGGCGCAAACTCGGCTCGACCCAGAAGGAGGTTTCATGCGCGCGAGGCGTGTCCCGCGAACTCTGGGCTTTTTCCTCGTTGCGGCCGGGCTCGCCGGCGCCGCGCCCGCGGCCACGATCACTGTCAACAGCACGGCCGACACGCAGGCCAACGACGGCAAGTGCACGCTGCGCGAGGCGATCGTCTCGGCGAACACGGACACGGCTTCGGGCGCCGCGGCCAACGAGTGCGCGGCCGGCGCGGGCGCCGACATCGTCCAATTCGCGATCCTCGCCGCCGACCCGGGCTGCACGGCGGGCGGCGTCTGCACGATCACGACCGGCGGCATGCCGAGCATCGCGGCCCCGGTGACGATCGACGGCTACACGCAGTCGGGCGCGGCGGTCAACACGTCCTCAGTCGGCACCAACGCCGTACTCAAGATCGTCGTCAAAGCCGCGTCCATCAGTACGGGGACGGGGTTCTTCCTCGACAGCACGGACGCCACGCTCCGAGGACTCGTCATCGCAAACTTCTCGAAGGGCATCCAGACCCTGAGCGGCCCGACGACGGTGACCGTGAAAGTCCTCGGCTGTTTTCTCGGGACGGACGCGGCGGGAACCGCCACCGTCTACAACAACCGGGACATCGACGCGACCGGCGACAGCTGGCAGATCGGCGGTTCGGCCCTCGCAGACCGAAACGTCATCGCGGTGTCTTCCATCGGAATGACTTTCTTCGCGCCCGGCGACGTCACGATCCAGGGCAATCTGATCGGAGTCAAGGCGAGTGGCACCGAGGTCTTTCCGACGTCGATCGGCGCCCTCGGCGTCCAGGTGGCGAACTATACGGGCACGCTCACGTTGGGCGGCTCCCCCGCGGGCGCGGGCAACGTCATCGGCGGCGTGGCGAACGGCGTCTTTCTGAACAATAGCCTCGGCGGCACGGCCACCGTCTACGGTAACCGTTTCGGCACGGATTCGGCGGGAACGCTCCACCTCGGCAACCGGCTGTCGGCCCTGATGGTCAACGCCGAGAATGTGACCGTGGGCGGTACGGCGGCGGGTCAAGCCAACGTCATCGCGTTCAACGGCGAGGGCGGCGTCCTGGTCGGTCCCTTCACGAACGCGATCGCCGGGATCTCGGTGCGCGGCAATTCGATCCACGACAACGGGCAGGGCCCGACCTTCCCGGACTCCGATCTGGGAATCGATCTCGGTTTCAACGATGGGAGCGGCGGACACTATGGCCCCACGGCGAACGATCCGCTCGACGCGGACGACGGCCCCAACGGCCTCCAGAACTATCCGCTCGTCAATACCGTCACGGCGTCGTCCATTCAGGGCACGCTCAACAGCAAGGCGAACACGATCTACACGCTCGACTTCTACGCGAATACGAATTGCGGCGTG
>Ga0335080_10002113_pt1 | contig 19763 bp, 16 predicted proteins | sample Lox_Sample_34_FD_206720 | JGI IMG/M metagenome (GOLD analysis project Ga0335080, IMG submission 206720) | Soil microbial communities from Loxahatchee National Wildlife Refuge, Florida, United States - Lox_Sample_3.4 | ecosystem: Environmental > Terrestrial > Soil > Wetlands | place: USA...
CGCTGGGCGGCCTCCGCCGATGTCAACCCCGTTTCCGCAATATTCATTTGCTAGAATGGCGCGAAATGCGCGCAAAAGTTCTCTCCGTGATCGTCTCTCTACTTCCTGCCCTCGCCCAGGATCGCATCACCGCTATCACCGGCGCCACTCTGATCGACGGCAACGGAGGGGCGCCCATCGCCGATTCGGTGGTGGTGGTGCGCGGCTCGCGCATCGCCGCCGCCGGACCTCGCGCCGCCACGCCGGAGCTTTCGCGCGAGCCTAAGCCGGAGAACCAGGACCACGGCATGGGCACGATCCTCGCCATCGAGGGACTGGTGGAACTGGGGATGACTCCCGCGCAGGCGCTGACGGCGGCGACGAAGAACGGGGCGCTGGCCTGCCGGCGGTCGGCGGATTTCGGGACGATCGAGCCGGGCAAGCTGGCGGACCTGGTGATCCTGGACGCCGACCCGCTGGCGAACATCCACAATATCCGGAAGGTCAATGCCGTGATGAAGGAGGGGCGGACGGTGGAGCTGGCGCGGCTGCCGGAACTGAGGATTCTGTCGCGGCCGTGAGCGCGCCTGCGGCGCGGGGGCAGGCCGGGAGGCCTACCCTACGAAGACCTATTCGATCAGGTCGCGGCGGCGAATGGTGGGGCGCCCGTCTTTGTCGCTATCGTCGCTGCCAGGACGAACGCGCAGCTTGCGGCGGCCTTCGATGCGCAGGAGGCGGTCGCGTATGTCGCGGTACTCACTGGTGCTGATGATGTACTCGTCCCGGGCCGGGAGGATGCGCTCGATCTCCTTCTCGGTTTTCTGAATGCGGTCGGCATCCATCGGATGGGTGGAGAAGATCTTGCCGATGGTCCCGGGCTGCTTCCGTTGCAGCGACTGCAATTTCTCGAAGATGCTGATAGCGCCGTCGGGATCGTAGCCGGCGGCGTACAGGTACTGCACACCGAGGTAATCGGCTTCGGTCTCATCGGCGCGCGTAAAGCGCAGGAATGCCGCGGGGATCGCAGCGCCCATACCCTGCCGCGCCGCGTAGCCTCCCAGCCCGCCGCCCAAGAGGATGCCGATCGGGATGCTGGCCGCGTTCACCATCGCCGATTTGGTGGCCTGTTTGGTCATGTGCCGCGCGGCCACGTGCGCGATCTCGTGGGCGATGGCCGCGGCCAACTCGTCCTCCTCATCGGCAATCTTGATGAGGCCGGTGTAGACGAAAATATAGCCGCCGGGCAGCGCGAATGCGTTGGGCGATTCGCCTTCGATCAACTGGCAACTGATGGGCACTTTGGCGTCGGATGCCCGGGCCAAACTCTGGCAGACGCGGTTGACGTATTCGGAGACGAGGGGATCGTCCTGCACCTTGGCCTGCCGGGTGACTTCCTCGGCGAGCTGCTTGCCCAGCGCCATCTCCTTTTCCAGGGAGTAGATGTTGAGGCCCTTGCCGACATCGCGGCTGCCGATCTGCGACGGGTCGTCCTTCGGTTTCTTCTGGTCGTCTGCCCAGACGGCCGTGGCCACGACCGCCGCCAGACTCGCCGCCAGCCAGAATTTCATGGCCTGCCTCCGTAGCCCAAGGTTTCGCCTTTAGCCATTATTAACGTATCGTAAAGGAAATGGGTTGCGAAACTGTAAAAAATCCTTCCGTCGAGACGCCTTTGTGGAGCCGCTACGCCGACCAGTTTCCGGTCCGGGAAAACCTGGTGTACCTGAACCACGCAGCAGTCGCTCCGCTGCCGCGGGTGTGCGCCGACGCGCTGAAACACCTGGCGGACGATGCTCTCCATTACGGCAGCCTGCACTACCGCGAATGGCTCGATGTGTACGACGGGCTGCGGGTTGCCGCGGCACGGCTGATCCACGCGACTCCTCAGGAGATCGCCCTCGTCAAAAACACGTCAGAGGGCATCGCGACGGTTGCGATGGGGCTGGATTGGAAGCCGGGCGACCGGATCGTTGGGTTCGCCGAGGAGTTTCCCGCCAACCTGTATCCATGGAAGCGGCTGGAGGCCAAGGGCGTGGCGATCACCTGGCTGTCGATTTACGATTCGCTCGACCGAATCGACGAAGCGGCCCGTGGCGCGCGTCTGCTGGCGATCAGTTTTGTGAATTTCCTCAGCGGATACCGCGCGCCCATTGATGCGATCGGTGAGATCTGCCGGCGTAATCGATGCATTTTCCTGGTAGATGCGATCCAGGGGATGGGCGCGTTTCCGCTCGATGTGCGGGGGTGTCACATCGACGCCCTGGCAGCCGACGGCCACAAGTGGATGCTGGGCCCGGAGGGGTGTGCCATCCTCTACATAAATCAGGGGCTTCAGGATCGAATCGAACCGGTGGAGTTCGGCTGGACCAACGTGGCCAATTATGCCGATTACGCCTCGCGCGACATGACCCTGTGGGGAGATGCCAGGCGTTACGAATGCGGAACGCTAAATACTATTGGATGCTTTGGATTGAAGGCATCAATCGAATTTTTACTTGAAGTCGGCCCCGGACAAATCGGTCCGGTTGTCCAGGGATTGGGCGACCGGATTGCCGCCGGGGTACAAAGCAAAGGCTACGAAGTTCTAGCGCCGCGAACGCCGGAAACCGGTGCCGGGATCGTCAGCTTCAGAAAGGCAGGCGTGAATCCCGCCGAGGTGGTGGCAACGCTTCGAGGACGGAGCGTGATTGCCGCTCCTCGCGCCGGCTGGATCCGGACCTCGCCGCATTTTTACATCAGCCCTGAAGAGATCGACCGGCTGATCGACGCTCTGCCGTGACGCTTTTCCTGCGCCGCCATCCGCTGGCGGCCCTGCTGCCCTTTCAGGCGCTCATCGGGTTCTGGCATCTGGGCTTGCTGTCGCCGTGGATGGACGAAGCGGGCACGCTGCTCGCGCTTCATAAACCGCTGCCTGACGTCATTGCCTTCGCCGCCGCCGATGTCCACCCGCCGTTCTACTACCTGCTCCTGTACGGGTGGCTGCGGATCCCTCTCGGGCTGGACTGGGCGGTGCAGGCGCGGGCGCTGTCGGTGATCTTCGCATTACTGGCAACGGTGGCACTGGACGCGCTGTGGACCCGGGCCTTGCCGGCGCGCGTTCGGTGGTGGACTTTGGCACTGTGGTCGCTGTCTCCGTGCCTGTTGCTGTACTCACGGATGTGCCGCTCGTACTCGCTGCAGGCGCTGCTGATCTGCGTGGGCGCCGCCTGTCTGTTGCGGCTAGCCGGGCAGCCGGGATGGCGAGCCGGCGGATGGTTCACGCTGGTGCTGCTCGGCGCTCTGTACACACACTACGCGCCGGGCATCGCGCTGCTGATGGCGGCGAACATTTTCCTGCTTTATTACCGGCGCATTGTGCCGCTGCTCGCCGTGGACGCGGCGGTCGCAGCCGGCTATGCGCCGTGGATCTGGCGGCTGGCCGCTTCGCTGGAGTCGTGGGGCAGACAGGGCGTGGGCTACAACCTGACCGGGATGCCTCTGCTCGAGCTGCCGGTGAAGGCCGCATACTGGGCAGTCTCGTTCGCCATGGGAGAAGCGGTGCCGGACCTGATCCTGGTCCTGGGCGTTGCGATCATAGCCGCGGCCCTGTGGCTCTTGTACGCAGGCGCGCGCCAATACCGGCGGACCGCAGCGCTGACAGGCGTTCTGACGGCCATCGGATTCGTCGGTGTGGCGCGGTGGGTTTCGTACCCGTTCGTCCCGGCGCGGATGCTGTTTGTGCTGCCCTTTTTCCTGATGATGCTCGCCGCGGGCGCGGGTGTCCATCGCCGTGCAGGGAACCTGGTGCTCGGGGCGATGGTGGTGTTCTCGCTTTCGGGCGCCTGGTGTTACTTCCACCGATCGAATTTCCGCAACAAGCAATACCCCATGCCGATGGCCGAGATCGCCCGGTACATCCGGGAGAATTCGACCGCGGCCAATTCCGTGATCCTGGCCGATTCCGCCAACTCGGATCCGGTGGCGCTGCGGTATGCGCTCGGGGCATCGCGCGCCGTGGTGCCCAGCGAATCGGCGGATATCGAGACTCTCCTGGAAAATCCACGTTTGCAGATCGTGTGGTTCCTGCGCAACACGCACGACGTTTCTCCAGGCGGCCAGAACGCGCGTATCGAGGCCAGGCTCCGCGCTGTCGTGCGCCCCGCGGTCTTCTATTACCAGCCATACACGCTGCTCGAGCGCACGCTGATGCAGGCCGTGGGCATTTCGAACCCTCCGTGGTATTTCCACGAGCTGCTCGAGTTCGGCCCGCTGGGGCGCGACACCACGCGGCGCTAAAATGAGCCCATGCTTCTTGGAGCCGTAACCTACCAGGTGCTGCAGGCGATGGACCTGGAGACCGTGATTCGCACCCTGGAGGCAACCGGATTCGAGGCGGTGGAGCTTCGCACGGGGCACAAGCACGGCGTCGAGCCGTCGCTTTCCGCAGAGGAGCGCGAGCGCGTGAAGACACGATTCGAGCACAGCAAGGTGCGGCTGCTGAGCTTCGGCACCACCTGCGAGTTCCAGTCGGCCGATGCGGCGGAGCGGCGACGGCAGATCGATCTGGCCAAGCAGTTTGTGGAGCTGGCGCACGATTCCGGAGCGTGGGGCATAAAAGTGCGTCCCAACGGGCTGGCGAAGGGAGTGCCGAAGGAGACCACGATCCAGAACATCGCGGCGGGGCTGAGGGAAGTGGGCGAGCACGCCTACGGCTACGGGGTCGAAGTGTGGCTCGAAGTGCACGGCCCGGAGACCCAGTTGCCAGCCAACGCGGCGGAGATCATGCGCGCCACCAACCACAAGAACGTCGGCCTGTGCTGGAATTCGAATCCCACCGACGTGGTGAACGGCAGCGTGAAGGCGAGCTTCGACCTGCTCCGGCCGTGGCTCGTGAGCTGCCACATCAACGAGCTGGTGAGCGGTTATCCGTACCGGGAGCTGTTCGCACTGATGCGCCAGACGAAGTACGACCGCTGGACGCTGTGCGAGGCTCCGGAGAGCAAAGAGCCCGAGCGGTTCCTGAAATACTACCGGGCGTTGTGGGAGAGACTGCAGCCGGCGGCTTGACACCGCGGCCCATTAGTACTAATTAATTAGTATGTTCCTCAGCGCGATGCCGGGCGTTATGCTCGCGGTGGTGCTCCATGCGCAGACGGCGGCGTTCGACGTGGCCTCGGTCAAGCCCGAGCAGATCACGGGCGATCTCTACACCGCCAATCTCGGCCGTATTCTGCACGGCCAGTTGACCATGACCAACGTCACTCTGAGCGAAGCCGTACGTTTCGCCTGGGGCATCAATAACGACGCGCAGGTTGCCGGCCCGGACTGGATCAAGGACAAGTCCATTCGCTTCAAGATCGACGCCAAAGCACCCGCGGACACCGCGCGCGAGCAGGTCCTGCTCATGCTTCAGGGGCTGCTCACCGAGCGATTCCGGCTGAGGATCCACACCGAACAGCGGGAGATCTCACATCTCGAACTGGTCCCCGGCAGGAAGGAACTCAAGATTCATCCGGCCGAGCCGGGCGCCGACGCCTCGCACAATCGCAACCTTTACGGCCACATCATCTCCAGCGGCATGACCATGGAAGTGCTGACTACGATCCTTTCGCGCTTTCTCCGCGAGCCGATCCTCGACCGCACCGGCCTCGAGGGTCCCTACGCGATCGACCTGAGCTGGGCTCCCGAGCCCCGTACGCCCGGTGAGGTGCCGCCCGACCCGGCAGCGGGTCCATCCATCTATGCGGCCGTTCAGCAGCAGCTCGGCCTGCGGCTCGAATCGCGTAAGACGCCGCTGCCGGTGATCGTGGTCGACTTCGCGGAACGCGTGCCGATCGAGAACTAACCGCATCGGCCATCGCGCCGTCCGAGCCAGCACGAGGGATATTGACATGCGGATGCTTGCTTGCGTTCTTGCGGCTTGTGCGGTTTCCCTGGCGCAATCGCCCGCGCCGAAACTCGTGACCTGGACGGGCTGGTTTGCCGACGAAGGGCTCGGCCACGGAAGTAAGGCCTCGCCTCGGGGCAGGTCGGGAACCCTGCCCCACGATTACTCCCAGCGGAGGGCGATCATGGGATCGACCCGCGAGGCGCGGCGGGCAGGCAGCCAACCTGCGGCAATCGCGGCCAGCCCGAGAATGCTTCCCACGGCGATCATGGTCGGGGCGTCGTGCGGTGTGACCTCGAACAGCATTTTCTCCAGCACCCTGGTAGCAAACAGTGCACCTGCCGTACCGAAGGCCAGACCGCCGGCGGCCAGCGCGGATGTCCGCCGCAGAATCATGCCAAGCACATCGCGTGCTTGCGCGCCGAGGGCCATCCGGATGCCGATCTCGCGCGTGCGCGCCGCGACTGCATAGGCCAGCACGCCGTAGACTCCGATCACCGCCAGCGCCAACGCCAGCACCGCGAAAGCCGTCAGGAGCCGCGCCTGGAAGGCGCGCTCCGCCCCGGTGGCCGCCACCACGTCCGGCATCGACGCCATGCGCTCGATGGGCTGGTCCGCGTCCACCTCGCGCACCGCCGCTCGCATCGCGGGCGCCACCCGCGGTGCCGCTCCGGCGGTGCGAGCCACGAACGTCATCTGCGGGAGCCAGCCCGCGTGCGGCGATTGCCGATAGGGAAAATACAGGGCGGGGCTGGGCGTTTTGGCGAGGCTCCACTGCCGGACGTCGCTCACCACGCCGACGATGGTGTACCAATCCGTGGCCTTGGGCCGGTCCGCCTCGGAAATTCGCTTACCCAGCGGATCTTCGCCGGGCCACACCGTTCGTGCGGCCGACTGGCTGATCACGGCCGCGCGCGGCGCATCCGCCGTGTCGCGGTCCGAGAAATCGCGGCCGCTCAAGACGCGGATTCCCATAGCGCGGAAGTAGTTTGCGCTGACCACCAGCTTGTCTACCGCAAATCCAGCGGGGAAGCGCCGGTTCTCGAGCACCATGTCGCCTCGAGTCAGGGTTCCGCCCAGGGGCAGCGAATTCACCGCTGCAGCGGCCGAGATTCCGGGAATGGCCGCCAACTTTTCGAGCACGCGATCGTGGAATGCCGTGATATCGGCGGGTTCCCGGTACACGGCATCCGACAGGGTCACGGTCATGGCGACGACGTTCTGGGGCCGGAAGCCCGGATCGATCGCCTGCAATCGCCACAGGCTTTTCACCATCAGGCCGGCGCCGGTGAGCAGCACCAGCGCGAGCGCGATTTCCGCCACCACCAGCGCGCTGAGCACTCCGCCGCCGGCTCCGGCCGATGAACGGGAATTACGATTCAACTCGTGGTTCACGGTACGCCGTATCGCGTGCAGGGCCGGCGCCGCGCCGAACAGCAGGCCGGTCAAGAGCGACACCCCGAAGGTGAAGACCAGGACCGCCGCATCGATGTGAATCTCTCCGAGGCGCGGAATCCGGCCTTCCGGCGCCAGGGCCAGCAGCGCCGGCACGCCCCAGAGCGCGAAAAGGAGGCCGGCGGCGCCGCCCAGCAGAGAAACCACCACGCTCTCGGCGAGCAGTTGGCGCACGAGTTGCAGGCGTCCCGCTCCCATGGCTACACGCACCGACATCTCCTGCCGGCGCGACTCGGCGCGCATCAACAGGAGATTCGCCACGTTGGCACATGCGATCAGGAGGACGAACGCCACGGCGCCCGCAAAGATTCGCAGGGACTCGCGCACGTCCCCTACCAGCAGATCCTTCAGAGGCACGACGCGCGGCACCGGCGCGCGACTCCTGTCGCGCGGAGGCGAGGCTAGCAATTCGGCGCGCGCAAACGCCAGGAATTCCGCTTGCGCCTGGGCGCGCGATGCTCCGGCCTTCAACCGGCCGACCACCGGACGGAACATTGCAAGGTGGGGATTCACGCGCACCACGAAGGGCTTCCAAATCTGCGCGTCATATGGAAAGTGAAAGTCCCGGGGCATCACGCCGAGGATGGTATGCGGCACACCGTCGAGCTTGATCGTCCGTCCCACGATGCTCCGGTCGTCGCGGAAGCGGCTGTGCCAGAGCCCATCCGCGATCAGAACGACGTTCTCCTCGCCACCGCGGAAATCGCGGCCAATCGCGGGCGCCACGCGGAGCGTCGAAAGGAACCCGGTGGTGACATCGGCTGCCGGAAGCCGCGCGGCCTCTCCGACCCCCGTCAACGTGACCTGATTCTGGTTGAACGTAGCCAGCCGTTCGAAGGCCTGATTGTGTGGAAGGAAATCCAGGTAGTCGTGTTCGACCATCCCCAGCGACGGACCGAACGGACCCACCGCCGGAGCGTGGGAGAGCATCAACAGACGGTCCGCTTGGGGAAATGGCAGGGGCCGCAGCAGCACGCCGTTCAGTACGGTAAAAACTGCACTGTTGGCGCCGATTCCCAGTCCCAGCGCCACCAGCGCAACCACCGTCACGCCGGGATTCCGGCGCAGCATTCGCAGGGCGAATTGCAGGTCATAGCCAATGTGATGCATTGTCCGCGAGGGCAGCACGTCCACGTCCAAAGACAACTCCTTGCGATTCAGCGAAGGAGAGTGCTGTCCTGATCGACGCTGGGAAAACCGGTGTCCGAATTCGAACCTGGCATGATTCGTGCGGAGAAAAACGGCATGAAACGCTTGTTCATGGTTCCTCTGCTGCTTGCTGCAACGTCGTTGTTCGGACAGATCTCGGTCGGAGTCACGATCGGCGCACCACCGCCGCCGCACGTACTCAGAGTACGTCCTGCGGCGCCGGGTCCCGACTACCTCTGGGTGGACGGCTACTGGTATCCCGTAAACGGGCATTATAAGTGGCACGAGGGTTACTGGACGCGCCCCCCCTACGCGGGTGCGCATTGGATCGCGCCGCATCATGACGGCTCGCGCTGGTTCGAGGGCTACTGGGAAGGCAACCGCGGACGGGTCCGCCACGAACACGAGTGGGACCACAGCCACGACCGCGACTACCACCACGACCACGACCATGATCACGATCACGACCGCTGAGCGCGGATATCAGTAACCGAGTAACTGCCGGAACCAGGCGTATTCGCGCACGTTGACCAATTCATCCTCGTTGGCCATTTGTTCCCGGCTGACCAGGATGCCCGGCTCGCGGCTCTTCTCCAGCCAGTGCCGGCACTCATCGGGCTCGCCAAGCTGGGCGCACACACACGCGAGGTTGTAGGCTGCGGATTCGGGTTCGTGCGATTCGGCTTCGGCCAGCCTGATTTTGGCGTGCCACAACAGTTCCGCGGCCTGCTCTGTGCCGGCGCAGCGTGACTGTGCCCACAGTAGAATCCCCTGGCCCTGGAGCAACCTGTCTGCTCCGCCCGATTCGGCTGCTGCGAAACGAGCAGCGGCGTCGGCCAACATGCGGTTGGTTTCTTCGCCGGGCATCGATTTGGTGCGGGCATAGAGCACCCATGCTCCGGTCGAGAGCGCGCGTGGATCGCCCGGCTTGATCTTCAAGGCCCTTTCCAGCCACTCCCAGGCCCGGATCAGGAATTCGCGCGCCTCATCGCCGTGGCGTAGCCGGGAGCGCCGCCAGAGCACGTTTCCCAGCGAGCTCATTACATTCTGATCGTTGGGAGTGACGGCCAGCACTTCTTTGAATTTGGCTTCCGCCGCGGCAAGCATGGAGTCGGCGTCCGGGCCGGACATCCGGGTTCCCATGCAGCAGAGAGCGCTGGCCCAGAAGTTCAGCAGGCGGGCTTCACCGGGTTTCAGCACGAGCAGCCGCTCACTCTCTTCGCAGATACGCTCCAGGTATTCCAGGCCCATGACGCCGGCGTGCAGGCCGGCGCGCTCCCAGAGGACCCAGCAGAGATCGATGGTCAGCTTGGTGTCGTCCGGTTTGATCTCGAGGGCACGCCAGAATTTTTCTTCGGCTTCGGCGAACAGGGCGTCGGCCTTGTCCGCCGGAGACCATCGGCCCAGGCACCAGAGCGCGGCGCCCCAGACATGCCACGCGAGGAGATGGCGCGGGTGGCTCGCTAAAATCTTTTCGGATTCCGCGCAGCACTGCGCCAGCAGTTGCGCCGCGCGCTCGTCCGAGCGATCGCGCGCCTCCTGGAGCATGGCGCGGGCACGAGCGGCAGCCCGGTCTGCGCTGTGCGCGCGTAGCAGGAGGAATAGAGCAAAGCCGAAGCCCACCGCCAGCACGAGCGCGACGATCGGCACCCGGTTACTCCACGTTCAGTGTTTTCTTCAGCCAGGAGATCATTTCGGGCTTCCAGTGCTGCATCTCCGGTGCGCGCCAGCCGCTCATTCCGTGGCCGCCGCCCTCAATCGTTATCAGCTCGCACACGGCGCCCACTTTGTGCATGGCATCACACATGGCCGGCGACTGATCGTAGGGCACCTGGTCATCCTTCGTGCCATGGATGCACAGGAAGGGCGGCATGGTCTTATTTATTGCGTGAATCGGCGAAGCGGCGCGCACCTTCGCCCGCCCGGCATCGTCCAGGGTATCGGCCCCGAAGAAGTGGATTCCGCCGCCATTGGCCGCGTGCCGGTTGATGCTGGCCATGTTGAAGCGCTCGGGATGGTCCCGCCGCTCCAGCGCTATCTTTTCGTAATCGACGGGTCCGTACATGTCTACGACCGCGGCCACGCGCGTGTCCGGGGTCAGGTGGGTCGCGGTGTAGTTCACCAGGAAGCCGCCGGCAGATTCGCCGATCAGGGCAATCCTGGATACGTCCACTCGATATTTCGCGGCGTTCGCCTTCACCCAGCGGATGGCGGTCCGCACGTCCGCGAAGGCCTCGGGCAGGCGGGCCGCGGGCGCCAGCCGGTAATCGATGCTGAACCACGCAAAGCCCGAATCGGCGAGCACGCTGAAAAGGGGGCGCACGTTGGTGCTCTTGCTGCCCTCGTCGAAGCCGCCGCCGTGCACCAGGATCGCTGCCGGGAAAGGCCCCGCGCCGTCCGGGACGTACAGGTCCAGCAGGAGCGGCTTGCCGTCCGGCCGCCCGTACTCGACGTCCTTCTGTTCCACGGCGGCACATGCGGCCGCGGCCGTTCCGACAAGCAAAAGCATTCTCCACATGGCAAGAGATTGTAACAGCAGAACGCGCGCTCGGGACGCCTGCGCTAGGATGGTCTGGTGCCGACCCCCGACGATGAGACCCGGTTCATGGATCCCATCCGGGCTTTCCCCCTCCCGGCCCGGTACGAGGTCCTTGGCGAGCTGGGCCGCGGCGGCATGGGCATCGTCTACAAAGCTCGCGACCGGGAGACGGGTGAAGAGGTCGCGGTCAAAGTCCTGAAGCCGGAGATCGCGGCCAATATGCAGATCCTGGAGCGCTTCAAGAACGAGCTGCGGCTGGCACACAAGATCACTCACCGAAACGTGGCGCGGCTGTACGAATTCAACCGGGCCAGCGACCTGGTCTATCTCACCATGGAGTTCGTCGAGGGCGAAAGCCTGCGCGGCGTGCTCCAGCGGGAAGGCAAGCTGGATGCCGCCCGCGGCCTGGAGATCGCGCGCCAGCTTGCCGCCGGGCTGGCCGAGGCACATCGCCAGTCGATCGTACACCGCGACCTCAAGCCCGAGAACATCATGATCGGCGCGGGCGGCGAGGTGAAGGTGATGGACTTCGGCATTTCGCGATCCTACGCCGAGGACGTCACGGTCACCGGGAGCGTGGTGGGCACGCCAGCCTACATGGCGCCTGAGCAGGCGGAGGGCCGGCCTCTGGACCAGCGCACCGACATCTATGCCTTCGGCCTGATCCTTTACGAGATGTTCACCGGCGCACCGCCGTTCAAAGGCGACACCGCGGTCACCCTGGCCCTAAAGCAGATCCGCGAGCGGCCGACGCTGCCCTCGGCCGTCGCGCCCTCGCTGCCCAAACATATCGACGCCGCGATCATGAAGTGCCTGGAAAAAGATCCGGCGGCGCGCTTCCAGTCGGTGGAAGAAGCCATGCGCGCGCTGGAGGGAACGGCCAAGCCGACGAAAGCTGTCCCCGCGAAGCCGGCCCGCGGCAAGTGGTACCTGGCCGCAGGCGCGGTGGTGATCATTGCCGCGGCGGCGGCCTGGTGGTTCACGCGCCCATCCGACACCGTGCGCTTCCCGCTGGAACAATTCGCGCTCGCCAGCGGGCTTCAGGTGGCGCTCTCGCCGGATCACGCCTCGCCGACTTTCACACTGGCTGTGGCGTATCGCGCCGGGCTGCGCCGCGACACTCCCGGGCACTCCGGGCTGGCTCACCTGGTGCAGCACGCGATGTACGAGGGCTCTCCGAACGTGGCACCCCACGAGTATCATGAGCTGGTCTCCGAAGCCGGCGGCACCATGGATGGCTTCACCACACCGGACCTGACCATCGTCTGGGTGACTCTGCCCGCGAATCAGCTCGACCTTGCGCTTTTCCTGGAAGCCGACCGCATGCGCGGGCTGGACATCAACCAGGACCGGCTCGACGCCGCGCGCACTACGCTGCTGGAAGAGCGCGCGCGGGCCATGAATAATGGCTACGCCGCGCCGCTGTTCCACCTCACCGCCCTGGCCTTCGACAATTTCGTGAATCAGCAATCGACCTATGGCCAGATCGACGAGCTGAATCGCGCCACGCTGGAAGACGTGCGCAAATTCTACCAGACGTATTACGTGCCTTCGAACGCCGGGATGGCGCTGGTCGGGGACTTCGATTCCGCCAAGGCGCGAGAACGGGTCCGGCACTATTTCGAGAGCGTGCCAGCGCGCCCCGCGCCGCCTCCGCCAGACACGCACGAGCCGGAACGCACTTCCGAAAAGCGCGAACGAGCTGCCGAGGTCGGGATTCCCTCTCCGCTCCTGATCATGGCCTGGCAGACTCCCTCCCCTGTGGAACAGGACTGGTTTGCGCTGAAGCGCATCGCCGAGTTACTCGGCGGCAATGCCTCGGCGCGTTTAAACAACTCGCTGGTGAAGACCGCGGGTGTAGCCACCAGCGTGGTCACCGGCCTGGATCAGGCCTCGGCTCCGGGCCTGCTGTCTCTGCAGGTGATGGTGGCTCCGGGAAAAGATCCGTCGCAGGCGGAGAGCCTGGTGGACCAGGAGATCGAGTCCATCGCGCGCGACGGTGTGCCAAAGGACGAGATGGAGCGCTCCGCGACGGACGCGCTTCGACGCTGGGCCTTCACCATGATCACCACCACGGCGCGGGCGCAGGTCTTTGCGCAATCCCTCGCCGACTTCGGAGAGTTGAATCTCGTTAACGACCTGCAACGCCGGGACCAGCGCACCACCAGCGCGGACGTTCAGCGAGCCGCGCGGAAGTATCTCACACCGGCCAAACGCACGGTTCTCACGGTCATCCCGAGGGCCACTCCGTGACCCGGCGCGAACTTCTGGCGATGGCGGCAGCAAGCGCCAGCGCCGCGGAACATCTGAATCGCGCACCGATATCCCGCGAGGCGCTGACCGTGAAGCTGCCGGAAGCGGAGCCTGTAAAGCTCGCCAACGGCGTCACGCTGCTGGCGATCGAAGACAACCGCCTGCCGATCGCGCTGGTGCGGTTCCAGGTGGAAGGCGCCGGTCCGGTCTATTCACCGCGTCCCGGGGTCGCCGAGATGACGGCAGAAATGCTGCGCGAGGGCGCGGCCGGACGCAGCGGTAAGCAGATCGGCGACGAAGCCGCGCGATTGGGCGCGACCCTGCGCAGCTCCGCTCAATCCGGCGCCGAGACAGCTACCGTGGATGGCTCGGGCTTGACCAGCCGGTTTTCCGAGTGGCTCGACCTGCTCACGAGCGTGGCGCTGCATCCGTCCTTCCCCGCCGACGAGTTCACCAGCCTGCGCCAGCGGTTGATCGCCGGCAGCCGGCTGCGTCTCACCAGGCCCGCGGCGATCGCGAGCGGCACGGCACAGCGGCTGATTCTAGGTCCGCACCCGGCCAGCGTGGACTCGGTATCTCCGGAAGGCCTGGCCGCACTCACGCCGGAGATGCTCGGGGCATGGCATCGCGAACGGTATACGCCGGCCAAAATGGTCGTGTCCTGTATCGGGCGGGTCCGGCCGGCGGCATTCTCATCGCAGATGGAGAAGCTGATTGGCGGCTGGCGGGCGCCGGAGGCCAACGTCACGCTGCCGCCGAATCCTCAACCCGCGACCGCGCGGCGCATCGCGCTGGTGGACCGACCCGGCGCCCAGCAGACGGAACTCGTGATCGGAGGATTGTTGTTCGACCGGCGCGATCCCGATCTGTTCCCCATGTCGGTGATGGACATGGTGCTGGGCGCCACGTCAGGCTCGCGCCTTTTTCGCATTCTGCGCAACGAAAAAAGGTACGTGTTCAACGTCCAGAGCGTTTGGGCGGCAACGCGCTTTCCAGGGTTCTGGCAGGTTCGCGCCGGCACACGGGCGGACGCCACACAGGACACGATCGCCATCGTGCTGGAGCAGCTTCAGCGGTTGTGCAACGAGCCCATTCCGGCAGCCGAACTCGAATCCGCGAAGCGAGCCGTGATCGGGAACTTCGCCCTCAACCTGGAACAGCCCGCCACCGTGCTCAATCAGTCATACCTTCGCTACCGGTACGGATTCAGCCTGGATTATTGGGAGCGTTATCCCGCAAAGATCAACGCTGTGACTGCCGCCGAAGCGCAGGCAGTTGCCCGCAAGTATCTCGATCCTTCGCGGGCTTTGATCGTGGCGGTGGGAGATGCCGCGAAGATTCGCGGCGCGCTCGAGAAATTCGGCAAGGTCGAGGCCGGTTGAGGTTCAGGCCAGCCACTTGCGCACCAGGGCTTCGGCGCTACCCGCCAAGTCCACCGGCTCGCTGGCCGTCTCTTTCCCGTCCTCGAAATAAACGGCGACCACGCCCGCGGCAGTGGGGCGCAGTTCCAGCCGGCGCTCGCGGGCTTCCAGGCGAAGAGTGGAGCCCAGCCACGCCATGTGCACCTTGGTCCGCGAGGCGAATCCGATGCGGCTCGCCTGCTTCATGAGCTCGGCGGTGAACGGCCCCTTTTTCAGTGCTTCGGCGTTCGGCGCCGCGGCCTGTGCGTCGGCGCGCGCGTCGGTCCGGACCTTCCGCTCGCGCGCGACGTCTTCCCTTCCCTGCCCGGCCGATTCCAGGCTCTTCAGGTTGTTCTCCAGGTTATCGAGGAAACTCATCCTTCTTTCACGATACGATAGTTGCGTGCCCGACTTGCGTGCGCGGCTCAAGCGGCTGCGGGATGGACTGTTACACTTACACAAATCTTTGTTAGATAGCGAACGGGCGGCGTACGAGCATGACATCGCGCGCATCACCTCCACGGGGCAGTACCTCGAGCTGGTGCTGAACGACCCGTGGTTTCAGTGGCTGCGCGAGTTGTCGCAATTCGTGGTTCTGATCGACGAGACGCTCGACCAGAAGGATGCTCCGGCGAGCGACACGGACCTGGAGCGGCTGGCGGCGCAGGCCCGACACATGCTGGTGCCGGACGAGTCCGGCCGCGGCTTCGCGCGCCGCTATTTCGAAGTGTTGCAGCGCGACCCCGCAGTGGTTCTGGCACACCGCGACATGCTAAAGGTGCTGGCCGAAAACGAGCGTTGAGATGGACACCCATATCACCACGCCCGACGGTGCGAAGCTGTTCGTCCGGGTGGTGGGAAGCGCCGCGCCGGTGATTGTCCCGCTGGCATGCTGGAACGAGGAGTTCGAGATACTTGCGGACCGCAACCAGGTGGTGCTGTACGACCCGCGGGGACGGGGGCGGTCGTCGGCCGTCGCGCCGGACTGCGTGAGCTTCGAGCAGGACGTGCGAGATCTCGAGACCGTTCGCCAGAACCTGGAGCTGGAAATGGTGGCGCTGATCGGGTCGTCGTACTTCGGCGGCGTCGTGGCGCGCTACGCGATGCTGCACCCGGAGCGCGTCGCGCGGATGGTCCTGTTCGGCAGCACGCCGGTGCGCGGCGGCAGTTTCTTCCGCGCGGTGCAGGAGGAACAGAACGCGCGCCTGCAAGCGGTCGCGCCGGACCTGATGCGGGAGATGGCCGCCGGCGCGCCCCAGACGCGCGAACACATGGAAGCCTTCTGGAACGCCTTCGTGGACACCCGCACCGCGGTGAAGCCGCCTTGGCCCGCGAAGAAGAGCCGGCCGGCGCAATTCGCTAACGAAGCGCTGGAGCGCGTCTTCCCGCTGGTGGGCGCGGCGATGCGCAGCATGGGCGATTGGGACTGGCGCGAAGCGGCGCACGCCGTGGACGCTCCGGTGATGGTCATGGATGGCAGCGCCGACATCCTTCCGCATGAGGCTTGCCGCGAATGGCTCGCGGCCCTGCCCAACGCGCAGGCGGTGGTGATGGAAGGCGTGGGCCACTTCCCTGCCTTCGAAGCGCCCGAGCGGTTCTTCGCGCTCTTGCGGGAATTCCTGATGGGAGACTGGCCGGCCGCGTGCACGACCTCCTTGTAACCTCTAGCGCGCTGACGCTGGCAATCTGGGTCTACCTGCTGGCGGGGCGGGGCGGTTTCTGGCGAATGCGGGATGAAAGCCGCGATGCGCCGTCCGCTGAGCCGCCGTTCCCGGTGACAGCGGTCATCCCCGCGCGGAACGAAGCGGCGAACATCAGGCAGGCCGTGAAGTCGCTGGCCGGGCAGGTGCGCGTGGTGGTGGTGGATGACGCCAGCGGCGACGCGACGGCGCGCCTGGCCCGCGAAGCCGGCGCCAGCGTGGTCACGGCCCGCGAACTGCCGGACGGATGGTCGGGCAAGCTGTGGGCGGTGAGCGAAGGCATTCGCGCCTCCGCTCAAGACCAGCCCGAGTACTGGCTGCTCACAGACGCCGATATCGTGCACCCGCCGGATGCCGTGGCACGGCTGGTGGGGCGAGCGCGCGCCGGCCCGTACGATCTGGTCTCCCACATGGTGACGCTGGAGTGCCGCACATTTGCGGAGCAGGCGCTGATTCCGGCGTTCGTGTTCTTCTTCTTCCAACTCTATCCGCCGAAGTGGATTCGCAGCCCTCGCCGCCGCACGGCGGGCGCCGCGGGAGGTTGTATGCTGGTGCGGCGCGAGACTCTGGAGCGCATCGGAGGGATCGAGCGAATCCGCGCCGAGCTGATCGACGACTGCGCGCTTGCGCGCGAAGTGAAGCGCTCCGGAGGCCGGGTCTGGTTGGGCCTGAGCTCGGGAGCGCACAGCATCCGTTCCTACGCCACTCTCGGCGAGATCGGCCGGATGATCTCGCGCACCGCCTTTACACAGCTCGGCTACTCCTGGTGGCTGCTCGCCGGAACGGTGGCGGGCCTGGCGCTGACTTACCTGGCGCCGCCCTTGCTGGCGTTATTCGCGCCTCCCGGTCCGGCCAAAGGGCTGGGAGCGCTGGCGTGGCTGCTGATGTCGGCGGCCTATCTGCCGGCAGTGCGCTTCTACGGCCGTCCCTGGTTCTGGGCGATGATGCTCCCGGCGATCGCTGTCTTCTACATGGGCGCGACCGTGCATTCGGCAATCGCGTGGGCCCGCGGACGCGGCGGGATGTGGAAGGGACGCGCACAGGCCGTAAAATGAGGTCATGATGCGGGCCGCGATCGTAAGCCTGATCCCGATCGCGCTTTTTGCGCAGGACACGCGCTGCACGGTGGAAGGCATGGTGGTGAATTCCTCTACCGGCGAAGGGCTGCGGCGAGCCGTGGTCTTTCTGCGGCGTTCCGATGCCTCGCGAAGTTCACCCGCGCCGGCGAGCTACACGGCCGCCACCGATTCCGAGGGCAAGTACGTGTTCAGCGGCCTCGATCCGGGCAGTTACGTCCTCAGCGCGGAGCGCAACGGATTTACGCCGGCGCGCTATGCCAGCTCGGTCAAGCTCGATCCCGGGCAGAAGGCGAGCGGACTGCTGGTGCTGATGACCCCGCACGCGGTGATCACCGGCCGTGTGCTCGACGACGAGGGCGAACCCGTGGTGGGAGCCGAGGTGCAGGCTTCCACGCTCGGGTATCTGCAGGGACGCAAGCAACTGACTCGCGCCGCCGGCGCGACCACCAACGATCTCGGCGAGTACCGCGTGTACGGCCTGCCGCCGGGACGCTATTTCCTGAGTGTGACCGCCCGCTCGAACCCGCTGGTGGCGCCCGCCGAGGAGTACGCGACCACCTACTATCCGCGCACCACGGATCCCGCCGCGGCAGTGCCGATTCCCGTTCCCGCCGGCGCGCAGATGCGCAACATCGACGTCACCCTGGCCAGGACGCGCACGGTGAGCGTGCGCGGAAAGGTCGAGTGCGATATCGACGGGCAGCAGCGCACCATGTTCCTCTCGCTGACGCCGCGCCTGACGATGGGGATCGCGAGCATGGGGGTGGGGTCGCGCGGCGCCGCCGTCCAGGCGGATGGAACCTTCGAGATCTCGCGCGTGGCGCCGGGCTCGTACATGCTGATGGCGACCGCGACCGTGGACAGCAAACGTTACGCCACCCGCGTCCCGCTGCAGGTGGGCGGCACCAACGTCGAGGGAGTGCAGGTGGCCATCCGGGCCGGGACCACCATCGCCGGCAAGGTACGCGTGGAGGGCCGAAGCGACGAAAAGCTCGCCGGCTTGAATATCGGGCTGCTCTCGTGGGAAAGCGGCGGGGTAATCTACGGGCCGATGCCGAACGCGAAGACCGAGGCTGACGGATCGTTCAAGCTGGAGGACGTCGGCGCGGACCGATACACCTTCCAGATGACGCGCCTGCCCGACGGCCACTACCTCAAAAGCGTTCGCAGCGGCAGTGTGGACGTGATGGCTTCCGGCCTGGAGGTGAGCGGGGCCGTTTCTCCCCTGGACGTTCTGATCAGCCCGAGTGCCGGCGCGGTGGAGGGCACGGTCATCGACCCGCGAACCGACAAGCCATCGTCCGGCGCCACCGTGGTGCTGGTTCCCCGGGCGGAGGAACGATCGGAGCTGTACCAGCGTGTGTCCACCGATCAGGAGGGGCGGTTCCGCATCCGGAACCTGGTGCCCGGCGAGTACAAGCTCTACGCCTGGGAAGAAGTGCCGCCGTACGCGTGGATGGATCCGGACTTCATGCGCGGCATGGAGAACAAAGGCGAGGCAGTATCGATCTCCGAAGGCGGCATGGTGAAGCTGCAGGCCAAGCTCATCTTCGAGAGGTAGACGGGGCAGGCCGGGAACCTGCCCCACGGCTCATCGCGTCAACGTGACCACTCCGGCGCACAAAGCGGGCAGCCGGAATCGAACCGTCAGCCCGGAGCGCTCGATGCCCGCCGGCGTGACGCGCGTGGAATCTGCGCCGGCGATCTTCAAATCGGCGGCGAGCATGGGGAAATCGCCGCGCAGGCTCAGCTCCAGATCGGCGGCAGTGGACCTGCGGTTGACCAGCTTGACGTAGATCTTGCGCCCGTCCTGGGTGCGCGTCGCGATCGCGCTGAGACTACCGGAATCGCCGGTCATCTGCAGAACGTCGGTCCCGAAATGTTCGCGAAAGAGTTGTATGACAGTGTAGACCGGCGTTTGTTCCCAGGGGTGCCGGTCGAAATCGATGACCGTCGCGAGCACGGGCGCGGCCATGGGGAGTCTGGAATCCCGTTCCAGATCGATCAGCGCCACGGCTGCGGCCAGCGGCGAATCCGCCTCCCATTCCGACGCATAGCCGCCGCGATCGAAATACTTCACGCGGGACTCGTAGCGGTGGATGAACTCATCGACATCGGGCCCGATCCAACCCGGCGGGATGGCGATCACCGGCGTGCTGCCGAGCTTCTGAGCCAGCGCCAAGAACTGATCGACTCCGAACGAGGCAGTCTTCCAGTTCTCGGCGGACCAGCGGAGCATAGGCGGACGCAGCGCCGCGAGAGCCTGAACCAGGTCCGGATGATAGCCGCCCGAGGCCCGCGTCGAATCGTAGGTCAAACCGATCTGCTGCAAGGTGATGTCGCAGT
>Ga0335080_10002114_pt1 | contig 19759 bp, 16 predicted proteins | sample Lox_Sample_34_FD_206720 | JGI IMG/M metagenome (GOLD analysis project Ga0335080, IMG submission 206720) | Soil microbial communities from Loxahatchee National Wildlife Refuge, Florida, United States - Lox_Sample_3.4 | ecosystem: Environmental > Terrestrial > Soil > Wetlands | place: USA...
CGAGCGTGGCCGCGGCCAGCGACGAGTTCTTCGGCGAGAAAGAGAACCTGCTGCGGCCCGAGCCGCCTGCCCACCGCCCGCGTACCTTCGGGCACAAGGGCCAGCTGGTGGACGGGTGGGAGACCCGGCGGCGGCGCGGGCCGGGCCACGACTACGCGCTGATCCGGCTCGGCGCGCCGGGCGTCATCAGCGCTGTGGTGGTGGACACCGCCCACTTCACCGGCAACTTCCCGGCCGAATGCTCGGTGGAGGCATGTGCCGCCGAGGGTTACCCGGCCCCGGCGGACCTGCTGGGCCACTCGGCCAGCTGGGTGGAGATCGTGCCGCGCAGCCCGCTGGCCGGCGACACCGGGAACCGCTTCACGGTGGCCGACGGCCAGCGGTTCACGCATGTGCGGCTCACCATCTACCCCGACGGCGGGGTGGCCAGGCTGCGGGTGGAGGGCGAGGTGGTGCCCGACCCCCGGCCGCTGGCCGGGCTGCCGCTCGATCTGGTGGCGCTGGAGAACGGCGGCATCGTGGAGGCGGCGAGCGACCGGTTCTACTCCGCCCCGGAGAACATGATCGGCCCCGGCCGGGCGGGCGGGATGGGCGACGGCTGGGAGACCCGCCGGCGGCGGGACGCCGGCCACGACTGGGTGCTGTTCCGGCTGGCCGCGGCGGGCCGGATCAGCCAGGCGGTGGTGGACACCTCGTGTTTCCTCGGCAACGCGCCGGCCTCCGCCGCCGTGCGTGCCTGCGACGCCACCGCGGCCGGCCTGGAGGAGGTGGAGTGGTTCGACGTGCTGCCCCCGGTGCCGCTGCAGCCCGACACCCGGCACGTCTTCCGCGCCCAGCCCGCTGGCACGGCCCCGGCCACCCACGTCCGGCTGGAGATCCACCCGGACGGCGGGCTCGCCAGGCTGCGGCTGTTCGGCGAGCTGACGGCCGAGGGGCGGGCGCGGCTGGGCCTGCGCTGGTTCGACCGGCTGCCCACCGATCACGCGCTGGCCGTGCTGGGCGGCGAATGCGGGCTGGTGGGCCCGCTGGCCGCCGAGCTGGCGGGCCGCCGCCCGTACGGGCTGCCCGCCCACCTGAAGTGGCTGCTCACCAGCGGTGAGCTCCCCAGCCTGGGCGCCGCCGCCGACCAGGTACGCGCCCTGATCCTCGGCTGAGCGCCGCTGGGACCCAGCCCGGCCGCTGGCGGCGCCGGGCCGCCGCTCCGCCGCTGGCGCGGCAACACGCCGGCTGGCCGTCGGGCCGCCGCCGTGGCGCCATCGGTGCAGATGGGTTCTACTGTCCCTCATGGAGTTCTTCCGGCCCTCGACCTGGGCGGACGCGCTCGCCATCAGGGCCGCCCACCCGCAGGCGCTGCCGATCGCCGGCGGGACGGACGTGATGGTCGACATCAACTTCGACCGGGTGCGGCCGGCCGGGCTGCTCGACCTGACCGGGGTCCGCGAGCTGGCCGAATGGTCGGCCGACGACGGGGTCATCACGCTCGGGGCGGCCATGCCGTACGCCCGGGTGATCACCGAGCTGGGCGGCCGCCTGCCCGGGCTCGCGCTGGCGTCGCGCACCGTCGGCTCGCCGCAGATCCGCAACCGCGGCACGGTGGGCGGCAACCTCGGCTCCGCGTCGCCCGCGGGCGACGCCCATCCCCCGCTGCTGGCCTGCGACACGGTGGTCGAGGCCGCGTCGGTGCGGGGGGTCAGGCGCATCCCCATCCGCGAGTTCTTCACCGGGGTGAAGCGCTCGGCCCTGGCGCCGGACGAGCTGATCGCCGCGGTCCGCGTGCCCGCCGCGGCGGGCCCGCAGCAGTTCGCGAAGGTGGGCGTGCGCAACGCGATGGTCATCGCGGTGTCGTCGTTCGCGATCGCCCTGCACCCGGAGCGCGGCCGGGTGGGTACCGGGCTCGGCTCGGCCGCTCCCACCCCGCGCCCGGCCGTGGCGGCCGAGGACTTCCTCGGCGCGGAGCTGGCCGAGCGCGGGCTGTGGGACTCGCGGGGGCCGCTGCCGGAGGCCGCCGTGCGCCGTTTCGGTGAGCTCGTGGCGCAGGCGGCGGCGCCCATCGACGACGTGCGGGGCAGCGCGGCCTACCGGCGCCATTCGCTCGCGGTGATGGCCAGGCGGACCCTGGCGTGGGCCTGGCGGTCCTACCAGCAGGAGGCCCGGCAATGCGCGTGAGCTGCACGGTCAACGGCGCGCCCGCGGTCGCCGACGACGTGTGGGAGGGCGAGTCGCTGCTGTTCGTGCTCAGGGAGCGGCTCGGCCTGCCCGGCTCGAAGAACGCCTGCGAGCAGGGCGAGTGCGGGTCGTGCACGGTGTACCTGGACGGCGTGGTCGTGTGCGCCTGCCTGGTCGCGGCCGGCCAGGCCCAGGGACGGGACGTGCGCACGGTGGAAGGGATCGCGGACGGCGGCGCGCTCGGCGCGGTCCAGCAGGCATTCATCGACGCGGGCGCGGTCCAGTGCGGGTTCTGCACGCCGGGCCTGATCGTGACCACGGACGACCTGCTGCGGCGCGTCCCGCGGCCCGCCGACCCCGAGATCCGGGAGGCGCTGGCGGGCAACCTGTGCCGCTGCACGGGTTATGAGAAGATCCTCGACGCCGTGCGGCTGGCCGCGGCCCGGCGGGCCAGCGAGGATCCGCCGCCCGGCGCGGGGCCAGGTGGGCCGGGACGGCCGGATGACGCGGTGGGGCCCGGTGAGCCGGCCGGCCCGGGGGCGGCGGGAAGGCCGGGCCGATGAGCGGGCGCGGCCCGGCGGGCCCGGGGTCGGCGACCGCCACCGTCACCGCCACCGGCCGGGAAGACAAGGGGGTGGGCGCGAGCGTGCCCCGGCCGGACGGCACGCTCAAGGTGACCGGCGAGTTCGCGTTCTCCTCCGACCTGTGGCTGGCGGACATGCTGTGGGGGGCGACCCTGCGCAGCCCGCATCCCCGGGCGCGGATCCGGGCGGTCGGGCTGGCGGGCGCGCTCCGGCTGCCCGGGCTCGCCGCCGTGCTGACCCACGACGACGTGCCGGGGCGGAAGACCTTCGGCCTGGAGGCCGCGGACCAGCCGGTGCTGGCCGGCGGCGAGGTCCGCTACCAGGGTGAGCCGGTCGCGGTCGTCGCGGCCGACCACCCGGAGACCGCCCGCCGGGCGGCGGCCGCGATCGCGGTCGACTATGAGGTGCTCGCCCCGGTGACCGACGCGGAGGCGGCGCTGCGGCCCGGCGCGGCGCTCGTCCACCCGGGCGGCAACCTGGTCCGGCACGTGCGGATCCGGAGCGGAGACCCGCACGCGCCCGCCGCCGTGGTGGTCAGCGGGCGGTACGAGGTCGGCATGCAGGATCAGGCGTTCCTCGGCCCCGAGTCGGGCCTGGCGGTCCCCGCCGAGGACGGCGGGGTGGACCTGTACGTCGCCACCCAGTGGCTGCACGTGGACCAGGACCAGATCGCGGCGAGCCTCGGCCTGCCCGCGGGCAAGGTGCGGCTGGTGCTGGCCGGGGTCGGCGGCGCGTTCGGCGCCCGCGAGGACCTGTCCATGCAGATCCACGCGTGCCTGCTCGCGCTGCAAACCGGCCGGCCGGTGAAGATGGTCTACTCGCGCGAGGAGTCGTTCTTCGGCCACGTCCACCGGCACCCGGCGACGCTCTACTACGAGCACGCGGCCACGGCCGACGGAATGCTGGTGTCCGTCACGGCCCGGACCTACCTCGATGGGGGGGCGTACACGTCCAGCTCGCCCGCGGTGGTGGCGAACGCCGCCACACTCGGGGCCGGCCCGTACCAGGTGCCCAACGTCAGCGTCGACGCCTACGGCGTGTTCACGAACAACCCGCCGTGCGGGGCCATGCGCGGATTCGGCGCCGTGCAGGCGTGTTTCGCCTACGAATCCCAGATGGACGAGCTGGCGCGGCGGCTCGGCATGGATCCCGTCCAGCTCCGGATCCGCAACGCGATGACCGAGGGCTCGGTCATGCCCACCGGGCAGGTGGTCGACTCGGCGGCGCCGGTCGCGGAGCTGCTCCGCCGGGTCTCCGGCGCGCCGCTGCCGCAAGGCGTTCCCGGCACCGCCTGCGCTGGCGGGCCCGGCGGCGAACCCGACCTGCGCGACCTGCCGGGCGGGGTGTCCAACACCACCCACGGGGAAGGCGTGGTCCGCGGCGTCGGCTACGCCGTCGGCATCAAGAACGTCGGGTTTTCCGAGGGCTTCGACGACTACTCCACCGCCAGGATCCGGCTCGAGCTGGTGGCCGGTGAACCCGCCGTCACCGTGCACACCGCGGCTGCCGAGGTCGGCCAGGGCCTGGTCACCGTCCAGGCCCAGATCGCCCGGACGGAACTGGGGGTGGACAGGGTCACCGTCCGCCCCGCCGACACCGCGGTGGGCAGCGCGGGCTCGTCCTCGGCGTCGCGGCAGACCTATGTCACCGGCGGGGCGGTGCGGGCGGCCTGCGCCGCGGTGCGGGACGCGCTGCTCGGGCGGGCGGCGCTGCGCTACGGGGTGCCAGCGGCGGACCTCACGCTGGCGGACGGCAAGATCGCCTCCCGGGACGCCGGGGTGCTGGCGGACCTGGCGGAGCTGCTCGCGGATGAGGCGATCGAACAGACCGTCACCTGGCGGCACCGGCCCACCCAGCCGATCGACCCCGAGACCGGGCAGGGCAACGCGCACGTGCAGTACGCCTTCGCCGCGCACCGCGCCGTGGTCGACGTGGACACCGAACTTGGCCTGGTCAAGGTGGTGGAGCTCACCACCGCGCAAGATGTCGGGAAGGCGATGAACCCGCTCGCGCTGGCCGGCCAGATCCACGGCGGCACCGCGCAGGGGCTCGGCCTGGCGCTGATGGAGGAGATCCAGGTGACCGGCGGGGTGGTGCGCAACCCGTCGTTCACCGACTACCTGATCCCCACCATCCTCGACATGCCGCCGATGAACCTGCACATCCTGGAGCTCGCGGATCCGCACGCCCCCTACGGCCTGCGCGGGGTCGGCGAACCGCCGACGATCTCCGCCACGCCCGCGATCGTGGCGGCGGTCCGCGCCGCGACCGGCAGGCCGCTGCGGCGGGTGCCGATCAGGCCGGACGACATCGCCGGGCTCTGAGACGTGTCCTGGCCGGGAAGGCTGAGCGGAGGGAGGCACCGTTGGCGCTGATGTTCCTCACCGGCGACGGCATGAGCGGCGGCCGGCTGCACCACCACATCGCGGGCGCGCCGCTGCTCGGGGAGCGGCGGACCGCACCGCGGTACCGGTTCCACTCGGTCAGGGACGAGTTCCCCGCCCTCTGCCCGGTCAGCGAAGGGGGCCAGGCAATCCTGGGCGAGCTGTACGACGTGCCCATGGGCCAGCTGCGGGAGCTGCTCGCACGCGAGCCGCCGGAGCTGGAGCTGTCGGTGGTGGAGCTGGCGGCCGGGCCGGCTCCGGCCGGGGAGCTGGCCGCGGAGCTGTCGTTCGGCATGGTGCTGCGGCGCGGTGAGCGCGAGCGCGGCCTGCACGCCGACATCACGCACTACGGGGGCTGGCGCGCCTACCGCCGGGCGCGGCCCGCGCCTCGCCCCTGACAGGCGCGCTAGGACCCGGCCGTTCCGGGAATGCTACCGCCGCAGCGGCCCGCGAACACGCCCGCCAGCCACCACGGCCCAATAAGCTAGTTCACGTGATCTGAGCCGCGCCGCTGCGGAAGCCAGCCGGTCCAGCCGTGGCCGCGCCCTTGTTCCCTCGGCTGAAGATCCCTAGCTAAGGACACGATCGTGGACGCAAACGCAACTGTCATCACGGTCACCGGTATGACCTGCGAGCATTGCGTGAAGGCCGTGCGGGACGAGATCGGCAGGCTGCCGGGGGTTTCTAGGGTCAACGTCGACCTCGAGACCGGCAGGGTGACAATCGCCGCTGACCCCGCTCCGGACGCTGCCGCGCTCAAGCACGCGGTGGACGCGGCAGGGTACGAGATCGCGGTCTGAATCCTCCTGCCCGCTAGCGCACTTACAACATCAGCACGAGCATGTACGCCATGGTGACCGCCATCACGACCTGGCAGCACCCTTCCAGCCGCGGAGAGACCGGCTTGCTGGCGGCAACGGCGCCCGCAGAATCTCCCGGCGGCGCCGCCACGGCGGCCTGAGCCGTGGGCGCCGTTCCCGCCGCGGCCATCTCAGCGGGACCCACAGCCCCGGCGACGGCCCCGCTCCCGGGAAGGACAACGGCTGGGATCGCTGACGCCCCTCCGGCGAACACCTGGACACCCACCCGCGGCAGGCCATGGATGCGGTCGGTCTCCCACACCGCATAGCCGAAGAGGTACAACGACAGGACCAGGGCCAGGGCAGGGAAGTGGCCGCCTCCGGCCGATCCGCCCATGTCCATCCCGCCGGACGGGCCCGGCCCCACGGCCGGTGCCGCGAGCAGCATGTAGACCATCGCGCCGCACATGACCAGATGCGGCACAAGGTGATTGCGGCCCACCGGCAGCGGATCGTCGAGCCCGGCGGCGGCACCGGTCCGGCCGGGAAGGTAGGCGCCGGCAATTCGCCAGCCGAACCAGACTCCCGCAAGCCCGAACACCACCGCCCAGACGCCGTTCGGAAGCAACTGGAGGCCCGCTACCAGCATGCCTGCCATCGCGACGCCCATGGCCGCATGGACGGCATCGACATCGTTCTCGGCCTGCCGGTGCTGGGTCCGGGAGATCACTATCCGGGCCACGCAGTAGATGGCGGTCACGATCATGACTGCGGCCAGGATGTCCGCGAGCCAGCTGGGTCCCATTACTTCACCGTCTTTCCCTCATTCACCTGTGATGCCTTGGGCGCATCCCCGCGACGGCCTATGACGCCGGCTCATGGGCGGCTGGCGCGGCGGCAGCCGCCCGCCCGGGAGCGGCGGCGCCCAGGCCTGGCCAGTAGAGGAGCGCGAGAAGCGCCAGCAGCGGGCCGGAGTTGGGATCGGTGCCGCCACCGGTGAAGACCTCGCCGAGGGCCTCACCGATCACCCAGATGAACGCCGATACCACGAGCGCGAGCACGATCACGGCCTTGGCGGCCGGCCTGGGCAGGAAAACACCCACCGCTATCACCGCGAATGCGACCGCCAGGATGATCGAGATCCCGACCCCGTGGTGCGCCACCAGGGATGCGGCGTGGCTCTCGGCCGAGGCGAGCCAGCCTGGCTCGCCGGACGCCATATCAGAGATCATGTCATGCAATCCCTGCGAGTTAAGGTTCGCCGATTGCAAGGTGAAGAAGACCATGCTGCCCCAGAACACGAGCCAGATCGCCTTCGCGGCCGCGGTGCCGACCGCGCGGCCGGCCACGTACGGGGCCGCGGGGTCACGGTCGGCGGGCCACAGCAGCACCGCGAGCAGGGCGTAGATCAGCACCGCTCCCGGCGCGCCGTTGACCGGGCTGGCGCCGCCGGTGAGTATCCCGCCGAGCCCCTCACCGAACCACCAGACGCCGAGCGACCAGGCGATGGAGCCAGCGAGGGCGAGCTTGACCGTGGGCCGCCAGGCGATGCCGATCGCGATGGCGAGCTGGATCGTCGCGAAGATCGCGTTCAGCGCGACCGCGTTGTGTTCCACCAGGGTGGCGTTCCACGTGATCGGTCCCGCGATGACGCCGGGGTTCCCGGAAGCGGTCTCGGCGAGCATCTGGCCGAAAGCCTTGGTGAACATGAACGCCTGGTACTGGAGCACGGCATCAAGCAGCCAGACGGCGGCCAGGGCCAGCTGGAGCAGCCGCCGGGCATCGGGTGGCTGCCAGGCAACCCCGGCGGCCGCCAGCCGGTTCCCGCTCACCGCACTCTCGCTCATCAGCCACGTCTCCTTCTTGATCGTATTCACGCCCGGCCGGTGCCCGGCGGGCGTGAATACGAGAACGGCCGCCCGGCCTCCGGCATGCCGTATCCGGCAACCGCCGATTGCCAAGGCGAAAGGTGCTGTCAGGACGCCGGGGAACGGCGGCAAAAGGATATTGCGCCTCATGCTGAGACCGCAAGAGAGACCAGAAAAGTCGCCTCATCATCGCTATGAGGTGCGGAAACACGCTGATAAAAGGTCTTGCTGGCAAGAGCCAGTTACCCTGCGGGGGTACTCAAGGAGGCTTCTTCATAGGTCCAGATAAGCCCGGCTGGGGTATGGGCAAAACCCGTGGGGGGTATCCGGCAGCCACTTACCGCAGCAACTGGACGAGGCTGATGACACAAGGGGACCTGTGCGGCGGGACGCGATTCTCCCCCGGTGGCTTCCAGCCGGGAGTGGTAGGCTGCGCCCCGGTTGATGGGGGGTACCGCCGCGGCGGCCGACCGGGAAGGGACGCAATCGATCGCTTGGAGGACCTGATGGCACCGGAGATCAAACTGGTCGCATTCCTGGTCCTTGCCGTGGCCATCTTCCTGGGCGCACGCGCGGCAGGTTCGCTGGTCGGCCCGGTCGTCTCCGTTGACGCACCACCCGGTGGCAGCTCGGCCCCGGTGAACACCGGGGGAATGCACATGGGGCTGGGCCAGTCCATGAACGTGACCCCGAGCCGACCGTGATGGTTCCGGAAACAGTCACGCACGAGCCCGTCGAACTAGCGGTAGGCGGCATGACCTGTGCCTCGTGTGCGGCGCGGATCGAGCGTCGGCTCAACTTGCTGGACGGTGTCCAGGCTTCGGTCAATTACGCCACTGAGATGGCATATATCGCCCGGACCGGCGGGCGGGACATCAGCGAGCTTGTCAGCGCGATCGAGGCCGCGGGCTACACGGCGTCGGCGCCGGCCACCGGAAGCAGCGAAGTGGATGAGGAGAGCAGAAGGGCCACCCGGTCCCTCGCCGTGCGCCTGATCATCTGCTGCCCCCTCGCGGTCGCGGTCATCGTGATGGCGATGGCGCCGGCCGCCCAGTTCACCGGATGGCAGTGGGCAAGCCTGGCGCTGACGATCCCGGTAGCCCTCTGGGGCGCATGGCCGCTTCACCGCGCCGCGTGGCGGGGCCTGCAGCACGGGACCGCGACCATGGACACGCTGGTAAGCCTCGGCATCGCCGCGTCGTTCGCCTGGTCGGTCCAGGCCATGTTCGCCGGTACGGCCGGCCTGCTCGGGATGCGGATGCCGTTCGCGCTCACCTTCGGCCCGGTCAGCCAGGGCACGATCTACTTCGATGTGACCGCGGGCGTGACCGCCTCGGTCCTCACCGGCCGCTACCTGGAGTCCCGCGCGAAACGGCGGTCGGGATCGGCCCTGACGGCGCTGGCCCATCTTGCTGTGCGGACGGTCTCGGTCCTGCGCGACGGGACCGAGAGCCGGGACAGTGTGGCCACCCTCGCCGTCGGTGATCAGTTCGTGACGCGCCCGGGCGAGAAGATTGCGACAGACGGGGTGGTCGTCGAGGGCAACTCGGCAGTGGACGGGTCACTGCTCACCGGTGAGTCGCAGCCGGTCGAGGTCGGTCCAGGGGACACCGTCACCGGTGCCACCATGAACATGAGCGGCAGGCTGGTGGTCCGTGCGACCAAGGTCGGCAGGGACACCCAGCTCAGCCAGATCATCCGGCTGGTGACCGAGGCACAGGCCACGAAGTCGGGTGCTCAGCTCCTCGCTGACCGGGTCGCTGGCGTCTTCGTCCCATGCGTGATCGCCCTGGCGATCGCTACCGCGGGCTTCTGGCTCGGTGCCGGCGTGCCAGCGCAGTCAGCGTGGAGCGCGGCATTCGCCGTCCTGGTGGTGGCGTGTCCCTGCGCGATGGGCCTGGCGACGAGCACCGCGCTGCTGGCTGGCGTGGGCCGGGGAGCCGAACTCGGCATTCTCATCCGCGGCGCGCACGCGCTCGAGTCGGCTCACGGCATACAGGTGGTGGTCTTGGACAAGACCGGCACAGTCACGACCGGTGCCATGTCGCTGCAGGCCATCACCGGGATCCCGGGCTCCGGCGAGGACGAGATACTCCGCCTGGCGGGTGCCCTGGAGGACGCGTCAGAGCATCCCCTCGGCCAGGCGATCGCGCGCGAGGCGTCGGCCAGGCTGGGTGAGCTTCCTCCCGTGACCAGGTTCACCAGCCTCGCCGGAGCGGGGGTCGAGGGCACGGTGGACGGCCACGACGTGGTCGTCGGCAGCCTCAGGCTTTACGTCGAGCGTTCGCTGGATGTCCCGCCCGAACTCGCCCGTGCCGTCGATCGCGCCGAGGAATCCGGCCGGACAGCGGTGCTCGTGGGCTGGGACGGCGTGGCCCGTGGTGCACTCTGCGTGGCCGACGCGCTCAAACCAGGCAGTATCGGCGCGCTGGCCCGTCTCCGCGAGCTGGGGCTGCGGGTTGTCCTGCTGACCGGGGACAGCCGGCGGACCGCCCTTGTGGTCGCGGCCGAGCTCGGGATCGACGCCGACGATGTCCTCGCCGGGGTCGCGCCGGACGGCAAGGTGGAGGTGATCCGCGGCCTCCAGGCTGCCGGGGCCGCGGTCGCCATGGTGGGCGACGGCATCAACGACGCGGCCGCCCTCGCCCAGGCAGACCTCGGGATGGCCGTGGGAACCGGGACCGACGCCGCGATCGGGGCCGCTGACATCACGCTCGTTGGCGGCGATCCGCGCGCTATCGCCGACGCGCTGCTGCTCGCGCGGGCCACGCTGCGGACGATCCGCCAGAATCTGACTTGGGCTTTCGCCTACAACATCGTCGCGCTGCCGGTCGCGGCGCTCGGCTACCTCAACCCGCTCTTCGCGGGCCTGGCGATGTCGGTGAGCTCGCTGATCGTGGTCACGAACGGGCTCCGGCTGCGGAGGTTTCACGCATCCCACGGCCCGGTCGGATCAGGCCAGCCGGCAGGTGCGCCCGCCGCCCTCGCCCCGGCCGGGCAGGCTTCCTGATGAGCCGGCAAGCGGTAGCTGCGCCCACGCCGCACCACCAGAGGGCTGACGGCGGGGCACCAGCCGCCCCCCGGCCGTGGGTGATGCTGGGCGGACTGGCCAGGGCAGCGATCGCTCCCGCCCTGTCCGCGGCGCTTCTGGTCGGCCTGCTGTCCGCCTGGGTTGCGACGGGCGGGGGCGGCTCCCTGCGGCGCGTCTACGTACAGGTGGGGCTGGCGGCCATCCCACTGTCTTTCGCGCCCCACGCGGCCCACGCCACGGCGACCACCTACATCGAGATCAGGAATCTGGCCGGCCCGGATGAGCTTGTCGCGGCACGGACTCCCATCGCCCGCCAGGCCGTGCTGGTGCGCGACGGCAGGACCCCCTCAGCCCCCGGCAGCCTGCTGCCCGGGCTGGCCATCCCGGCAGGGGGGACCGCCAGCCTTAACCCATTCGGTGCCGACATCGTCCTGCTCCATCCCGCCGCGCTGCACCTGGGCGAAATCGTGCCGCTGACTCTCGTCTTCCGGCACGCAGGCAAGGTCCGCATCGACGTGACGGTCACATCGTCGCTCACCAGCCCGTAGCAATGGGGTGTTTCCGATCAGGTCAGTGATGCCGGGCGGGTCAGTAGCCGGACTGCCGGGCGGGCGCCGACACAGCGGCATGAGCCTGGGGACGGTACTAGGATATGGGCCATCCCCGCATACGGTCCTCTGCCCGCAGCCCCCCGAACCGCGCAGGGCCAGTTCTCACCGCAGGTGGCATTCTGTCGTGTGCAGATTCCCGTGCGGCGGCACCTGCCGGTCCGCCGCCAATCCCGGCAGGAACTTCCGCGGGCCACCAGCCCGCAGGATGGATGGCCGGGCGGGGCTGGAAGGCAGGCTTTAGGTGTCATCAGCGGTTGTCACCGGTGAGTCGTCATCCGTGCCCCGGGAGGTCGGGCTCTCGGTTCGGGGGATGACGTGCGCAGCGTGCGCAGCCCGGGTTGAGAAGAAACTCAACGCGATTGACGGCGTCTTCGCGACGGTGAATTTCGCCACCGGGAGGGCCACGGTCACGGCGCCCATGGCAGTTTCTGTGCAGCGGCTCGTCGAGGCCGTTGAGCAGGCCGGTTACGGCGCCGGAGTGCTTGGGCCCGGCGCCCCCTCCGCAGACCACGATGGCCCTTCCCCGGTCGGCCGCGGCGGGCCCGACGCTGAGCGCGTCGTCTACCTGCGGAACAGGCTGATCGTGGCGCTGGTGTTCTTCATCCCGCTCACCCACCTGTCGGTCCTGCTGTCGCTGTTCCCGTCATTCCGGTTCCCGGGCTGGCAGTGGGTCCTGGTGGCGCTGGCGGTGCCGGTGGTGGGATGGGCGGCCTGGCCATTCCACCAGGCCGCCCTGCGGAATGCCCGGCATGGCTCGGTCTCGATGGACACGCTGGTGTCGCTGGGCATCACCGCCGCCTGCGGCTGGTCAGCGTACGCGATGTTCGTGCTGGACCGCGGCCAGGCTGGGGTGAGCGCCGGATACCTGCTGCTGCATGCCGCCGGCGGCGGCATCTACCTGGAGGTCGCCGCGTCGGTGACCACGTTCCTGCTGGCGGGCCGGCTGTATGAGGCCAAGGCCCGGCGGGACGCCGGGGACGCGATGGCCGAACTGGCCGCTGCGGGCGCGAGAGATGCGTGCGTGCTGGAAGACGACGGGACCGAGCACCTGGTCCCGATCGCGGACCTGGTGGCCGGCCAGCGATTCGTGGTGCGCCCGGGAGAGCGGATCGCCGCCGACGGGGAGGTCGAGTTCGGGCAGTCGGCGGTGGACAGGGCCGTGATGACCGGGGAGTCAGTGCCCACCGATGTGACCGAAGGCGACCTCGTCACCGCCGGCACGGTGGTGGTGACCGGGCGGCTGGTCGTGCGCGCGGTCAAGGTGGGCAGCGACACCCAGCTCGCGCATCTGGTCGCCCTGGTGGAGCGGGCGCAGTCGCAGAAGGCGGCCATCCAGCGGCTCGCCGACCGCATCTGTGGTGTTTTCGTGCCCGCCGTGCTGGTCGCCTCGGGCCTGACGCTGGCCTGCTGGCTGGCAGCGGGCAGCCCGGCGGAGCATGCGTTCAGCGCGGCCCTGGCGGTGCTGATCATCGCGTGCCCGTGCGCGCTGGGCCTGGCGACCCCGGCGGCGCTGATGGTGGCCTGCGGGCGGGGCGCGCAGCTGGGGATCTTCATCAAGAGGTACGAGGCGCTGGAGTCGTCCCGGGCGGTGGACACCATCGTGCTGGACAAGACCGGGACGGTCACCACCGGGGTGATGGCGGTAACCGGAGTCCTGCCAGCGGCCGGGGTGAGCCGGGAGGTCCTGCTCCGGCACGCGGGAGCGGTGGAGCAAGCGTCGGAGCACCCGGTGGCGGCCGCGATCAGTGAGGCCGCGCGCGCAGAGCTGGGGCCCCTGCCGCAGGCGGCCGGCTTCGCCGCCATGCCCGGCCTGGGAGCACGGGGGTCCGTGGACGGCCACGGCGTGCTGATAGGCCGCGAGAGCCTGCTGCGCGAGCTGGGCATGACGGTGCCGCCGGCCGTGGCCCGCCAGTGCCAGGCCTGGGAGCAGACGGGATCCACCGTGGTGCTGGCAGGCTGGGACGGCCAGCTGCGCGGAGCGGTCGCAGTCGCCGACACGGTCAAGCCGTCAGCCGCTGCGGCGGTCGCGGAGCTGCGGCAGCAGGGCTTGCGCACCGTGCTGCTGACCGGGGACAGCCATGCCACCGCCGGGGCGGTGGCGGCCCAGGCCGGCACGGATGACGTGATCGCCGGAGCGCTGCCCGGCCAGAAGGTCGACGTGATCAAGGGCCTGCAGGCACGGGGCCACCGGGTGGCCATGGTCGGCGACGGGATCAACGACGGCCCGGCCCTGGCCGCGGCGGACCTGGGGCTGGCCCTTGGCACCGGCACCGACGTGGCGATAACAGCGGCGGACCTGATCTTGCTGCGGGACGATCTTGGCGCTGTGCCGGACGCGATACGCCTCGCCCGCGCCACGCTGGCGACGATCCGGGGCAATCTCGCCTGGGCGTTCGGCTACAACATCGTGGCTATCCCGCTGGCCGCCGCCGGGTTCCTCAACCCACTGATCGCCGGTGCCGCGATGGCCCTGTCGTCAGCCTTCGTGGTGGGCAACAGCGTGCGGCTGCGGCGTTTCGGGACCCCGCCGCGCACCGCGCCGGCCCGGGGCGGGGACAAGGCTGCCGCCCGCAGCGTTGAAACAGCTGAATCCTAAGAACAGGTGGCCTCATGCCCGGGATGAACTCAGGGATCAACGTCAACGACCCCACGGTGATCGCGGCGTTCAAGTCCGCGCTTGTCCACCAGGGGATCATCGCATTGCTGATCTTCGCGGTGCTTGGGCTGGCCTGGCTCACCGTGCGGGCGTGGCTGCCCGCGGCGGCCCAGGCCGGCGAGCAGGCGGGGCCTGCGGGCTCGCCCGCCGCGGCGCCCGAGCCCGCCTGGCGCCAGGTGCTGCGGGTCGGCTTCGGCCTGCTGTGGATCTTCGACGGGATCCTGCAAGCCCAGCCCAAGATGGCGATCGGCCTTCCGTCACAGGTCATCGAGCCCACGGCAGCGAGTTCACCGCACTGGGTGCAGCAAGTGGTGAACTGGGCCGGGACCACCTGGTCCTATCATCCGATGCAGGCCGGAGCCGCAGCGGTATGGATCCAGGTCGGGATCGGCATCTGGATGCTGGCCGCAGAGCGGGGCGGCTGGTCCCGGCTGGCTGGCCTGGCGGGGGTGGGCTGGGGACTGGTGGTGTGGGTGTTCGGCGAGGCCTTCGGCGGGATCTTCGCCCCCGGCCTGACCTGGCTGTTCGGCGCTCCCGGCGCCGTCCTCATCTACTGCGTGGCCGGCGCGCTGATCGCGCTGCCGGAACGCGCCTGGCACAGTCCCGTGCTGGGGCGGGCGATCCTGGCCGGGACGGGCCTGTTCCTGGTCGGGATGGCGGTGCTGCAGGCCTGGCCCGGCCGGGGGTTCTGGCAGGGGATCTCGCACCGGCAGCCGGGCACGCTGGCCGGCATGACACGGGACATGGCCCAGACACCGCAGCCAGGCTTCCTGTCTGGGCTGGTCAACGCCTTCACCAGGTTCGATGAGGCGCATGGGTTCGCGGTCAACCTTTTCGCCGTGGTGGCGCTCGCGGTGATCGGCGGCGCCTTCCTGAGCGGCCAGCGGCGGCTGGTCCGGCCGGCGGTCATCGCGTTCACGGTCCTGTGCCTGGCGGACTGGGTGCTGATCGAGGACTTCGGTTTCTTCGGCGGCCTGGGCACCGACCCCAACAGCATGATCCCCTTCATCCTGCTGGCCGTCAGCGGGTATCTCGCCCTGGCCCCCGCGCCCGCGGTAGAGCCGGCCAGCGCGGCGGCACCGGCCACCCCGGCGGCACCCGCAGCGGCCCCGGCCAGCGCGGCGGCACCAGCGGCGGCGCCAGCGGCGGCCAGCCCGGCGGCCCCGGCCGCGGCGCCCGCCCCGGCGGCGCCCGCGGCAGGCTGGCGGGAGCGGGTCCGGCCGGCCTCGCTGCGGCGCGGCGTGGCCACGGCGAGCTTCCGGACGGTGGTATCGGTGGGGGCGCTCGGGCTGATCATCCTCGGCGCGGCCCCGATGGCCGCCGCACAGGCCAGCCGGAGCGCCGACCCGATCCTGGCCGAGTCCATCTCCGGGTCGTCCGCGTCGCTGAACTTCCCCGCCAAGGGCTTCGCACTCACCGACCAGCACGGGCGGAGCGTGAGCCTGGCCAGCCTGCGCGGCAAGGTGGTGCTGCTGACCTTCCTCGACCCGGTGTGCACGACCGACTGCCCGCTGATCGCGCAGGAGTTCCGGGCCGCGGGACAGCTCCTCGACACCGCCTCGCGCAAGGTGGAACTGGTCGCGGTCGTCGCCAACCCGGTCTACCACCAGGTCGCCTACACGCGGGCGTTCGACCGCCAGGAGTACCTGAGCCAGGTGCCGAACTGGCTGTACCTGACCGGCAGCGTGCCCCAGCTCCAGCAGGTATGGAAGAACTACGGGGTTTACGCCGAGGTACTGCCCGGCGGATCCATGATCGGGCACCCCGACGTCGCCTACGTCATCGACCCGGCAGGGCGTGTCCGCCGGGAGCTCAACGACGATCCCGGGCCGGCGACCACCGCCACGAAGTCGTCGTTCGCGGTCCTGCTCGCCAACGCCGCCCGGCAAGCGATGGGGCAGTCATGAGCCGGCCCGCCAGGCTGGTGGCGCTGCTGCTGGCCGCGGCGGCGCTGAGCGCCGGCTGCGGCTCCGCGGCCCGGCAGGGAAGTGCCGCGGCGATCCCGGTGCGGCCGCCGTCCCTGGCCACCTCGCTGGTCACCGCCACCGGAACGTGGGCGGTCGCGGTGCTGGGCGGGTCGGCTGCCCAGCACAACAACTTCTGGCAGCTGTTCGTCCGCCCCGCCGCGACCGGCCGGTGGCGCCTGGCCACCCCGCCGGGGGTGGCCAGCAACGGCGGCCTGGTGCTGGCCGGCCTCGGCGCGGGATCGGTGGTGGCCGGGTTCCGGCCCAGCCAGGACCTGTCCTACTCCCCGCTCGCCACCAGCCGCGACGACGGCACCGCCTGGACACCTGGGCTGCTCGACGCCGCGCTGGCCGACGTGCCTGACGCGCTGGCCGCCGCCCCCGGCAGCGGCCGCCTGCTCGCGCTGCTCGGCGGCGGCACGGCCGAGCTGTCCGGCTCCGGCGGGACAGCCTGGGCGAGACTGGCCACCCGCCGGGCTCTCGCCGCCTCCGCCGCGGGCCGCCGTTGCGGACCGGGCAGCCTCACCGCGGTGGCGTTCAGCCCCGCCGGGGTGCCGCTGCTGGCGGCCAGCTGCACCCGTCCGGGGACCGCCGGGATCTTCGCCTACGCCGGCGGGACGTGGCGCCCGGCCGGCCCCGCCCTGCCGCCCGGGTACGCGCACCTCGGCGTCACCGTGCTCCGGCTCACCACCACCGGCGGCACCACCACGGCACTGCTGGCGGCCGGCACCGGGCCGGCGGCGCGCCTGCTCGCCGCCTGGTCAGCCGACGGCGGCGCCCACTGGGCGCTGTCGCAGCCGCTGCCGCTGCACGGCGCGGCGCCCGCCTCGGCGTCGTCCGGGACCGGCGGCGCGGTGGCGGTGGTGCTGACCGGGAACCGCGCGGAGACCGTCACTCCCCCGGCGGGCTCATGGCGGCCGCTGCCAGCCCTGCCACCGGGCACCGCGACACTCGCCACGGCCGCCAAGGGCGGATGGGACGCCCTCGCCGTCCACGGCACCAGGCTGGCCGTCTGGCAGCTCACGCCCGGCAGCGGCACGTGGGCCGCCGCGCAGACCGTCAACGTCCCCGTCCAGTTCGGGTCATCGGGCTGACGCCACCGGGTCGCGCAGCCAGCGGCGGCCCAGCACCGCGATCCCGGCGGCGAGCAGCGCGGCACCGGCACCGGCCAGGAAGGCCGTTCGCGCGCCCGCGGCATCCACGGCCAGGCCGTCGGCCGTTGACCCGGCTGAGGCGTGAATTGCTACTGGCCAGTTACGTAGAGCCAGTTCCTTGCTATTTATCGAATACATCTTCTAATATGATCCGATGGCAACGTCGAAACGGGACCGGGCTCTGCTAGCCGAGATCACGGGGGTGGCGCGCCGCCTCACCCACGCGCGGCCGCTCACCGGCGCCGAGCAGCAGGAAGCCGCCGCGGCGCTGAGCCAGGTGGCCTGCGGCCGGGCCGACCTGCTCGCGGAAAGCGCCGGCCTTGCCATCGGCGCCCATGAGGGGGCCCCGGACGAGGGCCGCTACCTGCAGGCCGCCCAGCTGTGCATCGACGCGGGCGCTGACCTCAGCCTGATCCCGGACTGGATCGCGGAAGGCCGCCGCCGGGCGGGCACCACGGTCTGAGGACCGTGCCGGTCTAACGCTGCTGCTGCCAGCGCTGCCACGCGTCACGCGGATCGTCGTGCCCCCGGTGCACGGCGACCTTGGCGAACCGGGCATCGCCGACCAGCCGGATCACCGGCCCGTCGGCGTCGCCGGGGTCCTGGCGGCCATAGACGGCCCGCTTGGCGAACAGCGCGCCGCCCTCGTCGATCACGTGCGCCCCGGCCGGGACGGTCACGATCAGCTTGCCGCAGAACGCGTCGATCTCCAGCGTGATCTCGCGGCCCGGCAGCACGGCGTCGGCCAGGTTGACGATCAGCGCGCCAAAACGTGCGGTCAGCCGGGTGCGCCGTCCGGCCACCCAGCGTCCGGAGCGGATCACCTTGCTGAAGCGGGCGGCGACCTCGGCATGGTCCACCGCCCCCACGCCGGTGCCCGTGGCGTCGTCGGCGGGCAGGTCGTGGGTGAGCCGGGCGAGCTCGCCGACGGTTCTGGCGGCATAGGCGGCGTCGAGCCGCTCCGCGTGCTCGGTGCTGGTCAGCCGGCCGGTGGCCAGGGCGCTGGCGAGCACGGCGGCCGTGCGGTCCCGGTCGGCGTCCGAGGCGCGCAGCTCGGGCCGCGTCCCGTCCTGGGCTGGCCGGCTGTCAGGCAGGAGCGAACGGTCCTGGCGGGTCTCGGTCATGGCCCCATGGTAGCGGCCTAAACGGCTAAACGCGATATGTCGCGTAATGCTCTGGCGGGCATGCTGCTCGCCTGCCCATCTCGCCGCGCACCGGGGAGCCCCGGTTCCGGAGCCCGGCGGGAACACCAGCGCGGGGTTAACACCAGCGCGGGGTTAAGGCAGCTTTGCCGGTGGCCACGATCATGCCCCCGGCCTTGCTTCGCGGGAGTTACTCCTCGCCGATGTCGGCCAGGCTCTGGCGCAGTTCGGTGATCAGCGGATCGCCATCGGGCAAGATGCGCTCCAGGCGGTCGACCGTGTCGCGCAGCAGTGCGCGGGCGTCGCCATAGCGCCCCAGCTGACGGTACACCTGAGCCAGCCCCGCACGGCTTCGCAGCGTATCCGGGTGACGGGGGCCGAGCACCCGCTCGAGCCCGGCCCAGGCCTGCTCGCAGGCCAGTTCCGCCGCCGCCGTCTTGCCCGTCTGCTGGTAGGCGGCGCCGAGGTTGTTCCGCGCCGTAAGCGTGTCCAGGTGATCGGGCCCGAGGATGCGCTCCCGGTCGGCCACCACCCGCTTGTAGGCCGCGATCGCCTCTTTTGCCCGGCCGCTGGCCAGGTAGGAGTCGGCAAGGCCGTGACGCGTAGTCATCGTCTGCGGGTGCCGGGCTCCCTGGGCGCGGTCCCGGTCGGCCAGCGTGCGCCGGTAGAGGGTGATGGCGTCGGAGTACTGGCCCGCAGCCAGGCAGGCGGCGGCGAGCTCGTCCCGCGCGCCGAGCGTGTCTGCATGCCCGGGACCGCAGACCCGCTCAAATTGGGGGACCGCGCGTTCAAGGACGGTGATTGCAGCCGGGAGCTGGAGCGCCGCCACCAGGGCGTGGCCCAGGCGGCGCTGCGCCTCGATTACGTCACGATGATCGGGCCCGAGCCTGGCGGTCAGGCTGTCGAGTGTCGACTGGAACCAGGGAATGGCGTCGTCCGCGCGCCTGGCCGCAAGGTAGGCGTCGGCCAGCCGCTGGCCGGCCAGCATCGTGTCCGGGTGCACGTCGCCGAGCAGGCGGCCGCCGGTAGTGGCCAGGTCGCGCCAATGGTCCACCGCCGGCCCGGTCAGGCGGGCGCGGTCCAGGCTGTCCCCGGCCCGCACTAGCAGGGGATGGCAGCCGCCGTTCCACAGCAGGTTCCCGGTGATCCGCCGGAGGGTCGCCACGCAGGATCGCAGGCCGGAAGCAGGCCAGCCGGTCAGGTCCTGTTCCGGCCAGGCCTGGAGCAGCGCGTCCGCGACCGAGTTCGCCGCCTGATCCAGCATGACCTCGGGCATCGCGGTCCGCACCGCCGCCTGCAGCACTGGGCTGATCCGGACCGTCGGCGGTGCCGTCATCGGTTCGACGGTCAGCAGGCCGGTGTGTTCCAGCGCCGCCAGCGCCCTGCGGGCGCTCTCCCT
>Ga0335080_10002116_pt1 | contig 19746 bp, 16 predicted proteins | sample Lox_Sample_34_FD_206720 | JGI IMG/M metagenome (GOLD analysis project Ga0335080, IMG submission 206720) | Soil microbial communities from Loxahatchee National Wildlife Refuge, Florida, United States - Lox_Sample_3.4 | ecosystem: Environmental > Terrestrial > Soil > Wetlands | place: USA...
CGATCCCGCGATGGCGCTCAGACCGTTCGCTCCCGCCAGCGTCACCGCGTCGGTCTGGCCGTTCAGGCTCCTGACCACCGCCCCCGACGCGATCTTCGGCGCCGTCACCGCCCCGTCGGCCAGAAGAGCCGTGCCCACCCCTCCCGTGGTGACGCTCCGGAAGTACCCCTGCACGTCCGCCACGATGTTGATGGCGCTGCCGTCGGCCTGCAGCGTCATGTCGTAAGTGCACGTGGTCGTCGCCGGGTCGCACAGAGCGACCGCGAGGCCGTTCGCCATGTTGAGGCCGGAGACACCCCCGGCATAGTTCAGGATGCTCGCCGTCGGCATGGCGGTGCCGAACGGTGTGACCCGCACGTCTCCCGGGGCCGTGGCACCGACGGCCACGAAGTTGATCATGGCCGAGGTGGCCCCAAGCGGGATCCCGCAGCCTCCGCTCGTGCCTCCCTGGGCCGGGAAGCCCGTCGTGCCCGTCACGTGGAAGCCCTTCGTGGCTCCGGCGGCGATGGGGCCAGGTCCCCCCGCTCCCGGCCGAGTGTCGATGATGCGGCAGGGCGTGACCGGGGTGTAGACGAGGTCAAGGGCGGTGTCGCCCAGGTTGTTGGGCTCCACCGGGCGAGGTGGCGTCTGTCCTCGAGTGGCGGCCACGAAGACGAAAGCGAACGCAAGCGCGCAGAGAGTACGCAGGGCCCAAGATCGCCGCATGGCTCTTGCCTCCTGAAGACCCACAGGGTGATAGGCCCAGCTGAGGGAGGTCAGGCCAGCGCAGGACCCGGGGCTTCGCGCCCCAGTTACTCCCCCCACCACAAACCCCGCAATGAGCCGTTCGGCTCAACGGACTGAGTCATCCGTCAAGCTTGCCTCCACCCCGACCGCAGCCGGACGGGTGGCGCACGCTGCACCAGCAGGTCGCCGGTGAAGGATGGCGGAAGCGGGTAGGAATCGAACCTACCGCTCCGGGGGTCAGCCCGGAGCCGGACGGCTTTGAAGGCCGCGCAGGTCACCAGACCCGAATCGCTTCCTCGGCCGGACCCCAACGAAAGCACGAACCGGCGCTCCGGGGCAAGCCGCGCCCGCCGATTGCGAGCGGCGAGAGCGAAGGCGGGTTTCGGGCCTTCAGAAACGGCACGGACGTGGACGTCCGCGGGCGGCTTGTCTTTGACGTTGTGGCGAGGTTTTGTCGAAGCCTGGGGTAGAATGTCCCCGAGGGAGCGGGGCCATGTCGGGAGAGGCTCGCAAGGAAGACGGAGGGGCGTGGCTCTCGATCGGGGCGCTCTCGCGGGCGACCGGGGTCGCCGTCGAGACGCTGCGGACCTGGGAAAGCCGCTACGGCTTCCCCCGCCCGGAGCGCAAGCCTTCCGGACACCGCGTCTACCCCGTCTCCGCCGTGCAGCGTCTCCGCCGGATCGCGAAGGCCCTCCAGCTCGGACACCGGGCAGGGCAGGTCGTGGGCGCGTCGGAGGAGGCACTGGGACGCCTCCTCGAGTCGAGCGTCGCTGCAACATCGTCCGCGGGCTCGCGCTTCCCGGCGAGCCCCACGGCCCAGGATCTGCCGGGAATGCTCCAGCTCGTCAAGGCCTTCGACGGCGAGGGCCTCTTCCGCCAGTTCCTCGCCGACTGGGCGAGGATCGGCCCGGTGGAGTTCCTCGAGTCCCGGATCGCCCCTCTCGTCCGGGCGGCCGGCGAGGGCTGGGAGCACGGCGATCTCGAGGTCCGGCACGAGCGCTTCCTGTCGGAGCGGGCCTCCGATCTCCTCCGGTCGCTGCGCCTGCCGCTCGAGGAGAGGGCAGCGGGACCGCTCGTCGTCTTCGCCACGCTGCCCGGCGAGGCCCACGGCCTCGGGCTGCAGATGTCGGCCCTCGTGCTCGCGGCCTCGGGCTGCCGTATCCTCTACCTCGGGACGGAGGTGCCGATCGCCCAGGTCGCGTCGGTCGCCCGTGATCTGGCCGCCCGCGCGGTGGCGGTGAGCGTGTCCGCGGCCACGAAGGGCCCGGCGAGCGCCGCCGGGCTCCGCCGGTTGCGGGAGGCTCTGCCCCGCCGCGTGCTGCTCGTGGCCGGCGGGGACGGTGCGCCCGCCGCCCGGCCGGGGATCGAGTCCGTCAAGACCCTGCGGGACCTCGACGCCTGGGGCCGCCGCGTGGCCGCCTTCCTCCCCGTGGGAGGCCTTCCCGAGCCCCGCGCATGACGGCCGTCATGCCCATCGCCGGCTCCGCCTCCTAGAATCGTGAGCGAAGCCGCGGCGGCGACGCCCCGGAGGAGGATCGATGAGCACGACCACGACGGTGGACATCCGGCGCCTCGGCGCCTGCGCCGACCGCAAGGCGCTCGTCGTGTCCACCTTCGACGGGCTCGCCCGTGGAGAGAGCCTGATGGTCGTGAACGACCACCTGCCGAACGGCCTCCTCAGGCACTTCGAGGAGCAGCGGCCGGGAGCGTTCGCCTGGACGCTCGTCGAGGCGGGCCCCGAGGTGTTCCGGGTCGAGATCACGAAGGCCCGCTAGCCCTTCGGCTATCATCGGAGGCGATGGCCTCCGTCGAAGAGCTGCTCCGGAGCAGCACGCTCTACCGAAACCTCTCCCCGGAGGACCAGAAGAGGCTCGCCGCGGTGTCCCTCGCCCGCTACTACGACAAGGGCGAGACGATCTTCACCGAGGGCGAGGCGCCGTCGTTCCTCTTCACGATCGCGAGCGGACGGGTGAAGGTCGTGAAGGCCACTCCCTCGGGCAAGGAGATCATCCTCGAGATCTTCGGCCCTGGCGATCCCGTGGGGGCGGTCGTGGCCTACGAGGGGCGTCCCTACCCCGCCTCCGCGATCGCGATCGAGCGCGCGGAGTGCATCCTCGTCCGGCGGAACGAGTTCTTCGCCCTCTTCGAGCGGCATCCCTCCTTCGTGCGGGGCTTCCTCACCGGGATGGCGCAGCGCATCGTGGAGCTGACGCGGCGCATCCCCGAGGTGGCGGGAGGCCGGGTCGAGACGCGCTTCGCCCACCTCTTCCTCAAGCTGGCCGACCGGATGGGACGGCCCCACGCCGGGGGACGCTTCGTCCCGATGGCGCTCAGCCGGCAGGAGCTCGCCGACCTCACCGGCACCACGATCGAGACCTGCATAAGGATCATGAGCCGGTGGGGCAAGGAGGGCATCGTCGCCACCGAGCGGGACGGCTTCCTCGTCAGGGACGCGGCGGCCCTCGAGCGGCTCGCCGAGGCCTGATCCCCCAATGGAGCGCTCCGACAAGCTCGCCCTCCTCCGCCGGACCGGGCTCCTGGCCTCCCTGTCCGAGCCGGACCTCGAGACGTTCGTCGCTGCGTGCTCCGAGATCGGCCTCCGTCCCGGCCAGGCGCTCTGCCACGAGGGCGACGAGGGCCACGCCATGTACGTGGTCCTCTCGGGCAACCTCGTGGTTTCGAAGGCAGGCAAGCAGGTGGCGGTGGGCCGTCCGGGGGACTGCTTCGGCGAGATGGCCCTCATCGAGAGCCGCGAGCGCGCGGCCACGCTCCGGGCCCTCGACGACACGCTGGTGCTCGAGATCCCGGAAGGGGCGTTCCGGGGCCATCTCTCGCTGAACCCCGCCGCGCTCATGGCCCTCCTGCGGGTCTTCTCGGAGCGCTCCCGCCACGACCTCGACAGCCTCGTGTCGTCGAACCTGAAGCTCCTGGCCCAGGCCGAGGAGATGGACCGCAAGAACCGCGAGCTCACCGAGACCCGGCACCAGCTCGAGCACCGCAACCGCGACCTCGAGCGCATCTCGGCCCTCGACACCCTGACCCAGATCGCGAACCGGCGGCGGTTCGACACCGCGCTCCGCCAGGAGTGGCGCCGTGCGGCCCGCGACGAGGCGCCGCTCTCGCTCGTCTTCTGCGACATCGACTACTTCAAGCGCTTCAACGACACCTACGGCCACCAGGCCGGCGACGAGTGTCTCGTCCGCGTCGCCCAGACGATGGAGGAGACGCTCAACCGGCCGGCCGACCTCGCCGCCCGCTACGGAGGCGAGGAGTTCATCGCGCTCCTCGTCGACACCGGCACGGACGGGGCCCGCCTGCTCGCGGAGAGGATGCGGGCGCGCGTGGAAGGCCTGAAGATCGAGCACCGCGCGTCGAGCGTCGCGCCGCACCTCACGGTGAGCCTCGGCGTCGCCACCGTCGTGCCCCGGCCGGCGATCCGGCCCGAAGACCTCGTGGACCTCGCCGACCGCGCCCTCTACGCGGCCAAGGAGGGCGGCCGGAACCGCGTGTCCTCGGCCGAGGACCTGCCCCCGGTGCCGGCGGGCACGAGGAGCGGCCTTCCTCGCTAGGATCAGCTCCAGCGGAAGAAGCGCAGGCCGAAGGCGAAGCTCACCACCCCCCAGGCGGCGAGGAGGAGGAGCCGCGGCCCCTGCGCGGCGAGGCCGGCGCCTTCGAGCGTCACCGCCCGCAGCGCGTCGTTGAGCGCAGTGAGGGGGAGGAGGCGGAGCGCGGTCTGGGCGAGCGCCGGGAAGCGCTCCACGGAGAAGAAGACCCCCGAGCCGACGAACATGGGCATCATGACGAGGTTCATGAGGCCGGTCACGGTCTCGATCTTCTGCGCCCGGCAGGCGACGGCGAGGCCGATGCCGGCGAAGCTCAAGGCGCCCAGGAGGGCCACGCCCCCGACCGCGAACAGCGAGCCGCGCACGGGCACGCTCAGAGCGAGGTGGGCGAAGCCGAGGAGCGCCCCCACCTCCACGAAGGTCGACAGGACACGGTTCGTCATCATCGCCAGCATGAAGTCGGCGGGCCGCATCGGCGTGGCGAGGAGCCGCTTCAGGAGCTTCTTGATCCGCATGTCGACGAGGGCGTAGCCGACTCCCCACATCCCGGCGCTCATGAGGTTCATCCCGATGAGGCCGGGCACGAGGAAGTCCACGTAGCGCCCGCCGGGCTCCGTGAGAGCCGTCTCCCGGCTCGACAGGGGATCCCGCCGGCCCGCCGCGCGCTGCAGCGCGTCGTCCACGCGGGCCCGGGCGATGCTGGCCTCGGGCCGGGAGGGGTCGAGGCGGTACTCCACCGGGTCCTCAGGACCCGGCCCCGCAATGGAGACCACGATGTCCGCCCTTCCCATGCGGAGGGCGCGCGCCGCCGCCTCCTCCCCCGCCACCTCCGCCCGCACGAGGGGCGCCTCCTTGAGCGAATCGAGGAGCCGCGCCGCCTCCCTTCCCTCGAGGACCAGGGCGCGGGAGGGCTCGGGGGCGCGGTTGCGGAAGGCGACCGCGAGCGCCGCCGAGAGGAGGACCGGGAAGACGAACGCCCAGAAGATCACCTCCGGCTCGCGGTACGACTCGCGGGCGCGGGCCGCGCAGAGGGCGAGAAAGGCGCGGAGACGGGGGCTCTCACTCATCGCGCAGGTGCCTCCCGGTGAGCGAGACGAACACGTCCTCGAGACTGGCGTGGCGGGTGGCGAGGCTGGCGAGGGCGAACCCGAGGGAGGCCAAGCGGTCGAGGAGGGGGGCGATCGCCACGTGGGGCTCGGTCACGGTCAGGACGAGGTGGCCGGCCTCCGCGTGGACCGACCGGACGGACGGCAGGCCGGCGAGATCCTCCGGCCGCAGCTCCCCCGGCCCTCCTTCCTCGACCGCGATCTCGATCACGTGGTCGCCGCCCAGGGAGCGGATGAGCTCCCGCGGCGTCCCCTCCGCGATGACCCGGCCCTGGTCCACCACCGCGATGCGGTCGCAGAGCTTCTCCGCCTCGTCCATGTAGTGCGTGGTGAGGACGACCGTCCGCCCGCGCTTCTTGAAGCCGTTCACGATCTCCCACACCTGGCGCCGGGACTGGGGGTCGAGGCCGGTCGTGGGCTCGTCGAGGAAGAGCAGCTCCGGGTCGCCCACGAGCGCGCAGGCCACGGCCAGGCGCTGCTTCTGCCCCCCCGAGAGCGTCCCCACGCGGGCCCGCGTCTTCTCCTGGAGGCCCACCTCGCGCACGACCTCTCCAGGATCGCGCCCGTCGCGGTAGAAGGCCCGGAAGAGAGCCATCGTCTCTCCCACCTCGAGCTTCTCCGGGAGCACCGTCTGCTGCAGGCAGACGCCGAGGCGCTCCCGGATCTCGTGGTCGTCCCTCCCCCAGCGGCGGCCCAGGACCGCGACCTCGCCGGCCGTCGCGGCGAGGAGGCCCTCGAGAACCTCGACCGTCGTCGTCTTGCCGGCGCCGTTCGGACCGAGCAGGCCGAAGCACTCGCCGGCCGCGATCTCGAACGAGATCCCCCGCACCGCCTCGACGGGTCCGTAGCTCTTGCGCAGGTCGCGGACGGCGACCGCGATCCCGTCTCCCGCTCCGCTCAAAGGAGGATCTCGATGCGGGCCTTCGCCCGCAGGCGGGCCACGAGGGCGGCCTTGGCGTCGCCCGGCTCGCCCGCCCGCGCCGCCGTCTCCTCGGCGAGCAGCGCGGCCACCGTGTGCTGTGTGCGCAGCTCGGCCCGGATCGAGACGGGATCGAGCCCCTGGTGGGCCAGGAACTCGTTCCAGCCCTTCTCGTCGGGGTGCTCGCGCCGAAGCTGGTCGTAGGCCCAGTCGACCTCGTGCGGGTCGGCCTTGACCCCGCGGGCGAGGGCCTCCTGGAGGAGGAGCTCGCGGTCGACGTACTGCTGGACCGCGCTCCGGATCGTCTCGGGCGCCCAGCTCTCGCGGTCGAGAAGAGGGAGGCGGTCGATCGCGGCCTTCGCCAGGGGGAGGACCTGCCGGAGGCGGATCGGCTGGCCGTTCACACGGGCCACGATCTCGGGAAGCGGGCTCGGCAGGGGCCGGCCCGGGTCCCCCGCCACGACCGACGGTGAGGGCGAGGGGGCCGGCGCCGCGGCGTGACGCGAGCACGCCGCGAGGAGGAGCGCGGGGAGGACGACGAACCGGCTGGTCTTCGTCATGGCGGCCGCACGACAGGCTAAGGTCGGCCCGCCGCCCGAGTCAAACCGCCGAGGGTGCATTACGATGCGGCTCCCGATGTTCTCCGACCGCACTCGCTGGGACCTGCGGCCCAACCGGCTCGCCGAGCGGCTCGCGGCGAAGCGGCGGGCGGGAGCCCGGGTCCTCGACCTCACCGTCTCCAACCCCACCCGCGTCGGCCTGCCGCGTCCGGACGACCTCCTCCTGCCTCTCGCGGAAACCGGGGCGCTCCTCTACGAGCCCGCTCCCTTCGGCCTCCCGGCCGCTCGCGCCGCGGTGGCGGCCGACTTCGCCCGCCGAGGCGTCCCCGTCCCCGCCGAGCGCGTCCTTCTCTCGGCCAGCACCAGCGAGGCCTACGCGTTCCTCTTCAAGCTCCTCTGCGATCCCGGGGACGACGTGCTCGTGCCCCGCCCGGGATACCCGCTCTTCGAGTTCCTGGCCGGCCTCGAGGCGGTCGAGGTCCGCACCTACCCCTTCGGCCACGACGGGGAGTGGCACCTCGACACGGCCGCCCTGCGCGCCGCCGCCGGGCCGCGGACGCGCGCCGTCGTCGTGGTGAGCCCCGGCAGTCCGACGGGGGCCTTCCTGAAGCTCGAGGAGCGAGAGGCCCTCGAGCGCCTGTGCGCCGAGCGGGGGATGGCCCTCGTGTCGGACGAGGTCTTCGCCGACTTCGCGTTCCGCGAGGATCCGCGGCGGGCGGCGAGCGCCGCCCGCGACGGCGAGGCCCTCGTCTTCGCGCTCGGAGGCCTCTCGAAGAGCTGCGGCCTGCCCCAGCTCAAGCTGGCCTGGACCGCCGTGACCGGACCGGAGGCCTTGCGCCGTGACGCCCTCGCCCGTCTCGAGGTGGTCGCCGACACGTACCTCTCCGTCTCGACGCCGGTGCAGGTGGCCGCGCCTTCCCTCCTCGCCCGGCGGGAGGAGCTGCAGGAGCCCATCCGCGAGCGCATCTTCGAGAACCTCGGCGCCCTGCGGTCTGCCCTGCGACCCGGCAGCCCCGCCACGCTGCTCGAGCCGGAAGGGGGCTGGTATGCGGTCCTCCGCGTGCCCGCGACGCGAAGCGAGGAGGAGCGCGTGACGCGCCTCCTCGACGAGCGCGACGTCCTCGTGCACCCGGGCTACTTCTTCGACTTCCCCGGCGAGGCGTACCTCGTGCTGAGCCTCCTCCCGCCCGTCGCGGACTTCGCCGAGGGCGCGGCCCGCCTGCTCGCCGACCTCGTGCTATAACGGCCGAGGAGGTCCCCACCCATGGCCGTCTCGCGCGTCCCGCCGGAGGAGCGGTCCGCCGCCGGCGCCCGTGGCGTCATCGTCACCGGCGGCACCGGCGCTCTCGGCCGGGCCGTCGTCCGGAGGCTGCTCGACGGAGGCGCGCGCGTCGCCGTGCCCTGGCGGAGCGCCGACGACGGGCGGGACCTCGAGCAGCAGGGCGCCACTGCCCCGGTCTTCGGGATCCGGGCGAGCCTCGACGGGCCCGAGGACGCTCGCGCGTTCGTGGACGAGGCGGCGGGGCGCCTCGGCCTCCTCGACGGCCTCGTCCTCGCCGCCGGAGGCTGGGCCGGGGGCGCGCCCTTCCACGAGGCCCCCGCCGGGGAGTGGGGGTCGATGCTGCGGACGAACCTCGACACCGTCGCCCACGTCTGCCGGGCCGCCCTTCCCCACCTGCGGAAGCAGGGTGGCAGCGTGGTCGCGGTCGGATCGCGCGCGGCCGAGACCGGCGGGGCCGGGATGGCCGCCTACGCCGTCTCGAAGGTCGCCGTCCACGCTCTCGTCCGGGTGCTCGCCCTCGAGAACGCGGCCCACCGCGTGCGGGTCAACGCCGTGCTGCCGGGGACGATCGACACGCCGGCGAACCGGCGCGCGATGCCGGCGGCCGATCGCTCGAAGTGGACCTCGCCCGAGGCGGCGGCCGGCGTCATCGCCTTCCTGCTCTCGAGGGAATCGGCGCCGACCACCGGCGCCCTCGTGCCGGTCGACGCCCCCGCCTGAACGGCCGCCGTTCGATCAGAGCAGCATGCGCAGCGTCCAGAAGAAGGCCGCGATCGCGCCGACGACCAGGACGCCGTAGAAAAGGGCCCGGCCGAGTGACGGCGGGGTGGGGATCGGCTTTCGCGCGCCGGGGCGCCTCTCGGCGCCGAAGAGGGCCCGCGCCTGGCACCTCTCGCACGAGGAGAGGTGGCGGGCCAGGGCCTCCGGGGCCCGGCCGGGGACGGCGGTCTGCAGGGCGGCGATCTCCGCGTCGGTCAGGCACCGCGACGGCGGGCCGCCGGGAGCCGTCTCTCCGCTCATCGATCACGAATGGTAGCAGCCCCGGCGCGGCTTGGTATCTCTCCGCGGCTGTGGTGAGATGGGCCCGATGGCGCTCGAACCGACCGCGACACGCCTCTGGAAGCACCTTCCCCCCGAAGAGCGCCTGGCCGCGGCGACGGCGTTCTTCGCCGAGCCCGCGCCGGAGCTCGCGAGCGCCGCCCTCGGCGCCCTCGTCAAGGCACGCCACCTGCGGCCCCAGGCCGCGCGGGCACTCCCGGCCGACGCCCGGTCGCGGATCCTCGCGACGGTCCTCGACCCTGGGGAGCCCCTCGCCCAGGGACTCCTCGTCTCCCTCCACCTCGCGCAGAGGCGACCGCTCCTCCGCGCGTTCCTCGACGCCCTCGGCCTGGCCCACGAGGACGGCATCCTCAAGGACGACGCCGCGGAGCCGGTCCCCCTCGAGAAGGCCCGAGGGGCGGTGGCGGCTCTCGCCGCCTTTCCCGCCGGCGAGGTGAGGACCTACCTCAACACGCTCTTCGTGCAGGACAAGGAGCGGTGGGCCGTGCTCGAGGCCGCGGACGCCTGGCTCCGCGCGGAGAGCTGAGGCCGGTCAGAACTCGCTCATCTCCAGCGGGTGCTGGATCTCGGGCAGGCCGTCCCCCGAAGGCAGGAAGAGCCAGAACCGCTCGGCGTAGTAGACGCCGCCCAGCGCCTTCGAGAGCGCGACGGCCCGCGCGTTGAAGCGCTGCGCGCCCCGCGGGCGGCCTCTGCCGTCCTTCGGCAGCACGTCGACGGCGATCGTCTCCGCACGGGCCTGGGTCGAGTCGTCCGCCATGTGGACGACGGGCTGCAGGCGCGGGCCGAAGGCACGCAGGGGGTTCCAGGGCCGGGCGAGCCGCAGGCGCTCGCGGGCGACCGCGAGGGCCCGCAGCCTCGAGCCGATCCCCACCGCCTCGCCTCTGAGGCGCGACGGCTCGTTCGCACGCCACAGGTGGCGCAGAAGGCCGGCCCGCCGCGCCGCCCGCGCGGCGCCCGGCGGAAGCCGCGCCCCCATCAGTGCCAGGCGAGTGCGCACCGCACCCGGCACGAAGGCCTCCGGCCTTTCCTCGTAGAGGAACAGGTTCCGCCCCCGCTCCGTGGCGAACGCCCGCACCGCGGCCTCGTAGGTCAGGAGGTGGTCGACCGACGCCCCGAGGCCGAGCGGCGCGTAGACGTGGAGGGCTCCGATCCGCGGGCCGACCTCGGTCAGGAGGCGCGCGGCGCCGAGGGCCACGTCCTCGTCCTCCGGGCCGCGCTCGGTCACCCGCGAGGACGGCGCGCGCCCGGACCGGCGGGCGCGCGCCGCGGGCAGGCCGGCCGCCGCGTAGTCCGCCCCGAGGTCGCGGGCGGCCCGGGCCGACGTCGTGTCGGCGCCCACGGGCTCGAAGAGGGCGAGGACGAGGACGCGCCTCCCCTTTTCCGACTCGCTCAGGACCCGCGCCGGGCAGCCCAGCGCCACGTCGTCGCCGTGGGGGGCGACGAAGAGCGAGTCGTAGCGCTCCAGGCCGGCCGGGTCGAGGACCGTCGCCTCCATCGCGGTCAACGCAGGCGTACGACGCGCGTGACGGGGGGCAGGCAGCGCTCCGCGTCGCAGGCCTGGTAGCTGAGCTCGAGGCCCGCGGCGCCGCCCCCCCGTCGCTCGATCTCGCCCTCGATCGTGAACCGGTCCTGGTAGATCCCGATCGGGCCGGCGCCGCCGTCCCACGTCTCGGGCTCCGGGTAGCGAACGCCGCGCAGGCGGCCCACCAGTCCCCTGGCCTCGGTCGGAGAGAGCCCGGCGCCGGCAGGGTTGGCGTTCACGTGCCAGCCCTCGCGAACCGAGACCTCGATCCGGAACGGCTTCCACTCGTCGTCCTCGCTCGTTCCCAAGCGGCCCTCCACCTGGACGACCTCGTAGGCCTCGTCCTCGAGCGCGGCCGTGGCCGACGCGGCCGGGCCGGGGAGGGGCGCGGCCGAAGCACGAGGCGAAGGACGGGGAGCCTCGAGGAGTCGGGACAGAGCGCGCACCAGCGTGACGTGGGCGAGCGGCACCTGCGCCATCGCGTCCGCGAACGCGAGGAGGGCCGCCTCGGCCCGCCCGGTCCACGCCCCGTCGCCGGTGAGGCGCGCGAGCTCCACCGCGTTCAGGGCCGCGATCCCGTTCCCCGAGGCCACGGCACCGTCGAAGGCCGGCTTCGCCCGCACGAGGAGCCGCGGGTCCTCGCCGGCGGCGAACCAGCCGCCGCCCTCGGGATCGCCCAGGCGGCGCTCCTGCTCCTCCGCGACTCTCAACGCGTCGTCCCGCCACCTGGCCTCCCCCGTCGCCGCGTGGAGCTGCAGGAGCCCGTCGACGAAGAACGCGTAGTCGTCGAGGAAGGCCGGGACGTGGGCGCGCCCCTCGCGGAACGCGTGAGAGAGCGTGGCGTCCGCCGCCATCCGGGACAGCACGAACCCCGCCGCCCGCTCGGCCGCCGCGACGTACCGGGGCTCGCCGAGGCGGGCCCCAGAGCAGGCCATCGCGCCGATCATGAGGCCGTTCCAGTCGGCGAGCACCTTGTCGTCGGTGAGCGGCCTCTTCCGCAGCGACCGGGCCGCGAGGAGCGCCTCCCGTCCCGGCTCCAGGCGGCGCCGGAGATCCGCCTCCGAGAAGCCGCCCGTGCGCGCCTGCTCCGCGAGCGGTGTGTGGAGGAAGAGCACGAAACGGTCGCCCTCGAAGGGCGGAGGGCCCTCGAGGCCGTAGACCGCGCGGAAGAGGTCTCCGTCGCTCCCGGGCAGCGCCGACTCGAGCTCCTCCGCCGTCCAGGTGTAGTAGGCGCCCTCGTGTCCGTCCGTCTCCGCGTCGATCGCGGAGAGGAAGCCGCCGTCGGGCCCCGTCATCTCGCGGAGGACGAAGTCGAGCGTCGAGCGGGCCACCCGGTCGAAGCCCTGCTCCGGCGCGAGCGCCGAGCTCTCGGCGTAGAGCCGGGCGAGCGAGGCGTTGTCGTAGAGCATCTTCTCGAAGTGCGGCACGAGCCACGCGTCGTCGGTCGAGTAGCGGTGGAAGCCCCCGGCCAGCTGGTCCATGAGGCCGCCGCGCGCCATGCGGTCGAGGGTCACGACGAGCATCTCGCGCGGCCTCTCTCCCGCCGCGCGGTCGCGGGCGCGCTCGAGGAGGTAGAAGAGGTTCGCCGGCGAGGGGAACTTGGGCGCCCGGCCGAAGCCGCCCCACTCGGGGTCGAAGCGCGCGGCGAGGCCCTCCTCGACCGCGGCCGGGAGCTCCGGCCCCGGCAAGGACGAAGCCCGCCGCGAGGCCGACCCGAGGTGCTGCTCCACGGCCTCGGCCACCGTCTCCGCCTGCTGCAGCAGCTCCACCCTCCGGAAGAGCCACGCCTCGCGCAGCCCCTGCAGCACGCGCGGGAAGCCCGGGCGGCCCCGACTGTCGGCGGGAGGGAAGTAGGTCCCGGCGAAGAAGGGCTTCCGGTCCGGCGTCAGGAAGACGGAGTTCGGCCAGCCCCCCGAGCGCGCGATGAGCTGCGTGGCGGCCATGTAGATCTCGTCGACGTCGGGCCGCTCCTCGCGGTCGACCTTCACGCAGACGAAGCCGTCGTTCATCTCCCGGGCGATCTCGGGCCGGGAGAAGCTCTCCCTCTCCATGACGTGGCACCAGTAGCACGTCGAGTAGCCGACGGAGAGGAAGATCGGCTTGTCCTCGGCTCGGGCGCGCGCGAAGGCCTCCTCGCCCCACGGGTACCAGTCGACCGGGTTGTCCTTGTGGAGGAGGAGGTAGGGGCTCGACTCGCGCGCCAGACGGTTCGCCACTCGGTCTCCGCTCGCTCCGGGCTCGCAAGACGATCGAGGCCGCTCGCGCGGCCTCGACTTTGGTGCCTCTACGGGTGGGTGGTAGCGGGGGGAGGTTTCGGACCTCGACCTCTGGGCCATGGGACCGTGCGGGGCGGCTGCGTCTCGTTCCTGCCGCTGCCGTCCCGCTGACTCTCGCGCCCTGGCGACCCTCGCTACCTCCTTCCTCTACGCCGTTCCCCGGCATTCTAGCCCACTTCGCCTCGTCTTGCCGGGAGGCACAGGGCGCGGAATCACCCTCGGCACCGCCCTCGCCCATCCAGGCTGCGTTATCCTTTCGCCACGACGGCGTGTCGGGCGGACCAGGGCGGGCAGCCGCCGCCGAAAGGGGGAGCATGATCCAGTGGGGCGTCCTCGTACTCGCGGGTTCCAGCCTCGTCGCTGCCGATCAGGCCGGCGGGGCCGGCGTCAAGGCGATCGGCGTCTATCCCTTGCTCCTCCCCGGCCTCCAGGCGGTCGCGGCCGGAAGACCCAAGGTCCAGCTCTGGTGTCGCGGCGCGAAGCTCGTCGGCATCATGGTGCAGGACGAGTCGCAGCCGAAGGCGGCACCCGCGGCGCAAGGACGCTCGTTGCCCTCGGCCCTCCCGCTGCGCGACGGGCGTTGTGAGAGCAACGGCGGCGTGTCGTTCGGGTTCCTGGTGCCGGTCAAGGCCTGGATCTTCGACACGGGCGCGCGCGGAGGTCCGGAGGAGCGCACCACCTGGCTCCTGCACCGTTTCCAGGGCACCGTGAGCGATCGCCGGCTGAAGGGCGTGCTGGTGCAGGTCGACGTCAGCCACCCGGGTTTCGCGTTCCCGGAGACGAAGGTCGAGGTCGAGGCCATCGGCGACGACCCGCCTTCGTTTGCGGACGAAAAGGCCTGGCTCGACGAGATCTCGCGGACCTTCAGCGTCGTGCGCAGCGAGCCCTGAGGGAGTCGTGGGCGGGGGGCGCTTCATCGCCCTGAGCTGGGGTCTGTTCTCCACCGCGGCCCCGACTCGAGTCGGACCCGGACGATCTCGACGAGGAGCGGCAGCACTTCCGGCTCGACGCTCGCGCCCTGCTCGGGCACTCCTGGGGCGCGGGCCTGGCCCTCGAGTACGCGGCGCGCGTGGCCTGTCGGGAGAAGCTCGGCCCCACCTTGGATCGACGGAGGGAGATCGGCGAAGGTCGGGGTGGCTGAGCACACCGCGCGGTCTCGAGGCGTTGACGGAGGCACCCCGAAGGTCTAGAGTGCGCCATTCTCACTGATCCAAGCGGAACCTGCGGCCTCGACGCCCCCGCGGCTTGACCGACGTCCAAGGTCGGTCCGTGTGAGCGGGGAGGCTGCAAGGAGGTGGGCATGGCCAGCCACGCGAGCCAGGAGCATGTGAAGGTCGGCCGCGCTGCCCTCGGCGCCGCGGTCCTCTGTCTCGTGCCCCGTGCGGAAGCCGCCGATCCACGCTCGGCCCCCGCCCCGGCCGGCGTGGTCAGGGCGTTCGCGAAGCTGCCGCTGCGGTTCGAGAGCAACGAGGGTCAGGCCGACGCGCGCGTGCGTTTCCTGGCCCGAGGACCGGGTTACGGGCTCCTCCTGGCCTCGAGCGAGATCGTCCTGTTGCTCGACCAAGCCCCTTCGGCGGCTCCCGATCCCTCGACCGGGCCGGCCCGACCGCGACCGGCCCCGCGAGGGCGGAGTGTCCTCCGCATGAGGTTCGCCGCCGCCCGGCCGAAGCCCGAGACCGAGGGCGTCGACGAGCTGCCGGCGAAGAGCAATTACTTCCTGGGGAACGACCCGAAGCGGTGGCGGTCCGGCGTGCGGCAGTACGGGCGCGTCGTGTATCGCGGCCTGTGGAAGGGAGTCGAGCTGACGTTCTACGGAACGACTCAGGGCCAGCTCGAGTGCGACTTCGCGGTCCTGCCGGGCGGCGACCCCAGGGCGATTCGGCTGGCCTTCGAAGGCGCCCTCGGCCTCCGGCTGGACGGCGAGGGCCATCTCGTGATCCGGACGGGGGCGGGCGAGGTCGTTCTGCAGCGCCCCCTCGCCTACCAGGAGGTGAATGGCGTGCGGGAGGTGCGGCGGGGTTCCTGGGTCCTCAGAGGGAGGAAGCGGGTCGGCTTCCGGATCGAGGCCTACGACAAGAGGACGGCCCTCGTCATCGACCCCGTCCTCGTCTACTCGACGTACCTCGGCGGACACCTCGACGAAGGCGCCTCGGCCATCGCCGTCGACGGCGCGGGCAACGCCTACCTGACCGGATGGACGTCCTCGATCGACCTTCCGATGGCGGGGACGCCCTTTCAGGGCGCACTGGCCGGGCTGTCCGATGCGTTCGTGGCGAAGCTGAGCCCGACCGCGGGCCTCGTCTACTCCACGTACCTGGGCGGGAGCGGGACGGACTACGGGGCCGGCATCGTCGTGGACGCGGCGGGAAACGCCTACGTCACGGGCGAGACGACGTCGACGAACTTCCCGACCACTGGCCCGCCGTTCCAGGCCGCCAATGCGGGCGGCCACGACGCGTTCGTGGCGAAGCTGAGCCCGACCGCGAACCTCGTCTACTCGACTTACCTCGGCGGCAAGGGATACGACGTGGGCTGGGCGATCTCCGTCGACGCCTCGGGCGACGCGTACGTGACCGGGACGACGGACTCCACGGACTTCCCGATGATCGGTTCGCCGTTCCAGGCCGCACCTGGCGGTGGCTTCGATGCCTTCGTCGCGAAGCTGGGTCCCGGCTCGAACCTCGTCTACTCCTCCTACCTGGGCGGCCTCGGCGAGGACGGGGGCTTCGGGATAGCGGTCGACGCGAGTGGAAACGCGTGCGTCACCGGCAGTACGACCTCGGCCGACTTCCCGACCGCGGGACCGCCGTTTCAGGCGTCGAACGGCGGGTCGACGGATGCTTTCGTGTCGAAGCTGAGCCCGACGTCCGGCCTCGTCTACTCCACCTACCTGGGGGGTGCCGGGGACGAAGCCGGCAGCGCGATCGCCGTGGACGCGACCGGGACCGCCTACGTGGCGGGCGAGACATCGTCCGCGGACTTCCCGACGGCGGGACATCCGTTCCAGGGCTCCTTGAGGGGCGACCACGACGCGTTCGTGGTCAAGCTGGGCCCGACGTCGACCCTCGTCTACTCCACCTATCTGGGCGGCAGCGGATTCGACTCCGCCACCGGCATCGCCACGGACGGGACGGGCGACGCGTATGTCGTGGGGGCCACCGACTCGCCGGACTTCCCCATGGCGGGCCGACCCTTCCAGCCGCTCCTCGCCGGCGGCTTCGACGCCTTCGTGGCCCGGCTGGACTCGGCGTCGGGCGTCGTCGACTCCACTTACCTGGGCGGCAGCAAGGACGACGGAGGTGGAGCCATCGCCCTCGACGCGGCCCGGAACATCTACGTGACCGGCACCACCCTGTCGTCGAACTTCCCCACCGCGGGAACGCCCTTCCAGTCGGCGGCGGCGGGCGACAAAGAGGTGTTCCTCGTCGAGTTCGCGTCGGGCCGCAGCTCCTTCTACACGCTCACGCCCTGCCGCGTGATCGACACCCGCGGCCCGGCCGGCCCGCGAGGTGGTCCGGCCCTGGTCGCCTCATCCGTTCGAGTGTTCGGAGCGACCGGTGTCTGCGGCATCCCCTCGAGCGCCACCGCGCTCTCGGTCAACCTCACCGTGGTCCAACCCCAGACCATGGGCTACCTCACCCTCTTCCCGGGCGACGTCGCCACGGCCCCGCTCGCGAGCAGCATCAACTTCGTCGCCGGCGTGACGCGGGCGAACAACGCCATCCTGCCGGTGGCCCGGGACGGCACGCTGAAGGTCAAGAACGGATCCGCGGGTTCGGTCGATCTCGTGCTCGACGTGAGCGGTTTCTTCCAGTAGTCCGCAGCCGGCGGCCATCGGCTTCGCCCTCTCCGAGCCCCTCATCGGATGAGCGGGCTGGCAGTCACCGCGACCGATCCCCCCTGGCCCGGCAAGGGGAAGTCGCGGACACGGCCGTCCACACAGTAGAGCCAGCGCAGGCGGGGGTCCTCGAGCGGCCGGCGGAACCGGAACGCGACCTCAAGCGGCCGGCTGTCGCCCGTCACCGAGCGGACCTCCGCGACGAAGTCGGGCCGCTCGATCGTCTCGCCGGCCGAGAAACGCCGTGTCGGGCTCGCCATCAGCCGGTCCCACGGATCAGGGAGAAACCCCCTCTCGGGTGCGATGACCAGGGTTCGGGCGTCTTCCCGGCGGACCCGGCTCGCCGACAGCGGGGATAGAAGCACGATCCGCCGGGGTGCGGACTCACGGTCGGCGGTGCGGATGATGTGCGTGTAGACGACCGGGAAGTCGTTGCCGTTCACAAACACAAACGTCTGTCCCCGCACCCCCGGACCGCGGGGCGCCTCCGCGGCCCCCGTCCGCGCCAAGCTGTTCAGGAGCGGCAGCAGGCTGGCACCCGTGACCATGAGGGACGCCGCCACGGGCCCGTGGAGCACCAACAGCACCTGCGCCGCGCGTCGCCGCCACCCGGTTCCCGCCGAAGGCCTCCAAGGCCACACGCCGCTCGACTCGAGCAGCATCGCCATCAGGCCGAACGCGCCGACGCCCGCGAACGCCAGGAGTCGGTCCATCGGAAACGCGCCGCACACTGGCACGATCGACGCTGCCATCCCCAGCGCCCAGAACCGTGCCAGCCGGGCCTCGCGCAGCAGCTCCCACAAGACAGCCGCGACGCCGAGCGCGAGCCCCGCGCCGAGCGCCGATGCCGCCAGCTGCGTGGACCGCGGCAAGAGAATCCAGGCGTTCGCGGGCAGCTTGAACCACTGTGCCGCCACCAGCAGCGGCCACCTCTCGGCCAGCGCGCCGGCGAAGAGCGCCGGGTTCGCGACGGGGTCCACGTAGAGCGTCGAGCCTCGCACTCCGTAGCCGGAGAAGACGTAGAGGACTCGCCATACAACAACCTCCACCGCGTACGGTGCGAGGGGTGCCAGGCGTCTCCACCAGCCTCCCTCCTCGCACGACAGCTGCCAGGCCGCGAGGTACGCGACGGCCCCGAGCGCCGCCTCACCACAGCCGAGCCCCGCGGCCAGCGCCACGAGGGCCAGCAGCAGCGCGCGAGTCGCCCCGGTGCGACGCCACTCGAGGTGCAGCAGCAGCGTCACGATCCCGCAGACAAGGCACAGAAGCGCGTTGCGGTTGGCAATCCACCCCGCGCTGACGACGTGGGCGTCCTCGACTGCGAAGAGCAGGGCTGCCATCCCCGCCACGGCCCCCCGCCCCTGCACCTTTCGGTAGAGCGCGGCCACGAGCCCCACGCCGAGCGCGAACCACAGCAGGCTGTGCAGCTGCTGCAGCCCGGGAGCGTTGGGCCAAAGCGCGTAGTCGAGGACGTGGGTCAGGGCCGTCAGCGGCCGGCCCAGGTCGATGTGGATCGCAGGGTCAGCCCACCAGGGCACGTAGCCCACGTCCCGCATCCACCCCGCGAGCCTCGTCGGCACGAATCCGAACAGGTCGCGCATCGGGCTGCTGTCGTGGCCCCAGGGACCCATGTGGAGGAGGATCATCCGGTGGAAGTAGTCGTCCACAATCAGCCCGGCGCGCAAGGCTGGAGAGGCCAGCACGAAGGCCAAGACTGCCGCAGACAAGGGTCCGCGCCGCCCCTCGAACAGGCGCCCGAGACGGCCGATCCACATGATGAGCGTGACGCGCACTCTCGCCAGTCGGCGGGGAACGATATGCCAGCTGCGCGCCCGCGGCCAGAGGGCTGTGGTCGTCCGAGCAGCGGTAGGCAGGCGAAACGGTGACCAGAAGGGGAGGGAGGGCTCTCCGATGACCCGTCTGCGCTCGCGGCGGCCTGCCCCTGGTTGGGCCATCCGACCAAGAAGGGCGCGGTTGTCTACGTCTCCCGTGACGGTGACTGCTTCCGCGCGCGCTTCGAGGCGCTCCGTACAAGGCGCGAGTGGCTGGAGAACATCCAACTCCTCCGTGGCTGCGAAACGCTCTCGCCCAAGATTGAGAGAGACGGCACAAAGCAGCCCTCGTCTGGCGAGCCGGAGTGGGACGCCTCGACGCCTGACGGAGGCCCCACAACTGGCTAGAACTTGTCGACCTTCGAGACTTTGCCGTCCTTGAAAGTAATGACAAGCATCTTCAGATCTGGAAGCTCGTACTGCCACTTCTCGGAAGGAGGTTCAGAGGCCAAGTCCACTTGCTTCTGCTTCGGCTCGGCGAAGATCGCGAAGACAGTCGCCTTGTCCATGCCAACTTCGACGCGTCTCTGGGCGGCCGCCTCTGCCCACTCCGGAGGAACGGCTTGCTGGGCGGCTATCGCCTTGAGTGAGTCGGCCTGCACGAGCGGTTCGAGGAAGGCCATCATGGTCGCGGCGTTGGCAAGATCAAAACAAGTGATCGGCTTGTTGAACCGAAGGTTGATGCGCGACCCGCCCGAGGCCTTTGCCTGCGTCGAGCGCTGCTGTTGTTGGTACCTGCTGGTCGTCATGGCGTCCATGAACGTGCCGAACCCTCCGCCGTTGAGCTGGATCTCAAGGAGGTTGTCCTTGATCTTCACTTGCGTCACAGTCGCCGGCTGATCAATATCGATGCCGCCGCCGCTGCTCTTGATTAGCCCAGACGTGTGTTTCTGATCCCATCCGCCATCGAGGTCGAGGTCGATGCCCTTGGCTGACGCGGGAAACGTGACCTTCGCGGTCAACCGTTTGTTGAGGAGCAACTGCTCGAGGTCGGCTTGGCACTGCTTCTTGTCGGTGCGCTGATCCAGTTGGGCTGCAGCGAATCCTGGCACGAGGAACCCAG
>Ga0335080_10002117_pt1 | contig 19734 bp, 14 predicted proteins | sample Lox_Sample_34_FD_206720 | JGI IMG/M metagenome (GOLD analysis project Ga0335080, IMG submission 206720) | Soil microbial communities from Loxahatchee National Wildlife Refuge, Florida, United States - Lox_Sample_3.4 | ecosystem: Environmental > Terrestrial > Soil > Wetlands | place: USA...
CTCCGTCGCGATCCCGACGAGATTCAGGGCTGCGCTCGCGGCGGAGGCGGTGAAGAGCTGGAGCGGATAGATGATCCGATTCAGGAGGACGCTCGGGATCGGAAACGCCAGGAGCAGGAACAGCGCGGGGGTGAGGACCCGGCGAGCTGCCGTCGTCCCGCCCAGGGCGAGGGCCCCCCCGACGAGGAAGAGTGAGAGGGCCGGAATCTGCAGGATCAGCTGCCCGACGTAGACCGCCCAGAGCCAGAGCGCGGCGCCGAGCGCGAGGACGAGCGAGCCGAGGTAGGGGCGCGGGCTGGCTCCGATCGCGCCGCGCAGGCTGCGCCAGCGCCGCGCGAGCATCCACAGGGCCGCCCCGAAGATCAGCTCGGGCGACGCGCCCGTCGGGGCGAAGAAGAACTCCTCGGTCTCGGTGATCCCCGCTGGCGGCGGGGCCTGATAGCTCGCGGCCGCGCGCCATACCAGCGCGAACAGCGCCACGGTGACGGCCGCGACGGCGGCGGGCAGCCAGGTGTCCACCGGCGTCCGGGCCGCGTCGGAGAGCGGATCCGGAAGTGAGTCGCCGCTCGAGACCATCAGCCGCTTGAGCCCCCGCTAGGCAGCCGATCCGACGTGCCTGGCGCCGGCAGGCTTCGATCGCTGCACGGGGCCCGGGACGAACGAGGGCCGCGCCGCTTCCGCGACGCGGCCCTCCTGTCCAGAAGAGGTCCTACTACGGACCGCCGTTCGGGTTCGAGATCACCCACTGGCTGGGGATGCTGCCGACCGACGCGCCGTTCAGGAAGGCTGCGTTGTTGATCAGCCAGGTCGCGACCGTCCCCGAATCGCGGAAGAGGACGTCCGCGGCTCCGTTGCCGTCGATGTCGCCGATCCCGCCTACGTCGAACCCCGCCGGCCCGGCGCCGATGTTCGGCGCGCTGGCGATCGTGAGGTCGCTGTTCATCAGCCAGTAGACGACGTCGCTGGTGCTGATTTGCTTCCAGATCACGTCCGCCTTCTTGTCCTGGTTGACGTCCGCGAAGCCCTTGATCGTGAAGTCCGCGCCCGGATCGGGAACGCCGGCGCCGTTCTGGATCACCGGGCTCTTCGACGCGTCGAGCGTCCACCAGCCGACGAAGCCGTCGGTGGTGTTGCGGAACAGGATGTCGTCGCCGCCGGCGTTGTCCACGTTGCCGAGCGCGGTCACGACCCAGTTCGAGTCGATCGTGCCGATCGAGGTGCCGCTCAGGACGGCGCCGTTCTCGATCAGCCACGCGGCTACGGTCGCGGTGGCGCCGGCGCCCTGGCGGAAGATGATGTCGCTGTTGCCGTTGTGATCGATGTCGCCGATGCCGGCGACCGTCAGACCCGCACCGGGGTTCCCGAGGTTCGTGGCGCTGCTGATCATCTTGTCGCCCATGAACCAGATGATCAGGTTGCCCGTGGCGTTCTCAAGCCAGAGGACGTCCGCGTCCTTGTCGTTGTTGAAGTAGCCCGCGCCCAGGAGGGTGAAGCCGGGCCCCGGATCCGGGACGCCGAACCCGTCGACGATGACGGGGTTCGCCGTGCCGACGTTGGTGCCGTTCAGGTACCACCAGCCGACGAAGCCGTCGGTCGTGTCGCGGAACAGGATGTCGTCCCATCCGTCCCCGTTGAAGTCGGCGATGACGAGACCGTTGGACGCCGGCCCCGCTTGCGCGCGGTTGGGACCGAGGGCCACGAAGAAGAGGAGCGACAGGGCGCTCGCAGTGACCCAGAACTTGCTCATGGATTCGCTCTCCCATTTTGGCGAGGGCCAACGCACAAGCGCGGCAGCTCGCAACTAACTCCTCACGGCTCCACCCGTGCCCCAGCTGGGCAGGCGGATCTTACCCGAAGCGCGTCCGCAGGGGCAAGCCCAAAGGCCGCCGGCTTCTGTCGCAAGATCCGTTGACGCGACCGTGCGGGCACGGGTCTCTGAGTGTCCAACCTGCGGGTCGGAGTCGACCGGCAGCCCGTGCGCAATCGGGCCATGAGGGCCACGGCCCAGGCGGCCCCGCCGCGGGCGCTTCCGTATACTCGGGCCTCCGAGGGTCTCATGCGTCTGGTTGCAGCCACCCCGCTCGTCGGCCAGAGGGCCCTCGCGGTTGAGGGGCGTCGGCGGCACCGCGGAGCCCTCCCCTCGGCCGGCTCGGGGCGGCTCGGCAGCCGCAGTCCCGCACCGGCCGACGGCCTCGGCTAGCGGATGTCGCGCCCTCTCCAGGCTCCGCGAGCCGGCGGAGCCCGCTGAAGACCGAGGCAGCGCCCATTGAAGAAGGGGCAGAGCCCAGTGAGGACGGGGTTGGAGGAGACGGCGAGCTCATGCTCCGCTACCGCGACTACGTAGTCCGGAACGCCGTCGCGTCGCTCCGCCACCGCTACGCGGGCTCCGCGCTCGGCTTCACCTGGCACGTCCTGTATCCGCTCGCCCAGATCGCGCTCTATGCGCTCGTCTTCACCGGAATCATGCGCTCGCGAATGACCGGACTACCCGACCTCCCGATGGCGTTCCCGATCTACCTGTGCGCGGGGCTCCTGCCCTGGCTCGGATTCGTGGAGATCGTCACGCGCTGCACGGATGCGATGCTCGCGAACGCCAACATCCTGCAGCGCACGCGCCTGCCGGAGGTGCTCTTCTTCGCGCTCGACGCCTTCGCGGGCTTCCTCACGATGTCGCTGGGCGCCTGCCTCGTGTTCCTGGTCGCGTTCGCCTGCGGGATCCCGCCCACCTGGGCATGGCTCTGGATGCCGCCGCTCCTGGCCGCCCTCTCCGCCGTCGCGTTCGGCGTCGGCATGGTCTTCGGCGTGCTCAACGTCTTCACGCGCGACGTCGCACCGCTCGTCGGCATCGGCCTGCAGCTCGCCCTCTGGACGCTCCCGATCGTATACGTGGAGACGATCCTGCCCGATCGGCTCCGCAGCCTGCTGCACTGGAATCCGCTCTACCCCTTCGTGACGTCGCTGCACGGCCTGGTGCTGGACGGGGCGTCGCCTCCGCTCGAGAGCTGGCTCGTGATGGCGCTCGTGGCGCTGATCGCGGCGTCGCTCGGATACACCGTGCTGCGGCTGCTGCGCCGCGACCTCAAAGATGCGCTCTGACCTCCCGCCGGAAGCCTCGCCGCATGGGAGTGTCGGTGCGGGCGGCCAGGACGCGGTCTGCAGGATTCGCGCCCGCGGGGTCTCCAAGGTCTACCGGCGCTACGACTCGGCGTGGATGCGCGTGGCCGGCGCGATCGGGCTCGCGCGGCTGTCCGAGGACCGCATCGTCCACGTGCTGCGCGACGTGAGCCTCGAGGTCGCGGCCGGAGAGTCCCTCGGGATCATGGGCCCCAACGGCGCCGGCAAGAGCACGCTCCTGCGGATCCTGACCGGAGCCCTCTTCCCCAGCTCGGGCGAGGTCGAGGTCGCGGGGCGGGTCACGCTGCTGGACCTCGGCTGCGGTCTGAACCGCGAGCTCTCGGGCCGCGACAATCTCTGGAGTCTCGGCACCGCGCTCGGGATGCCGGCTGCGGAGCTCGGCCGGCGCCTCGACGAGATCGTCGAGTTCAGCGAGCTCGGGGCCGCCATCGCGGCCCCCGTCAAGACCTACTCGACCGGCATGGCGATGCGCCTCGCATTCAGCCTCTACGCGCACACCGATCCCGACGTGCTCGTGATCGACGAGGCCTTCGCGGTCGGCGACGCGCGCTTCGTCCTCAAGTGCACCCGCAAGCTCCGCGAGCTGCTCTCGCGCGGCGCGGCGATCCTGCTCGCGTCGCACGACGGCAACGCCATCGCCCAGCTCTGCGACCGCGCCGTCGTGATCCACGAGGGCCGGATGGTCTTCGAGGGCAATCCGGTGTCGGCCGTCGACAGCTACTACACGGTTCTCGGCATCAGCCGGCGCGGGGAGGCTCCGACCCTCGACAGGACGCCTCCGGCGCAGGTGCCGTCGAGCGCCGAGGCCTTCCTCGCAACGGCGCTGCGGCGCCCGGAGCGGGAGACCGAGTCGGGCGAGGTGCGCATCCTGGGCCTCCGGATCCTGCGCGGCGACAAGCCCTCCGCCGGCGCGTTCCAGCACGGCGACCCGTGTCGCATCGAGTGGCTGGTGCGGACCCGGAGACGGATCGAGTGCTTCACGACCGGGGTGCACCTCCACGACGAGTTCGGCACCTACGTGTTCGGAACGAGCTACGTGCACCTCGGACGGCCGCTCGAGCTTCCGGAGCCCGGCCACTACGTGTTCTCGATCGCCTTCTCGCTGGAGATCGGCCCCGGACGCTACATCGTGTCGCTCGGGGCGGCGGAGCCCGACCTCGATCGCCACGCCGTCGGTGGCAACCAGCTAGACCGCTATCGGGACGCCACCGTCCTGGAGGTGCTGCCCTTCGAGCTCGCGGAGCGCGAGCCGACGCCGTTCCTGGGGCTCGTGCGGCTGCCCGCCGAGGCGCGCGATCCGATCCGCCTCGACACGGAGGACGCTTGATCTCCCCGAGCGGCGGCAACCTCGTCTTCCTGATCGGTGCTCCACGTTCCGGAACCACGCTGCTCTCAGCCATACTCGCCAAGGTACCCCGGATCTGCTGCCCGCCCGAGCCCTGGATCGCGCTCCCGGTGGCCCGCATGCTGCTGAGCCTGCCGGGTCTCCAACGCGACTCGAGCGACGCCGCACTCGCCGCGCTGGCGGTGCGGGAGTCGCTCGGCGACACCGTATGGCGTCGACTCGCCGCCGGGTTCGTCGTGGGCGCCTACGATGCGTTGCTGGCGCAGCATCCGCAGGCCGAGCTGCTGGTCGACAAGACGCCTCGCTACTACAAGATCGGCGCCCTCCTCGCCGAGCTCCTGCCCGACGCCCGATTCCTGCTGGTGAGCCGCGATCCGCTCGACGTCGCCGCGTCCCACCGCGACCGCTGGGGTCTCGACCTTCGCGCGCTGGCGACCGCCGAGGGGCTTGCGGACGCGAGCTTCGACGTGTTCGTCGCTCCGCGGCGGATGGCGGACCTGCGCGACGGCCTCGGACCGCGCGCGCACTGGCTGCGCTACGAAGACTTCGCCACCGATCCCGAGCCGACGCTCGCGCGCGCCTTCGCCTTCCTGGGCGTTCGCTGGTCGGCGGCGTTCCTCAGCTACCGGCGCAACAACCGCGGCGCGGAGCGGCTGCGCGCCTCGTCGCTCGGCGATCGCGAGGTGTGGAAGCGATCCCGCGTGGACGCCGGCTCGGTAGGCCGCTGGCGCTCGATCCTCGACCCGGAGGAGGTCGATCTCGTGTGCCGCGCCGTGGGCCGCTCCGGCTTCGAGCGACTCGGCTACACGAGTCCGCTGCCGGAGCGCGACGACCCCGAGCTCCGAGCGTGGCTCGACGCATCCCTCGAAGCGTCGCTCGCGGGTCCGGGGGGGACACCGACGAGCCCCGGTGGCGAGCTGGCGATGCTGCGCTCCCACCTCGTCCGCGCCGAGCGCGGGCGCGAGCAGGCCGAGGTCGTCGCAGCCCGCGAAGCGGCGGCTCGCACCGAGGAGAGCGCCGCCCGCGCGCGCTGGGAGACCCTCTGCCGCGAGGCCGAGGGGCAGCGCGACGCCGAGGTCACCGCTCGCAAGCGCGAGGGCGAGGCGAGAGAGCGCTGGGAGACGCTCTGTCGCGAGGCCGAGGCACATCGCGATGCCGAGGTCGCCGCCCGCGCCCGCGAGGCCGAAGCGAGAGAGCGTTGGGAGGCGCTGTGTCGCGAGGCCGAGGCGCACCGCGATGCCGAGGTCGCCGCCCGCAAGCGAGAGGCCGAGGAGAGAGAGCGCTGGGAGGCGCTGTGTCGCGAGGCCGAGGCGCAGCGCGACGTCGAGGTCGCCGCGCGCACCCGCGAGGCCGACGCCAGGGAGCGCTGGGAGGCGCTGTTTCGCGAGGCCGAGGCGCACCGCGAGGCCGAGGCCGCAGCGCGCGCCTCCGAGTCCGAGGCGAAAGAGCGTTGGGAGGCCCTCTGTCGCGAGGCCGAGGCGCACCGCGATGCCGAGGCCGCCGCCCGCGCCCGCGAGGCGGATGCCAAGGAGCGCTGGGAGAGGCTGTGCCACGAGGCCGAGGCGCAGCGCGATGCCGAGGTCGCCGCCCGCGCCTGCGAGGCCGACGCCAAGGAGCGCTGGGAGGCCCTCTGTCGCGAGGCCGAGGCGCAGCGCGACGCGCTCGCGGCCTGGCGCGAGCACCTGCAAGCGCTCTGGCCGTGGATGGAGGGGAGCGGCACGCGAGAGAGGACGGGGCTCCCTCGAATCAGCGTCGTCACGCCCTCCTTCAACCAGGCCCGCTGGATCGCCGCCACGATCGAATCGGTGCTCGCACAGAAGTATCCCGACTTCGAGCACATCGTCGTCGACGCAGGCTCCACCGACGGGACGTCGGAGATCCTCGCCCGCTATCCGCACCTCCGCCTCGTGCAGGAGCCGGACCGCGGACAGGCGCACGCCATCAACAAGGGAATGCTCCTCGCAACCGGCGACATCGTCGCCTACCTGAACAGCGACGACGTCTACCGCGAGGGCGCCTTCGACGCGGTCGCCGAGGCGATGCGGGGACCCGATGCGCCTCGCGTCGTCATGGGCCACTGCGACTACGTCGACGAGCGCAGCGAGACGGTGGGTCATCTGCGGGCGCGACTGGCCCGCTACGAGGACCTGCTGCGCTACTGGGGATGGGACCGCTGGTACTGCGTCCCCCAGCAGGCCGTGTTCTGGCGCCGCGAGCTGCTCTCGGAGACCGGCCTGTTCGACGCAGGGCTCCAGTACACGATGGACTACGAGATGTGGCTGCGCATGGCGGCGCGCGCGCCCTTCCAGGTGATCGACCGCACCCTGGCGGCCTTCCGCCTGCAGTCCGAGAGCAAGACCCTCTCCAGCACGTACCGTATGTACCTGGAGGAGCGGCTCTCGAGCCGGCGCTACTGGCCGCGCGCGTGGCGTCCGGCGCGCTGGTCGCTCGAGCTCGCCAGCCTGCGCCATCTGGGCCGCAAGCTGCTCGACGTCGCCGAGCACGAAGCGCTCGCGAACCGCCTCCGGCGCCACCCTCTTCGGCTCCTGGCGATGGCGCTCCGGCGTTGGCCGCCGCTCGCGCTCGATCCGCGCTGCGCGCTCACCGTCGCGAGCGCGCTCGCCGCGAGGACCTCGCTCGAGCGGCCGGCGGCCCGGCTCCACCGCGGCTGGCTGCGCCTGCTCTGGCTCGCCCGCCGCGGCCGTTCCTAGCCCTACTGGACCTACTGGACGACGAGGTCGACGAAGCGCAGCGCCACCGGCTGCGGGTGCCCGGGCGTCGAGACCACGCGGTCCGCCACGACCTTCACCTCGACGAAGTCGTAGCCGTCGAGCGCGGCCGGTCTGCCGAGCTCGAGCGTGTGCACGCCCGGCTCGAATCGCTCGAAGCGCGCGGTCGCCGCGACCGGCTCGGGCGCGAGGAGTCGCGCCTTGAGACCCAGCGGATAGAGCCAGGGCTCGTCGAGGAGCTCGAACTCGAGCACGACGCGGGCCGCGCCCCGCGCGTTCTTCGCGCTAACGATCGTCTCGCGGCCGAGCATCCCGCCCTCTCGCTGGAGCGCGCTCCGCAGATCCACGTGCGGGCTCCAGAACGCGAACTCGGCGTCCGCCGCGTCGGCCGTCGCTTCCGGCGGCGTCAGCCGGACCGGGAACTCGGGCTCCCGCGGCGCTCCGTCCTTGGTCCATCCGAGCGCGACGAGCGCGTCATGGAGGTAGCCGGCGATCCGCCGGTGCCCCTCGGCGTTCGCGTGCTGGCCCGCGTCCACCTCCGGCGCGAGCCGGTACGGAGCGACGATGAAGGGCGTGGGAACCACGACCCAGGGCGTCCGCAGGCCTGCCTTCGCGGCGTAGTACGGCGCGAGCCCGCGCCACTCGGCCAGGAAGTAGACGAGCATCGGAACCCCGCGCTCCCCGAGGAACCGCGCCTCCGCGTCCAGCGCCTGGAGATTCTCGATCCAGCGCCGCTCGAATTCGTAGGAGCGGCGGAACACAGCGCCGGACTGGAAGAGGCCCCCGACCAGATTCCCGTTCCAGGCTTCGAAGGAGTCGTCGATGTCGTTCGAGGTCACGCAGAAGACCACGTAGTCCGGAGCGAGCCAGGGCAGGAAGGTGCGCAGGGCGGCGATCTCGTTGCCCGTGTTCCAGCCCATGGTCGCGAGCGCGAAGACCTGCCATCCGGGCGCGTCGCCGCTCTCGTTGAGCATGCCGGCGAGCTGGCTGCCGAAGGTCTGCGCCTCCGCGACGCCGGGGCCGAAGGTCCACGAGTCGCCGACCAGGACGATCCGTTTCACGCCGGGCGGCTTGGCGGGATCGACGGTGCGGAAGCCGAGCGCATTGGTCGTGAACTCGTCGCCCAGCACGCCGGCCGGGCCGGCCGCGGGGTGGCTCTTGTCGTAGCGCGTCGAGGGTGCGAGCCGGTAGAAGCCGGGCGGAGCGATCCCGAGAAAGCTCTCGTACAGGGACGGGGAGACGCGTCGCGCCTCGCGCACGAGGCGCTCGCGATCCTCGACGCCGAGATCCTGGACCCGCGGGTGCGCCCGAGAGAGCCGCACGACCGCGATTCCGAGCGCGAGCGCGACGACGCCCAGGATCGCGCACGCGGTCAGCAGGATCTCGGCGATTCGCTCGGAGCGCTGCGACTCGTTCGGCATCTCACGCAGCCTCCCGAGGCCGCCGCGCGATCTCCTCGAAGAGCGCCAGGTTGCGCTGGAGCACGACGCTCGCGTCGTAGCGCTCTCGCACGAGCGCGATCGCCCGCCGCGCCCGCGCGTCGCGATCCGCGGGATCGGCCAGGAGCCGTTCGAGACCCTCGGCGAGCGCCACGTCGTCGCCCTCGGGCGCGACGCGGCCCGCGGATCCGATCACCTCCTCGAGCGCGTGGCCGGCGGTCACCAGCGGCACGCAGCCGAAGCTCATCGCTTCGAGAGCGACCAGGCCGAAGGACTCGAAGGTCGACGGCACGATGCACACCGACGCGCGCGCGTAGAGATCCGCGAGAGCGCGGGCGTCGAGGGCGCCCCGATAGACGCAGCGGGAGGCCGCGGACCCGAGCCGCGCGCGGCAGGCCTCCCAGGTCGAGCTCCCGCCGGGGCCGGGCGCGTCGGCGCCGGCGACTTCGAGGCGCCAGGCCGGGAAGCGCTCGGCGACGGCGCGGAAGGCGTCCACGGCGAGCATCGGGCGCTTGCGGCCCTCGAGCCGACCCACGAAGACGACGAGCGGCTCCTTGCGCGCGAGCACCGACTCGTCCGGCGCGAACCGGCTCGAGAGCGGGATCGTCGCGTCGGCGCCGGGCACGCCGGGGAAGTGCTCCCGCGTCGTCCGCTCGATGAACGCGGTCGGCGCGATCCGCAGGTCCGCGCGCTGGAGCGCGCGGCCCTCGAGCCAGCGCACGAGCCGCGAGCGCGGCCACGGCTCGAGGCCGCGGTCGACGAGCACGTGATAGGCGGTGTGGTAGCGGACGACGTGACGCGCGCGCGGTGCGCGGGGTCCGAGCAGCGCGCCGACGCCCAGGTGCTCGTGGCTCTCCACCACGTCGAAGGGAAGCTCGTCGTGGCGCCGTTCGAAGCGGAGCGCGAGCTCGCGCGCCAGCGCCAGGGCGAACCAACCGAGGTCGCGGGCCGGCATGCCTGCGAGCGCGCCGCCGCGGCGCTGGCCGAGCGCGTACCAGCGCGGCAGGCACCGGTGCACCACCGCGCCGTCGACGGCCTCGCTGCCCTCGCGCTCCAGCGACTGGGTGAAGACCTCCACCTGCGCGCCCGCGGCGAGCAGACCGCGCGCGAAGTCGGAGTAGAAGGCGCCGATCCCACCCCACTGCGTCTCGGCGAGGTACTCGCGCGTCAGCAGCGCCACCCTCACGTAGCCGCTCGATTTCGACGGGCGGGGAGAGGCAGGGGCTGCTCGGCGAGCTCCGCGAAGAGCTCGCGATAGGCTTCCACGAAGCGCACGTGACCGAAGCGGCGCGTGGCGTTGGCTCGCGCCCGCGCGCGCGCCGCCTCGCGGCGATCGGGCGGCAGGGCCCGGATCGCGGCGATCGTCTCCGCGAGCGCCTCCGACTCGCACGCGGGGTCGAACAGCCAGCCCGAGGCCCCGTCTTCGAGCGTCTCCGGGATGCCCCCGACCCGCGCGCCGAGCACGGGCGTACCGCAGGCCTGCGCCTCGAGCGCCGCGTAGGGAAGGTTCTCGGCGCGGCTCGGCACCACGACCAGGTCCACCGCCGCGAGGAGTCGCGCCAGATCCTCGCGCCCGCTCACGTAGTCCCTCACCACGATCCGGGGATCTCCCGCGAGCTCGCGCTCGAGCTCCGGCGTCGCGCGTCCGGCGACCACCAGGCGCGCGTCGGCGGGCCAGCGCGTGGAGCGCGTCGCGGCGAGCAGCCGGTGCAGGTCCTTGCGCCGGTCGAACAGATTGGCCGCGAACGTCAGCACCAGAAAGGCGTCGGGAGGGAGCCCCGCCTCCCGCCGCGCCGGCGCGGACTCGCGCGGCCGGAACACCTCCAGGTCGACTCCGTTCGGGACCACCCGCCGCTCGAAGCGAGCCAGATGGGGCGCCTCGCCCGCGCGATCCGCGAGCCAGCGGCTGGGGCTGACCAGCACGACGCTCCGGCCCGGTGCGCAGCGGAACATGGCCCGCTTCAGCTTCAAGTTCAGCCAGGTGGCGTCTCGACCTCCGATGCACACGCGGTCGTCGGACTCGGGCTCGCGAGCCTGCGGACAGCGTCCGCAGTGATCGCGCCAGCGCTCGCACGAGTAGGTGTAGGCGCAATCGCCGGTGAGCAGCCACTCGTCGTGCAGGGTCAGCACGACGGGGGCGCGCCGAGCCAGCAGCGGAACCGTCCAGAAGTTCCAATACGCCCCGTGCATGTTGTGGATGTTGTAGACGTCGGCTTCGCGCAGCTCCGGCATGCGAAAGCACTCGTAGAGCGGCGCGGCGATCGTCGTGTCGGTGAGGCCCAGCCAGCCATACGCGAATGAGCGAAAGCGCCAGTCGAGCCACCGGTACTTCATCTGGACGACGAACGGGTCGTCGCCGAAGCGCCTGCCGACGATCAGGGACACCTGGTCGCCGCGCTGCCGCAGACCGCTGGCCAGCTCGTAGCTGCATCGCTCGGCCCCGCCGACCAGGTCGTGCGTGTTGACGATCGTGACCCGCATCGCCGCCTTCATCGAGCGCCCACCTGCGCGGGACGACCCTGCGTATGCTAGGGCATGGGGACGGAGGCGTGGGCCCGCACCTCCGAGGGCCGGACCCCGGCGCCCCGCGCCACTCAGCCGTGCGGCCTCCGCTGCATCCAGAAGCTCCCGGGCCGATGCTTCCGGGGCGAGTAGCCGGGGAATACCTCGACCAGGACGTCTGGATGCTCGAGGTGGAGGAAGCTCGCCGCGAGCAGCACCTCGAAGGCGCTGTTGAACGCCAGGAACGCCTGGAGCAGGTACTGCTCGTTCCAGAACACGTGCTCGTTGCGGATCCAGTCGGCCGGGTACTCGCCTGGCAGGAAGACGTCGTGGACGTGGACGACCACGCCGGGGCGCAATCGAGGGAGCACCTCGAGGTACAGGAGCTGGACGTCGCTCCCGGTCTTCAGCACGTGCGACGAGTCGATGAAGAGGATGTCTCCCTCCCCGAGCTCCTCGAACGGCGCCGTGCCGACCTCCTGCAGCGTCGCGCGGAGCAGCTCCTGCAGGCCGGCGATCGGTCGCAGGAAGAGGTCGTTCGGCTGCGGCTCGATCGCGACGAATCGGCAGGGATGCCCGTCTCGCGCGTTGCGCTCGCACGCCGCCGCCGACACCAGCGTGCTGTAGCCCGAGCCGACCTCGATCATCCGGGCGGGGCGGTGATGTCGCACCATCAGGTGCAGCATCTCGGCGTCCACCCGCTCGAACGCGCCGTTCGCGAAGTGGAACTGGCCGGGCACGCCCGTCGGGCCGTCCGGAAACGCCGCGTACTCTCCGGCGTAGAGGGGGCAGACCTTCCGCAGCAGCTCGAGCTGCGCCTCCGTCCGCAAGTCGACACCGGGAAGAGACGTGCGCCGCCCCAGGGCGTCGCCGAGGCCGTGCACGTCGGGCACCGGGCTGTAGTAGTGGTTGGGCAGCAGCGAGAAGCCGTTCCGCTGCCACTCGTTGAAGTGACGGCGGAAGACGTCGTCTCGACCCCACGTCCACCGCGTGTAGTCGGGCAGGATCCGGTTCAGCAGGGTGGCGAAGCGCTCGCGATTCTCTTCCCGCAGGGCGAAGCGCTCGATCTCGGCTTCGAAGTCGACGGCGCGTTCGCGTTCCGAACCGCGCTCACGTCCGAACGCTCGCAGCCACCGCACCCGTCGTACGATATCCGATGGTGGAAGGCCCGGCGAGGCGCTCGAAGCGCGGCCCGCGCGGCTTGGCAGGGCTCGCGTCCTCGCCTAGAATGCGCCGCTCGTCGGCGGCGAAATGCCCGCGCGCTCTGCTCTCGTCGATCGAACGAGCTCGCGCTCACACCGCAGGGGGGATCGATGGTGAAGACCGCAATCGTCTGCGGCGCGGGGGGCTTCATCGGGAGCCATCTGGTCCGGCGGCTCAAGCGCGAGGGGTACTGGGTGCGGGGCGTCGATCTCAAGCACCCCGAATTCTCGCCCACCGCCGCCGACGACTTCCGCATCCTCGACCTCCGGGAGCCCGAGCAGTGCGCGGCGGCCCTCGCGATCGACGGCGCCCGCTGCGACGAGGTCTACCAGCTCGCCGCCGACATGGGCGGCATGGGGTTCATCCACTCGGCCGAGTGCGAGATCATGCGCAACAACGCGCTCGTCAACCTCCACATGATCCATGCCGCGTCCGAGGCGCGCGTGCCGCGATACTTCTTCTCCTCGTCGGTCTGCATCTATCGGAACATGCTCCCGGGCGAGCCCGAGATGAACGAGGAGCAGGCCTACCCCGCCCTTCCCGACAACGAATACGGCTGGGAGAAGCTCTACGCCGAGCGCGTAGCGATGACGTACGCCCGCCGTCGCCAGATGTCCGTGCGGATCGCGCGCTTCCAGAATTGCTACGGCCCGGAGGGAACCTGGGTCGGCGGTCGCGAGAAGGCGCCCGCCGCGATCTGCCGCAAGGTCGCGGAGGCCAAGGACGGCGGCGAGATCGAGGTGTGGGGCGACGGCTCGGCCGTGCGCTCCTACACCTTCGTCGACGACATGGTCGATGGAATCTACCGACTCACCCAGTCGGACCTCGACGGCCCGGCGAACATTGGTTGTCCCGAGTACGTGACCGTCGACGAGCTCGTCCACACCGTCGCCGACGTCGCGGGCAAGCGCCTCGGGATCCGACACGTCGACGGTCCCGTCGGCGTGCGCTCGCGCAACTTCAGCAACGAGCGGATCTACCGGACGGGCTGGCGCTCCCAGTTCGCGCTGCGCGCCGGAATCGAGCGCACCTACCCGTGGATCGAGGCCCAGGTGGAGAGCGCGACGCCGCGACACTCAAAGGCGTCGCGGCTCGCCTAGCGCCGTCGCGTCATGGGCGACGAGGCGTGGCCGCTCGTCAGCATCGTGACGCCCGCGCTGAATGCGGCCGACTACCTCGACGAGACGATTCGAAGCGTCCTGAGCCAGGACTATCCGAACGTCGAGTATCGGGTGATGGACGGCGGCTCGACCGACGGAACGCTCCGCGTGGTCGAGCGATACGCGCCCAGGGTACGCTGGACCTCGGGGGCCGACGCGGGAACGGCCGACGCGATCGGCCGGGGCTTCGAGCTGGCGCGGGGCTCGATTCTCGCCTTCCTGAACGCCGACGATGCGTACCGGCCCGGCGCGGTCTCGAAGGCCGTCCGCGCGCTCGCGGCCCATCCCGACGTCGCAGTCGTGTATGGAGAGGCGGACTGGGTCGACGAGCGCGGCGAGGTCATCGGCCGCTATCCGACGAAGGCGTTCGACCGCGAGCTGCTGAAGCGCGAGTGCTGCATCTGCCAGCCGGCGGCCTTCATCCGGCGCACGGCCTTCGAGGCGGTGGGCGGACTCGATCCGACGCTCCACTACGCATTCGACTGGGATCTGTGGATCCGGATCGCGGCGCGCCACGAGATGCTGAGGATCGGCGATCCTCTCGCGGCCTCCAGGCTGCACCGCTCCTGCAAGAGCGTCGCGCATCCGGAGGCCGCCCTGGCCGAGGGGCTCGAGGTCCTGCGGCGACACGGCGGCTACATCCCGGTGCCGTGGGTCTACCGCAGCAGCCGCCCGTTCGCGGGGAAGCGGATCGAGTTCTCGCTCCGCGAGAAGCCCTCGCCGCTCTCCTACCTCGCGGCACTCCCGCTCGGACTCCTCCGAAACCCCCGGCATCCGGTGCGCTACACCGCCGAGTGGATCCGACTGATCGCGAGCCGCGCCTGGACCCTCCGGGAGCCGCGTCCCCAGTGAGCAGGACGGCGGATGTCTGCCCGTGACCCCGGCCCGATCGCGCGCGTCCTCCTGAACGACCGCGTCCTGCTCCGCCGCCCGACCGGGGTCGGGCACTACACCCGGGAGCTGCTCGACGCGTTGCGCGCCGAGCACGTCGAGGTGCACGCGGTCGTGTCGGATCGGCTCCCCATGCGCCGCCCGCCGCGAGAGACCGCACGGCCGAGCTCCGCGGAAGGATCGATCAGAGTAGGACGTGCGGAGAGGCTCCTCGGCGCCGTGCGACCTCTGCTCGAGGGCGCGTACCGGCTGGCCTTCCGGGCGTCGGCGCGCCGCTGCGACCTCTACCACGAGCCCAACCACATCCCGATCGCCTGCGACCTGCCGACGGTGACCACGATCCACGACCTCTCCGTGCTGCTGCACCCCGAGTGGCATCCCGAGAGCCGGGTGCGCTGGTACGAGCGCCACTTCGCCCGGGGGCTGCGGCAGACGCGCCGCTTCCTCGCCACCTCGGAGCACACGCGGCAGGAGATGGTGCGCCACCTCGGGCTCTCGCCGTCGCAGATCGACGTGACCCACCAGGCGCCGCGCCGCGAATTCGAGCCGCAGCCGGCGGCGGCGATCCACGCGCTCCGCCGACGGCTGGGATTGCCCGAGCGCTTCTTCCTGTACGCGGGCTCGCTCGAGCCCCGCAAGAACCTCGAGGGCGCGCTGGAGGCGTTCGCTGCGCTGCCGTCCGCCCTGCGGCGAGAGCACCCGCTGGTCCTCGCCGGCGGCGGCGGGTGGCGGATGGAGACGCTGCCGGAGACGATCTCCCGTCTCGCGATCGGCCCGCAGATCCGACGGCTCGGGTACGTCTCGGACTCCGTGCTCGCAGGCCTCTATTCGGGCTGCACGGCGCTCGTATGGCCGAGCCTCTACGAGGGCTTCGGCCTGCCGCCGCTCGAGGCCATGGCGTGCGGCGCTCCGGTGATCGCATCGCGCGCCAGCTCGCTCCCCGAGGTCGTGGCGGACGCGGGCGTGCTCCTCGATCCGCGCGACGTGCCGGCCTGGAGCGACGCGATGCGCCGGATGGCCGAGGACGAGGCCTGGCGCGCGCAGTGGCGCGAACGCGGTCCGGCCCGCGCGGCGGCCTTCTCGTGGCCGCGCTGCGCGCGACAGACGATCGAGTGCTACCGCGCCGCCAGGGCCTAGAAGCGGACCCGCCAGAGCGTCATCAGCAGGATCCGCAGGTCGAGGCCAAGCGACCAGTTTCGAATGTAGTAGAGGTCGTGCTCGACGCGCTCGTGCAGCGACGTGTCGCCGCGCCAGCGGTGCACCTGCGCCCAGCCGGTCAGCCCGGCCTTCACCTTGTGCCGCAGCATGTAGCCAGGAACCTCGCGCCGGAACTGCTCGATGAACACCGGCCGCTCGGGCCGCGGGCCCACCAGGCTCATGTCGCCGCGCACCACGTTCCAGAGCTGGGGCAGCTCGTCGAGGCTGGTGCGGCGCAGGAAGCCGCCGATGCGCGTCTCTCGCGGGTCGCCGCGCCGCGCCCACACCGGGCCCGTGTCGCGCTCGGCGTCGAGCACCATGGTGCGGAACTTGAGCATGCGGAAGACGCGTCCGTCGAGGCCCATGCGCTCCTGCGCGTAGAGCACCGGAGCGCCCGAGGTGAGGCGGACCGCGAGCGCGACCAGCGCGAGCAGCGGCGCCGCCGCGGCGAGCGCGATCGAGGAGATCGCGACGTCGAAGACGCGCTTCTGGATCGCGGCCCAGCCCACCAGCGGCCCCGCGCGCAGGCTGATCAGCGGCAGGCCGTCGAAGTCCTCGACGCTGCTGCGCAGCGTCGCGACGTGGAGCAGATCCGGCACGAGCGCGACGTCGACCAGCTCGTCCTCGAGCTCTGCCAGCAGCGGCTCGAGCTGCGCGGCGTCCTCGCGCGAGAGCGCGACGATCACCTGCGACGCCCCGCTCTCCGCGAGCACGCGCTTCACCTCCTCGTGCTTGCCCAGCACCGGGGCGCCGCGTACGCGCGGAGGCTGCGGCGATTCGCAGAGCACGCCCGCCACGCGCAGGCCGGTCTCGGGATGCTCGCGGATGCGGTCGACCACCTGCTCGGCGAGCGCCCCTCCCCCGATGACGAGCACTGCCGTCAGGCTGCGACCCCGCCGGTGCAGGGCGCGCAGCACCTGACGCGCGGCGACGCGGGCTCCCGACACGACCGCGATCGACAGGCCCCAGAACAGCGCGATCACGCCGCGCGAGAAGAAGTAGCTGCGCGCGAAGAACGTGGCGACCACCAGCAGCACGACCACCGTGGTGGCGGCGGCGGCCACCTCTGCGATCTCTGCGACCAGCGAGTCGGTGCGGCGCGGCGCATAGAGGCCGCGGCTGCGGAACACCCACGCCCAGAGCGGCAGCACCAGGAGCAGCGCCAGGAGGTAGGGCTGCGCGTCCGGGACACCGAGCGGCGCGGGGAAGTAGAAGCGGATCAGATAGGCGCCGAGCCAGCTCGCTCCGACCAGCGCGAGGTCGGCCGCCAGCAATACGCCTCGGAAGATCTCGCTGTGCCTGCGCAGCATGCCCGCTCAGCGGGGCGTCGGCGCCGACCCGACCCTCCCCCGTGTCTCCTCCGGGATCTCGAACACCCACGCCCGCCCGGGCCCTGCCTCGACGTACCGGAGCGGGCGCGCCCCCAGCCCGGGGGCCCCCTCGATCGCCGCGGCCCGCTCGGGCGTCTCGACGACGACGTAGCGGGCACCGGCGCGCGCGAGATATGGACCGAGCGCCGCGTCTGCGACGCCCGTCAGTGGAACGTAGGGCATGCCGGCGTAGTAGCCGAGCCGCAGGCGGGCCGCCGCCACCGGGCCGCGGACCGGCGCGTGCTCGCGGAGCCACTCCGCGGCGCGCCGCCCCGCCAGCTCGTCGGCGCGGCGCGGCGGGATCTGCCTCGCGAGCTCCCCCGTGGCGACCGCGGCGACGAGGAGCGTCGCGGCAACGCCCCAGCGCGGGACGGCAGCGGCCTCGGGGCTCGAGCCGGCGCCGCCGAGCGCGCGCAGTCGCTGCTCGATCCACGTGCCGGCTGCCGCAGCGCCGAGCCCCGCGTAGCCGAGCAGCGGAAGCAGGGGGGGAAGCGTGTGCCTGCGGCTCACGTAGCCGATCGAGAGCGTGAAGGCGAAGAGCAGCGCGAAGTGCGTCGTGAGCAGTGCGGCGAGGAAGCGGCCGCGCGGGCCGGGCCGGCCGCGCGAGGCGGCGAGCCCGAGCGCGACGAGCGCCAGCACGCCGTAGCGCATCGACGACTTCGCGGTGCGAGCCAGCATCTTGGCGGCCGCGTAGACGCGCGCCGGCGGCGTGCGTGCGATCACCACGGCCTTGCCGTCGTCGTTCTCGTCGACGACGAGCGCATCGGGGTCGATCGACTCGGCCGGAGGCGGCTCGAGGTACGCCGACCAGACGGGGGCCTCCGCCCGCGGCGGCGCCGGCGCCGCGGGCGCGGCGGCCGGCGCCAGGGGCGCCGCCGCGCTTGCGACCAACCGTTTCGGCGTGAGCGCCCAGCCGCCCGTCGCACGATCGAGCGCGACCACGTACGGGAGGGCGATCACAGCGACGCCCGCGCCGAGCGCGGCGAGCCAGCGCGCGGCGTCGAGGGCCGGGAAGCGGCCCAACGCTTCGGAGACCCAGGGGCCGCGCGCCACCTCGATCGCGGCGACGAGCGCGAGCACGACGGCGAGCTCGAGGCCCTCGGGTCGCGTCGCGTAGGCGAGGCCGGTCGCGAGGCCCGCCGCGGCGGCGAGCCGGGGCGAGCGGGCTCGCAACGCCCGCCATCCGAGCCAGACGCCGGCCAGGAAGAGGGCGGCGTAGAGCCCGTCGCTCTGGACGTCGGAGGTGTAGTCGATGGCCCGGCTGTGGACCGCCAGCAAGGCGGCACCGGCCCACGCCGCGGGCGCGCCGAAGGAATCGCGCAGGAACAGGAACAGGAGCCCGACCGACGCGACCCCGCCCGCGATCGAGATCCAGGCGCCGGCAGTCTCCCAGTCGACGCCGAAGCCGTGGAGCGCCAGCGTCGCGAGGGGGTAGAGCGGGTGGTAGCCGGCCCGCAGCGCCGGTCCCCAGGCGCCCGCGCCCAGCGCCTGCGCGAGAGCGAGGAAACGCGGCCCGTCGTTGAAGAGCGTCGCGCTGCGCGCCCAGGCGAGCCATCGCACGAGGCCGGCCGCCGCCAGCAGCAGCGCGAGCCCGCGGCGCTCCCCGCGCGACAGGGCCACGGGGCCGCTCTGGACGCGCGCCGCTACCTGCGGCGGCGGCGGCCCAACAACCGGTCGATCGCCGCGACCTCGCCGAGCAGCCGATCGAGCGTCTCGAAGTCGATCTGGCTCGGTCCGTCACATGGCGCCGCTTCCGGATCCGGGTGCACCTCGATGAACAGCGCATCGACGCCCGCGGCGACGGCAGCACGCGCCATCGGCGGGACGCTGGAGCGATCGCCGTCGGAGGCGTGCTCGCCGGCGCCGGGCCGCTGTGCAGCGTGGGTGGCGTCGAACACCACCGGCGCGAAGGTGCGCATGTCGGCGAAGCCCCGGAAGTCCACGATCAGGTCGTTGTACCCGAACATGGCCCCGCGCTCGGTGACGAGCACGTCCGTGGCGCCGAAGTGACGCGCCTTCTCGACCGCCCGGCGCATGTCGAGCGGGGCCATGAACTGCCCCTTCTTGAAGTTGATCGGGAGCCCCGTCGCCGCGCAGGTCGCAACCAGGTCGGTCTGGCGGCACAGGAAGGCCGGGATCTGCAGGCAGTCGACGATCTCGGCCACCGGCTTGGCCTGTCCCGGCTCGTGCACGTCGGTCGTGATGGGAAGACCCGTCTCCGCCTTCACGCGCGCCAGCACGCGCAGCCCCTCGTCGAGGCCGGGCCCGCGGTACGAGCGGTAGCTGGACCGGTTGGCCTTGTCGAACGAGGCCTTGAAGACCAACGGCAGCTCGTGGCGCTCCGCGAGGTCGCGCAGCGCGCGAGCGATCTCGACGGCCGACTCCTCGCCTTCGATCACGTTCAAGCCCGAAATCAGGGCGAGGGGTGCACCCCCGCCGATCTCCACGTCTCCGATTCTCACCTGGTTCACGATGCCCCCCCTGACACCACTGACAACGCGCGGCCGCGGCGATCCGCCTCCACCGCCGCGCGCAGATCATCGAGCAGATCCGGCAGCGCCGAGGTCACCCGGCTCCAATTCGGGATCTGCGGCGCACCCATCGGGTCGCGCACGAACGACAGCCCGGCGGTGCGAAGCGCACGGGAGAAGGTCTCCACGGCGACCTCCTCCTCGTGGCGGTCGAACACGAGACCGTTCAGCGCCGCGTCGTCGCTGTAGCGCGCGATGGCGTCCTGGGCAGTACGGACGTAGGCGGCGATCA
>Ga0335080_10002118_pt1 | contig 19730 bp, 17 predicted proteins | sample Lox_Sample_34_FD_206720 | JGI IMG/M metagenome (GOLD analysis project Ga0335080, IMG submission 206720) | Soil microbial communities from Loxahatchee National Wildlife Refuge, Florida, United States - Lox_Sample_3.4 | ecosystem: Environmental > Terrestrial > Soil > Wetlands | place: USA...
GCAATATCGGATTTTGTCGATATCATAACAGTGTTCTGATTTCGTTATTATCAACTGATTAACTAAAGGGACTCGCGTGTGGTCATGCTAGCTGATTCAAGAAATAGACGCAGCTTCATCGGCGGGCCCGACGCCCGGATCATCATGGGCGACGATGAGGCGGCGCTACACCGGCTCTGGAAGGAAAAGCGGGGCGAGATCGAGCCCGAGGATCTGTCAGGTGACCTCCTGGTCCAGCTCGGGACCGTAACCGAGCGCTTGAACCGGGATTGGTACGAGAAGAACACCGGCCAGGTCGTCACCGACGTTCAGCGCCAGGTCTTTCATGCCGTGCACCGCTGGATGGCAGCCACCCTTGATGGCCGGATCGAGACGACCGGCGCCGTGTTCGAGGCCAAGTTCATGCTGCCTTGGAATTTCTCGGAAGAAAATGCAGCTGAAAAGCACATGGCGCAACTCCAACACAATATGTGGGTGACCGCGGCGCGATCAGCAGTGCTGTCAATCATCACCGGCGGCGGCAAGTGGGTGGAAATGACCATTCCCGCCGATCCGCTCTATCAGCACCTCTTGCTGACGGCAGAGCGAAAATTCTGGCGCTGTGTCCAGAGCGGCGAGCCCCCTCGCCTGTTCGGCATCGAACCGCCGCGGCCAAGGGTTGAGGCCGTCCGCACCGTCGACATGAGCGGATCCAATGCCTGGGCGGAGTTTTCGGCAGCGTATCGACGGACGCGGCAAGCTCATCTGGAGCATGAAGGCGCCAAGACAGAGCTAAAGAAGCTGGTCCCAGAAGACAGCAAAGAGGCGTTCGGACATGGGGTTAGAGCCAAGCGCTCCAAATCCGGGGCAATCAGCTTTGAAGTCTTTGTTGAGGAGGTCGGCCATGCGGAGCTCCAGTGATAGGATAGGAGCGCTTGCGGCGGCGCTCGCCAAAGCCCAAGCCGAGATCGCAAACCCTGAAAAATCCCTAACCGCAACCATTGTCTCGCCTTTTCCGCGGGAGGGCAGCCGGACCTTTCGCTACGCGCCGCTCTCGACCGGCCTCGACCTCGTCCGCAAGTGCCTGGGGGCGCATGAGATCGCGACCGTGCAGACGACCGTCATCGATGGAGACAGCGGCCTGATCAGGCTGACCACCACCCTCGTCCACGCCTCCGGAGAATGGGTGTCCTCGGACTGGCCGGTCTGTCCGGTCGGCGAAACGAACGCGCCCCACCGGCTCGGAGCCGCCCTCACCTATGCTCGCCGCTATGCCCTGTTCACCCTGGTCGGGATTGCCGGCGAGGACGATCTCGATGCACCCGATCTTTCGCCCGCAGTCACCCCTGCCCCTTCGCAAAACGCCCCACCGAGACCTGAGCAAGGCTCAGGCCTCCTGCACCAGCCCTCGCCGTCGCAAGCGCCCCGGCGGGCGCGTGCGGAGAGACCCAAGCCAGCCGCTCTGAAACCAGAGGCATCGGAAAGCCTGCGACAGCAGCTGATCTCTGACCTTGAGCAGCTCGGCGAGCCGGACGCGCTTGCCACCTGGGCGCATCGTGTCCTTCCCCTCAAGAACCAGCTCTCGGCGGCAGACGCCGAGAGGGTCGAGTCCGCATTTGCGGTTAAGCTGAGCCAACTCGGCGATATGGCACCGCCGCCGTTGGCTGAGAGTCGCGGGACGAGTGGCGACGAGGGACACCGCCTGGGAGCCAAACCCAGCGGTAGCGGGAGCCTCAGCATCAGCAAACCCGTGCCCGAGCGTGATCGCAACCATCTGAGGTTCGTCGCTTCCCAGGCCTGTCTCGTTTGCGGACGAGCCCCATCGGACGCCCACCACATCAAGTTCGCGGAGCAGCGGGCAATGGGCCGGAAAGTCAGCGACAGGTTCACCGTTCCGATTTGCCGGCTGCATCATCGCGAGCTGCACCGGCGCGGCAACGAACGAGCCTGGTGGGAGAAGCAGGGGATGGATCCCCTGCCCGCTGCGGCAAGACTTTGGGAGAGGACGCATGCTGCTGAGCCAGCGATGTGAGCTTGCAGCTGATCGGCCCATCGAACTCAACGGAAAGCCTCTTTCCAATGGATGGGAAGCGGCCATCCAACATGAAAATTACGAAACGAACCCAATTCGTCGCCCGGAGGCAGGATGAGCTCCTTCCGGCAAATCGAGGCGAACCGCCGCAATGCACAGCTGAGCACAGGTCCGGTCACCGAAGGGGGCAAAAAGAGGTCGCGCCAAAATGCGGTTCGTCATGGCCTGACCGCAGAAACGGTCATCGATGCGCTGGAAGACGCCCAGGACTATGCGGCCTTCGAGATGGCAGTAACGGCCGACTATGACGCGCAATCGGCGGTCGAACGCGAACTGGTGCTCAGACTGGCAAGCGTGCTGTGGCGGCTGCGTCGCGCAACCAACATCGAAAGCGGATTGTTCAAGATCCAGGCCCGGCATCTTCTACAGTTTCGGCAGAACCGTCGCGCTCCTCGCGCGCAACAGAACGTCATCGATTATATTCACCGAAATGCCGTGCCGGCCGAAGGCGATATGAGAGACGACGACTCTCCGATGAATGTTGGCTTGCCATCAACCCCAGACTCGGCAGAACAGTCCGATGATCTTACGCGCGCCTTTCTCCGGCTGTCGAACTTGCCGAGCTTGCCTCTCGATCGACTGAGCCGGTATGAAGCCGCGCTTTGGCGTCAGGCTTGCCAGATCCTGTTCACACTGCAGTGTCTCGGCCGGCCCAGGCGGTGGGACCGGCTGAGACCACGCTAAGTTGGCGAGGGTTGGGTTGGTTACCTAAACCACGGATTGTCGACTGCGTCGCTGATCAGACCGGTTGTTTTCGATCGCGCGGGAGGCAGGGGTCGCGAGCGCCCGTGACCTCGCGTCACCCTACATGATTGGAAGGCGGCTCATCCAAGCCGTCTTCTGCTCATAGGGCTTCCACCCAACACTGTCCGCTCACCTCCTACCATTTGGCCCACAATTGCTCGAACGATATCGCTCACGCCCTCACGCATGCGCGGCGGAGCATCGCTCTCACGAAAGCGTTCGAGGCGCGCTCGGCTGAACATGATCGGGAGCTACCTCAGCGCGCGCTGAAGGTGAGGCCAGCGCGCTCGGTCAGGCGCTTGCGCAACGCCGGACCCATCAGCGCGCCCGGCGTCCAGATGCCGCCCTCGCCCTGCACGTCGCGCACGAGGCAGAGAGCGCTCTCGGCGATCATCTTGCTGGTTGAGCCGTAGCCCGGATCGCGGTCACCCGTGACGACCGCCTCCACCTGTCCGCCATCCGGCAGCTCGCCCAGAAAAAGGATGTCGTAGAAGCCCTTCTCGCGCTCGTCCTGAGTCGGGCCTGCGCCGGGCTTGAGACCGCCGGTCAACAAAGAAGCGATCCTGGCGAAGGTCTCCGTCGTCACCCGGGGGATCTCCCAAAATCCCGGCGCGACCATCATTTCGTCGTAAACGAAATCCCTGCCGTAGGGATGCCCCAACAAGAAATTTGTGCGGTGCACGTTTTTGGTGTTGATCGGCGCCATCGGGAACGGCACGAGCAGCACGTTCATGCTCGAGTCGTATTCAGGAATAAGGCCCGACGGCTGAGCCGGCCCGGTGAACCCCGGCGTCAACGCGAAGGGATCAGTCAGCAGCCGGATCAGGGCCGGGTCGCGTGCCGCGGCGGCCAACGTCGCCTGTGCGCTCGCTGCGGTGCCGCCGGACATGCCGCCTTTCACCTTGCGCAGGCGGGCTTTGACCCGCCGCGCCGGGCGTCCGAATTTCTCGCGCGCCTTCTCCTGCAACGTGAGCACGCCGAGATCGAACGGGATGGAATCGAAGCCGCAGGAGAAGACGATGCGCGCCCCAGTCCGTTTCGCCTCTTCGTGATGGGTGTCAATCATGCGCCGCATCCAAGCCGGTTCGCCGCACAGATCGACATAGGCTGTGCCCGTGGCCGCGCAGGCTGCCACAAGCTCGGAACCCTGACGCTGATAAGGTCCGACCGCCGTGATGATCACGGAAGCACGCTCGCACATCGACCGCAGGCTGGCTGGCTCGGCGGCATCCGCCTTGACCAAGGGCAGATCGTCCGGTGCGCCGATGTCTGTACGCACCTTCTGGAGCTTGTCGATTGAGCGACCCGCGATCGTCCAGGACGGGGCATCGCCACCGCGATAGGACGTCGCCAGATATTCAGCGATCAGACCGCCAGTGTAGCCCGTCGCGCCATAGACGATGAGGTCGAAGTCCCGGTTCATGATATTGGTTCTCCGCAGCCTGGCGAGCAGCGGGGAACCTCACGACCACACCCGCAAGTGCTCGCCTTCAATTTAAGCCAAAAGCTCGCCTACAGCGGCAGAAAACCAATGCCGATCAGGAGCAACAAGCCCAGCACCGCCGAGGCGATGAAGCAGCGTTCCACGATGCTCATGGTCGTCCCCCATGCCCATCATGGTCCAGCTTGCACTTTTCCTTCGAGAGCTGTCAAACAACTTGGCGCTCACGCCCTTCCCAGTATGGCTTGCGCAGCTCCCGCTTCAAGATTTTGCCGGTCGGGTTGCGCGGCAATTCAGTCATCAGGTCCACCGTCCTTGGTACCTTGTAGCCGGCCAGGCGCTCGCGGCACCACCCCACCAGCTCATGGGGCTCGACGCTCGCGTCTGGCCGCAGCACAACCACCGCCTTCGGCACCTCACCCCAGCGCTCGTCGGGCACGCCGATCACGGCCACGTCTGTCAACGCGGGGTGCTCAGCCAGCACACGCTCGATCTCGGCGGGATAGATGTTCTCTCCGCCGCTAATGATCATGTCCTTGATGCGGTCGGTCACGTATACTTAGCCATCGGCGTCGATGTGGCCGCCGTCGCCCGAGCGGTACCAGCCGTCAGGCGTGTGCGGCAACCCGGCGCGGACGTGAGGCCAGATTCAAATGGAATGCAAGGCCGAGCGGCGGGCCGGGTTGTCGTTAGGAACCGACCCATTCTAGCGGCATTCAAGCCTTGCTGGTGCCAACTCAAGCCGAGGGGCACAGGCGGCCCCGGCGAGCGCGCCGACACGCGCCGAGGTCGAGCGCCGAGCGCAGGACGCGACAACGGCGTTCTTCAAGCTCCATGCCGATCGCGGCGAGTGATTGCCCTGCAAACCTCATTGTTGGAGTTAGGTTTTCGCGGAAGCGTTGATCGCCAAGTATCTGTGCTCGTCGTGGAGGATGAGGCACCGATACTTCCGAGTTTCGCGTTTGTCTTCTCGCCCGGTTCGGCGCCGTACGCAATTTGCCTGAACCGAGACGATCGGGCCAGCCATCACAGTAGGCAAACAACCTTGCGTACTTGCCCTAAATCCCCAGCCGATCCCGCGCTCGCCCCGCAAACACCGTCGCCGTCACGGCCACCGGCCACAACGCATGTAGCGCGATCGGCTTGATGCCGGTGATCGGCATGTCGATCGCAGCACTCTTGCCACCGATCAGCCGTCGCGCGAGCTGGTCGCCCATTGCCGTCGACAGCGCGACGCCGCGGCCATTGCAGCCGAGCGAGACCAATAGGTTCTCCACGGGCTCATGCACATGCGGATAGTGATCGGCGGTGATTGCGAGACGACTGTTCCAGCCATGGGTCCAGCTGACGCCCTTGAGCTGTGGCCAGAGCCGCTCAGCGTAGCGGATTAAATAGGAAATGTCCGAAGGACCCCTGATCCATCGCATCGGGCCCCGGCCGCCAATCAACAAGCGGTTGTGCTGGTCGACGCGGTAATAGACGGTGATATGGCCATTTTCATAGAGCACCGGCCGGCTCGGCATGATCGACTGTGCGACCGCATCCGACAATGGCGCGGTCGCCGCAATCGACGAAAACACCGGCACGATCGTTTTGCGCAAGGCTGGCCAGAGATCATCGGTAAACCCGTTGGTCGCGAGCAGCACTTTTTCCGCTGTCACCGTCGCGCGCGGCGTCGTGATGCGCCAGCGCGATCCATCGGCCGACAGCGACAGCGCCGGCGTTTCGCCATGCACGGAAGCACCGGCCGAGATCGCGGCACGCGCTAGCCCACGCACGTAGCTTAAGGGGTGCAGATCGCCGCCGCGAGCATCGAGCATGGCGCAAAGATAGCGGTCGCTGCCGGTCATCGCACGAATCTCGTCGCGCTCGAGCAGCTTGACCGGCATGCCGCGGCGGATGCATTGCTCGGCGGTCGCCTTGATCCCGGCTGCACCAGCCTCGTTATAGGCCGCGCGCAGCGTGCCGTTCTGGCGTGCTTCGCATGGGATCTGGTAGCGGCGGATCAGATCAAGCGTGAAGTTCGTGGTGCCGTAGGCAAACTCGATCATGTGCTCGCCGAGCTCGGGACCAAAATCGGCCTCGATCTGATCAGGGTCGTGCTTCAGCCCCGGATTGATCTGCCCGCCATTGTTGCCTGACGCGCCCCACCCCGGCTCCTGCGCCTCAAGCACGAGCACGTCCGCGCCCTGCTCCGCCAGATGCAGCGCAGTGGACAGCCCGGTGAAACCACCGCCGACGATAGCGACGGAAACGCTTTTGTCAGTCGCAAGCGGCGGCGTGGCGACAGGCGCGACGGCCGTATCGGCATAAAGGCTCGGCGGTAAGGGGAGGCGGACTGGCGCGGTCATCAGTCTATTTCCGGCAGATGTTGCTTTAGAGCGGATGCACTACGCGGCGCAGAAAGTCCTGCGTACGCGCGTGTTGCGGCTGGTTGAGGACAGTTTTAGCGCCTCCCTGCTCGACGATGACTCCCCCGTCGATGAACAGCACCCGGTCGGCGACATCCTTCGCAAAGCCCATCTCGTGCGTAACCACAACCATGGTCATGCCGTCATCCGCCAGCTTGCGCATCACCGCCAGCACCTCGCCGACCAGCTCCGGATCGAGCGCCGAGGTCGGTTCGTCGAACAGGATGGCTTTGGGCTGCATGGCAAGCGCGCGTGCGATGGCAACGCGTTGCTGCTGGCCGCCGGAGAGTTGCGGCGGATGCATGTCGGCTTTTTCGGCAAGTCCCACCTGCGCGAGCAGCGCGCGGCCGCGCTCGACCGCCTGCGCCCACGGCTCCTTCTTCACGAACAGCGGGCCCTCGATGACATTCTCCAGCGCTGTGCGATGCGGGAACAGGTTGAAGCGCTGGAACACCATTGCCACCTGCGTGCGGATTGCCACGATCGAGGCAGCATCGCGGTCGACGCGAGCGCCTTCGATTCTGATGTCGCCGGATTCGTAGCTTTCGAGCCCGTTGATACAACGCAGGATAGTGGACTTGCCCGACCCCGACGGGCCGATGATGCAGACCACCTCGCCTTTGGTGACGGACGCCGTGATGCCCTTCAGCACCTCGTGGCTTCCGAAACGCTTGTGCACGTCGCGAAGCTCAATCATCTGTGGCCTGCGCGTTTCTCGAAATGGCGCACCAGGAGGATCAACGGGATGCTCATGGTGAGATACATCAGGGCCACAAGCGTGAACACACTGGTGTTCTTGAACGTCGACGACGCGATGAGCTTTCCTTGCAGCGCAAGCTCGGCGACGGTGATGGTGGAAGCCTGGGAGGAATCCTTCAGCATCATGATCATGGTGTTGCCGTAAGGCGGCAGCACGATGCGCACGGCTTGTGGCAGCACCACCCGCCGCATGGTGAGCCACCAGCCCATGCCGATCGCCTGCGCGGCCTCGATCTGCCCCCTCTCGATCGCCTCGATGCCGGCGCGGAAGTTTTCGGCCTGATAGGCCGAGTAAGCAATGCCGAGTCCGATGATCGCGGCCTGCAGCGCCGTAAGCGTAATGCCAAGATCGGGCATCACGAAATAGAGATAGAACAAGAGCACGATGATCGGGATGCCGCGGATCACATTGATGATCGCGGCACTCAGCCACGCCAGCAGGCCGATGCCGGAAACCCGCATCAGGGCCCAGACCAGGCCGAGCAGCGTGGAAAGGAGAAGCGAACCCAGCGTGACGATGATCGTGAGCGCGACGCCGCTCATCAGGATCGGCAGGAACTCGACGGCATCGCGCGCGAATTTTTCCATTGCGCGGCTTTTCCGTCAAACGCCCTGCGCCTTCAGGCCCCATTTGGCGAGAATCGTTTCAAGCGTACCGTTGGCCTTCAGCTTGGCGAGCGAGGTGTTGATCTTGCCGAGCAACTCCGCATCGCCCTTGCGCACGCCGATACCCACCGAGCCGATCACGGTCGGCTTATAGCTCTCGACAATGCGCGCCTCGGGGAATGCGCCCTGCTTCAGATTATAGGCGAGGATCGGATAGTCGGCGAAGCCGGCCTTCAGCCGCCCGGTGTTCACGTCCCGAAGGATGTCGGGTATGGTGTCGTAGGCCTTCACGTCGGCAAACAGGCCCGACTTCTTCAGCGCATCGACGAAGGCAGTACCGACCTGCGCGCCGACCACCTCACCCTTTAAATCCTCCTGGCTATTGTACTCCTTGGTGTCGCTCTTGGGCACCAGCAGGCCTTCGCCATAGGTGTAGATCGGATCGGAGAAATCGATCACCTCTTTCCGCGCCGTCGTGATGAACATCGCGGCCGAAATAATATCGATCTTATTGGACGTCAACGACGCGATCAGCGCGGAGAATTGCATCGGCTCGACCTGTACGGCGAAGCCCGCGTCCTTGCCGATCTCGGTAATGATATCGACCATCACGCCCTGGATCTGGTTCGACTTGGTGTCGAGGAAGGTGAAGGGCACGCCGGTCGGGGTCGAGCCGACTTTCAGGACCTGCTGCGCAGAGGCAGGCAGACTTGCGGCCAGCGCCAGCGCGACGAGCGCAAATTGAACAAGACGCTTCATGGGCATGATGTGCCTCCTTGGCTGCGCCGGCGGGCCGTGGCTCCGCGGGACGTGACTGACGAAATGCTTTGCGCTGCGAATGTTGGGGTCCTATTTAAACCGAAAAAATCGCCCCGGTCCAAAACTCTCTACTGCGCATGCGTTAGTCCAAAACTGCTGGCTGGGCTGAAGTGCGGCCGGCCCAACTCGCCCGCGCACTCTTGCAATCAGCCTGCCCTCTTCGAGTTTGGAACGGCCAGGCCTTGTGCCGAATGCCCTGGAATTCTCAACCGTTTTACGGGATTGCCCAAATGACCAGCTCGCCTAGTTCCGGTAAGGACCCGAAGCCGACCTCATCACCAAGACCGTCAAATCTATGCGGCCATCAGCACGTGGATGTCGTGGTCCTCGTCTAGCTTGGCGATTTGGCGCTGGAGCATGCTGGCTCGTTCGGCTCCAGTGACTGGATCGGCGAGGCTATGAAACTTGGCCACGAGGCGCCCGCCCTGGCGGTCCAGATCTCGATCGGGGATCGCCACGTCGAAGCTGGCTTCAGCAGTTTGACCGCTGCTAGTCTTGATCACGACGTGGGCATCTCGGCCTGCCCTGCGATCGCCGTGCACAGTCACCCGTTCGCGGACCATGGCGAGCGTCGCATCAAGGGCGCTCTCATCCGAATAAGTCTGAATCGCCGCAGTATCCTTGCCGCAGGCCGCAAGTGCTGCGGTGTGGCGTAGGCTGAACTTGGTTTCGAGCCCGCTCCGCGGTGAGGCAATGTTACAAACCGATAGATGTCCCGGCGCGACATGGATGTCGAAGCTTGCCACATCAGGGCCGCTAAAAGACAACTGCCGGCGCAACAGCTTGATCGCCTCGATGCTGGAATGGGTGAGATAGCAGGCGGCGTGATATTTGAAGAGCGTCTCCACGACCAGGCTGCCCGGACGCGGCATGGGCACATCGACCGATGGATCGCCATCGCTCTGGGTCGTGACGAAGCCCTGCGCCACCTCGAGCACGCCAGGATTGGCTGTGAATCCGCGCGCCGCAAGGCGTGCCGCCAGCACGCCGTTGGCCGCAGCGCGACCGGCATGGAACGGCTTCGCCATGGTGCCAAACATCGATTTCAGGCCGGCCGCCTGGGTGCCGGCAAGACCAAGCGCAACCGCCATCTGCGCCTCATCGAGATCGAGCAGGAGCCCGGCCGCTGCGGCCGCCCCGAACGAACCAATGGTAGCGGTAGAGTGAAAGCCACGCTCATAGTGTGAGCGCATCACCAAGGAGCCAACAAACCCGGCCGCCTCATAGCCTGCGATGAAAGCACGCACCACGTCCATTCCCGAACGGCCTTTCGCTTCGGCGATCGATAGAACCGCCGGCAGCACCGCGGCCGTGGGATGACCGATCAGCGGATGAACGTCATCGTAGTCGAGCGCATGGGAGGTCGTGCCGTTGATCAAGGCAGCATCAACCGGAGAGCAGCGGAGATTGAAGCCCACGATTGACGATGGTCCTTGCGCAGAGGTCGCTATCTCCTCACGCAGAATGCGCGCTACTAGCTCGTTAGAGCCTGCGAGCGTAACACCGTACCAATCCAAAACGCACTGTTTAGCCACCGTCAGCGCCGCCCGATCGAGCTCGGCGCTACGATAACCGACAATGTGACGGGCAAGCTTCGCGGTTAGGTTCGGCATTTCGCTCCCGTGCCCCTAATTCGGCTTTACGGATACGGCACTGTCACGCGGCGCGCCGTTATATGCAAGAGGCGTTGACCCGCGACTTCAACTTCTCGCTCGCTTGTCTTCCCAAACCAGAGGAAAGCGCATGAGCCTCCGGATCGACCCCGCCTTGGGGCCGCCTCGCCAAGCGCCTCGTGAGGGCCGGCGAGGAAAAAATCGGCCACGCCAGCGTCTACCGGGAGATGAACCGTGAGATCGCGGGCTCCGAACTCCTTTACTCCGACACAGCGGCCCACAACATCCGCGATGGCTACCCCACCCGTTGCATATCTGATGACGTTCTTGAAGAAGCATCCATGAGCAGCACCTCGCGCGGCAATCCAGTGACCACCGTTCAGGCAGCCCTCAACCCAAATCGCTTGGCTGATCCGCATGTGCCGCGTCGCTGTTTCGGTCGTGAGCGGTTGCTTGCCTCGACAAAATAGATTGTAATCAAGCCAATCAGACGCGACCCAGAATTCCGGAGCGAGAAATGATGGGAGAGGCCAAAACCCATTACGAGGTGATTGTCGTCGGCGCCGGCGTGGCGGGCATTTACCAGATCAAGCGGCTGATCGATCTCGGCATTGACGCCACCATACTCGAATCGGCCGCTGACCTCGGCGGCACCTGGTATTGGAACCGCTATCCCGGCTGCCGTTTTGATTCCGAGAGCTACACCTACGGCTTCTCGTTCTCACGAGAATTGCTTGACGAGTGGCACTGGAAGGAGCGCTTTTCCAGTCAACCTGAGAATTTGCGCTACCTCAATTACGTCGCCGACAAATTCGATTTACGCAAGCATATGCAGTTCAATTGCAAAGTCGAGGCGATGCACTTCGATCAAAGGCGCGATCTATGGCAAGTGAAAATCGGAGACGGCCGCAAGCTAACGTGCCGTTTCGTGGTTCTCGCGATCGGCCTGCTCTCCGCACCGACTATGCCGCGACTGGAAGGCATCGATGACTTCAAGGGCCGCTCGTTCCACACCTATTACTGGCCGCATGAGCCAGTCGATCTCGTTGATAAGAAAGTGGCCGTTATTGGCACCGGCGCCACAGGCATTCAGTTGATAGGTGAGATCGCCGACGAGGTCGGCGAACTCACCGTATTCCAGCGCCGACCAAACTGGAGTGCGCCGCTCAACAACAGCGCGATCTCAGAGGAGGAAATGGCCGACATTCGCTCGCGCTATGACGAGATCTTTGCCGCTTGCGCCTGCACGCCGGGCGGCTTCCTGCATGGGCCTGACCGCCGCGGCTTCTACGAAGTAACACGCAAGGAACGGGTGGAGTTATGGGACAAGCTCTATGATGAGCCTGGCTTCGGCATCTGGCTCGCGAATTTTCGCGAGATCTTCATGGACGAAGCCGCCAATGCCGAGCTGTCAGAATATATGGCCGATCGCATCCGCCGCCGTGTCAAAGATCCCAAGGTGGCCGAAAAGCTAATCCCCAGGGATCACGGCTTTGGCGTGCAACGTTTGCCGCTGGAGACGAAGTATTTGGAGGCCTATAACCGCAATAATGTGCATCTCGTTGATATCAGCGAGACGCCGCTCGTTCGCGTAACCGAGAAGGGCCTGCGTACGATCGAGCGCGACTATGAATTCGACATCATCGTCTATGCCACCGGGTTCGATGCCATAACCGGCGCTTATGATCTGATTGATATCCGGGGCATCGGCGGCGAAACGCTGGCTGAAAAATGGAAGCATGCGCCCTCCACCTTCCTCGGCATGCTCGTCCATGGCTTTCCGAATCTCTTGATGCCGACCGGACCGCAAAGCGCGTCCGCTTCGACGAATTTCCCGCGCGGCATCGAGAACGGCGTCAACTGGTGCATGGACCTACTGCAATATATGTGGGATCGCGGCTACATCCGCGCCGAAGCCACGCGCGAGGCGCAAGAGCGCTGGACCGCACATGTGGCCAAGATGTACGAGATCATGCTGATGCGCAAAGCCAAGTCGTGGTTCACCGGCTACAACTCCAACGTCGCCGGCCACGAAGAGGGCACGGTCCGCTATTTTGTCTACAACGGAGGTACGCCGAAATTCGTCGGGATCATCAAAGACGTAGCTGCGAAGGGCTATCAGGAGATCGAGTTCAGGTCTGATTCGGGTGCCAACTTGCAGGCGGCGATCGCCAGCGCGCACGCCTAGACCGCGCCAATCGGCAGGCATTGCGCGACTGCCACAAACATCTCGATGCTCGTCCGAAGAGACACACGAGGGCTGAGCCGCTGGCGGTTCACCATCGCCCGCGCTGCGCGAAAAGCCATGACCAGGAGCCATGCCGCGGGGAGTTGTCAGCCATCACCGCAGCGCCGTCATGGCACGAGCCTTGCCCCTCGACTCCGCTCCGATTGTCCTGTGGAATATTGTAGCAAAACAAAGACGCTGGGGATGATCCAATGGCAGAAGCTTCTGTTCTGGCCGCGCCGAGCGCCCATTTAGCGGACCACTCCCGCAAGGCGATCTGGGCCGCAGCAATCGGCAACCTGCTTGAGTGGTACGATTTCGGTGTCTACGCCTACCTCGCCTCGCTGATCGCCACAAAATTCTTCCCGAGTTCCGATCCGACCTCGTCGCTGCTTGCTGCGTTCGCGGCCTACGGCGTCGGCTTCCTGGCGCGGCCGCTCGGCGGCATTGTGATCGGCCGCCTCGGCGACACAAAAGGCCGGAAGACGGCGCTGGTGCTCACCATATTCCTGATGGCGTTCGGCACGGTGGGGCTCGGCCTCTTGCCGTCCTATGACGCTATCGGCGTCTGGGCGCCGATCCTGCTGGTCATTTTGCGCCTCGTGCAAGGGATCGCAGCGGGCGGCGAATGGGGTACCTCGACCGCCTTCATGATTGAATGGGCGCCAGATGGTCGCCGCGGCTTCTTCAGCAGTTTCCAGCAGGTCTCGACCGCCGGAGGCTCGTTGCTCGGCTCGGCGGTTGCCGCGATCATGACCTCAACGCTCAGCTCGGCCGCGATGCTCGACTGGGGCTGGCGCGTGCCATTCCTGCTCGGCGCGATCCTGCTTGTCGTCGGCGCCTATCTGCGCCAAAACGTCGACGAGACTCCGTCGTATGAAGCAAGCCGCCAGGCGGCGGCCGATCAGCCGGTTGCCTCAGGCTTGCCGCTCGGGGCCCTGGCCTTCGGTTTCACAATTTTTTGGACCATTGCCTATTATATGCTGCTCGTCTGGATGCCGAGTTTCACCCAACGATTTGCCGGACTGTCGCCCTCGCAAGCGTTGTGGTCGAACACGATCGGTCTGATCGCCATGGTGATCGCTATTCCGTTCTGGGGTGCGCTGTCTGACAAGGTCGGTCGCCGGCCGCTGTTGATGGCGAGCGCGATCAGCATCGGGCTCCTCTCTTTTCCGCTGTTCTCACTCATGACGGTCGGGACCGGGCTTGTGCTGGTGCTGCCGACCCAGATCCTGTTCGGCATTCTGCTCGCGCTCTATTCGGGCGCTGGACCAGCGGCGATCTCAGAAATCTTCCCGACGCATCTGCGGTCGACCTGGATGTCGAGTGGCTACGCGCTCGCGGTCGCCATCTTTGGCGGGTTCGCGCCGTTCATCGCGACCTGGCTCATCCAGGCTACCGGCTCGCCGGTGTCGCCGACCTATCTCTACCTGCTGCCTGCGGCGGTGATCTCGCTCCTGGTGATCTGGAGCCTGAAGGAAACCAGCGGCATAAAACTGAGCTAAAGAAGCCAACGGGCCATGCTTATTCGATTCGACGGACGAACCGCCATCGTGGCGGGAGCCGCGCGCGGCATCGGGCAAGCCATCGCGCGCTCGCTGGCAAGTGACGGCGCGCGAGTCATCGCCTGCGACCTCTTGGTCGATGAGCTCGCGACCATCGCGGGCCGCGTGGACGGCGGCGGCGAGATCATCGCCGCCAAAGTCGACGTGTCAGATGAAAACTCTATCGGCGAGGTCGTGCGCGCGGCTGGCGCGGCCGACATCCTTGTCTATGTCGCCGGTGGCGTGCGCGGCCAAAAACCGCGGCCTCTGGAAGAGGTGAGCGCTGATGATTTCGACGCCATCGTCGATGCCAACCTCAAGGGCGCGTTTCTGTTCGCAAGAGCCGTGGCGCTCGGGATGAAGAAGAGAGGTGGTGGACGCATCGTCACGATCTCCAGCCGGGCGGGGCTCGCCACCAGCCTGACCGGCATCCAGAGCTATGCCGCCGCCAAGCACGGACAGATCGGCCTTGTGAAGCAACTCGCTCAGGAGCTCGGGCCGTTCGGCATCACCGTCAATTCGGTCGCGCCCGGCTTCATGGCGACCAGCCCCGATTACGAGCGGCAGTGGAACAACTGGCCGGCTCCCTTCCGCGACAATTTCGTCAACACGATTGCGATGCGGCGCATGGGCGCGCCACAGGACATCGCCAATGCCGTGACGTTCCTGGCCTCCGACAATGCCTCCTGGATCACGGGGCAAACGATACCCGTCACCGGCGGTCCGTTGGCGTGAGGCCAATTGGAAGGAATGAGTTGGGAGGACCATCATGAACGACATGACAAAGCTCGAACCCTGGCAGTGGCCAGAAAAGCATTGGCGCGGCCTCGTCAACCAGGTCCGCGCCGGTCGCAGTTTTCGTCCCAAGAGCTGGAAGGGTGGCGCGCGCTGCGCCTTCGCGCTGTCCTTCGATTCCGATCACGAGACCAACGAGCTGCGCGACGGCGGCAAATCGATCGGTCGCATGGCGTGGGGACAGTATGGCAATCGCATCGGCGTGCCGAAGATCCTGAAACTACTCGCAAAGCATGCGGTGCCGGCAACCTTCTACGTGCCAGGCGTCGTCGCGCTGCTTTATGGCGACGAGCAGCGCGGCATCATCGGCGAAGGGCACGAGATCGGCATCCATTCATGGATCCACGAACTGAACTCGGTGCTGCCCTATGAGGCCGAGAAGGATCTGATGCTGCGGGCCGCCGACGTCCTGGAAAAAACCACAAACGTGCGGCCCGTCGGCGCCCGCACCGCGTCCTGGGATTTTTCGCCGCACACGTTGCGGATCACGAAGGAGGCCGGGCTAATCTATGATTCTTCGCTGATGGCAGACGTCGACTGCTACGAACTCTTATTGGATGGCGAGCCCACCGGCGTGATCGAATTTCCCGTGGAATGGATCCGCGACGACGCGGTCTATCTCATGATGCACCGGTTTCAGGGCCTGCGCCCCTACACGCCGCCTTCGGAGGTCTTTGACATCTTTCGGCGCGAGTTCGAGGCGGCTTATGAGGAGGGCGGAATCTTTCAGCTCACCTGCCATCCTCATATCATCGGCTACCGCTCGCGGCTCTGGATCATCGAGGAATTGATCGCCCTTGCCAAGGCGAAGGGCGACGTCTGGTTCGCAACGCATGCCGACGTGGTGCGCTACGCCCGCGACCATGCCACTTCCTGAGGGCGCTAAGCCAATGACAAAAACGGCCCTCGTCACCGGCGGAGCGCGCGGCATCGGCCGCGCCTGTGCGCTGGCCCTTTCCGACGTCGGCTTCGACATCGCCCTCGTTGATCTCTTGAAGGCGGAAATGGCAGCAACCGCGCGCGACATCGAGGCGCGCCGTGTCCGCACGCTCACCGCCGAGGCCGATGTGAGCGACTTTGCGCGCGCGCATGCGATCGTTGAAGAGATCATCGCAAAATGGGGGCACATTGACGTGCTCTTGAACAATGCGGGCGCGCCTAGCCCAAAACCGATCCTCGAGATCAGCGAAGCCGAATTCGATCGAACGATTGCGGTCAATTTGAAGAGCTGCTTCAACTATATCCATGCTTGCGCTCCGATCATGATGAAGCAGCAAGCTGGCGGCCGGATCATTTCGATATCATCCATCAACGCGCTGTCGGGCGGAGTAACCAGCGCTGTCAGCAAGCATGCCTATGCGGCAGCCAAGGCCGGAATCTTGGGCCTGACGCGGTCGCTTGCCAAAGAGCTCGGACCCAAAGTGTCGGTGAACGCGATCTGCCCGGGTATCATCGCCACCGACCTCTTGCGCGGGCTGCTCAGTCATCGGCAAGCAGAGCTAACCGCCGGGATTGCTCTGGGACGGGTCGGCACGCCCGAGGACGTCGCTAGCATCGTACGCTATCTGGCCGTCGAGGCGCATATGTTTATGACTGGTCAGCATTTCGTGGTCGATGGGTTTCAATGGAGCTGTTGAGCGCACGCTCGCTGTCTCGCCCATCCCTAAAAGAAGACGTCGGACTTTCGAGTGTCGACGGGTCGGGTAAACTCGTCCCGCGCACTCTTGCAACTGCAAAAAGGCCTTTGGTGCTACACAGGCGCCTTCGTCGTGTGACTTGAGGCCCGCCAAGGTTTCCAGCTTGCCCCCTACTGCGGGGGGAGAGCGACTCGATTCCGCCGATCTCCACGTTAGGATCGATGCTGCACGACCTGGTGTTCCTGGCATTTACTATGTTGCCGCACCGACAGATACGAAATCGTAATGTCGGTGTAAGGAAGGGCTCCTAGTGTCCCTGGCACGGTGACAACGCTTAAAACTTTTATTGGAAATAGAAAAAGTACTATTGGCGAGAGTATAGTTATGGACGACAGAGTTGCCCGACTGCGAACCCATCAGAAGAACATTGATCGGTATCAGAGCCTGCTCAAAACCAAGCTGAGCAAGACGGAAGTGCAATATCTTGAGAGGCGTCTGTCCGAAGAACGTTCGGCGATGGAGATGCTCCGCGTCAGCCCTACACTTCCGGAAATCTCGGATCCAGTCGCACCATCTTGACGGCACGCTGGCCACACCAATGACTGCACAGCGAGAGCGCCTCGACGGTTTTTCTTTGCAAGTTTCTGGAGGTCCTGGAAGGCCTCGCGACGCTGTGGCCCTCAGCGGCCGACGCGAGGCCGACCTGTGGCGACGATGGTCATCCGCGATAATCGTGATCGAGCGGCCGATCTGGTGGCGTCTTTCGATCAATCAGCCGCCGGAAAAGCTCCACCATGCCACGCCGGCTGAAATCGATAACGACTTCGTGGTGCTTCATGCCGTTACCGCCCTTCACGGGGCCGAGACTCCTCAAAAGGCAATAGTGGCCATCGCTCATCCGAGCTAGTCGGCAGCCTTTGAACACGCCTCAAGCCCGCACCTTCTCGCCGCCTTCGTGTTGCGCCGGACGACACCAATAACAGCAATTTTCGATCTATTGGCCGCGCAGTTCATTAAAGCTGTGAACGTGTTTTTGGCAAAACGATTTCTTTCGGCCCATCAGGCCGCTAGAGCATTCGCCCTCCTCACGGCCATTGGAAGACCACGACCTTTGTCGCCGGTCTCACCACGCGCGGCATCATCACCCCTTTTGTGCTCGATGGCCCGATCAACCGCGACGCCTTCGAAACCTACCTCGCGAAGGTCCTCATCCCGGAACTTCGCCCGGACGACATCGTGATCATGGACAACTTGTCCAGCCACAAGGGGCCACGGGTGCGTCAGATGATCGAGGCCGCTGGCGCAAGCTTGCGGTACCTGCCGCCCTACAGCCCCGACTTCAATCCCATCGAGAATGCCTTCGCCAAGCTCAAGGCCCTGCTGCGCAAAGCCGCCGAACGATCCGTCGATGGTCTCTGGAGCGCCATCGGCCGCATCATCGACCGCTTCACCCAAACCGAATGCAAAAATTACTTCACCGCCGCAGGGTACGCTGCAACATGATCGGCGAATTCTCTAACTTTTCGTTATCCGCTCAACACCACAACGTCTTTGATTGATCTGACTGTCTTCACGGTCGCGCCGTTTCGCTGCCCTAATCGCAATCACAATCGATAGGCGCTAGAGGCTATCCGCGCACCGGTCTTTGGCTCCCGCTCCTCAGCCCCCAGCTCCAGCGATGAAGTGGGATTATCGCTATGAGCCGACGCTCTGCACCCGCAGTCCATCCGATGCGCGTTTCGGACAGCGGAAAGAAGCCGCACCAAGGTGCAGACCGGCAGCGCCGGAGCTTTCATTGCTATGTCTACCGCCGAGGCGACCTCGCCTAGCAGGCAAGCGGGCGCGCTGGGGGCTCCGCCTCTTTAACAGGCGATCAGTTTAAGCCGGGAATATTCGCGCTTCTTTCCGAGAGGCGTGAGGCCATGAAATTCGCGGACGCAGTAAGAGTAGTCGGCTGGCTCTACTGATCGCCATTGTGATGTTTCTGAAAGATCCAACAAAGGACTGGCCGCCAAATTGAGTTTTCGGCGCGGACCGAAGACCCAGCTTCACGACAATTCTCGATTGCCCGACGCTGCAGTTTTGTAGCGAATGTTCGTCGGTGAGCGGTTTGTTTCCTTAGGGTTCAGGCAGATCGCGCGGCGGGTCAAGAAATTCTGGCCACGGGTGACGGAGGCCGCCAGAAAATCATCGACGGCCTGACCGAAAACAACCGACAGGACGAGAGCGAGACCACCAGCGGCAGTTCAGCATCAGCTGCGGAGAGAGATAGCCAAGCCGACGCGCTCACCGGCTCCTTTATTGCTCTGACAAACCTTCCCTCCTATCCGCTGGACTGCCTGAGCCGATATGAGGCTTCGCTTTGGCGGCAGGCTTGCCAAATTATGTTCACGCTCCAACTTAGTAGCAGTAATCGGGTGCCGTGGACGAAGCTGAGGCTCCGTTAATCATTAGCTTTGTGTGCGCTTAGCATCAAAGGGACGAACACGCGCGCGGACTCTCTCAAAACGAGTCCGTCAAGCGCCGCTTAATCACCACCCACAGGGGAAAAGTTCGGCGGACGCTTCTCCATGAAGGCCGTCATGCCTTCCTGCCACTCAGCGCCCCCGATCAGCATGGCGAGCGCCTCCAGGCCGATGTTCCTGGCATTGCTCAAATCGGCATCGCTGCACATGCGCACGGCCATTTTCGATTGTGCCACGGCGCGCGCACCGAGAGAGCGGAAGCGGCGGGCCAGCTCCATGGCTGCCGGCATCAGCTCTTCCGCCGCATGCACGCTGGTCAGGAGACCATGTGTGAGCGCTTCCTGTGCCGTGACATGACTTCCGAGCAAGACCCATTCCATCGCCTTACCGCGTCCGACCAGGCGATGGAGCTTCTGCACGCCGCCGGCGCCGGCAAGCGCACCGATCCGCACCTCCGGCACGCCGATTTTGGTGTTGTCGGCCATCAAACGAAAATCGCAGGCGAGCGACATCTCGCAGCCGCCGCCGAGCGCAAAGCCGTTGATGGCCGCGATGACAGGGATGGGGAGCGTCTCGATCCGATCGAACAGGCTCGCGA
>Ga0335080_10002119_pt1 | contig 19725 bp, 15 predicted proteins | sample Lox_Sample_34_FD_206720 | JGI IMG/M metagenome (GOLD analysis project Ga0335080, IMG submission 206720) | Soil microbial communities from Loxahatchee National Wildlife Refuge, Florida, United States - Lox_Sample_3.4 | ecosystem: Environmental > Terrestrial > Soil > Wetlands | place: USA...
GGCCCTGGATCGCGGAGAGCGTCCAGGCGGTTTCTCCATCCGTGCCGTCTTCGATGGCGCCGATGTTTTCCAGGTCCACCCGCGTATACATCTTGTTCGGCTCAGCCCGGTAATTGGTCATAGTCCCCTTGACCCCTTTGCCGACGAATTCAAACGTCCCGGTCGCCTTCTCATTGTGGATTTTCTCGTAAGCCGCCTTTCCTCCGGTTGCCTCGACGAACTTGTCCAGGATCTCTTCAGCCTTGGGAAGCGCGTCCTCGGCGCGGGCCGGCCCCGCATAACAGAAAAGCCCGGTTAGAAAAACAGCCGATGTCAGATAACGGCGAAGGTGCATCAATCCTCCTATTTTCGCGCGTGAATCCATTTTATCGCGGCATCCAGAACAGGATCGTGTCCCGCCAGCAGCGCCTCCCGCGTGAGCGTTATTTCCACGTCCGGAATCACACCGACGCCTTCCAAAGTCCGTCCGCCTTCCGAAATGTAATCGGCCAGCGCGTGTTGCAGCGCATCTCCGTTGGGAAGCCGATCAATGGCCGACGGCAGCGCCGCGCCCGCGGTGCGCGTTCCAAAAATGCGGGCCCGGCCCAGATCTTTCATGCCGCCGGCAAACACTTCGGAGGTGGACGCGGAGCATCCGTCCACCAGAATGGCCAGGGGGCCGTGATAGACAGGCGGGCGCGGATTCACCGCAAATTTGACCGGAGCTTGCCGCGTGTACATGGTGCCGAGCCGCTGATCGGGTTTGTCGATGAACCAGCCCGCCATGCCCATCGCCATAATCCCCAGCCCGCCAGGATTTCCACGAAGGTCGATGATGATCCCCGCACACTCTGCACAGGCCCGAACCGCGCTGCCGAATTCCGGCATCAAACGCGCCGGGTCGAGGAACAGGTTAAACGCGATGTATCCAACGTCGCCGGCGATCCTTCGCGATTTGATCCAGACGTAGCTGGGCGGCAGGTAGCCGAATTTCGCCAGCGTCCCGCGTGGCTGAATACGCTCAATTTCCCTGGCGACTTGAGCGCCAGCGCCATCGCGGAATTGCACGTGTGCCCGGCTCCCCTCGTCGCCTGCAAGCTTCGCAAGCACCGACCGCGCCAGGTACAGCTCTCGAGTGGTCGCGCTGCGATAGAGTTCGGCGACCTTTTCTATCCGTGGCGCCAGGTCGGTACCGTCAATGGTGAGGATCTCCCAACCCGGGCGTATTCCCTGCGCCGCCGCGGGCGAGCCTTCTTCGACGGAGGTGACGAGGGCGCGATTCTCGATCACGCGAACATCGAGACCCGCGGAAGCCACTCCGCCCTCCTCGTGGCTGTCGAGATCGCCGTAAACGTCTGCGGGAATGATGGCGAAGTGGGATTTTCCGAGGCGCGCGAGCATCTGGCCCATGAGGGTCCGAGTCTCGGCCATGGTGGTTGCCTGTTCGATCCGCGGCCGGAATTCGTCGTGCACCGCGGTCCAGTCGATGCCGCCGAATGTGCGGTCCCAATACTGGTCGCGAATCGTCGACCAGATGAACTCGAAGGATTCCCGATTGAGGCGCTTCTGCTCCGCCGTGAGAGAGAGCTGTGCGCAGGTAAGCGCGCTGTAAGCCAGAGCGACGGCGACAATACGAGTGCTTCTCAATCCCTAATTCTACAAAGGCGGGCCGCAAGTCAGTGAGAGGAATCGCCGCCGCCGGAGACAAGTGTTAAGACAGGTAGAGAAACTTGACGATTCAAACTTCACTTTCCACTCTCATTGTTTTCGCCGCGCTCGCAGGCTCTTGCGCCGGCCAGCCGGCTGCCAAACCGGCTTCCACGACAAAAAAGACAGCGGCGACAGCGCATCCGGCGGCTGCTAGCTCGGCCCTAACCGATGCACAGCTCGAAAAAGCAATTCGCGCCCGTTTCGCCGCCTCGAAAATCGCCGAAGACAAATTTGAGGTGCACGTCCAGGGCGGACACGCGACCCTAACGGGAAACACCAATGTGCTGCAACACAAGGGCACAGCGACCCGGTTGGCCCATGCGGCGGGCGCGACCGACGTCATCAACAACATTGAGCCCAGCGACGAGGCCAGACAGAAAGCCGCTGATAATCTGACCAAAGGGCGCCGCCGCGCGCAGGTTAAGCGGAGCGACACCATCGCACGGTCCGAACCCCGGTAAGATCCCGCGCCCCGCGCTGTTTCTTTCAGCCCCTTGCAGTAGAATAACCGCATGGTGATGCGGTCTACTGTGCTGTTGCTGGTCGCCGGGTGCTCGCTCGTCTGTGCGCAGCCTGCGCCCAAGCTCATCGATGCCCACCTGCATTACAACGGTGACCCGGCATTTCTCAAACGGTTGCTGGCGAGACTAGACGAAGTCGACGGCCTCACATTTCTGATGGTCCAGCCTAAAGACTTCGCCGGCGTGAAGGACTCCATCAAGCAGCACTCCAACCGCCTGGTCGGTTTCGGCGAGATTCAGCTTGATGATCCCAAAGTCCTGGAACAGATCGATCAATTTCATGCGGCCGGATTCCGCGGCCTGGGCGAACTCTCCGGGCCGAAAAAGAATTATGACGATCCGTTGTATGCGCCCATCTATGTGCGCGCTGAAAAGTACGGCATGTTCGTCCTGTTTCATACCGGCATCGTCAACCGCACCAAGCCCGACATACCTGAAGACATCAGCGTGGATCGGATGCGCGCCACCACGCTCGACAACATCGCGCGGCGTTATCCGAAAATCACTCTGATCGGCGCGCATCTGGGCAATCCGGATTACTCCTGGGCCGCGGAGATCGCCCGCTGGAATCCCAATATCTATTGGGATCTTTCCGGCTCCACGTTGATCAAGACACAAGAAAACTACACATTCTTCAAGTCCATTTTCTGGTGGTCGGGCATCGCCAGCCCCCATTCGCCTAAAGGCGGGCCCAGCGCATTCGAGAAAATTGTTTTCGGCTCCGACGTTTTCGGTGGCGAATTGGAAGAGTTCGACCGCGAGTTGGAACGCTATCACAAAATGCTGGATGCATGCGGTGTCCCACCGGAAGCGCAGGCCAACATTTTCGCCGGCACCCTGTGGCGCATTCTGAACAAGAAATAGGAGACGTCATGTCAAGCAATGAACTAACCCGCCGCAAATTACTCGCGGTCGCATCGACCGGCATCGCCGCGACCCGCGTTGCCCGCCCCGCCGCTTCCTCGGACAAACCCGCGATTCTCGGCGGGCAGCCAGTGCGCACCGCGCCCTTTCCCTCCTGGCCCGTGATCGACGGCCACGACGAGCGTGCCTGGATGGAAGTGCTGCACAGCGGAAAATGGAATCGCCTGGATGGCGACGGTGCGCGCCGATTTGAAGAAACCTGGGCGGCAACGCTGGGCGCGAAACACTGTCTTGCCACAGCCAATGGAACGAGCGCTCTCTTCGCTTCCCTCAATGCGCTCGGCATCGGGCCGGGAGACGAAGTGATCGTGCCCCCTTATACCTTTGTCGCCACCGTCAACGCGGTCCTGCTGCAACATGCGCTGCCCGTGTTCGTCGACACCGATCCCGAGACTTCCCAGATCGACGCGCGCAAGATCGAAGCGGCCATCACGGATCGCACGCGCTGCATCCTGCCGGTGCATCTGGGCGGTTCGCCCGCCGATCTCGACGCCATTCTCGAAATCGGCCGCAAGCACAACCTGCCCGTGCTCGAAGACGCCTGCCAGGCCCATTTGGCTGAGTGGCGCGGCCGCAAGGTGAGCACGCTAGGCGCGCTCGGCTGCTTCAGTTTCCAGGCCTCGAAAAACCTGAACTCCGGCGAGGGTGGCGCCATCCTGACCAACGATTCGGATCTCTACCACGCCTGCCAGAGCTTCCACAACAACGGCCGCGGCGACACCGGCTCGGGATTCGGCTATGTGCGCAACGGGGCCAATCTGCGAATGACAGAATTCCAGGCGGCGCTGCTGCTCGAACAGTTCAAGCGCGTCGACCAGCAGTCGCGCACGCGCGAGCAGAATGCCGCGTATTTGACCAAGCAGCTCAATGAGATCCCCGGTATCCTTCCAGCTCGCATGTACGGCGGCGCCACGCGCAACGCATATCACTTATACATGTTCCGATACGACAAGGCACACTTCGCCAATCTTCCGCGATCACGGTTCCTCGCGGCGTTGCAGGCCGAGGGCGTTCCCGGCTCCGGCGGTTACACGCCGCTGAACAAGGAGCCGTTTCTGAGGCATACCTTCGATTCCCGCGCCTATCGCGCCATTTATCCGGCGAAGCAGCTTAGGGAATGGGACGAGCGCAACCAATGCCCTGCCAATGACAAGCTGTGCGAAGAAGCGGTTTGGTTTACGCAGACCATGTTGCTCGGCCCGCGCGGCGACATGGACCAGATGGCGGATGCCATTCGAAAAATCCAGCGCCAGGCGTCAGCTCTGCTCGAGCGCGCGTGAGGTTTGCGCGCCATTTGTTCGATACACTGCTCAAGACATGCCGCAGTGGGATGCCGACGTCTATCTGAAATTCGCCAATGAGCGGACCCAGCCGAGTCTTGACCTGATCCATCGAATCAAACTGGAAGAGCCGCGGCGAGTCATCGACCTGGGATGTGGCCCGGGGAACAGCACACAAGCGCTCCGCCGGCGATGGCCGCACGCCACCGTCGTGGGTCTGGACAACTCCCCGCAGATGATCGAGACAGCGAAGCAGACCTATCCGGACGGTGTCTGGGAGGTGGGTGATGCTGTGTCCTGGACAGCCGGCGAGCCTTTCGACCTGGTTTTCTCCAACGCCATGCTGCAGTGGCTACCGGATCATGCGCGAGTCTGCCGGCACCTGTTCGATCAGGTCGCGGCGGGAGGCGCGCTCGCGGTCCAACTTCCCTACCACTACGATTCGGCGCTTCATCGCGAAATCATCGATGTGTCTCGAGACCCGGCGTGGAATGAGCGCATGCATCCTGCTCGCACGGCGCTGACGCGCGAGCCCCCGGCGCTCTATTACGACACGCTGCAGTCTCTTGCCTCGCACGTGGACCTGTGGGAGACCACGTACCACCATGTTGTGGCCGGGCCGGAGTCGGTACTGGAGTGGTTCCGGGGAACCGGGCTGCGGCCGTTTCTCCAAGTGCTAACGTCCGACGGCGAACGCCAACGGTTCGAAGCCATGCTGCTCGAACGCTACACCGCGTCCTACCCGCGCCGGCCGAATGGAAAGGTGCTCTTTCCGTTTCGAAGGCTCTTCTTTATTGCCTATCGCTGAAGGAAGCGCCCTACTTAGCGTAAGCGCCGACCCGGCGCATCCAGGCCAGTTCTTCTTGCGACATCGGTCCCAGGCGCAAGGCTTCGAGCGCCTCGGTCATCTGCTCAGCGTTCGACGGGCCGCTCATGCAGACGTCCACCTCCGGCCGCGCGAGAACAAATCGATAACAATCGCTGGCCCGCGGCACCTTCTCGCCCTTCAGCACCCTCTTGGGATCCAGCAACTGCTTCCAACTGGTCGCCGTGTAGGCCACCATGCCCGGGCGGTTGTCGCCGGGCACGGAAGGAAAGATGTCACGCTCAGCCCCGGTATGGATCGCGTTGTAGCGGAAGTGAATGACGTCGAATGCCCTTGTGGCAGCCCAGCGCGCAACCAGGGGCCGCGTATGCGATGAGACGGCCAGGTGCCGGACCAGGCCTCGCTCTTTGAGTTTTCGCGCGGCGTCCAGGATGCGTTCGGGAACGAGCTGGTTCCAAAGTCCCAGCAGCAGAACGTCCGCATAGTCCAAGCGCAGCTCGCGAAGCGCACGTTCCAGACTCCACCCCATCAGTCCGGCAATCCGCGAATAAGATTGGATCACCAAAACCATCCGGTCGCGTTGGGAACTCAGGTTGCGGATCGCCTGTCCGAATCCGGACCGGCGGATGCTCCCCCAGTAAAAATAATTCACGCCCTGCGCGAATGCCGCCTCCACCGACGCCGCCGGCACGCCATAGCTGGCCGCGACTCCGAGACGGCAGACCTGGAGCCCGGTGCCGCCTAGCACGGTGCGTTCCAAGGAGGCGGGAGTCATCTATTTCACGATACTGCATCGATACCGGAGAAACCGCATCGTCGGCCGCCTGGAGAAGGAGGCTTGGTCGATACGGAGCAGGCGCACCGCCTCTGGTCCGGAACGAGTCGCGGGCCCCCGACTGCAACCTCGACAATCAGTCGCCGAGCCTACCATTGCCGGGAATCGCCAAATCTGATCGCGACGATCTCGTTCTCGTGAACCATTAACGCGCAATGCGGACCGTCTTCTCCTGCGCCTGGATGGTGAGCACCTTGGTGTCCGGGTCCCATTGCATCTTGCCGCCGGTAAGTGATTTAGGATCCCAGGCGCCGAGCTTGAAACGCTCCGTGGAGACCTTGTCGAACTTGGTGTAGGTGATAGCGTCGTCCCCATACGTGATGTCTTGGATACCGGAGGTCGTCTGCAATAGATGATTCTGATCTTCCGGCGCCAGTTCCGGAAACGACGCCATGGCTCGCAGATAGTGCCGAACGTAATCGCCATAACCATCGGTAAGCCAGTTGTCGTCGCGCGGATACCGGTTCTTGCCATCCGTATCGACCATATAGGTGGCCCAGTTCAACCGGCGGATCGCGGCGTCCTTCAGCGCCATATCGCCGGTCTTCTCGCAGTACAGCAGTTCCACCGACGCGTGACGCGAAGTGTGGCTGTTGCCAGGCACCTTATAGGCCGTCTGTTCGTTAATGGCGATGACGCCGAACTTCTCCCATTGATGATTGGCAAAAGACTTGTAGCTCCAGTCGAGAATCGCCGCGGCATCCTTCTTCCAATCGGGATCCCAGGACGGGTGCTCCAGAATATACATCGCCACGGTATCGGCGTTGATTTCGGTGTCCGACCAAGCTTCTGTCGGAACATCTTCAAAGAACGGCCCCCACTTGTTGGTTTTGAGCGGATAGCTTTTTAGCCATGCGCTGACGAGGTCGCGAGCTTGCCGGTACTTCGTGGCGTTCGGCTGCTTGAGCGCGATCAGATCGTCGAATAGGCGTAGGGCCCCGGTGTAGTTGGTGGTGTACGAGGCGATGTAGGTCTTGCCGCCTTTGACAACCTTGTGGACCTCGCCGGTTTGCGCGTGGACGCGAAAAGGCCAGGGTGAGTTGTCGCCGTCTCCCGGCTTCACTTTCTCCGCCAGTGTGTCTGCAATGCTCACCGCGGTCTTCAGGTATTTCTGATCGCCGGTCATCTTGTAAAGGACCACAAGCTCCGCGGCGAAACTGGCTGCCTTATCGGGCTGGAGGAAGCCTTTGCCGGCCTTCATGTCTCCGTCGTACACACCGGAGTGCAGAACCATATTGTATGGATAGGGGAGATTGGCCCACAGATCGTTCTTGCCCGAGAAGCCGTGCGTGATCCAGTAGTCGGCCATGTAGACCATGTTGTCGCGGACGCTGGCGTCTCCCAGGTAGCCGTACAGCAGGTTCCACGACGAGAGCGCCATGCTGATCTGGTCGCCGCCGAGCCCTCGGGGATCCTCTTTGTCTGGTTTCCATACCTGATGCTGCATGTACATGGGTACGCCGTTCGGGCAGGCGCGCATATTCTTCCAGAAGTTGAATAGCAGCCGGATGTCGTTGTCGTAGCTCTGAGAGGGCCCGGTTCCATACCACGGCACGATCTTTCCGGAAGCGTCTGTCTTGATCTCGTGATAGATCAGTGTTTCGGCGCGCGCGGAAGCGCTCCACAGCAATACAGCCGCAAAAACCATCGATCTTTTCATGGCGTTCAATCCTCGATCCTGATCTCACCCGAGCTCGTGTGGTGGATGCGCACGACGTAGTCACTGCCAGACAGCGCCTGAAGCGTAAAACCTTCCGATTTCAGATCACTGTGTTCGGACAGCGTTGAACCGCCCGCCGTGACGCGAGACGGCTTGAAGTTCAGGCGAATGACATCGGTGGCAGCCGCATCAAAAGTTCGGTACTCCACGCTGCGGCTGCCGTAGGCCACCTTTTGCACCACGGAACTCGAACGCAGGATGTGGTTCTGGCCTGCGGGGGCGAACTCCGGAATGGCTCCCATGGCCCACTCAAAGTGGCGCATGTAATCCGAATAGCCGTCGCTGAACCAGTAGGGGCTCCCGTAGTCCACGCCACAGCACGCGATGCGACCGTCGGAGCCGGCGAAATAGGTCCCGTAATTGAGGGACCGGAACGCGTCTTCGCGCGCCTGCCCGTCCCGGGTCTTCTCGAAGTACATGGCATTGATCGCCGCCCAGCGCGCGGTGTGGTCCCCCTGTCCTGCCCGCGAACAGCAGCCGAAGGTCGCATCGGGCGTGGTCTGCTCGTCAATCGCTTGTGCTCCGAAGAACGGACCGCGACCCAGCTTGATGCGGACCCAATCGATCAGCCGCCCCACGTGGCTCATCCATTGCGGGTCGATCTCCGCCGGATCGTCGCGGTTCAGGATGTAATAGGCAGCCATCATGGGCGTAAGTTGATTCACGTTGTCGGCGCGGCGAGGAACATCCTCGAAGTAACCGGCCCACTTGTTCCAGGCGGGGCTGTCGCGGTTGAGGGGATTTTCTCGCATCCATTGCCAGGCGGTATCGCGAGCCTTGCGAAATGTGGCCACGTCGCCGGCGTTGAGGCGTATCAATTCTTCGAAAAGCCGAAGCGGTCCCGCTATGTTGCCGCCGTACTCTTCCAGAGCCAGGGTTACGCCGGTGCGGCCGTCCACCCGAAACGCCCAGGGCGTATGCATGGCGTCGCCCGTGCGAACGTGTTTGGCGAGAGCCTGGGCGCAGCGAACCGCAGCATCGAGATACTTGCGCTCGCCGGTCAGCTTGTAGAACAGCGCGTAGCCGGTGCCCAACTCGCCGACTTTGTCGGTCTCGATGCCGCCATAGAACTCGCGCGGCATGTCCTGAATGCAGCGGCCGTAATCCGGCTCGTCATCGCAGTTGGTGGCAAACGGAACGCCCGGCCATTCCCAATCGAGAGGTGTCGTTCCGTGCGCGAGCTGGTGATCGAGCATTCCGCGCACCGTTTCGATCGCTTCCTGGTCGCCGGAGTACGGAAACCAGCCCACCAGCGAGTCCACAAACGACGCGAAGACCATGGCTGGATTGTGCTGCCAGTTTGTTCCTTGCAGAGTTTTCGGATCGTAAACGGAGTTGATGAGATAAATTTTCAGGCCGGTATGGTGGCGGGAATCGCGCGGAACCTTGTGCTCGATGAAATCCCAACCCAGGCGGATCACTTTGTCATAGCCGAGATTTTTGTCCGGCTCGTACCAGGCTAACAAGCGGCCCTGAGCGTCGAGCACAACCGGGTGCCACGCCACCTGCGCATTCACGTAGACCTCCTCCGCACAGACCGCCAGCGGAAATGTCACAAATGCAATCAGACCTGCGAATAGCCGGTTCATGTACAATTCTCCCGATCCTTGCTGATGCTAGAATACAAGATCATATCTTTTCGAGAAGCGCCTTGCACTTTGTTTTGTGTACGCAGGGGTTCGGCGAGAGATTAAAATGCGGCGACGCAGTTTCCGAAACGGGCGCCTGAGTGAATTTGCGTTGCACGAGATTCAACGCATGATCGGCGAGGAATATCGCGCTCCCGGCTCGCGTCTTCCCAAAGAAGAGGAACTGGCAGACCGCTTCCAGGTCAGCCGGATCGTGATCCGTGAAGCCATGAAGATCCTGGAGGACCGGGGAGTGGTTGAAGTCCGCGCCGGGCGTGGCACGCTCACTGTGGCCCCAACGCCGGACCGCGTCAAGGAATCGCTTCTGCGGCTGTTTCGGGGTCAGCCGATTCCGAAAATCGAGGACATGGAGCACCTTCTCGAACTTCGCCAGGTTCTGGAGGAAACGACCGCCACCCTCGCGGCAGTACGTGCCAGCGAAGAGGATCTCACGGAAATCGAGGCTGCGTTGCTGGAGATGAAGCAGGAGAGCGACGATCCGGACCGAACCGTGGCCGCCGATCTGCGGTTTCACCGAAGCATCATGCGTGCCGCGCACAATCCGTTTATCGAAATGGTCCTCGATCCGCTGATGGAGGTGTTTCTTCAGCAGATCAAACTCACCAATTTCAACACCGGCTGGGATCTGCATCGTAGTATCTTTCTAGAGATCCAAGCCCGTAATCCTATTGGCGCCCGCCAGGCCGTCCGCCGCCTCATGAAGACGACGCTGGCTGATTCTCGCCGTGCATTGAATAACTTGAATCAAGTATAGATCCCTGCCTGGCGATCCTGGGGAAAGCCCAAATCGCTTGACACCCAAGGAAATGAAACATATGATATTTCAAAATTTCGTTTCAATGAGGTGCTCAGATGTCTCGTGCTTTGATCGGACGCGTTAAGTGTTTTGCGCTAGCCGCGATGTGGCTCGGCGTTGGAGGCATGCTGCAGGCGCAAATCAATACCGGCCGCATCATGGGCACGGTCCGGGACGCCAGCGGCGCCGTGATTCCGGATGCGCAAGTCGCAGCGACCAACGACGCCACCGGCACAATCACCGCCGCGCAAAGCTCGGAATCGGGCGACTACGTAGTGAACTATCTGATCCCCGGCATGTATCACGTGGCAGTCGAGAAGCAGGGCTTTCAGCGGGCTGTGACGGCCGACGTCGTGGTGAACGCAGGCGGCATTACGCGCATCGACTTCAACCTGGCCGTGGGCGCCGTTCAACAGGCCGTTGAAGTATTGGCCAACCCGATCACTGTGTCCACCGAGACCTCCGAGCTGTCCAAAACATTCGCCTACAAAGAGCTCGACCAGCTTCCGAACATTGATCGCAATCCGCTGTACCAGATGAACTTGCTTCCGGGGGCCAACAACGACTCCGGCAGCGGCAACTATTACACCAACGGTGGCGAGAATGGCTCGGCCGTGGGATTAACGCGCGCGCAGACAACGTCTCTGGGAGGAATCGACGCCAACGCCAACAGCGTCTTTATCGAGGGAATCTTTAATCGCGAACCGCAGAACGCCTACATCGGCCTGGTGCCCCCGATTGAAGCCGTGCAGGAGGTGCAAATCTATACCGGCAAGTACAATGCCGAGTTCGGATTCTCCGGCAGCGCCGTGGTCAACGTCGTGACCAAGTCGGGCAGCAACGAGTTTCACGGCGCACTGTTCGAATTTCTGCGTAACAACGCGGCTGATGCGAAAAACTTTTTCGCCCAGGACGTCACTCCCTTCCGTCGAAACCAGTTTGGCGGCGCGTTGGGCGGTCCGGTGATCAAGAACAAGCTGTTTTTCTTCGGTGATTACCAGGGCACGCGGTTCAGCACCAGCTCGCCGGGTTACACCACCGCTCCCACCGCCAAGATGTACAACGGAGATTTCTCCGAGCTGTACGACGCGACCCAGCCGCTGGACGCCGCGGGCAACACTTACGGCCAGCTCTACGATCCAGCCTCCCGCGTGTTTGACAAGAACGGCAATGTGGTTTCAGTGTCGCCTTTTGCGGGGAATATCATTCCTGCCTCCCGGTTCGACCCTGTCGCCGCCAAGATGAACGCCGACAAGGTGTTCGGGGCGGCCAATCAGCCGGGTCTCACCAACAACCTGTATTACCTCTACCGGAATGTGCAGAACGTTGACCAGGGCGATGGCCGCGTGGATTATAACTTCACCGACAAAGACCGCTTCTTCTACCGTTATTCGCGGCTGGACTCGGTGAACGACAATGCGACGACGGTCAACCAGTTCTGGCAGAACGGGCAGGCGGACTCCAATACCGTGAATCAGAACATGCAGCTCACCTACCTGCGCACGATCGGCGCGACTATGTCCAATGAGCTGCGGCTGGGCTATAACCGGACGCACGTCAACACCAGCAACAAGTCAATGAGCAAGCCGTGGAATAACTCCTACGGCATCCCCAACGGAAACCTCGGCGACCCGATCACCCAGGGAATCTTCGAGGTGGATCTCACGCCCCTTCACAACATCGGCGATCCGGACTGGGTGGCGTTCATCATCAGCAACACGATTGCGCTGACGGAAAACTTCACGTGGGTGAAGGGCAAGCACAACATTAAATTCGGCACCAGCCTGAATCACGTGGAAGACACTTCCGCCGACACGATTGGCGGCGACGATCCCCGGGGCAGAATCAGTTTCGATCCGGCCATGACCTCTTACGACGGCGTCGCCGCGCCATACGCCTATCCGAGTTTCCTGCTGGGGAACCCCACCAGCATCGCGCGCGCCCGCTTCGTCGGTGGCTGGCCGTATCAGACCTACTGGCAAAACGCCTGGTACGTGCAGGATGACTTCAAGGTTCTTCCGTCCTTAACGCTGAACCTCGGTTTCCGCTACGACCTTTACACGCGGCCGATTGAGCGCTACAACCGGCAGTCGAACTGGGACTCGCAGACCAACCAGCTCGTGTTGGCCACCAAGAGCGACCGAAGCCCGGGATTGAATCTCGATAACGGCGACGTGGGTCCGCGAGTGGGTTTCGCCTGGAGTCCCGATCGCGGCAAAACCAGCGTTCGCGGCGGCTATGGCATTTCCTACTGGCAGGCGTATTGGTCCGGGCCGCTGACCATTCTCGGCCTGACCTATCCGAGTTACGTCAAGCAGCAATTCCTGACACCGAATAACCTGACACCATCGTTGTCCCTTTCGAAGGATGGCATCCCCATCTCCAGCGCGGTGTATGACAGCTCTGGCAACCTGGTTATCCCGCCGAACGCCGTGATCCGTGGTACGGAGATCAACTGGAAAAACCAGCGCGTGGACCAGGGTACGCTAAACGTGCAGCGCGAAATCCGGCCCGGGATGGTCGTGGACGTTGGTTACGTACACGTGCAGGGAAGGAACAACAATCACGGCGTGAACATAAACCAGGCGCCGCCGCAGCCATCCGGTGTGGATTACAACCTGGCTCGGCCGTTGTACGGGACCTATCCCCAGTTGGGGGACGTGCCCGTGCAATTCTCGACTGCCGGCAGCTGGTACGACGCTCTTACCGCCAGCTTTACGGCCAACGTCACGAAGTACGTCAACATCTACGCCACCTACGCGCACGCCCGAAGTTTCTCGAACGGCAACAATATCGACCAGAGCAACCTGTGGCAGTACTACGGACCGACGGCTCAAGACATCGCGCACACGTTCAACGCTCAAGTGGTAGTTCAGCTTCCGTTCGGCCGCGGCAGAACCTTCGGGTCGAACATGAACCGCGCGTTGGATGCCATCGTCGGCGGCTGGCAGTATGCCGGCTTGATTCACATCCGCAGCGGCGTGCGATTCGACGTCTATTCCGGTGTGAGCCTGCTCAACAACGGCCAGGGGAACCGGCCCAACCGCGTGTGCAGCGGGAAGATTTCCAACCCGACACCGAACCTGTGGTACGACCCGAGCTGCTTCGTGGATGACACGGTTCCGGAGACGTACGGAAATGCGGGAATCAACCCGCTCTACGCCGACGGCCAGCAGCAGCTCGACTCGTCACTTTCTAAGACTTTCAACTTCACCGAACGCGTGAATTTGCAGTTCCGCGTGGACATGTTCAACACGTTCAATCACCCGAACTTCGGCTCTCCGGACTCGTCTGTGGGCGACCCATCGGCCGGACAGGTGTTCTACACTTCCGTCGATCAGCGGCGCATGCAGTTCGGCCTGCGGCTACATTTCTGACAGAGAGGCCCGGGTTTAGAAAGGAGGTCTGATGCGCCTTTGGCTGACGGCCGTCGTACTCTGCCCTCTGTTCCTCGCTGCGGAGAACCCGGTCATTGGCAACCACCGCGCCGTCTACGATTCCAAGGGACTGCTCCTTCCCTGGACCTCGTGGACCGACGCTCTCGACCGCGAGATGAACTGGTATCTCCGGTCCCCCGTAGAGAACGGCTACCCCCGTTTCGTCTACATCACGTTCCTGGATGGTGACTACAAGCCGATCGTGCGGCGCACCGATTTCATTCCGTCGATGCAGAACGGAATGGGTATCATCTCCTACCTGAAGTATTACGCCTGGAGCGGAAAGAAGAATCCGAAGATCCTTGAGTTCGCGCGGTACATGGGCGACTACCTGGTCAAGGAGAGCCTGACTCCTGACACGGGCAAGTATCCGCGCTTCACGCGCTCCACCGGCCTTCGCGAAAAGTTCCCGCAGCCCGCCGACTGCGGTACGCAGGCCGACAAGCCTTACGAGATCGAACCTGACAAGGGCGGCATCGCCGGGTACGCCCTTGTCCTCCTTTACGAACAGACTCAAGACAAGAAGTATCTGGATCAAGCTCTCCAAAACGCACGCGATCTGGCGGCCAATGTGGGTCCCGGCAACGATCACCAATCTCCATGGCCGTTTCGTGTCGATTACCGCACGGGCGAATTCCGCGGGCCGGTTGCCGCCAACATGTCCTTCAACCTGCGCTTGTTCGACAAGCTCATCGAGCACGGATACCCCGAGTTTCGCGAGCCCCGGTCAAAACTCTGGACCTGGATTAAGAGCTACCAAATTCCTAACCTGAAGGACGGCTCACTCTGGGTCCAGTTCTTTGAGGACCACGCTGAACCTGACAACCGCAACGCCTGGTCGCCGCTCAACCTCGCGCGATACTTGATCGAGAAGAAGGAAGCGCTCGACACCGAATGGCAGCAGGATGCCAAGGCGCTCATCGAGTTCTCGATTCGAAACTTCACCAGCATCCATTCAGGCGTGCCCGTTTGCGGCGAACAGACCTACGATAAGATGCCCTGGGGCGGCGTTCTCTCTACCTACGGCGCGGTCCTCGCCATGTATTCGGCTGCAACTGGGAGTGATGAGTACAAAGCCCTGTCCTACCAGGCGATGAATTACGCGCTCTATGCTGTCAATGACGACGGCTGCCCGCGCGAAAATTCTCTGCAGAAGGGCCGCGGAGGCTGGCAGGAAGATGCCCACACCGACAAGATCCATAACTATATGGATGCGATCGCCGCCTTTCCGGAGTGGGCCAGGTAAGGCATTGTGGATTCTCTGAAACACCGCCTGTTGATCATCGGAGCCGGCGGCTTTGTTGGGCAACATCTGGCCCGGCAAGCGGCTTCGTCGTTTGAAGTGTTCCGAGCCGACCTCGTGCCTCCGCCGGACGCAAATGGGCTCGCCTTGGACATCACCTCGGCCGCGAGCGTCGACGCGGGTTTCCGGCAGATTTCGCCACACGCCGTGGTGCTGCTCGCCGCAATCGCTGATATCGACCAGTGCGAGACCCGGCCGGATCTCGCCGAGGCCGTCAATGTGGGTGGGGCGGCTCACGTCGCGGAAGCATGTTCCCGCACGGGTGCAAGGTTGCTGTTCATTTCGTCCGCGGCCGTCTTTGATGGCGCCAAGCACGGTTACTGTGACTGTGACGCCGTCAAGCCGGTCAGTGTATATGGCCGGACGAAGGCGAACGCCGAAGAGTTGATCACGACCATGCTGCCGCAGAGCATCATTCTCCGCCTGGCGCTGGTGATCGGCTTCGCTGAGGGATCCAGCACCAACGCCATGCTGAACAAATTCGCCACCAGGCTTGGAGCCGGGGAGCCGGTTTCTCTTCCCGACTACGAATACCGCAACCCCATCGACGCAGGCACACTGAGCACCTTTATCATCGAGCTGCTGCAGCGTGACGACGCATCCGGCATCCTCCACCTGGGCGCCCAGCAGTCGATCTCGCGCTTCGAACTCGGTTTGAGGCTCGCAGAACGACTCGGCTTGCCTCGCCACCTGGTGCAGCGTCAAACCCAGCCTTTGCCGGGACGAGCGCCGCGGGGGCTGGATCATTTCCTTCTTACCGAAAAGATTCGGGCGTTTTGCCGAACCCCTGTCCCCAGCGTTGATGAAGTGATAGAAAGGGCCATCCATGGATCTCCCAAAAGCGATTTATGAACTCGAATATGGCCACGGCTCCGCGTATGGGCCGGAAGAGGAAGCAGCGCTCGTCGAAGTGCTGCGCGCTAACGCTCCTTCGTGCGGGCCGAGAGTGAAGAAATTCGAAGAGGCTTTCGCCGCTTACTGCGGATCCGAGTTCGGGCTCGGGGTCACATCGGCTACGGCAGGACTCGAACTCGCAGTCATCGCCGCCCAAGTCGGGCCCGGCGATGAAGTGATCACCACCCCGATCAGTTGGATTTCCACCGCCAACGCCGCAGCCGCGCAAGGAGCGAGTATCGTCTTCGCGGACGTCAATCCCCGGACATTAAATCTCGACCCGGCGTCGGTGGCCGAGAAAATCACGGATCGCACGAAAGCGATCATCGTCGTGCATCTTTACGGCCAGTGCTGCGACATGGACCCGATCATGGCCGCGGCGCGCGAACGCGGCATCCTCGTGATTGAAGACTGCGCCCACGCTGCCGGCGGCGAATATAAAGGCCGCCGGTCAGGAACGCTTGGCGATATCGGCGTGTTCAGCTTCCACCAGCAGAAGAACATGGTGACGCTCGGCGAAGGTGGCATGATCACCACCAGTCGCAAGGATCTCTACGAGCGGATGTTGTCTTTCCGTTCGCTGTGCTGCCTGACCTACGACCCGAAAGGTAAGTACCTGCCCATAGACGAGTCTCTGCAACCGATGGGCAAGCGCTACTGGTATCTCGATTTCGACGATATCGGCTTCAACTTCCGCATGACCGATGCGCAGGCGGCCGTCGGACTGGAGCAGTTAAGAAAACTGGACGGCTTCAACGCGCGCCGGATGGAGATCGCCAATCAATACTGCGAGCGTCTGCGGGGAATTCGCGGTCTCACCTTGCCTTACGTTTCGCCCGACGTAGAACACGTCTTTCACATCTACTGCGTCCTGGTGGAGCCCGAATTCCGACGGAGCAAAGAAGATTTCATGTGGGAGCTGTACACCGGGAAACGCATCAAAGTCTGGTCGCATTACATGCCCATCCATCTGACCACGGCCTACCGCAAGCAAGGCCATCGTGACGGCGAATGCCCGGTGGCCGAGTCGCTCTTCCACAAGTATGTGAGCTTGCCCATCCACCCGCGGATGACCGAAGCGTCTATTTCTTACGTGACTGACAGTATCCGGGAGCTGGCGTGACGCCGTTCGAGAGCGAGGTCCGGCGCATTCGCGCGGAATGCGACTTTTTCGCTGCGGGCCGTCCTGTTTTCATCGGACGTTCGCCCGGACGCCTGGATCTGATGGGCGGAAACGTCGATTACACCGGCGGTCTGGTCTTTGAGGCGACCATTCGTGAGGCGACCTGGGCCGCAGTGCAGGCGCGCGCCGACCGGCGCATCGTCTTCTGGAACCCCCAGATGGCGGCGCGCGGATGGCGGGACCGGATCGAGTTTGACTTTGACGCCATGACGGATGAAGAAACCGTTCGCCGCATAGTCAATGCGGATCCGTGCAGGCGCTGGACGGCCTACGTTCTCGGAATTTTCTATTTGCTGCGAGCAAGATATCCGGAGGCGGTTCACACTGGCGCGAACGTCTTTATCACATCCGACGTTCCGCTCAACAAGGGCGTGAGTTCGTCTGCAGCGATCGAAGTCGCGGTGATGAAGCCCGCGGCTCGCGCATACGGAATCGATCTTCATGGCATTGAGCTTTCGGAAGCCTGCCAGTGGGTGGAGAATGTAATCGCCGAATCGGCCTGCGGCATCATGGATCAAGCAGCGGCTGTCTTGGGTGACCAAGGTTACGTTCTCCCTCTTCTCTGCCAGCCGTGCCAGGCTCGTCCTCTGGTTCGGCTGCCGGAAGAATTGCGCTGCTGGGCGGTAGACTCAGGCGTCAGCCACGCCGTCACCGGAATCGAATACGAAGCTGCCCGCGCCGCCGCCTTCATGGGTTACAAACTCATCTGCGATTGGGAAGGACTGCCGGTCACACGCGACGCAAACAGCCGGATACCGCGCTTCACCGATCCCCGGTGGTGCGGATATCTCTCCAACCTTGCACCGTCCCTGTTCCGCTCGAAATGCGAACCACGGCTCCCCGAAATAATGGCTGGCTCCGCGTTTTTGCGCAACGGCCAGTTTCACCCGGATCCCTTCACTTCGGTCCGGCCTGAGATCTCTTACCGCGTCCGAAACTGCACTCGATATGCCATCGAAGAAAACCAGCGCATCCAGCTGTTCGTAGAACTGGCGCGTGGAGCAACCGCAGAGGCTTCCGAAGACGCCTTCCGCCTCATGGGCGATCTGATGTATCAGTCGCACTACTCTTACACCGAGTGCGGACTGGGCAATGAGGCGACCGATCTCCTGGTCGATCTGGTCCGCGAGCAGGGGGACGGTCTCTACGGAGCCAAAGTGACCGGCGGCGGCGCGGGAGGAACGGTTGCCATCCTGGGCCACCGGGAGGCACGGCCCGCTTTCGACCGCGTCCTGCAGCGTTATGCTGAGATTCGCCGCATGGAACCTTACGTCTTCGATGGCAGTTCAATGGGCGCCGACCGGTTCGGCGTCGTTGTGCAGGAAGGATGATCGATGGCGACCACCGCTGAGACGGCCAGACAGACTCACAAGGGGCGAATGCTCGGTTACTTCACTTTGCTAGCCATGGCTTCGCTCATCTGGTCGGCGCAGGGCACCGCCGTGAAGTTCCTGGACCGCCAGATGGGCCCCATCGCGATTACCTTCGTGCCGTTCTACATCACGACCGTCCTGCTAGTTCCGTTGCTCATTCGCAAGCGGCGGGCGAACCCAGACGCCGCGCGGCCCACATGGTCCGACTGGGGCAAGTTCACGCTCGCCGGCGTGGGCGGCCAGGTGCTGGCGCAGTTGGGCATGACGTGGGGAATCTACAAGTCCCTGGCCTCCAACGGCGCAGTGCTCAACCTGATGATCCCCGTGATCACCGCGGTACTCGCTTCGTTCATGCTGCACGAAAAGCTGAGCCTGCTGCGCATCGCCTCGCTCGGCATCGGTCTGGTCGGCGTGCTTCTGATGTCGGTGCAGGACTTGCGCGAAAGTTCATTTCTCGAGATGAAATACATCGCGGGAAACGGCCTGATTCTGGTCGGCTGCTTCGGCTCTTCCTTTTACAACACGTATTGCAAGGGCTTGATGCGGCGCTTCCAGGAAATCGAAATCCTGATCTTCAGCTACATCACCGCGTCGGTCGCCAGCGTGCCGCTGCTCATCTGGGTTGAACCATTCCATTGGAGTGTGTTCGGCACCTTTGACTGGAAGGCCTGGGCTGCATTCGCGTTTCTCGCCATCCTCATGTACGGCGCGTCGATGTTGCTCTTTTTCGCCGCGCTCGAGCATCTGGATGTCACCGTGGCTTCGGTTTCTCTCTATCTGGTCCCGATCTTCGGCGTGCTGCTGGCCACCGTTCTTCTCGGTGAACGGCTGAGCACTCTGGCGCTGGCCGGTTCCGGCATCGTCTTGCTCGCCACACTCCTCATCGTCAAATACGACACGAGTTACTGACCATGATTCGACTTCCATTCGCCGCTGTGTTGCTCATCGCCGGCTCCCTCCGGGGGGAGGAGCCGTTCAAGCTCGTCTCTACAGTCGACGCTCCGACAATCGCCGGCCGCCCCGTCCAGATTGATTCGCAAGGCAAGCTGCTTCCCTGGCCCATGCCCGAGAACACGGGCTATTCCTATAGCTCTCACTTTCTGACGCAATGGAAAATTCTCTGGGATCAGTACAACCGCCAGCGCTACCACTATTTCTTCTGCTGCTTTGACTTCGACCGCACCACGTTCGAAATGCAGCCGGACTGGCACTGGGCCAACTCCACCGCCTATCTGCGCGCCATGTTGCAGGGTTTCATCGAGCGCCTCTACCCCTACACAGGTGACCCCAACACC
>Ga0335080_10002121_pt1 | contig 19708 bp, 14 predicted proteins | sample Lox_Sample_34_FD_206720 | JGI IMG/M metagenome (GOLD analysis project Ga0335080, IMG submission 206720) | Soil microbial communities from Loxahatchee National Wildlife Refuge, Florida, United States - Lox_Sample_3.4 | ecosystem: Environmental > Terrestrial > Soil > Wetlands | place: USA...
CTCTTCACGCTTGTTGGCATGCATCTTCAGCAAGCGGCCAATGCGCTCGGTCTTTCCGGTACGGACATTCAGAATGGAATCGCCCGTCTTAAGCTGCCCCGAGTACACACGAATAAACGTCAACTGACCGACGAACTGGTCGGCCATGATCTTGAATGCCAGCGCCGAAAACGGCTCTTTGTCGTCCGGCTTGCGGGATACTTCTTGGCCGTTGTTTGGATTCTTTCCGTGGGTCTCGCCGATATCGAGCGGGGAGGGCAGATAATCCACCACTGCATCGAGCAGCGGCTGGACACCTTTATTCTTGAACGCAGTTCCAACCACAACCGGGAACAGCTTCAGCTCAATCGTCGACTTCCGCAACGACTTACGCAGTTCAGCCGAGGAAATTTCTTCGCCTTCCAGGAACTTGTGCAGGATCTCATCGTCGTTCTCAGCAATTGTTTCCACCAACTGGGCGTGGAAAGCTTCGGCTTTCTTCTTCAGCTCGGCCGGAATCTCTTCCGTCACATACTCGGCGCCCATGGTCTCGTCTTTCCACAGGATTGCCTTCATCGACATCAAGTCGACGACGCCTTTGAACTTGTCTTCTTGTCCGATGGGAATCTGAATCGCGACGGGCTTGGCACTAAGGCGCTTGCGGATGGTGTCGATGGCATGCTCGAAATCAGCACCCATCTTGTCGATCTTATTAATAAAGCAAATACGCGGGACGCCATATTTATCTGCCTGGCGCCACACTTTTTCCGACTGCGGCTGCACGCCGTGAACGGCGTCAAACACCGCGACTGCACCGTCAAGCACGCGCAGCGAACGCTCTACCTCGGCCGTGAAATCGACGTGGCCGGGCGTATCAATAATGTTGATGCGGATGTCGCGCCATGTGCAGGTCGTTGCGGCAGACGTAATCGTGATGCCGCGCTCCTGCTCCTGCTCCATCCAGTCCATAGTCGCAGTACCTTCATGCACCTCTCCGATGCGGTGCGTGCGGCCCGTATAAAACAGGATGCGCTCCGTCGTAGTGGTTTTGCCGGCATCGATGTGCGCCATGATGCCGATGTTCCTGCAACGCTCTAATGGGACTGTTCTAGGCACGACTAACTCTTTCCTGGGCTCCGTAATTTGTTTTTGTCATCCTGAGACGCGTCTTTTGCGGCTCAGGATCTATGCATTTCCCTACCAGCGATAATGCGCGAACGCCTTGTTCGCTTCCGCCATGCGATGGACATCTTCCTTCTTCTTGATGGCGGCACCGCGGCTGTTGGCCGCGTCCAGCAATTCATTGCTCAACTTGTCGACCATGCCCTTTTCGCCACGCGCGCGTGCATAGCTGATGATCCAGCGGATCGCCAGCGAGGTACGCCGATCGGCATTCACTTCAACTGGAACCTGGTAGTTCGCGCCACCGACGCGGCGAGTCTTTACTTCGAGCAGCGGCTTGGCGTTTTCGACGGCCTTCTTGAACAGCTTCAAGGCTTCGTCTCCGCCCTTGGACTCCAGCTTCGTCAGGGCTTCGTAGAAGATCCCCTCGGCCGTCGACCGCTTTCCCTGCCACATCATCGAGTTAATAAACTTGGTTACCAGGTCCGAGCTGTACACAGCATCGGCCGGCACCGTCCGCTTTGCGATATGTCCTTTACGAGGCATGTAAGCTCTCAGCTCCTGACTGCCAATTCCAAGTTTCGTGTTTCAAGTTTCCCAACACTCGAAACTCGACACTTGAAACTCGAAACCACTTATCCCTTCTTCGGCCGCTTCGCTCCATACTTCGAGCGTCCCTGCATGCGGTTGGCGACGCCGACGGCGTCCAGCGTTCCGCGAATCACGTGATAACGAACTCCCGGCAGGTCCTTCACACGGCCCCCGCGGATCAGCACAATCGAGTGCTCCTGCAGGTTGTGCCCGACTCCGGGAATATACGTCGTGACTTCAATGCCGTTCGTGAGCCGCACACGCGCCACCTTCCGGAGAGCCGAGTTTGGCTTCTTCGGGGTCTGCGTATACACGCGGGTGCAAACGCCGCGCTTCTGCGGGCACCCCTGCAATGCAGGGCTCGCCGTCTTGTAACGAGGCCGCTTCCGGCCTTGGGCCACCAGCTGATTAAACGTAGGCACTCTCGCCACTCCTTGGCCGCGCGCTCACACTTGCGCACTTGCCTCAAATCCACAGTTTCGGATTGCGCATCCGTGGGCATGACCGGCGTCTACCGCCGACCATTACTTCTCATCGCGCAGGATCACGCCTGCAAGCGGACGAGAGATTCTGGATTCCCGATAAGACTTACGCCGCCGACGGTGGCGCCCGGCCAAATTCCGGGGGCACTCCGTTTCGTCAGCCCTGTCCTGCATATCCTTCCGCATCGGGCGGAAGGCACCGCAGGTACGTTTCAGCGAGGAATGTCTCCGAACCATTTCATTCGGAAACCTGTTTCTCTAAAGCTCAGCTGCCGGGTTCTTGCACACAACTGCAAAAACGAACGGCACACAGCAAGCCTGGATGAACTCGCGGAACCAATCTAATATAGCAACTGCTTGCAAACATCGTCAACACAGGTTTTTGCATCCCACTGAACGCCTGAGCTCTGGATCGGAACCGGCATTGCAATCCCAGGATCAGTTCGCGGCTTGCTGATTCCCGCGCCAGTCTTTACACTACAGGTTTTCCAGTCATTTGATTGTTTCGCCTGCATTCTTGATTCAGTCCCGCAGGCCTTGCAAGGAGCGACGAGGTTGCATGGGTAGGTTCCGTTCGAATGGTCTTTGTCTGACAGTTGCGGTCCTTTCGTTGTGGGCCCTAGCCGCATGCGGAGGCGGATCCAAGGCTGGTCCTCCACTTTTCGCCGGCCACATCACGCTTACACCCTCCACAAACGCCTCCCTTGTAGTGGGCGGAACCCAGGCTTTTACAGCCTCCGTACAGACCGCGTCGGGTACCAACCTGAATGTCCCGATCACCTTCTCCTCGAGCGATACTTCCATTCTGAACCTTACCTCGACCGGCGTCGCCTGTGCCGGACACTGGGATGCGAACTTTACCACCTGCACCCCCGGCGGTATGGGTGTCGTGCAGGTCACCGCGAGCGCCCTCGGATCAGCGAGTGTTCCTACGTTCGTTTTCGTTCATCCTCCGGTGGACAACATTACGGTGACTGGTGTTCTCCTCGATAACGTCCCAGTGCAGGAGCCCTGCCTCTCGCAGAACCAGACGATGACGATCGAGGCGCACGCTTTCAGCCAGGGAACCGATGTGACAGCAGCCGTTGGCCCGTTCACGTGGACCGCCGGCAATCCCAGCGTCGTGGCAGTCACTCCCTTGGCCAATAGTGCGTACAACTTCCCCACGAATCAAGCGACCGCCAGGGCTGCGATACCGGGGATCTCAAAAATCTTCGCGTCGGCCAGCGGGGTTACCAGCACCTCATTCCAGCAACCCCAATACTCCAATGCCCAAGGCAATTCCCCGGTATTGGACTTCTTCTCGACCTGTCCGATCGTCAACGTATCACTGGAAGTGGGCGCGGCAGGCTCCGGACAAACGACTTTCTCGACCGCGAAAGGAACTGGACAGACAGTCGTCGCAACCGTCACTGACATCCTGGGAAACAGTTCTCTGCCCAACACCAATGGCGGCGTCGTCCTGACCAAGATTCCTCTGACCTGGAGTTCTTCAAGACCCGGAGTCGTGGCGCCGGGAAGTGGTTGTACACAATCGTGCGCGCTGACGTCGTCCTCGCCTGGCGCTGCGACGATCACGGCGTCCTGCTCACCACCGACCTGCAACGTCGGGTTCCCGCTCGTCCCGGCGAGCTTGTCGACGCCTGCCCAGATCAACGCTTGCACGAGCTTCTTTCAGGGGAGCACGAACGCGCCACCCACTTTTAGCTGTCAGCAGCTTATTCCTCTTCCCGTCTATGCGGCTCCGGTATTTATCGGACCGACTGGCGATATTCCGCTCGTGCCGGCAACCGGCGCGATCAGCGGCGTGATCAGCGGGACCACGGGCACGGCCCAGGTTTTCGCGGCTAGCACTGGATGCGAGAACCTTGCTCCCGTCAGCTGCTTTACCGCCGCATACTTCTTTAATACATCCAAGGCAACTACCAATTCGGAGAACCCGCTGCCGGTTCCTCCCAATTCCTTTCTCTTTACTCTCGCGGGCGACAGGATTTACATGGGAAGTAATTTTGGCGCGCAGGTGATCAACCCTGCGAACTTCGGCACTTCGAACAATCCGTTCACATCTTTGGGAACAATCACAGGACCGGTGGTGGCCGTATCGAACAACGGATCCTCGGCTATCTTCTCTGATACCGCCCACATACCGAATCAGGTCTATGTGGTGAACACAGCGAGTGCCGGTGCAGTTCTGCCGACGGCGTTGACCATACCGGGAGCTACATCCGCCGCGTTTTCTCCCGATGGATTGAAGGCCTTCATTTCGAGCAACAACGCCGGGACAAATTCTCTTTACGTCTACTCCGCGTTGCAGGCACTGCAAGGGCCCATCGCATTATCCGGACCGGTAGACGCGATTGGGACGGCACCAAATGGCGCGTTCGCGTTTGTCGCCGAATCCGCCGGGTCCGCGGCGGCGAACCTTACTGCGTTCTCTACCTGCAACAATCAGGTCGCTGCGACCCTGACCTTGCCGGCGAATCCACTACTGATGAAAGTTCTTCCGAACGTTCACCTCGACGGCAACGACTCGCTCAGTAACCCGATCCCTGATGGGGTTCACGTCCTTGTCATGGACGCCACCGGCTTCGACATCGTGACTGCCACCGTGGCCGCGCCGGCGAATGGAACGCTTTGCCCGCAGGGACTGACTTTTGCGCCGGTGCAGCGTATTGAACTGAATCAGGGAACGCTCCAGCCGATTAACTTCTTCACCTCCGCCGACGGAACGCAGATCTACATCGCCAACTCCAGCAGTTCCACCATCCTGATCTACAACTTCACCGTCGGATCCGTGATCGGGGGCATCGAGTTGCTAAATGCCACGCCGGTCACGGCAGAGATATCCGCAGATGCCGGCACGATCCTGATCTCAGGCAGCGATGGCATGTTGCACGAGCTCAGCACTTCCCTGGGCGGAGCTGACTTGGTCCAGCTGTCATTTCCGAATATGCCGGACTACCTGAATCCGTTCTGCTCGTACGGAACCTGCTCGCTGAATGTCGCCATTACCAAGCCGTAGGCAGATGCTGGCTGTGAGGTTAGAGCGGGACATTGAAAGATGAACTTCGGTGTGGGCCGGCTTTACCGCTGGTGGGCGCCTTCCAGTTCTTTCCCTACGCTATCGAGCACTCCATTCACAAAATGCACGGACTCGGGCGAGGAAAATTTACGCGCAATTTCCAGGGCTTCATTGATGACAACCGCCCGCGGCGTCTCCGGATAGCTGAGCATCTCGGCAACAGCTGCCCGCAGCAGATTGCGATCGACCGCGGCCATGCGGTCCATGCGCCAGTGTTCGGCGTGCTTCTCGATCAGAGTGTCGATTTCGCTCACTCGATCGACGGCGACGCGAAACAGGTCATCGGCAAATCCGCGCACCTCGGCGCTCGCCGAACCGTTCTCAGCCCAGAATGTCTTGCGCACCTGGTCGGCAGTCTGCTTTCCCATGTCCGACTGGAATAGCATCTGCAGCGCCAGCTCTCGTGATTTGCGGCGAGTACCCATGAATGGATGGTGAATTGTCAGTGTATCCCGGAAACGGGGTTGCGTCCCTGCCGATTTGGAGTCGTTCCCGGAGGTCGCACAGATCGTGAGCAGCAAAACCATTCCTTATCGCGTGTTAGCAGGTAATGCCATTAAACGCCCTGGTAACTTGGCGAGACATTTTCGCGAATATAGGATTCTGTCGTGAACCGCACGCTGCGTATCGGCTTGAAAATCCTCTCGGCAGGCGTCTTTTCGGTGGTCGGGGCGCTATTCTCGGGCCCTTGGGGACCGTGCGGTCCAAGCAGTCCCGCCGGGCTTGTTTTCATGCTCGGCGCATTCTTGTGCATTCCGTCGGGAGGCCTGGTCTCCCTTGCCGGCATCGTGCTGCTTCTCTGGCGGAAAAAATCAGCGCCGCAAACCGTTTGAATCTCTTATCGTTTGCGACGAAGCTTTGTGCGAGCTTTCCTCGCTGATGACTTCGATTTGCGGACAGCTGACGGCTGAGAGCTGACAGCTTCTTTCAACGACACCATCTCCACGGCCGCCAACGCAGCCTCGAACCCCTTGTTGCCCATCTTTAATCCAGCGCGATCGATCGCCTGCTCCAAGGTGTCGCACGTCAGAACGCCGAACGCGTGGGGCACGCCTGTCTCCTGCGCCGATTGCCCGATTCCACGCGTGACTTCATTCACGATGACATCGTAGTGCGCCGTATCTCCACGTAGCAGGCAGCCGATGCAGATGATCGCATCGTACTTGCCCGTCTCGGCCAGCGCGCGCGCCGCAGAGGGAATCTCAAAAGCCCCGGGCACACGCACAACTGCGATATCTTTTTTGCCAGTCCCAGTCCGCAGCAGACCGTCACAGGCGCTCAGCAGAAGCCGCTCTGTGATGAACGAATTGAACCGCGCCACCACAATCGCAAACCGCATTCCGGACGAATTCAGGTTGCCCTCCAGCGCCGACACAGCCGCCTCCGGCACAGCCTCAATCTTCCACTTGATTTTGTCTGTGATCTCCGTGTCCTCTGTGTTGAGTGATTTTAGCAATCCGCGAGATCCGCGTGAATCTGCGGACAGGAAGTTACTTCCCTTTGAACTGCGCCGCCCGCTTCTCCAGGAACGCTTTCGTTCCCTCAGTCTTGTCTTCCGTCGCGCAGGCAACTCCGAACAACACGGCCTCGAGATAAAGCCCTTCGGCCAATGTCATTTCCATTCCTTTGTTGACAGCCTCCATGGCGTACTGTACCGCGAGCGGAGCATTCGCAATGATCTTCGCCGCAATCGCCTCGGCCCGCGGAATCAATTCAGCCGATGCAAGCACCTCATTAACCAATCCGATGCGATGGGCTTCCTGCGCCGTGATCATCTCGCCCGCCAGCACCATCTGCATCGCGATTCCTTTGCCAACGAGCCGCGGCAGCCGCTGCGTCCCGCCGTATCCCGGGATGATTCCGAGTTTCACCTCCGGCTGGCCAAGCTTCGCATTCTCGCTCGCCAGGCGCATCGTGCAAGCCATGGCAATCTCGCAACCACCCCCGAGTGCGAAGCCATTGAGGCACGCAATCACGGGCTTTCCAAGATTTTCAATCAGGTTAAGCACGTTCTGCCCGCGATGCGTGTACTCCTTTCCCGAGACGGCATCATGCTTCGACAACTCCCCGATATCCGCCCCCGCAATAAATGCCTTCTCGCCCGATCCAGTGAAGATCACAACGCGAATCGCGGCGTCGCTCTTGATGTCGTGAAACGCTCCACGCAACTCTTCCATCGTGGCCATATTCAGCGCATTGAGCACCTTCGGCCGGTTCACGGTGACGTACGCAATCGCGTTCTTTTTTTCCAGAATGATATTTTCGAAGTTCATAAATCCCTCTCCGCGGATTCCCGCAGATAGACCAGGATATTGTCATCCTGCGCGAAGGCAACTGCGAAACGAGTGAGGCACTTGCGAAGTCGAAGGATCCCTACCGGCTCAACAGACGCACTGGGCGCGATGGGGCTCCTTGCAAATACTCACGCCTTACTTTCAGCAGCCACATTCTCCAGGCTCGCATTCGCAACGCTGTCAGAGTTCCAATAAAAACGCCGCACACGCGGAACCAGCAGCCAGACCATGAGCACTAGCGACGCGGCGGTAAACGCAGACACATCCCAATCGATGCTTCGCAGGCCGTCATCAATCATGCTGTACAGAAAGATCACAAACAGGACAGCATCGGTCAGGAACGCAAACCACCAACCCCACAGCTTGTTTCGAGCCAGCCCCAAGGCCCCCACTAGAATTGCAATCGCGATAGGAACAAGAACGCCAAGGGCGATCTTCAGTCCAGTTATCGTCGAGGCGCGATCTTCCCCTTGTTCTAACCCAGTCTGCCGGATCAGCACTAGCAACACGAAGCATGCACCAGTGAAGACCGCCGCACTCAAAAAATGCGCCACCACAACGCCGGTCACCCATCTAGAACGCTTCACAATCCGCCTTTCTGATCCGTGAAGATCCGTGCGAATCCGTGGCTAAAGTTTCTGCGCCTTCGGCTTCTCCGGGTCTGAGTAATCATAGAACCCGCGTCCCGACTTCCGCCCGTACCATCCCGCCATCACCATGCGCTTCAGCAGCGGAGGCGATGCAAACCGCCGCTCCTTGAACTCGTCGTACATGACGTGCGTGATGTAGTAGGTCGTATCAAGCCCGACAAAATCAAGCAGCGTAAACGGCCCCATCGGATACCCGCAACCCAGCTTCATCGCGCTATCGATATCCTCGACCGACCCGACACCCTCTTCGTACGCGCGGATTGCATCGAGCAGATACGGTACCAGCAGGCGGTTTACGATGAATCCCGTCTTGTCCGACGTGCGCACCGGAACCTTGCCCAGTTTCTTCGCGAACGCATAAGCCGACTCGTAAACGTCGTCCGCGGTCGCAATCGTGCGCACAACTTCGACCAACTTCATGAGCGGCACGGGATTAAAAAAGTGCAGCCCAATAAACCGCTCCGGACGTTTCACCGCCGTCAGCAACTCAGTCACCGAGATCGAAGAAGTATTCGTGGCGAAGATAGCTTCTTTCTTCACGATCCCGTCGAGCGAGGCGTACATTTTCTTCTTCTCTTCGACGTTCTCAATGATGGCCTCGATGACAATGTCGCAATCGGCCAGGCCGGACTTGTTCGTCGTACCTTTCAGCCGCGCCCGGATCGCATCTTTCTGTTCAGCGGTGATCCCGCCCTTTTCAACCGGACGCTCAGCAAACTTCCCGAGTGACTTCTCAATGCCAGCAAAACCTTTGTCGAGATACTTCTGCTCCACTTCGAGCACCGTGACATCGAATCCAGCCATCGCCGCCACCTGCGCGATACCGGATCCCATCAACCCACAACCGAGAACTCCAACTTTCTTGATTTCCATAATCTTTCCCTATCCCATGTCATGCCGAACGAGGGCAAATAACTCGATCCGCGCAGTCATGCACGCCGCTGAGAGAACAACCACTTTACCAGTTCCGGCTCTGTGAAAGCCCACTCCCACACGTTGTGATCCACGCCCGCATACTCCGTATACAGCGCCCTGCCGCCTGCCTTGCGCCTGGCCGCAATCCTCTCTCGCGACAATGAAACCGGAACAGTCTGGTCCGCCGCCCCATGGAAATTCCACACTGGAGTCTCAATCGATCCGGTGCCGTCTTCAGTCGAGCGACTTCCGCAGCAGATCGCGGCCGCGGCGAAAAACTTTGGGCGGTTCGCAATAATATTCCACGTACCCGCTCCTCCCATCGATTGACCCGTAACATAAATTCGTCGTTCATCGATCGAAAACTCGCGGATCAGTGCATCGATGACCTGCAGCGCCATCCCCGTTCCCTGCCCCAACCCGGGGACCATCTCAAACTCACCCTTTTCGAGTTTTGCAGGGTCATATCGAACCCAACCACGGTCGCTCTGCGGCACAGCAACATAGCAGGGAAACCGCTTTTGATTCTCAGGCAGTAGCCACACGCGGGTGCCGAAGATGTTTCCCAGAGCAAGCTGCTTCAAGTTGTCGTCTCCCTGGCCGCCACTGCCGTGCAGATAGACCACCAACGGCAACTTCCGGGCTGCCTCCGGGCGGAACAGCCGGTACGGCATCGTCCATTCGCCCTTCAGCGTGCGCGCCTCGTATTTTTTCTCCAGCCCTCCCGATTGTTTCTTGAAGGCTTCGATGAGAGCGATCCTTTCGGGCGACTGCGGAGATCCTGGTGCGAGCGGAGGAGTGGGCTCTTCTTTGTCAGCCCCGAACGCCTTGCTGACGAAGAAAGAATCGATGCCCAACGATGACGCAGAAAGCCACGCCGCGCCCGACACCGAACCTAACAGACGAACTGCGTCTCTTCGAGTGATCATCTCTACGATTTCGTCCTTCCTGGAGGTTTTGTTTGTGAAATCTAAGACGCGCAGTTAAAACACATCACTGGCTCAGCCAGGAGTGGAGCCACATTGTGCGATCAACTGTGATCAACAAGGATTCGGTTTCCAAAGAAGCGGTGAGGTGCGCGGCTGCGGCATCGTGTCAAGGTGGACGTTCTTACTAGCTGATCGGTAGCAGGCCGGCATCCCGGTCGGCATCCCCGAGGGGCGAATGCCCGAGCAGAGTCGAAGGTGGACGCTTATTCCGCATCGACTTTCTTCGCTTCGTTCCTGATCCGTGTGAATCCGCGCAAATCAGCGGCGAGAGAAGTTAGCTCATGCTCTCCACAACCATCGCAATTCCCTGCCCGCCGCCAATGCACGCAGTAGCCAAACCATATTTCTTATGACGACGTTTCAACTCATACAGCAGCGTAATCACTAACCGCGTTCCGGTCGCCCCTAGGGGATGTCCTAGCGCAATCGCGCCGCCGTTTACGTTCACCTTCTCACGATCGAGTCCTAGCTCCTTCTCCACCGCCAGATACTGCGCCGCAAACGCCTCATTCACTTCGCTCAGATCGATGTAATCGAGTGACAGTCCTGCTTTCTGCAACGCAATTTTTGTCGCCGGCACTGGGCCACGTCCCATCACTTTCGGATCGACCCCCGCAACACCCCAACTCACAATCCGACCGAGCGGCTCCATGTTGCGCTTGCGAACTTCATCCAGTGACATGATCACCACCGCCGCCGCGCCATCCACAATCCCGCTGGCATTTCCGGCAGTAACCGTTCCGTTTTTTCCGAATGCGGGTTTCAGTTTCGCCAACCCTTCCATCGTTGTCTGCGGACGCCGGTGATCGTCCTCGGTCAGCGATTCTCCCGTCGGCTCTCCTTTGTGATTACGCAGCGGCACGGGCACGAGTTCTTCCTGCAAGCGTCCAGCCTTGTAGGCGTCATCCGCACACTTCTGCGAACGCAAAGCGAATTCATCCTGATGCTCGCGCGTGATTCCCTGCTGCGATCCGTACAGCTCAGCGGTATTCGCCATGTACGATCCGCAATACGAATCCAGCAGAGCCACCATGAGCGAATCTTCCAGTTTTCCGCCTGGAGCCAGCGTGAACCCGTCGCGCCCCCGGATGACGAACGGCGCCTGCGACATCGCCTCCATGCCGCCAGCGAGTACTACCTTCGCCTCATCGGTCTGGATCAAATGCGCCGCGCTGACAATCGACTGCATCCCCGAACCGCACAGACGGTTCACCGTGAGCGCCGGAGTTTCAATCGGAATTCCCGCCCGCAGTCCCACGTGCCGCGCACCATAAAGCGCATCACCCGACGTCTGCTGCGCGTTTCCGAAAACGACGTGATCAAATTCTTTCGGATCGATCCCCGAACGCTCGATCGCGCCCTTGCCCGCAATCGCGCCCAGTTCCTGTGCCGTGAAGTCTTTCAATTTGCCGCAATAGCGACCAAAGGGCGTACGCGCCCCGCTGACAATTGCAATATCCCCTGCTTTTAGCATGATGAACTCGCAGAACTCCCCTGAACTCGCAGGAGGAATTTCGCCAAACTTGTCAGTTTAGCAGTGTGAGAGGAGCTTTGACTATTAAGGAGAAGATGGAGAAGTTTCGAGTTTTCGGGTTTCAGTTTCAAGTTGAAACCACGAGCCTGCGTTTTCTTGAAACTCGAAACACGACACTCGAAACTGCTTTTAAGCCACCGCACCAGCGGCCAGCGCCGCTGGTCCCAGAGCCACGACCTTGCCGAGTCCTTGCGTCATCGCTTGGGACAGAGCGTGCTCCACGCGATTGATGATTTCTGTGACCACGTCCACCGGATCGTATTCCGTCCGGATCACCGCCTCAGCCACCCCAGCCGAGAACTGCGCCGGTTGCCCCTGTGCTCCATCTTTCGCGGGTAACCGCACCTCCGCAATAATCTTGCGTAGCTTCTCGATCGCCAGCATGGCTTCTTTTTCGGCCGTCTCACCGAGCAGGATCGCAATCGTCGAAGTGTCGTAGCGGAATGCCAGATCATTCGTGCGGATATTCGCGGCAAACAATTGCCCCGCGCGCTCCATCACCGCCTGCACTTCGGCCTCGCCGTACTCCTTGATCATGGCCGAACTCTTTCCGAACTGCATCAGGACAACCGACAGGGACGACGCGTTTTGAATTGCGCGCTTGCTCTCGGCAAGCAGTAGATCGATATAAGAAGCCCTCTTCAGCAGGCCGGATTTTTCGTCCGTCACCGAGAGATTCTTCACTAGCCGCCGCAGACCTGCATTATTCAACGCGATCACCATCTGGTCGGCGAGTGTTTTGAGCACAACCAGGTCAGCCTGCTGCCATACGCGGCCGCGGTTGTGGATCATTACCAGAATTCCCACCGTCTCCTCGCCATCGGTCAGAGGGATGGCAAGAACTGTAGACGCATTCAGATCGGCGACCACCTTTTTCGCCGCCTGCAGAGCTTCCGCTTTCGGCGCTTCCTGAATAACCAGCGGCTCATGACCTTCGACCGCCTGTTGCAGGCACGCAACCAGTTCCCCCAGCGCAGCCCCGCCTGCTTTCTTGTATCCCTCAGCGCAGTACTCATCAATAGCGGTCGGAGAAAGGCCGGCCTTCCCCATCGCTGCGATGCAGCGGGTTGCTTCCCAATGCCCGCCAATCTCTTTCACCGCAGTGCTCAAGACTGCCGGAGCCGTGCTCTGGTGATACAGCTTCCGTGTAATCTCGGCGACCTTCGTGAAGCTCCGCACATCGGCAGCGGGATCTGGGGCTGGCGCCGGCGTTGCGACTGGCGCAGGCGCCGCGGGCGCGCTCGGAGCAGCCGCCGGAGGCAACGGAGCCGATCCGGCATACCGAGGCGTCACTCCAGCTGCCATGTACAACCTCTGCAGATCTTCGTTGCGCTCTTCTTCGCGCGGGAAAAGTTCCTGAATCCGCTGTAGCCGCTCGACAGCCTTGTTACGCATGCCGTACTGCACCAGGATCTCAGCCTGCAGCATCAGGTCCTGCAAGGTTCCCGCTCCCAATGTTGGAGCATCGGCCGCGACTGGCTCTTCCACAGGTTTCGCCGCCGCACTGAAGCGCGACGCAATCACCTTGAACCGTGACTCATCGATCTTGCCCTTCAGCATTTCCAGCCGCTTCAGATGACCCGGCTCGTAGGGATCGACTTCCGCCGCGCGGTCGAGACACTCGGCAGCTTTCGCAAACTCGCTCGTGCTCGCGTACAGATCAAACAGCTTCAGCAATGTCGTGCAGTAGTCGTTCTCGCGGTTCGACGAGTTGTAGAGTTCGCTGAGGAACTCGAGCATCTGCGACGAGGCGCGATGCCCCGCCGTGATGTCTTCCATGATCGCGATGAACTGCCGCCGCTCGCCGCGTCTCCGCTGGAACTGCTCCAGTTTTCGAGCCAGTGCCACAGCCTCAGAGTCCAGCTCACCGTCCAGAAGGTTGCCGATGAGTCCGATCACCTGCTGCACACGCGACGGATTCTTTTCGAACAAATCCCAGACCAGAGGCTCTGCCTCGGCATAGCGGCCTGCCGCTACGAGCGCGTCGGCATACGTCTCTCGCAGCGCTACTGTTGGAGACCCGGCATTGACCTGCGGTTCGAGGATAAAGATGGCCGCGCCCACTTGCCCTTGAGAGAGCAGACTCTTGCCATAGGCCAGCGCAATTTCCGGATCTGCTGCATCTTCCTGATAAGCGCGCTCGTACCACTGAGCAACCTCTCCGCCATCGGAGGCGACCGATTGAGCAATCCTCTGGAATGCAGCCGCGGCGGCTTTCCGATTTCCAAGCTCCGACGCCAGTTCCGCCACGCGCAACAAGTTCGCTTGCGTCGGCTCGAGAGCGACGATCCGGTCCAGAAGCTCGGCCGACTCTTGCTTCTTGCCGATCTTGGCCAGATCCTGGAGCGCGGCTTCATACGTTCCCACCGCCAGCTTCTTATTCGAACCCTCGAGTAACTGGCCGAAGCGGAATTTCTGCTGCCACGTCGGATTCCCGTGCCGCGCCAGCTTCTTATAGGTCAGGCTGGCCCTCGTCGCGTCCCCGACTCCTACCTGCCGCTCAAACAAATCGCCCAGCAGGCGTACGGCCTCGGCATTGCGGCTCAAAGACAGACACAGATCGGCCGCAAGTTGCCGCACTACATCATTTTCCGGATCATCCTTCAGAACCAGCAGGTATTCTTCCAGCGCCTCGGCGGTTTTTCCCTTTTGCAGGAGTTTTTCCGCGCGTTCGATGCGCTTTCCTAGCTCGGCTCGGTCCAGTCGTCGCGTAATCTCAGGCATGCAGGTTCGGGCGGAGTAAACCCTGCCTCGATTCTAGGAGCCACCCCTACCCCCAGCAATGCGGTAACGCCCACACCCGATTACGAAGGTCACAGCCAATTTCGAACAAGTTTTCTAAAGTTCCGGAGTTGCTTCATTTAGTGCAGGTTTGTCATTCCGAGCGCGAAGCGGCGAGGAATCTGCTGTCGCCGGCAATAGCGCGAACGCCAGCGCCCAATACGCCCAAGGCCAGATTTTCTGATAACTTGCCCCATGCCTTCGGCTACCTCGCCGTCGCCACATAAGTCAGTTCAGATCAACGAAGAAGGTCTCCGCCATCAACTTTCTGCCGGACAAATGGCGATGGTCGCCGTTGGCGGATCGATCGGCACAGGCCTTTTCCTCGGCTCCGGGGCAGCCATTGAAAACGCCGGACCCGCCGCAATCCTCAGCTTTATTCTTGCCGCGTTCATTAACTGGACTGTCGCCATGGCGCTGGGTGAACTCGCCTGCGCTCATCCTGCCGCCGGATCGTTCGGTGTTTACGGCGATCTCTACCTGAACTCCTATGCCGGATTTATCGCGCGCGCCGGATACTGGATCGGGCTCGCTCTCGCCATCGGCACCGAGATGGTCGCCGCCTCCACTTATATGGGCGCGTGGTTTCCTGCAGTCCGACCATATATATGGATCATCGTGTTCGGTGCGCTCCTGCTCTTCATCAACCTGCGCGGAGTCGGGTCCTATGGACGCTTCGAATTCTGGTTCTCCATGATCAAGCTGGTGACGATCCTGGCCTTCATCGTCATCGGCGCAGGACTCCTCTTTGGCGGACGCATCTCGCCGCAGTACACCAGCCACGGAGGATTCTTCCTCAAGGGTTGGATGTCTCCGCTCTTTGCGATGACCTATGCCGTCTACAGCTTCGGCGGAGTCGAAATGGTCGCCGTTACAACCGGCGAATCGCGGGCGAAGGAAGAAACGCCCCGCGCCGTCTGGATCACCTTCCTGACTCTCACCTTCGTCTATGTCGGCGCGATCGTCATTCTTCTTGGCGTCATGCCGTGGAACCACGCAGGCGTTACAGAGAGTCCGTTCGTCACGACGTTTCGCACAATAAGAATCCCGCACGCAGCCGGCGTCATGAACTTCGTCGTCCTGACTGCGGCTCTCTCCGGAGCAAACGCGACACTCTATGTCGCCTCTCGCATGATCTTTTCTCTCGCGCGCACCGGGTGGGCTCCCTCCAGCCTCGGCCGCCTTAATCACGACGGCTCTCCTCAAAATGCAGTCTTGCACTCCTCGTTTGGAATCCTGTTTGCCATCGCCCTGGTTCTCTGGATCCCCGAAAACGCTTTTCGCTATCTTCTCGGAGCGGCGTTCACCGGCATGATCCTGTCCTGGCTCGTGTCGTTGGCCGCCCACATCCGCTTTCGCCGTAAGCTTTCGGCAATGGAACTCTCCGGACTACCGCTGCGCTCGCCGCTCGGCATTTGGGGATCCCTACTGGGCTTCATCGGAGTCACGGTTGCCCTCATTCAAACCTGGCTATCTCCAAGAACAAACCTCTGGAGCGGCCTCGCCTGTCTCGCGGTCCTCTCCGGCGCATTTGTCATGCTTCGTAAACGCATTGATTCCAAGCGAAGCCTTGTCACCTAAGCCGTACGGCTTTCACCCGATGGCCCGAGTGTCAATTCCTTCGCATCATTTCATTCAGGTATTTTGCCCATACAACGCCGGTCACAAGTGGACTGCCCTTAATCAAGTCAGTCTTTCTGCTCCGCTCGCATACGTAGCACGGCTCCTCCAAAGAGGTACCGTTTTAACCTCCGCTCGGTTCTAGTTGGCGATGTATTCCATCCGTCCGTTCGATCGGTTCTTGCCTGCCCAGGCTTCAGACTTTCGTGCGGACCAACCCAATCGTTTCGTCATATTTCGGAGGAGATTGCTGTCATGAAGTCGCAGTGTAAGTTCGCTGTATTGTTCGTGGCGTCCGCTCTCAGCCTTTTGCTCATCTTGTCCACTCTTGCCCTCGGACAAGGTTCCCTCACTTCGGGCGACATCAACGGCACCGTGGTCGATCCGAGCGGCGCTGCCGTTCCCGGCGCAACCGTCACTCTAAAGAGCACAGAAAATGGAACGACCCAGACAACGACTACGAATGAAACCGGAGCTTACCGATTCCACCTGTTGAACCCCGGCTCGTACTCGGTGTCCGCAGCATCGCAGGGATTGCAAACCCACGCGCGCGCTGTCGCCGTCGCTATAGGCCAGACGAGCACGATGAACATCACCATGCAAGTCGCCAGCGCGAGCCAGACCGTCGAGGTAACAGCCGAAGCCGGCATCATCCAGACCGACAACGGCAACGTCTCCAGCAATATCAGCCCCGAACTCGTAGCTACGATGCCAAACCCCGGCAATGACCTTAGCTATTACGTGCAGACCTCTCCCGGCGCGACGATGAACACGCAGGGTGGATACGGCAACACTGCGACATTCGGCATTTCCGCGACGTCGAACCTCTTCACCATCGACGGCATGAACGAGAACGATCCGTTCCTCAACCTCAACAACTCCGGCGCCACGAACCTGCTGCTCGGAGCCAACGACGTCCAAACCGCCACCATCGTAAATAACGGATACACCGGTGAATACGGCACCCTGGCGGGAGCCAACGTCAACTACGTCACCAAGTCCGGAACCAACAAATTTCACGGCAATGCCGAATACTTTTGGAACGGCAGCATCCTCAACGCGAACGACTGGTTCCTGAACAATGATGGCGCTCCCCGTTCCTTCGATAACGCCAATCAGTGGGCGGCGTCCTTCGGTGGACCAATCGTCAAAGACAAGACTTTCTTCTTCCTCAACACCGAAGGCCTGCGGCTGTTAATCCCGACGTCGCAACCGGTGTTTGTTCCCAGCCCGCAGTTTCAGTCGGCCACGCTCACCAATCTGACGGCCGGCGGCAATGCTGCTGAGATTCCCTTCTACAACCAGATTTTCAGCCTTTACAACAACGCTCCCGGAGTGGATCGCGCGACGCCGGTCACCGGCGGTGGTTGTGACGGAGGTGTCGCTTTGGCTGGCGGCGCTCCCTGCGCTCTTCAATTTCAGTCAAACATCAATAACCTCACGACCGAATGGCTGATGACTGCCCGTGTCGACCAGAACATCGGCAATCGCGACCGGGCTTTCATTCACTTCCGTACGGATCACGGCCTTCAGGCAACAATCACCGACCCTCTCAACAAGGCCCTGAACGCACAGAGCGTCCAACCTCAATACGAGGGCCAGTTGCAGGAAACGCACCAGTTCGGCGCCAACGGAGTGAACCAGTTCATCCTCGCGGGTTCCTGGTATAGCGCGATCTTCGGCCCGCCCAATCTCGCGGCCGCCCAAGCCCTGACGCCCTATCAACTGAATTTCTCCGGAGGCGAGTTCAGCACTCCGGGTAGCGCCTTCTACGGAACTTGGCCTCAAGGCCGAAACGTGACGCAATACCAGGTCAGCGACGATTTCGGCCTGCAAAAAGGAAATCACAACCTGAAGGTCGGCGTTAGCTTTCGCCGCAATGACCTTACCGACTACACCCCCGGGGGAAATTTTGGAACGATTCCTCTGGCGATCTTCGCGACCGAAGGCAGTTTCTTCTCGGGATCGGTCGACGCCTACGAGCAAGCTTTCGCCTCGCGTCCCACGCAACCGCTCGCGCTCTACAGTCTCGGACTTTATGCTCAGGATGAATGGGCTGTGCGTCCAAGCCTCAAGGTCACGCTCTCGCTTCGCGCCGAACACAACTCCAACCCGACATGTGCGACCGATTGCTTCGCGCGTTTGGCTGGCTCATTCCTCGATGTCTCGCACGATCCCAGCCAGCCCTACAACCAGGCGATCGTTACGGGACAGCATTCCGCTCTTTCCGACTATCAGGGAATCAGTTGGGAACCTCGAATCGGATTCGCCTGGCAGCCCATGGGAAAGGGCAACACCGTAGTCCGTGGCGGCGTTGGCATCTTCTCCGACGTGTTCCCCGGAACGATCGCTACCCTGTTCGACACCAATCCGCCGCTGAAGAACACGTTCCTCGCCACAGGACAAGTAGCCCCGGGGCTGCCCGGCAGCGCGCAGACTCTGGCGGCTGCCTCCAATGCCGCATTTGTAAGTGGATTCAATGCAGGACAAAACCTGGCTCAGATCTCGGCAGCCGTGCCGGGCTTCGTTCCTCCGACGATCACGAGCGCCGCGCGCAATATCCGCTATCCCTCATACGTCGAATGGAACTTTGAGGTGCAGCAGGCTCTCGGCAATAAGAACTCAGTCAGCCTGAACTACGTCGGCAATCATGGCTACGATCTTGCCGCCGAGAATTTCGGCTACAACGCCTATTGCGACGCAACTTGTGCCGCGACCTTGGGTGTCAGCTCGTTTGCCGGACTTCCCGCCGCGCAACCGGACACCCGCTTCGCCACCGTCACGGAAGTCGGCAACTACGGCGTCTCTAACTACAAAGGATTGACCGCTTCATTCACCCGCCATGTTTCGGCGAATTTCCAATTGCAGGGTTCTTTCACCTGGAGTCATGCTTTGGACGACATCTCGAATGGCGGGTTCCTTCCCTTCAACCTCGGCACCAACACCAGCGTTCTCAGCCCACAGGATCCGTACTGCTTCAAGTGCTTCAACTACGGCAATGCCGACTACGACGTTCGCAAGCAGTTCAACGCGACGTACCTGTGGCATACACCGAAACTGCAAAACAAGCTTCTGGATTTGCTGGCTGATTGGACGCTTTCCGGAACATTCTTCGTCCGCTCCGGATTGCCCTTCACCGTCATCGACGGCACCGCCAGCGGCCTGCTGTCCGGATTCAACTACGGAAACACCATCTTCGCGGACAGCAACGTTGGTTCTTTGAGCTGCAGTTCATCGAACCGCTTCGACAACTTCCAGGCCACTCCAGCCTGCTTCACGCCGGCAGACTTCACGTCGCCAATTGCTTCTGGTGGCGTCGCCACGTTCGGCAACGAGCGCCGCAACCAGATCTACGGGCCTAACTTCTTCGACGCGGATCTCACAGTGATGAAGAACTTCCGCATTCCAAAGTGGGAGGGTGCTGAGTTTGAAGTTGGCGCCCAGGCCTTCAATGTCCTGAATCATCCCAACTTCGACCAACCGGTCGGAGTTCTTGGCGCGCCTAATTTTGGCTACAGCCAGAAAACGGTCGCCACTCCTACTAGCATCTTCGGATCGTTTCTGGGTGCCGATGCCTCCCCCCGAGCACTCCAGATTCGTGCACAGCTGCGATTCTAAGCAGTCTTGCAAAACAAGAGCGGCCCGCCGATCTGACGGGCCGCTTTCTTG
>Ga0335080_10002123_pt1 | contig 19692 bp, 16 predicted proteins | sample Lox_Sample_34_FD_206720 | JGI IMG/M metagenome (GOLD analysis project Ga0335080, IMG submission 206720) | Soil microbial communities from Loxahatchee National Wildlife Refuge, Florida, United States - Lox_Sample_3.4 | ecosystem: Environmental > Terrestrial > Soil > Wetlands | place: USA...
CGATCGCAACAAGGTCACTGACGATGCCCATCAATATTCTGATGCCCGCGCTGTCGCCCACGATGGAGAAGGGCAACCTTGCCAAATGGCTCAAGAAGGAAGGCGACAAGGTCAAGTCCGGCGATGTCATCGCGGAGATCGAGACGGACAAGGCCACCATGGAGGTCGAGGCGGTCGATGAGGGCACGCTCGCAAGAATCCTGGTGCCGGAAGGCACGCAGGACGTCGCCGTCAACGACGTGATCGCGGTCCTTGCCGGAGACGGCGAGGATGTGAAGGCGGCAGGCGCCGCTGCGCCGAAGCCTGCGGCCGTTGCGCCCGCGCCAAGACCTGCGCCCGCGGCCGCACCAGCCGCAGCGGCTGCACCAGCCGCAGGTGCACCTGCGCCCGTGGTTGCTTCTCCGCCCGCCGCGCCCGCCGCGTCGCCGGCGCCGCAGGCCAATGGTCACGGGCGCATCTTCTCATCGCCTCTCGCCCGGCGCCTCGCCAAGGAAGCCGGCATCGAGCTTGCCCGTATCATGGGCTCTGGTCCGCACGGCCGCATTATCGCGCGCGACGTCGAAGAAGCAAAATCCGGCAAGGGGCTGAAAGCGCCCGCTGCGGCGCCTGCGGCAGCACCCGCGATCGCGCCATCGATGTCGGACAAGCAGATTCTTGCGCTGTACGAGCCGGGGTCCTACGAGATCGTGCCGCATGACGGCATGCGCCGGACGATTGCGCAGCGCCTGACCGCGTCGGTGCAGAACGTCCCGCACTTCTATCTCACGATCGACTGCGACATCGGCAAGCTCCTGGCTGCGCGCGAGGAGATCAACGCCGCCGCGCCCAAGGACAAGGAGAAGAAGCCGCTCTACAAGATCTCGGTCAACGATTTCGTCATCAAGGCGATGGCAATCGCGCTGCAGCAGATTCCCAATTGCAACGTAAGCTGGACCGAGGCCGGCATGCTCAAGCACAGGCATTCCGACATCGGCGTGGCGGTGGCGATGCCGGGCGGGCTGATCACCCCGATCATCCGCAAGGCCGAAACCAAGTCGCTCTCCATGATTTCGTCCGAGATGAAGGATTTCGCTGCGCGCGCGCGGGCCCGCAAGCTGAAGCCGGAAGAATATCAGGGCGGCACCACCGCCGTCTCCAATCTCGGCATGTACGGCATCAATCACTTCACCGCCGTGATCAACCCGCCGCACGCGACCATCCTGGCGGTCGGCACCAGCGAGGAGCGCCCCGTGGTGCGCGACGGCAAGATCGAGATCGCGCACATGATGAGCGTGACGCTATCCTGCGACCATCGCGCGATCGACGGCGCGCTCGGCGCCGAACTGATCGGATCATTCAAGCGGCTGATCGAAAACCCCGTGATGATGATGGTGTGATCCGCGGTCATTGCGATCGGAGCGAAGCAATCCAGGGCTGCGCGTAATGCTTTGGATTGCTTCGTCGCTCCGCTGCTCGCAATGACGATCATAAGCAGCACGATGAGAACGAGCGCACAACATGGCCGACACATCCTTCGACATCATCATTATCGGCTCCGGTCCGGGCGGCTACGTCACGGCGATCCGCGCAGCGCAGCTTGGCTTCAAGACCGCCATCGTCGAAAAAGCCTATCTCGGCGGCATCTGCTTGAACTGGGGCTGCATTCCGACCAAGGCGCTGCTGCGCTCGGCCGAAATCTTTCATTACATGCAGCATGCCAAGGATTACGGCTTGTCGGCGGAGAAAGTCGCTTACGACCCGAAAGCCGTGGTGCTGCGCTCACGTGGCGTGTCGAAGCGGCTGAACGACGGCGTCGGCTTCCTGATGAAGAAGAACAAGGTGCCGATCATCTGGGGCGAGGCCACGATCGACGCGCCCGGCAAGATCACCGTGAAGAAGTCGCCCGTGGAAGCGCCGAAGGGCGCGCTGGGCGAGGGTGTCTATCAGGCCAAGCACATCATCATCGCAACCGGCGCGCGGCCACGCGTGCTGCCGGGGCTCGAGCCCGACAAGAAGCTGGTCTGGACCTATTTTGAGGCGATGGTGCCGGAACGGATGCCGAAATCGTTGCTGGTGGTCGGCTCGGGCGCGATCGGCATCGAGTTCGCCTCGTTCTTCCACACCATGGGAAGCGACGTCACCGTGGTCGAAGTGCTGCCGCAGATCCTGCCTGTCGAGGATGCGGAGATCGCAGGCCTCGCTCGAAAACGCTTCGAGAAGCAGGGGATCAAGATCCTGACCTCGACCAAGGTGACAAAACTCGAGAAGAAGGCCGACAGCGTGGTTGCCACGATCGACGACGGCAAGGGCAAGCTGCAGGTCGCCGAATTCGAGCGCGTGATCTCCGCGGTCGGCGTGGTCGGCAATATCGAAAATCTCGGGCTGGAGAAGCTCGGCGTCAAGACCGATCGCGGCACGATCGTGATCGACGGTCTTTGCAAAACCAACGTACCCGGCATCTACGCCATTGGCGATGTCGCGGGCCCCCCGATGCTCGCCCACAAGGCCGAGCATGAGGGCGTGATCTGCGTCGAGGCGATCAAGGGCCTGCATCCGCATCCCATGGACAAGAACCTCATTCCAGGCTGTACCTACTGCAACCCGCAGGTGGCCTCGGTCGGCTTGACCGAGGCGCGCGCGAAGGAGGGCGGCCGCGAGATCCGTGTCGGCCGTTTCCCCTTTGTCGGCAACGGCAAGGCGATTGCGCTCGGCGAGGACCAGGGCCTGGTGAAGGTGGTGTTCGACAAGAAGTCCGGGCAATTACTCGGCGCGCACATGATCGGCGCCGAGGTCACCGAATTGATCCAGGGCTACGTGGTCGCGATGAATCTCGAGACCACCGAGGAAGAGTTGATGCATACCGTCTTCCCGCATCCGACCCTGTCGGAGATGATGAAGGAAGCGGTGCTCGACGCCTATGGGCGGGTGTTGAATATCTGATGCTGCGATCTCCATTTGTCATGCGCGGGCCTGACCCGCGCATCCATCTAACAAGGATTTTTTAGAGCGATGGATTGCCGGGTCAAGCCCGGCAATGACGACGTGAAGTCCAATGCCGGCACAAGAAAGAAGCACGCCGTGAAAGACAACGACAACCTGACCATCGAACGCCCGACGTTCGTGACTCATCTCGAATGCGCGATGGAAGGCGATCGTTATCCCGCCGACCAGGTGCACAATCTGTCCAAAGCCGGCAAGCCGCTTCTGGTGCGCTACGACCTCGCGGGCGTCAAGGGGGCACTCAGCAAGGATGCCTTGAAAGAGCGTCCGGCCGACATGTGGCGCTATCGCGAGCTGTTGCCGGTGCGCAAATGCGCCGACATCGTCTCGCTCGGCGAGGTCATGACGCCGCTGATCCGCCTGCCGAAGCTCGCCAGAAAGCTTGGCGGCGGCGAAATCATCGTCAAGGACGAGGGAAGGCTGCCGACCGGCTCGTTCAAGGCGCGCGGCCTCGTCATGGCGGTGTCGATGGGCAAGGCGCTCGGCATCAGGCACATGGCGATGCCGACCAACGGCAATGCGGGTGCGGCGCTCGCAGCCTATGCGACCGCCTGCGGGATCAAGACGACGATCTTTTGTCCCGCCGACACGCCAGAGGTGAATGTCAGCGAGATCGAGCTGCAGGGCGCGACCGTCTATCGCGTCAACGGTCTGATCGACGATTGCGGCAAGATCGTCGGCGAGGGCAAGGCCAAGGCCGGCTGGTTCGATACGTCCACACTGAAGGAGCCGTACCGGATTGAGGGCAAGAAGGCGATGGGGCTCGAGCTTGCCGAACAACTCGGCTGGAACATGCCTGACGTGATCTTCTATCCGACCGGCGGCGGCACCGGCCTGATCGGGATGTGGAAGGCCTTTGCTGAGCTGGAGGCGATCGGTTTCATCGGAAAAAAACGCCCGCGCATGGTCGCGGTGCAGGCTGCGGGCTGCGCGCCGATGGTGCGCGCATTTGAAGCGGGCACCGAGCACGCGACGCGCTGGGAGGACGCCCACACCATCGCCGCGGGCATCCGCGTGCCGCAGGCGATTGGAGATTTTTTGATCCTGCGGGCGGTACGCGAGAGCAGGGGATTTGCGATTGCGGTCACGGATGAGGCAATTTCTTCCGCGCTCAACGAGGTCGCGCACGAAGAAGGATTGCTGCTGTGTCCCGAGGGGGCGGCGACCTACGCCGCCTATCAGCAAAGCCTGGCCGAAGGCCGCGTCAGCAAAACTGATCGCGTGATGCTGTTCAACTGCGCCACAGGCCTTAAATACCCGTTGCCGAAGGTCGACCGCACGCTTGATCGTTTCAGGCCGATCGACTACGCGAAGCTGTAGACGGTATTGCTGGTGGAATCGTCATTGCGATCGCAGCGAAGCAATCCAGAGTATCGCATTCGGACGCAGTCTGGATTGCTTCGCTGGCTCGCAATGACGATGGTGTGGGAGCAGCATGGAATGCCTAGAACAATTCTGGCCGCACTGATCGCGACTGTCGCGTTATCAACCAACGCGTCGGCAGAGAAGTTCCCGTCTCATCCCATCACGGTGGTCGTGCCGTTCGCGGCGGGAGGCCCGTCGGATGCGATGATGCGGATCCTCGGCGAGCGCATGAAGCTATCGCTCGGGGAGGCAGTGCTGGTCGAGAATACCACCGGCGCCGGCGGCTCGATCGGCGTGGGGCGCGTCGTGCATTCGGCGCCGGACGGCTACACCGTCGGCTTCGGCCATCTCGGCACCCATGTCGCCAACGGCGCGATCTACAAGCTCGGCTACGACCTCGTCACCGATCTCGAGCCTGTCGTGCTGCTGCCAAGCAATCCCATGATCATCGTCAGCAAGAACGCGGTTCCGGCAAAGACGCTTCCCGACCTGATTGCGTGGCTGAAGTCGCGGCCGGTTCCTGCGACGGCGGGCACCGCGGGCGCGGGCTCCGGCAGCCACATCGCAGGTCTCGCGTTCGAGAGCACTACCGGCATCAAGCTGCAATACGTGCCGTATCGCGGCACGGGGCCCGCGCTGAACGATCTCGTCGCCGGCCAGATCGACGTGATCGTCGATCAGCTATCGAACTCCATCAACCAGGTGCGGGCCGGCACCATTCGCGGCTACGCCGTTACCGACACAAGGCGCAGCGACCAGGCGCCTGACATTCCGACCACCGACGAAGCGGGCCTCTCCGGATTCCACATGACGCTGTGGTCGGGCCTCTGGGTGCCCAAGGGGACGCCGAAGGACATTGTCGCAAAGCTCAACGCCGCGGCGGTCGATGCGCTGAACGATCCGCCAACGCGCAATGCACTCGAGAAGTTGGGCCTTCAGGTGCCGCCCGCGGAGCGGCTGGCGCCGGAGGTGCTTGGCGCTTGGCAGAAGGCCGAGATCGAGAAATGGTGGCCGATCATCAGGGCCGCGCATGTGAGTGTCGATTGATGGCAAAAGTAGATTCCGTCACGCCGGCCGAGGTCCGCACCGCGCTGTTGTCGCGCGAAGAGATTGCGTTGCTCGATCTGCGGCACGAGGCGGCCTTTGCGACGGGCCATCCCTTGTTTGCCGCCAACATGGCCTCCGATCGCATTGCGCTCGAGGCCGAACTGCGGCTGCCGCGCAAGGATGTTCCGATCGTCGTGTACGACACAGGCGAGGCGACGATAGCCGCGGCGCGGCAAACATTCGCCGCGCTCAGATACACCGACGTGCGAGAGCTCGAGGGCGGGCTAGAAGCCTGGCGAGATGCGGGCTATGAGCTGTTCCAGGACGTCAACTCCTACGCAAAAGCCTTTGGCGAACTGGTGGAATCGCGTCGCCACACGCCGTCGCTTCCTGCCGATGACGTCGCCGCGCTGATTTCGTCGGGCGCCGACATCGCGATTCTCGATGTTCGCCGTTTCGACGAATATGCCACCATGAATATCCCGGGCTCGGTCAGCGTGCCCGGCGCGGAACTCGTGCTGCGCGCCGGCAAGGAAGCGCCGGACCCCAAGACCACCATCGTCGTGAATTGCGCCGGGCGCACCCGTTCGATCATCGGCGCGCAGTCGCTGATCAATGCCGGCGTTCCCAACAAGGTCGTTGCGCTCAGGAACGGCACGATCGGCTGGACGCTGGCCAAGCATACGCTCGAGCATGGGGCGAACAGGCGCGGCGCGATCGGCGCGTTCGAGAATGCGGCCGGCAATGCGCGCGACGTCGCCTATCGTGCCGGCGTGCGACGGATTGGCATCGAAGACCTGGCCTCACTCGCCGCCCGGAAGAACCGCACCCTTTATCGCTTCGACGTGCGCGACGCGGAGGAGTACGCGGCAGGTCACATCGCGGGCTTCAGCCACTACGCCGGCGGCCAGCTGGTACAGGAGATCGACATGGCCGCTCCCGTGCGCGGCGCGCGCATCGTGTTGACGGATCATTTGAGCATCCGCGCCGACATGACGGCGTCATGGCTCGCGCAGATGGGCTGGGACGTCTACGTGCTCGACGGCGGCTACGAGCGCGCGCTTGAGACCGGCGCGCCTATGGTCCTGCCGAAGCCCGATCCGGCGCATCGCTACCGGCGTCCCTATGAGGGAACGGACGCATCTTCTGCCAAGATGCAGGCCTATCTCGATTGGGAGTTCGGCCTTGTCGAACAGCTTCGGCGCGACGGCACCCACGGCTTCTTCGTGATTTGACGGAGCGAGCGATTATTAAAGGCCTGTCCATCCAGCATTGACACCTTTGCGCGGGCGATAACGAAATGAATATTGGAATGACGAAATCGAATCGAACCAGGGACGTCCTCATTTCGCTGGCGACCACGCTGGCAACGCTTGCCGTCCTGGAGGTGTTTCTTCGCGTCGCGGATTTTTCGGAACTGCGCGAGACGTTGAGCGAGACGTCGCTCGGCTTCGATTTTAATCCCGAGCTCGGCTGGATGCCTGTCCCGAACTCGTCAGGCGTCATCAAGACCTTTCGCACCACCCACTATCAGCACAACAGCCTTGGGCTGCGTGACGACGAATTCGTGCCCGACGCCAGGCCGACGATCATGTTCCTCGGGGATTCCTTTGTCTGGGGACTCGATTCCGAAGCCGACGAGCGCTTCACGAACCTGCTGAAGGCGAAGATCCCCGACCACAAGATCCTGGCCGCGGGCATTTCCGGCTTCGGCACCGATCAGGAATATCTCTTGCTGCAGCGGTTGTGGCCGAAGGTCAAGCCGGCGGTCGTCGTGCTGATCTTTTGCTCTCAAAACGACCGCTTGGATAACAGCACGAACAAGCGCTACTATAACTATTACAAGCCCTATTTCGCGACAGAGCCGGACGGCTCGCTCGTGCCGAAGGGTGAGCCGGTCCCGAAATCTCATCTCGTGTATTACAGGGATAATTGGCTGGTCCGACATCTCTGGCTCGCGCGGCTCGCTGTCGACGCCTACGTGCGGTTGAAATACCCACAACTGTCTGTGCCGGATCCCACCGAAAAACTGGTCGGCAAGATGCGCGAATTCGTTGAAGGCAACGGCGCGAGGTTCTTCGTCGGGATTCAGCATCACGACGACGCGTTGGCGGCCTACCTCGAGGCGAATCGCATTCCGTTCGCGAAACTTGAGGGCGCCCCGTTCTATGCGCAAGGATGGGGCCCGCATTGGACGCCCGAGGGCCAGAAAATTGTCGCTGACCGCATTCTCGGCATGCTATCGGCGAATGGCGTCGTTCCCAGCGGCGGCGCCGCGGAAAAATAGAACCTCGGCATGTCCGATACCTCGCTCTACAAGGCCTTGCCGTTTGACGAGCTTACAGAGGCGATAAGGGCGCGCCGCTCCGTTTACGGCGCGATCAGCGGATTGCGGCTCGATCGCGCCGCGCCCGGCGAGGCCTGGTCAAGCCTGCCGTACCGGCCCGTCTTCGTCGGCGACACCGAGACCGGCGTTTTGCATGGCGGCGTCGTCACGGCGATGCTGGATGAGAGCTGCGGCATGGCCGTCCAGCTTTCGCTCGACGGCACGCGCGCGATCGCAACGCTTGACCTGCGTATCGACTATCAGAAGCCCGCAACGCCGGGCCTCGACATCAAGGCGCATTCGATTTGCTATCGCGTCACGCGCTCCATCGCCTTCGTGCGCGCAACCGCCTACCAGGAAACCGAAGATGAGCCGGTTGCCACCGCAACGGCCTGCTTCATGGTCGGCGCCAACCGGACCAACATGCTCTCCGACAGGCCGGCGAGCGAGACCGCGGCGCCGGCGCTCGAAGCGCCCGAGGATCCGAACGGCCCATTTGCAAAGAGTCCGTTCGCGCGTTGTCTCGGCATCCATATCGGCGAAGACGGCACCATGGTGATGCCGTTCTCGCAACAAATCATCGGCAACCCGATCCTGCCTGCCATTCACGGCGGCATGACGGGTGCGTTCCTCGAGACGACCGCGATCGTCGGTGTGACGCGCGAGCTCGGCGTCTCCGCGCTGCCGAAACCGATCGGCTTGACGATCAATTATCTGCGCTCAGGCCGCGCGCGCGACAGCTACGCCAGTGCCTCGATCGTCAAGCAGGGCCGCCGGATCGTCGCTTTCGAAGCAAAAGCCTGGCAGGATGATCCGGCAAAGCCGATCGCCTCGGCGTTCGGGCATTTCATGCTGAGGCGGGTGGGCGGAGGCGATGAGGAATGAATCACGTCGCAAAGACGAAGGGGAAGCGACATGCCTTACGCGACGACGGACGATGGAATACGCCTCTATTTCGAGGAAACGGGATCCGGCCGCCCGGTGATCTTCGTCCATGAATTCGCCGGCGACTTCAGAAGTTTCGAGCCGCAGCTCAGACATTTCGGCAAACGCTACCGCGCCATTGCCTTCAATGCGCGCGGCTTTCCGCCTTCGGACGTGCCGGAGCAAGTCTCCTCCTATTCGCAAGCGCGTGCCGCCGATGACATCCTCGCCGTGCTCGACCATATCGGCGAGCGGCAGGCGCATATCGTCGGCCTTTCGATGGGCGGCTTTGCGACCCTGCATTTCGGCTTCCGTCACCCTGCGCGGGCGCTCTCGCTCTGCATCGGCGGCTGTGGCTATGGCGCCGAGCCCGACCAGCGCGAGAAGTTCCGCGCCGAAGCCGATGTAATCGCAAGGTCGATCCGGACCGAGGGCATGGCGGCGTTCGCCGAACGTTACGCTTATGGGCCGACCCGGGTGCAGTACCAGAACAAGGATCCGCGGGGGCATGCCGAGTTCAAGGCGATGCTGGCGCAACATTCCGCGATCGGATCTGCCAACACTCAACAGGGCGTGCAGAAGGAGCGGCCCTCGCTCTACAATCTCGTCGAGGAGATGAAGCGCGTCTCCGTGCCGACATTGATCATCCATGGCGACGAGGATTGGCCCTGCCTTGTGCCGGGTGTGCTCATGAAGCAAACCATTGCCTCCTCGGCGCTCGCGGTGATGCCGAATTGCGGTCACGCCATCAATCTGGAAGAGCCTGACGAATACAACCGGATCGTCGGCGATTTCATTGCGCGGGTCGAGGGCGGCCGCTGGCCGGCGCGCGACTCCCGCGCGATCTCCGCCTCCATCACGGGCATGAAGGACTGATTGAGCGTGCACAAATCGCCCCGCCCGATCGCGGGGTCGCCGGCGTGTCAAAGGTAGCACTTGATTTCCTGCCGTGGCAGGCGAGAATGCCGGCTCGCAGCTTCCGGTGCCGAACCTCAAATAAAGACGGGAAAACCCGCTTGGACACGGCCTGTTGCTCCGCGGGAGGGGACTGATGACGGTGAGGCTATGCCTGTCTGCAGCGCCGCGACGATCCGGGCCGCCGCTGTCTCTTTTTCCGTCAGGAATCGATGCCATTGCATGGCGCACGCCACGAAGGGCTCAGGCCGCATTTCGGCACACGCGCCGCCACGATCATTCAAATAGCGCCTCGGTGCCCGACCTCGGAGACAACATGCTGCGCACGCGCGGACGGGCGCATGCGTCGCACCACGGAGGCGCGATAGACCGAAAGTAACTCCGAGCCAGCGCAAGATTGGCCGAAGGTTATCGCTCAGAACACACCAGGGAGGAGTGCATGAGGAAAGTAACCCGACGTCACGTTCTCAAGGGCGGAACGGCGCTCTTGGGCGGCATGGCCGGCATTCTGGCGACCGGCCGCGCGCCCGCTTTTGCTCAGGGCACGACGGTGCACTGGCTGCGCTGGAACGACTTTGTGCCGGCGTCCGATCAGCTCCTGCGCAAGGAGCTCTTGCCTGCCGCCGAGAAAGATCTCGGAATCAAGATCAATCTGGAAACCGTGAACGGCAACGACCTGCAGCCGCGCGTGACCGCGTCCGTTCAATCGGGAAGCGGTCCCGATCTCATCATGATCTTCAACAACCAGTCGGCCCTCTACGCCGAGAGCGTGGTCGATCTCAGCGATATCGCCGAGGAGGTCTCGAGCAAGGAAGGCGGGTATTACAAGTACACGCGCGCCGTGACCAGCGATGGCAAGAAATTCAACGCGATGCCTTGGACCATCGTCGGTGCCATGAACGCATACCGCAAGTCCTGGTTCGAGGAGGTCGGCTTCGCGAAGTTTCCCGATACCTGGGAGGCCTACTACGACGCCGGCAAGAAATTGAAGGCAAAGGGCCGTCCGCTGGGCCAGGCTGTCAGCCACTCGTTCGGCGATCCCCCGACCTTCGTCTATCCGCTGCTGTGGTCGTATGGCGGCAAGGAGGTGGAAGCCGACGGCAAGACGGTGGCGATCAACAGCAAGAGCACGATCGAGTCCGTCAAGTTCATGACGAGCTTCTACAAGGACACCTGCGACGAGGGCGGTCTCGCCTGGGACGACACCAGCAACAACCGCGCTTTCCTGTCGCAGACCATCGCGTCCACGCTCAATGGGGCGTCGATCTACATCGAGTCGCTGCGCAATCCGGACAAGTACATCACCGAGAAGGGCGCACCGCTCAAGACCGATATCCTGCACGCGCCTCTGCCGAGAGGACCGCAGGGGCAGTTCGGCCTGCATACGTTCTTCTCGCACATGCTGATGAATTACTCGCAGAACCAGAAGGCGGCGAAGGACCTTCTGAGGTGGATTCATACTCCCGCAAACTACGAGAAATGGTTCATCTCGCAGAAGGGCTTTGCGACGCCACCGACTGTGAAATGGGAAAGCCACGAGCTGTGGCTCGCCGATCCGGTGATGGACCCCTTCAAGGTCGCGGGCAAGCTCGGCCAGGCTCCCGGCTTCGCCGGTCCTGCGGGCAAGAAGGCGGCCGAGGCACTGACCAAATACGTCATCGTCGATATGTACGCGAAGGCAATCCAGGGCGCGCCGCCTGAGGATGCCGTGAAATGGGCGGAAGGCGAACTCACGAAGATCTATTCCTGATGCGCGCAGCTCGGCATGCGGCGGCGAACCGGCCGCCGCACGCGGGGCGCTAAGGAGGCGAAGCGAAATGGCGATCGCTGAAACCCGAATTTACATGCCGGGAGCGCCACGCCCCAGGCTCCGGCTGCTCGAGGACGAGCGTTGGCTCGCATTCGTGTTGCTGGTGCCGACCGTGGCGCTGCTCGGTGCGTTCATCGCCTATCCGTTCCTGCGCGGCATCCTGTTGAGTGTGACCGATGCACGCGTGGGCGTACCCGGCCACTTCGTCGGCCTCGCCAATTTCTACAAGGTCTTCAATGACGGGATCTTTCGGACCTCCGTCTACAACACCTTCCTCTATACGGGCGTGACCACCGTCTTCAAGCTGGCGCTCGGCCTCTGGCTCGCCGTTCTGCTCAATCGCAATTTCCGCGGCAAGGCCTTCACCCGCGCTTTCATCCTGCTGCCTTTCATCATCCCGACCGTGCTCTCGACATTCGCCTGGAAGTGGATGTTCGATCCGACCTTCAGCGTCCTGAACTGGCTCCTCTATCACCTTGGCCTGATCACCGGTCGGATCAATTGGCTGGGCGACCCGGACCTGGCGATGATCTCGATCATCATCGTCAACATCTGGCGCGGCGTGCCGTTCTTCGCCATCAGCCTGCTCGCGGGCCTGCAGACCATCAGTCCCGAGCTCAACGAGGCGGCGGCAATTGATGGCGCAAGACCCTGGCAGCGGTTCTGGTATGTCACCTGGCCGCTGCTGTTGCCGGTGACCATGGTCGTGGTGTTGTTCTCGGTCATTCAGACGTTCGCCGACTTCCAGATCGTCTATGTCATGACCGGAGGCGGACCCGCCAATGCGACGCACCTGTTCGCCACCTACGCCTATCAGATCGGGATCGGCACGGGCCTCTTGAGCGAGGGCGCCGCCATCTCGCTTGCGATGTTTCCTGTGCTGTTTCTGGTCGTCATCATCCAGCTTCTCTACATACGACGCGTCGAGGTGCGCTGAACATGATCGAAGGCGCGTTGTGGCGAAAGTGGGCGTTCTTCTACCTTCCGATGGCGCTGTTCCTGATTTTCCTGCTGTTCCCATTCTACTGGATGGCGATCACGTCGGTGCGGCCGGACGGCGAGCTTTACAGGCCCTGGAATTCGATCAACTACAATCCGTTCTGGACCTGGAAACCGACGCTGGATCACGTCAGGTACCTGTTCGAGGAGACGCTGTTTGCGTCGTGGCTGTGGAACACGACCTTCATTGCGCTCGCCTCGACCGCGATCTCCCTCGTCTGCGGTGTGTTCGCCGGCTATGCGCTGTCGCGCCTGAACTTTCCGTTTGCCGGCAGCCTCGGTACCGGCATCTTCATCACCTATCTGGTGCCGCAGACGCTGCTGTTCATTCCGCTGGCCGAGATCATCCGCAACTATCGGCTGGGCGACACGCCGTGGTCGCTGATTCTGACCTATCCGACGTTCCTTATCCCGTTCTGCACCTGGCTCATGATGGGCTACTTCAAGGCGGTGCCGAAGGAGCTTGAGGAATGCGCGCGGATCGACGGCGCCTCGCGCTGGCAGGCGATGCTCTATATCGTCATCCCAGTGGCGATCCCTGGCATTCTCTCGGCAGGCATCTTCGCGTTCACGCTGTCCTGGAACGAGTTCATCTATGCACTCGTCTTCCTGTCCTCGCCTGGGCAAAAGACCGTTCCGGTCGGCGTCACGTCGGAACTGATCCGAGGCGACGTCTTCTTCTGGGGACCGCTGATGGCGGGCGCGCTGCTCGGATCAATCCCGGTTGCGGTCGCCTATTCGTTTTTCGTCGAGCACTACGTCGCGGGATTGACCGGATCGGTCAAGGGCTGAGAGGCAGGTGAGTCCAATGGGACAGGTCGTCCTCAAGCAGATCAACAAATTTTACGACGGCGTGCATGCCGTCAAGGACGTCAATCTGCAGATCCGCGACAAGGAGTTCGTGGTTTTCGTCGGACCGTCCGGCTGCGGCAAGACGACGACGCTCCGGATGATCGCCGGGCTCGAGGCGATCTCTTCCGGCGATATCTCGATCGATGGCAACGTGATCAACCAACTGGCGCCGATGGATCGCGACATCGCCATGGTGTTCCAGAACTACGCGCTCTATCCGCACATGAGCGTCTACGACAATATGGCGTTCGGCCTTAAGATGCGCAAATTCGACAGGCCCGAGATTGACAACCGCGTGCGAGAGGCGGCCGATATCCTCGGCATCGGCGAATTGCTCAAGCGCAAACCGCGCCAGCTTTCCGGCGGCCAGCGCCAGCGCGTGGCGCTGGGCCGCGCCATCGTACGCCATCCCCGCGTGTTTCTGTTCGACGAGCCCTTGTCGAACCTCGATGCCAAGCTCAGGGTGCAGATGCGCGTCGAGCTCAAGAAGCTGCATCTGCGGCTCGGAACGACTGCCATCTACGTGACCCACGATCAGGTCGAGGCCATGACGCTGGGCGACCGGGTCGTCGTCATGAAGGATGGCCTGGTGCAGCAGGTGGGGGAGCCGCTCGAGCTGTACAATCAGCCCGCCAACAAGTTTGTCGCCGGCTTCATCGGCTCCCCGGCCATGAATTTTGCCCCCGTCACGGTGGCCGAGGCGAACGGGTCACTGGTCGCCGAAAACTCCGGCTTGCGTATCAAGCTGCCCGACGAGACCGCGCAGCGCCTGCGTGGCCATGTCGGGCGCGAGATCCTGCTCGGCATACGCCCGGAGGATCTCACCGTGGCCGGAGCGGCCGATTCCGACCAGCCCTGCTTTGATGCCGTCATCGAGGTGGTCGAGCAGCTCGGATCGGAAATCCTGCTCGACATGAAGGTTGGCGAGGGTGTCATGGTGGCGGCCGTCGAGCCGGAGATAAGGGTGAAGGTGCGCGACAAGCTGCGCATCGCCATGCGCCCGTCCAGACTTCATGTCTTCGACGCGAAGACTGAGGCGGCAATCTAACGTCCGGCTGACCAGCCCATACCCGTCTGTTCCGCAACACTTGTGGCCCGCGCCGACGAGGTGCTGAACAGGGCGGCTAGCCGCTCTCGGACCTGTAGTGACTTAACCTCGTGTGGTTACTCCCACGCGAGGCTATGGGTGCGCAATGCGCGCCGCCTTCCCTGCGCCCTCAGTTTTCGAGGGACATGGTCATCCAGAGCCCGGGCGCGAGCTGCGTCGCGGCAAGGAGAAAGTGTGCCCCTGTGGGCAAGTGCGCCCGTACCGACTGCAAATCCAGATGAGAGACCATGGTCTGGCAGGCATCCGCGCGTTAACGATGGTTGCTGCAGCGCCACGTTTGTTGCCTGCCCGCCACAGTTGGCGAACATTTGACCTCCGCCACGGGCCGCTCCAGCCCGCGCCGCTTTTTAGCCACACCCCTCCATGAAATGATGTTTCGTAGAGATAGAGCCGCAGTCTCTGCGAACAGGACGGGAACCTTTTTGGATTCCGGCACCTGACAGGGCGGGGCCAGCGGAGTTGGAATTGCGATGGACGCCAAGACCAATATCAAGGCGAGGCTGCCGAGCCGTCATGTAACGGAGGGGCCGGCGCGCGCACCGCATCGCTCCTACCTCTATGCCATGGGGCTGACCACCGAGCAGATTCACCAGCCCTTCGTGGGCGTGGCATCCTGCTGGAACGAAGCTGCGCCCTGCAACATCGCGCTGATGCGCCAGGCCCAGGCGGTCAAGAAGGGCGTCGCGCACGCGGGTGGCACCCCACGGGAATTCTGCACCATCACCGTCACCGACGGTATCGCCATGGGCCATGACGGCATGCGTTCGTCGCTGCCGTCGCGCGAATGCATCGCCGACTCGGTCGAGCTCACGGTCCGCGGTCACGCCTATGATGCCCTCGTTGGGCTCGCCGGCTGCGACAAATCGCTGCCGGGCATGATGATGGCGATGGTGCGGCTGAACATCCCGTCGATCTTCATCTATGGAGGCTCGATCCTGCCCGGCAATTTCCGCGGCCAGCAGGTCACCGTCCAGGACATGTTCGAGGCCGTGGGAAAACATTCGGTCGGCGAAATGTCCGACGCCGATCTCGATGAAATCGAGCGGGTGGCGTGCCCCTCAGCCGGCGCGTGCGGCGCACAATTCACCGCCAACACCATGGCGACGGTGTCCGAGGCGATCGGCCTGGCGCTGCCTTATTCGGCCGGCGCGCCGGCGCCTTACGAAATCCGCGATTCCTTCTGCATGACCGCGGGTGAGAAAGTCATGGAACTGGTCGGCGCCAACATCCGGCCGCGCGACATCGTGACGCGGAAAGCCCTGGAAAACGCGGCTGCGGTGGTTGCCGCCTCCGGCGGCTCGACCAATGCCGGGCTGCATCTGCCGGCGATCGCGCATGAGGCCGGCATCACATTCGACCTGTTCGACGTGGCGGAAATCTTCAAAAAGACACCGTATGTCGCGGATTTGAAGCCGGGCGGTCGTTATGTCGCCAAAGACATGTTTGAAGCTGGCGGTATACCGCTTCTGATGAAGACCCTGCTCGATAACGGCTATTTGCACGGAGATTGTCTCACCGTCACCGGCCGGACCATCGCAGAAAACCTCAAAAGCGTGAAATGGAACCCGCACCAGGATGTCGTGCGGCCAGCCGACAAGCCGATCACTGTCACCGGCGGCGTTGTGGGCTTGAAGGGAAATCTCGCGCCAGAGGGAGCGATTGTGAAAGTCGCGGGCATGTCAAATCTCAGATTTTCCGGGCCGGCCCGCTGCTTTGACTGCGAGGAGGACGCCTTCGAGGCTGTCCAGAAGCGGACCTACAAGGAGGGTGAGGTCATCGTCATCCGCTACGAGGGGCCGCGCGGCGGTCCGGGCATGCGGGAGATGCTGTCGACGACAGCGGCGCTGACCGGGCAGGGCATGGGCGGCAAGATCGCGCTGATCACCGATGGCCGGTTTTCCGGCGCCACGCGCGGCTTCTGCATCGGGCATGTCGGTCCGGAGGCGGCTGTGGGCGGACCGATCGGGCTCCTGAAGGACGGCGACATCATCGAGATCGACGCGGTCGCGGGCGCTCTTAACGTAAAATTGACTGAAAAAGAACTTGCGGAACGCAAAACCAAGTGGCGTCCGCGGGAGACGAATCACACGTCAGGAGTTCTCTGGAAATATGCCCAACAGGTTGGGCCGGCAGTGGCTGGGGCCGTAACCCATCCGGGCGGTGCCCACGAGAAACAGTGCTATGCGGACATCTGACCGTACCATCGTCGCGTTTGTGTTAGGGGCAGCGTTGCTGGCCTCCCCGGCGCTTGCGTTCGACGGCGCGCCGGTCAATCAGCCTGCGGTGCCTGCGGTCTCTCCGCCGGTGGCAACGGGGCAGGGCGGCCTGAAGAAACCGGTGCAGCCGGCGGCGCTGCCGGACAATTCTCTTTCGGCGCTGCAATATGCCGCCGAGGACGGCCATCCCATCGCACAGTGGAAGCTTGGCCGCATGTACGCCGAAGGCAACGGCGTCGTGCAGAACGACCTGCTCGCTTTCGATTATTTCAGCCGCATCGCCAACGCGCATGCGGAGGACAGCCCGTCGGCGCCGCAGGCGCAGATCGTCGCCAACGCGTTCGTGGCGCTCGGCCGCTACTATCTCAGCGGCATCCCGAACTCGAAAGTCAAATCCGATCCCGAGCGGGCGCGCGAGATGTTCTATTACGCAGCCTCCTATTTCGGTAACGCCGACGCGCAGTACGACCTCGCGCGGCTGTACCTGAAGGGCGCCAACGCGACGCCTAGCGAGTTCACCTATGGTGCGCGCTGGCTCGGGCTTGCCGCGCAGAAGGGGCAGCACCAGGCGCAGGCGATGCTCGGGCAGATGCTGTTCAACGGCGACCGCATCCCGCCGCAGCGCGCCCGTGGCCTGATGTGGCTGACGCTCGCCTGCGAGAACGCGGGTCCCGAGGAGGCCTGGATCAAGGACAGCTACAACCGCGCCATCGCAAGTGCGTCGGAAACCGATCGCGCCTCGGCACTGCAGATGCTCGAGCACTGGGTGCAGGGCCGCAAGGATTGATCCGTCGTCGCCACTGATCGCGACCGTTCATTCTCTATCGCGCTTCGAGATCGAAGTCGGCCCAGACCGGCACGTGATCGGACGGCTTTTCCCAGGCGCGCACATAGCTGTCGATCCCGACATCGACCAGACGATCGCTCGCCTGCGGCGAAAGCAAGAGATGGTCGATGCGCAGGCCCCAGTTCTTCTGCCAGGCGCCGGCCTGGTAGTCCCAGAAGGTATACTGGCCGGGCGCATCGTTGACCGCGCGCAGGGCGTCGGTGAGACCCAAGCCGAGCAGCGCCTGAAAGCTCTGGCGGGTGGTGGTGCGGAACAGCGCATCGCCCGCCCAGGCCGCGGGGTTGTAGACGTCTTCGGCTGCCGGGATGACATTGAAATCGCCGGCAAGGATGAGCGGTTCTTCCGCCTTGAGGCGTTCCTTCGAATACTCAAGAAGACGCGACATCCATTTGAGCTTGTAAGGATATTTATCGGTGTCCGGAGGATTGCCATTGGGAAGATAGAGACAGGCGATGCGCAGCACGCCATTCTTCAGCGTGACCACACCTTCGAGGAATCGCGCATGCGCATCCTCGTCGTCGCCGGCAAGGCCCGACTTGGTCTCGTCGAACGGCAGCTTAGACAGCAGCGCCACGCCGTTGAAAGTTTTCTGGCCGTGGGTGACGACGTTGTAACCGAGCGCCTCGATCTCGAGCCGCGGAAAGGCATCGTCGGTGCACTTGATTTCCTGCAGGCAGACGATGTCGGGCGAAGTCTCCTTCAACCAGCTCATCAGCGGCTCGATCCGCTGCCGGACGGAATTGACGTTCCAGGTGGCGATGCGCATTCGCGAATAAACGTCAGATCGAGAAGCTGGTGCCGCAACCGCAGGACGCGGTGGCGTTCGGATTGAGCACGCGGAAGGAGGCGCCGATCAGATCGTCGACGAAATCGACCTCGGAGCCTGCGAGAAACGGCACCGAAGCCGGATCGATCAGCACGACGGCCTGATCGCGCGCGATGACGAGATCGTCGTCGGCCTTGGCATGGTCGATGTCGAACTTGTACTGGAAGCCGGAACAGCCGCCGCCCTCCACGGAGATGCGCAGCATCGCGCCATCGCCCTCTTTTCCGAGGATCTCGCCGATTCGGCGGGCGGCCCGCTCGCTGATGGTGACGGCAGTGGTCATGACGGCAAAAGCTCCAGTCTGCAGGATTTATACATTTGGTATCCCGCGTCCGACATAGTTAAGTGCTCGGGCTCCGAGAATCAAACCTCGGTCAAACCTCGGAAGGGACCTGTACCGTGTCGGTCGGAATGGCTGCCCCCCGCGCGCTCTATGCCTGCGACCCCGACCGCAGCCGGGGCAGGCAGTTTGCGGAGCCGCCGAGCAAGACGCGCAGCCCGTTTCGCCGGGATTGCGACCGCGTGATCCATTCGACCGCTTTTCGCCGGCTCAAGCACAAGACCCAGGTCTTCGTGTTCCACGAGGGCGACCATTACCGCACCCGCCTCACCCATTCGCTCGAGGTTGCGCAGATAGCCCGCGCGCTTGCGCGCCAACTCGGTCTCGACGAAGACCTGACCGAGACGCTGGCGCTGGCGCACGACCTCGGCCATCCGCCGTTCGGCCATGCCGGCGAACGCGCGCTCGACGCCTGTCTGAAGGCGCATGGCGGTTTCAACCATAACGCACAGACGTTGCGGGTCGTGACCTCGCTCGAGCATCGCTATCCGAATTTCGATGGGCTCAATCTGACCTGGGAATCGCTCGAAGGCATCGTCAAGCACAACGGCCCGCTGATCGACGCGGGGCATCATCGCGCGGCCGGCATTCCCATGGGCATTGCCGGATTCAATGAGGTCTACGATCTCGAGCTCTCGAGCTTCGCCTCGCTCGAGGCGCAGGTCGCAGCGATTGCCGACGACATCGCCTATGATGCGCACGACATCGACGACGGCCTGCGGGCCAGCCTGTTTGCGGTCGACGATCTCAGGGTCATGCCGCTCACCGCGGATATGATCGCCGATATCGACAAGCGCCACGCCGGGCTCGACCGGGACCGACGGGGCGCGGAACTGGTGCGTGAGCTGATCTCCTGCCTGATCGGGGCGGTCATCTCCGAAGCGCGCAGCCTGATCGAGGCCACGGCGCCGAAATCGGCCGACGATGTCCGTCACGCCGGACGGCAGCTGATCGCGTTCTCGCCCGACATCGCGGAAGCGGAGAAAGGCATCAAGGCGTTCCTGAAACAGCATATGTACCGCCATGAGCGCGTGATGCGTGTCATGCGGGAAGCCGAAGAGATCGTGGTCAAGCTGTTCGCGCGCTACCAGCAAAGGCCCTCCGATCTGCCGGCGGAATGGCGCGAGGGTGCCGTCGG
>Ga0335080_10002124_pt1 | contig 19682 bp, 15 predicted proteins | sample Lox_Sample_34_FD_206720 | JGI IMG/M metagenome (GOLD analysis project Ga0335080, IMG submission 206720) | Soil microbial communities from Loxahatchee National Wildlife Refuge, Florida, United States - Lox_Sample_3.4 | ecosystem: Environmental > Terrestrial > Soil > Wetlands | place: USA...
CGGCTAGTTGGTTTGTCACCCAGATGTTCGTCCCGTCGAAGGCCACACCGCCCGGGGATTCTGCTCGGGTGGAAAAAGTTCCAAGAGTTGCGCCATCTTTGACGCGCATCTTGCTGACAGTGTCGCTTTCGTAATTTGCTACCCAAATGTTGACGCCATCGAAAGTAATGGCGACGGGTCCGAGACCGGTAGTCGGAAAGACTCCCAAGGTTTCACCATCGCTAGCCCGTATCTTGCTGACGGTGCTGTCGAGGCCGTTTGGCACCCAAATGTTGGTCCCGTCGAAAGCCATAGAGCCAGGAAACCGGCCGGTAGCAAAGGTTCCAAGAGCAGTGCCATCGCTGGCCTGTATCTTACTGACGGTGTTGTCGGCCTGGTTTGCCACCCAAATGTTTGCCCCATCGAAGGCCACGCCTTGCGGATTGGAACCAGTGGCAAAATCCTGCCGGTACCATTGCAAGAGCGCGGCCTTCTGTTCCTTTAGTCCACCGCCGGGACCTTGTGGGCCTTGCGGTCCCTGCGGCCCCGGATCTCCTTGAGGCCCCTGCGCGCCGTCCACTCCGGGGGGGCCTTGCGGTCCTGCAGGGCCCTGAGGCCCGGCATTTCCCTGTCGTCCCGGAACGCCCTGCCCACCCGGGTTCCCCTGAGGACCTTGCGATCCCGTCGCCCCTTGCTGCGCCATCAAGCTCCAGTTGGGATTCACATCCGGGGTCGGGTCGCCGGGGTTGGTTGCGGCAATCGCGACATAGCTCGATCCGTTGTAGCTGACGACATCATTGATCGCGTACGACGCGCTGTTGTCAAACGCGTTGCGGAAGTTGAAACCAGTTCCGTTCGCGCCGGCCTGGCCTTGCGGTCCCGCATTCCCCTGCGGTCCTTGTGGGCCGGTCTGACCCATCAGCCCCTGAATGCCTTGGGGACCCTGCGCGCCGGCAGGTCCTTGCGGCCCGGTCGCGCCCGTGTCACCTTTCGGACCTTGGGGCCCTTGGGATCCCGTGTCCCCTTTCGGTCCCGGAGGTCCGGGCGGGCCTTGTTGTCCGCCCGCCAGCATGATTTCCAGTTCCGGCCCGTTGCCGGTCAGCAAGCTCTCCTTCGAATCAACCGAGAAGCTGCCGCTCGAGCCACTAGTGAGCTGAATGGCAACACCATTGTTGGGGATCGATCCGTTCAACCATCCCTGCACTTCCGGCGTAATATCGATCAGCACAAACTGATTGAAGCTGGAAGCGCTGACGGAGAAGGGACCATTCTGCGATACCGAGCTTCCGATGGCTGGCCGGGTGTTGTAGGTGACGGTGTTCTCATTCCAGGCGCTGGTGACGTTGTAGACGTCAAACTTGCCGGCGGCGGCGACCGCGTCTACATACAGACGCAAGGAAGCTTTACCGATGCTGGCTCCGCTGGGGATGCCGGAGAGGTTGAACTGCACAAGCGTGATGGTGTTCTGACCGACGGCCAGTGCGATGGAGGGGCCGAAGTTGGTCTTGGCATAGGCGCTGGTGACGAAGGTATCCGCGCTCGGCGGAGCCTGGGCCAGCAACGGCAACGACAACGACAAAGTCACTAGCAGTAACAGACTAAGTACGATTCGGACCGATTTGCGCTCACTGGATCCGTTCCACATGGTTTCCTCCCCGGAGACCTCAAGTCAAGTGCCGACAATTTCGGCTTCATTTATGGAAACGCAAAGCGCTGGGGAATTGGCTCATGGATTCTTGCGCCACGTGACCGATTCGCCGGGAGGGCGCCCGGGACTTGGTGTTCAGGTGCCTGGTTCTATTGACTTTCGGTCAAGAGCCGGGTACTGTCTCTGCCACGTTGAGGCCGGGCCTCCGTTTTGGGGTGAAGTGTGCAATCTGCCTCAGGTTCTCCGGTGACTGATCTGCTTGTGCGTTGGCGTCAGGGGGATTCGGCTGCGCGCGAGGCGCTGGTTCCTCTGGTTTATGACGAATTGCGGCGGATTGCACGCCGTTGCCTTTCCGGGCAGCGATCCGACCACACCTTGCAACCTACCGCCTTAGTGCATGAAGCCTACCTGCGATTGGTTCGTCCAGAATCGGTTCCATGGCAGGATCGAACCCACTTCTTTGCGGTTGCGGCGCAGATGATGCGGCAGATTCTGGTGGACCACGCACGGAGACGGCGTGCCGCGAAAAGAGGGGGTGGAGTGACGACAGTGGTTTCCGACCTTGAGGCTCCTTCCACAAAAGGCGCTGTGATCGATTTGATCGCACTCGATGATGCGATGAGAAGGCTCGCGAGCGTCGATGCGCGGCAGTGTCAAATTGTCGAGCTGCGCTTCTTTGCCGGGCTCTCGATCGAAGAGACCGCCCAAATGGTTGACGTCTCAGCGGCTACGGCAAAGCGCGAATGGGCCACGGCGCGGGTCTGGTTGTATCGCGCCATGAGCCAGGGCAAGGAAGCATGACTCCGGAGCGGTGGCAGCGGATCAAAGAAGTGCTGGCAACGGCGCTTGAGACCGAACCCGAGGCTCGCGAGGATTTTCTGTTGCGGAGCTGCGCCGCGGATCAAACCCTACGACAAGAGGTCGAACTTTTACTGCGGGACGAGCAGAAGCTGGGCACGGAATTTCTGACAAGGGCTTCGCTGGCCGCCACCGCAGCCAGCGTTTTACCCGACGACGAGAATCCATGGATCGGACGCGTCGTCGGGAGCTACCGGATCGTGGAGCAGATCGGTGCCGGGGGGATGGGTGAGGTCTATCGCGCCTTCCGGGCAGACGATCAGTACCGCAAGGAAGTAGCTTTGAAGGTGGTTCGCGCCGGCGGGGATTCCAGTTTCATTCTTTCTCGCTTCAAAACCGAACGGCAGATACTGGCGAGTCTCGAGCATCCCAATATTGCCCGGTTGCTCGATGGCGGCACAACGACAGAAGGCACGCCCTACCTCGTCATGGAATTAATCGAAGGGCGGCCGATTGTAGAGTACTGCGATGCTCATCAGCTCTCGCTGACCGATCGCTTAGCGCTCTTCCTGCAAGTCTGCGCGGCGGTGCAGTATGCCCACCAGCGGCTGATCATCCATCGCGACATCAAGCCGGGAAATATTCTTGTCACTCAGCACGGTGTCCCGAAGTTGCTGGACTTTGGCATTGCGAAAATTGTTGAAGCGGAGCCTGACTCGGGCGTTGGCGAACAGACGCTGACCATGTTTCGCCTCTTGACCCCACAATATGCCAGTCCTGAGCAAGTCCGAGGCGAGGCGGTCACGACTGCCAGCGACGTCTATTCGCTGGGCGTCGTGCTGTATGAGTTACTAAGCGGGCGCAGCCCCTATCCAAAGACGGCGGGCACGGCCGAACTGGGCGAATACGTTTGCCAGCGCGAGCCTGTGAAACCCAGCGTGGCAGCAAGGGAGGCAACAAACCGCGCCTTGGCTGTCGCTTCCCCGGGTGGACCGCAACTCGCGAACCTGGACAGGCTCGCCCGCCATCTGGAGGGTGACCTGGACAACATTGTCCTGATGGCGCTGCGTAAGGAACCGCAGCGCCGTTATTCATCTGTCGAGCAATTTGCCGAAGACATCAGGCGCTACCTCGGCAATCTGCCTGTAGCCGCACGCCAGGATACCGCGGGATACCGTGTGTCAAAATTCCTCGCGCGACACAAGGCTGGGGTCGCGGTCGCGGGAACGATCGCGGCAATCCTGATCCTGGGGTTGGTGGTTACCCTGCAGGAGGCACGCATCGCAAGGCGTCGTTTTAATGACGTGCGCAGCCTGGCCAACTCACTCATCTTCGATGTTCATGACTCAATCAAGGACCTTCCCGGTGCGACTCCGGCGGAAAAGGTTATCGTGGAGCGGGCGTTGCAGTACCTCAGCGTGCTCGCCCAGGAATCAAGGGGTGATCTCGGATTGCAGCGAGAGCTAGCGTCCGCCTACGAGCGACTGGGGTCAGTGCAGGGCGATTATCTGGAAAACAATCTCGGCGACCTTCAAGGCACGCTTGCCAGCTACAAGAAGGCTCTCCAGTTCCGTGAGCAGGTTGCCGCATCTTCACGCGAGTGGAGTGATCGGCTGGCGCTGGCGACTGGTAACCGGCTGGTCGCTCATCAACTTGAGGGCAGTGGCGATCACCACGAGGCGAGGGATGCTGTGGAACGCGCAATCACCATTGCTGAAGCTCTCAATAAGGAGAAGCCGAACAACCCGGACGTTCTTTATGAGCTGAGTCTTGATTATGACGTCTCGGCAACGATTGGCCGTTTGGCCGATGAAGGAGAGCAGAAGGTTCTGCAGGACTATCGCCGGGCGCTGGCGATCGACGAAGTGGTTGTGAGGCTCAATGCGGAGGACATTCGTTACCTCTACCGCTATGCGACGGACTTGAGCAATGTCGGCATCATTTTGGAGGAATCCGATGCCAGAGAAGCTCTCAAATACTATGAAAAAGCTCGCGAAATTGACCTCAAGCTCAGTCAACTTTCCCGAGCCCCGCGTTACCAACGCAGCCTTGCCGTTGATTACGGCACGATTGCGAGCGTCTACGATGACATTGGCGATTATCCACGCGCGGTGGAGAACAACATGAAGGACCTGGAGATCTACCAGGAACTGGTGAGCCACGACCCTAAGAACTTCTTACTTCGTCGCGGACTGGCTATTGCATCGGTGAACACTGCGGCCTCCTGTGTAAGAACCGGCCAAATCAATTTGGCTATGGAATACTCGAACCGCGGCCTGGCAATCATGGACGAACTTGCCGCATCCGCTCCGGACAAGTCCTACCAGCAACGGAAATTGGCGCAAATGCTGGTGATCCGCGGCATAGTCCTGACCGCAGCCAACCAACCAAAGGGTGCGATCGCGGAGATCGAGCGTGCGCGTTCCATCTACCAGGAGAGGTACAAGAATGGAAACGCCGGAGATCAGGTCAACGTGGCCGCAGCCGACGTGAAGTTGGGAGAAGCGGAGGCGAGGTCGGGGCATGAACAGGCGGCCGTCAGAGACTTTCAGCAGGCGCTGGACATGGTTCGTCCCATGATGTCAAGGGAACCGCCCGCCGTTGACGCGCTTTATTTCGCCGCCGATGCATGGTCCGGTCTGGCTGAAATCCGCCTGAGGTCAGCTCACAGGCCCGGAGAGCCGGCAGAAAAACGAAACGCCGATTTGACTGAAGCGAAATTGGGGTTCTCCGAGAGCCTTCATACCTGGCAGCGCATTCCGCATCCCTATCACACGGCTCCGAACAGCTTTCAGGTTGGAGATCCGGCGCTGGTCGCGAAACGACTCAAGATGGCTATGTCGGCGGCACATTAACTAGGTCAGCGGCATTTCATCCTCCCTGTCCATCGCAGCCTCGTGTTGCTGGGGGCTCGCCCGGCGTTTCCCAGGTTGAAAGCGAGGCGCTGTATCGATCCCAATCCGTTGACCGGGAAGGTACTGGAGGAATGGAATCTCACTGGGCTCTGCGGAGACTCGCTCCGCGGCACGGGCGGGGACGCCCGCGCCTACATGGAGATGGGCAAAGGGCTTTTGCCGATTTGCGGTAATTATTGCCCGAAATCGGCAAGTGGGGTTTGCCCCTGGAGGCCATCTTGCCCAGGCGTTCCGAGTCAGGGAGTCCCGGAAGATGGCTGGCGGCGGAGAAGGTCCCAGGCCTCGCGATATTTTTCAAAGTATCCACCATCTCTCTTTTTGGTCCCCTCAGGGTAGAGGCGGATGTGGATGTGATGGACGATTTCGTGGACGGGAACGATATACCAGGCATCGTGAGGAGCGACGTAGGCGGCGATGAAGTCGATTTCGTCGCAGCTATAGCGGATGTGGCGGCGAACGCGTTTGCGAGCGACGGCCACGCTGTATCCCCAGCGAGTGGTGGTGAAAGCGGACTTCACCTGAATGCGAAGCAGGCGGCCCCGCTCTTCGACCACGAGGTCATAGGGTTCGCTGTCACCGACGCAGCCCCCCGCCGGCGGTCATTCGAGGGGCACTGATTTCACGGGCAGGTCCCAGTGGGCATCGAGAATCTCGAAGCGGCGTTGCTCTTCGCGGGCGTAGGTCTGCTGGTCGGGGAATAGCTGCCGTTTGAGAGCGTCTTCGTCGAAGGGCTCGTTGGCGACGGTGGCATTCTTAAAGACGATGGTGACGCGGTAGTCCCAGCGGCCGTCTTCGGTGGCGTGGTAACGAGGCTGATCGATGGCAAGCTTGAGGATGCGGCCCAGCTCCATTTCTTTCCTGAGCAAGGGATAGTGATTCTTCCTGAAGAGCGCCAGAAATTCGTCGGCGTGACCCCACCTCGCTTTGTAGTAGTACTCAATGACGAAGGGCTGGCCGGGTGTGGATGGGGCGCTTTGCCCGAAGTTGAGGCTTGGACAAAGGGTGAGTGCGAGCCATGCGAAATGGAGAATTTTCACGGAGAATCCCTCCCGGGAATTTCAGACTGAAGTGCACATCTCGGACGGCCCAGTCCGGAGACTGAAACGACTTTATTCCGTCGCGCGGATGCGGTTCTGCCAGTGGGTCCAGGCGAACCAGACAATCCCCGCTGCCAGGATAATTCCGATCACAGCATCGAACTGATGGAAGTATTTGCCCAGTTCGCGCCAGTTTTCTCCGAGCTTCATGCCGAGGTAGGCCAGGCCCAGACACCAGGGCCAGGAGCCGAGAAAAGTATAAAGATGAAAGCGGCCGCGGGGCATGCGGGCAATGCCCGCAGGCAGGGCAATGAAGGTGCGGACGACAGGCAGCATGCGGGCAATGAAAACCGCCAGATATCCCCAGCGGGCGAAGAAGCGGTCGGCCCAGTCGAGTTCGCGGCGGCTGAGCAGGATCCAGCGGCCATATTTTTCGACCAGGGGACGGCCGCCGTAGCAGCCGATTTCGTAAGCGACCAGTGATCCCAGGTTGCAGCCGAGAGCGCCCGCGGTGGCGGCCCACAGCAATTTCATGGAGCCTTCATAGACCAGGAAACCGGCGAAGGGCATGATCAGCTCCGAAGGCAGGGGGATGCAGGCCGATTCGATGGCCATGAGGATGACAATGCCGCCGTAGCCGGTGGTCGCGATGATGGACTTGATAAAGAGAAAAAGAAGAGCGAGGATTTTTTCCGTCATGGATGGGCTGGCGGCAGCGGCATGGCTCGGGAGGGCTGAGCGCGGGCGAAAACCACGCGGCTAAAAAGAACCCTCCTGCGTGAAGGTGAATCCGGGAAGCGAAGCGCCGTCGCCGCCCTTGCTGACTTTGACTTTCACCGTAGGCGCGTCAGGGGCGCTGACTTCAGCGGGACGCAGCACGGCGTATTGGGTGAAGACCTCGCTGTAAACCTTGGTGACGAGGTAGTCCTGGCCGCTGTCATTGCTGCGCCACACCTGGCCGAGTTTGATGGCCTTCACCGCCACAATAAAATTCCTCGATTGGAATGGATCTTACCCAGACTACCTAGCCGACGGGTTGGCGTCAATTGAGGTTTGAGGGCCGGAAGGGGCGGGGAAGGGTCTGCTACCATTGTGGTTCGAATTCCCAGGAGATCTGGCAATGCCTCGCGGTGTAGTTCCCCGGCAACCGGCCAAGAGTGGACGCCAGGACAAGGTGGGAGCCCTGCGCCAGCCGCGCCTGGTGAAGACGGCTGGGGCAAGAAGCCCGTTGCCGAAAGCGAAGGCAAGCCCTGCGGCAAAAGACGTTGCGCCGGCCGGAAAGCGCTACAATCCGCTGGCGCCCGGGCGGATTGGCGCCATTCTCAAGGGCCTGGACCGGCTTTATCCCGATGTGACCTGCGCGCTTACACACAAGGATGCGTGGCAGTTGCTGGTGGCGACGATTCTCTCCGCGCAATCTACCGATGTGAATGTCAACCGGGTGACGCCGGAGCTGTTCAGGAAATATCCCACGGTGCAGGACTTCGCGGCATTGACGCCCGAGCAACTGGAGCCAGACGTGCGCTCGACCGGATTCTTCCGCAACAAGTCGAAGGCGGTGGTGGGAGCGGCGAAGAGGCTGGTCAGCGAGTATGGCGGACAGGTTCCCGACGACATGGAGAAACTGCTGACCCTGCCCGGCGTGGCGCGGAAGACGGCCAACGTGGTGCTGGGCACCTGGTTCAAGCAGGCGCTGGGGGTGGTGGTGGACACGCATGTGACCCGCATCTCCCGGCGACTGGAGCTTACCAGGAATACGGAGCCGGTCAAGATCGAGCAGGATTTGATGAAGGTGATTCCGCAGGACAAGTGGATCCTGTTCGCCCATCAGATCATCTGGCACGGGCGCAAGTTATGCTTCGCCCGGAAACCGAAGTGCGTGGATTGTCCGCTGGAAGGGATTTGCCACGCGGCGGACAAGACCTGGAGCACGGTGGAGATGCACAAGAGCGCCATCGGATAGGCCCGCGGCGGCTCTGGTAGACTTTTTCCAGAACCTCTTCTTCCAAGGATACGTCCAACGATTCCATGCGCAAACTTACTCTCTTTATTATGGTCACAATTATGAGCACGGTTTTTGCAGAGGAAAGCATTATCGCCCAGTCTCTGCCGGTTCCCCAGGCCATCACCGATCCCCGGCAGATCACGAGCAAGCCTAACGCCAACGTCGAGCAGTTCCAGCAGAATCTCTCGATTGAGAAGCTATACATGACGCGGCAGGTGGGACGGGCCTCCTGGTCGCCGGACGGCCGGAAGATAATCTTCGTCAGCAACATGAGCGGCAGAAACAACCTGTGGGTAGTGGGGGCGGAGGGCGGATGGCCGACCCAGCTGACGGTGAGCGACCAGCGGCAGACGGCGCCGGCGTGGTCGCCGGATGGCAAGTGGATCGCTTACATGTCTGACTACGACGGGGACGAACAGTGGGATATTTTTCTGGTTTCTCCCAAGGACGGCCGAGTGGTAAATGTGACGCGCACGCGCGAGATCGCGGAGGAAAATCCGCGCTGGTCGCCGGACGGGCGGTACCTGGCGTATACGGTGAAAGCGAAGACGTCTTCGGTTTACGAGATCGACGTGTACGACATGCTGATGCGCGATGTGAAGCACATCACCCAGGGCACGCCCGCCGACAAGTTGAACGACCATCCCATCTGGTCGCGCGACGGAAAGTGGATTGCCTACACGCAGGAAAATGCCAAGGGGACAGACTCCAATATCTATATCGCCGAAGTTGCGAGCGGGCAGAGCACGCTGCTGACGCCGCATGAGGGCGAGCAACACTACTCGGCCAGCGATATGTCGCCGGATGGCAAGAAGATCCTGCTTACTTCGAACGCCGCCAACGGATATGACAACGCCGGACTGCTCGATGTCGCGAGCAGGAAGATCGCATGGCTGACGCGGGAAAAGTGGCAGGTAGAGGCCGGGGACTTCTCTCCCGACGGCAAGCAGGTGAACTGGACGGCGAACGTAGAGGGCGAGACGAATCTGTATCTGCACGACCTGGCGACCGGCAAGACGACTTTGGCCGCCATGCCCCGGGGTGTAACCACGCCCGCGGGCGAGCCGTCGGCTTACTGCCACGACGGATCGCGCCTGCTGTTGCAACATTCCGGGGCGAACGCTCCCAACGATTTGTGGGTGTATACGCTGGCCACCGGCAAAGCGCAACAGGTCACGCACGCGCTGGTGGCGGGCGTGCGCGCGGAGGACATGGTCGAGCCGTTTCTTGTGCACTATCCGAGCCGCGATGGCAAGTGGACGATCGCGGCATTCGTGTACGTGCCTTACAACATGGTGCGCAACGGGGAGAATGCGGCTGTCGTTTTCGTGCACGGGGGTCCCACGTCGCAGACGGTGAATTCGTTCAACCGCTTCATCCAGCACATCGCGAACCAGGGCTACATGGTGATCGCGCCCAACTACCGCGGCTCGACGGGCTATGGTAAACAATTTCAGCAGGCTAACCTGTTCGATATGGGCGGCGGCGACCTGCAGGATGTGCTCGCGGCGGCCGACTTCGTGAAGCAGACAGGATACGTGGACGCCAAGAAGGTGATCCTGATGGGCGCGAGTTATGGCGGCTATCTGACCATGATGGGCGTGACCAAAGCGCCCGAGGTGTGGGCAGCGGCGGTGCCGATTGTGCCCTTCGTCAACTGGTTCACGGAACTTCAGAATGAAGACCCGGTGCTGCAGCAATCGGATCTGGCGACCATGGGCGATCCGGAAAAGAACAAAGATCTGTTTCGCGACCGCTCGCCAATTTTCTTCGCCGACCAGATCAAGGCGCCGCTGCTGTTGCTGGCGGGCGGGAACGATCCGCGGTGTCCGCACGAAGAGTCGCAGCAGGTGCTGGATGCGGTCAGGAAAAACGGCGGCCAGGTGGAACTGAAGATTTACGCGAACGAGGGGCACGGCTTCTCCCGCCTGGAAAACCAGATTGACGCCTACAAACGGGTCTCGGAGTTCCTGAAGGCCCGCGTGCCCCCGGCCGAGTGCAAGTGCTCGCTGACGGAGTGATGCAGGCGCGCGTCTTCGCGCGAGCGGGAACAGATTAAAGAGGCGAGTTGGTACGGGGATTCGTATCCGCTTGTTTTTACTGGCCTGGGGTCGGCAGGCCCCGGCGCGCATCCAGCCTGGGGCTCGGACCCCCTGTGATGCCGGTCACAACCCCCTGTGATTACCCCAACCGCCTTCAGCCCATCCGGCAGGCCAGACTATAATCAGCGAATCGGGGGAGGGTGCCCCGTCCGCGCCTGGAATCATGCCCATTATCTGGTTACGAGTCGCGCTGGGCTGCTACGCGGTAGGGCTCTTATACGCGCTGGTGGCCCTGACCCGCAGCAGCGACCTGCTGAACCGGGTGGCCTTGCATGCGGCCTACCTGGGGATGGTGTTTCATTTCGTCGCGCTGACGGATGCATTTCTCATCTCCCGGCAGCTGGCCCTCACCTCGGTGCACAATGCCGAGTCAGTGCTGGGCTTTCTGATCATGGTCGTCTTCCTGCTGGTGTATGCCGTCTACAAGACGACTTCGCCCGGCATCATCGTTTTCCCCCTGGTCTTCTTTCTCACGTTCGTTTCGGCGACCGGGGAAGCGCCCTTCCTGCTGGCCTCCTCCGGGCTGCGGATGGGCTGGCTGTTCGCGCACATCGCGCTGATCTTCACGGGATACGCGGCGCTGATTCTGAGCTTCTGCGCCAGCCTGCTGTACCTGATCCAGGAGCGGTCGCTGAAATCGAAGAAGCCGGGCATTCTGTCGCGGCTGCCGGCGCTGGAGGTGATCGACGAGATCGGCTTCCGCTCGCTGCTGCTGGGCTTTCCTTTCATGACCCTCGGCCTGGTCGCGGGCACGGTCGTGGCCCAGTCTCGCTACGGGCGCGTGGACCTGCTGGATCCCAAGATTCTGCTCTCCATTCTGATGTGGGTGGTCTACCTGATCCTGCTCTACACGCGCTGGAACGCGGGATGGCGAGGGCGGCGGGCAGCTTACCTGGCGGCGGGGGCGTTTGTCGCAGCGGTGGTGGCGTGGGCGGCGAATTACTTCAGCGCCATTCACAGGTTCGCACAATCATGAAATTTCACCTCATCGGCGTGAACCATAAGAGCGCGCCGGTCGAGGTGCGGGAGCGACTGGCGATTCCGGAGTCGCGCCTGCCGGACGCCCTGAAGCGGTTCACACAACATCCGGGAGTGGATGAAGGGCTTATTCTTTCCACTTGCAACCGGGTCGAGATGCTGGCGCAGACGCGCAATGGCGGGGCCGACCTGCACAGCTTTCTGGGCGAGTACTTCCAGATCGAGCGGACCGCCCTCGAACCCCACCTTTATGAATACCGCGAGAATGAGGCGATCCGCCATTTGTTCCGCGTGACTTCGAGCCTGGACTCGATGGTGGTAGGCGAGGCGCAGATTCTCGGGCAGGTGAAAGAAGCGTATGCCACGGCCCGGGCGGTGGGAGCCGTGCGCTCGCAACTCGACCTGCTGCTGACCCGCGCCTTTGCGGTGGCCAAGCGGGTGCGCACGGAGACGGCGGTAGGCTCCTCGGCGGTGTCGGTGGCCTCGGTGGCGGTTGAGCTGGCCAAGAAAATCTTCGGCTCGCTGCAGGGCAAACAGGTTTACCTGGTGGGAGCGGGCAAGATGACGGAGCTGGCAGCCCGGCATCTGCTGGCCCACGGCGCGGGATCGATCTTCGTCGCCAACCGCACCTACGACCGGGCAATCCGCATGGCGCATCAATTCAATGGGCAGGCCATCGAATTCAGCCGGCTCTATGACACCTGCGACCGGGCCGACATCGTGATCACCTCGACCGGAGCGCCGCACGCCATCTTCCGCAAGGAACACGGAGAGCTGTTTCTCGGCCGGCGCAAGAACCGTCCCATGTTCTTCATCGATATCGCGGTTCCGCGCGATGTCGATCCGGAGATGCACAAGCTGGACGGGATTTTCGTTTATAACATTGACGATCTGCAGCAGGCAGTGACCTCGCATGTGGCCGACCGCAAGAAAGAGGCGGAGCGCGCAGAGGCCATCGTCAACAGCGAAGTGGAACGTTTCCAGCTGCGACTGCAGACACTGGATGTCGTGCCCACCATCGTTTCCCTGCAGGATCACCTGGAAACCGTGCGGCAGGCGGAGATCGACCGGGTGCGCGGGCGCCTCGGACAGCTTTCTCCCGATCAGGAGCTGGCGATTGAAGCGCTGACGCGCGGCATCGTGAACAAGATCATGCATACTCCCATCAGCGCCCTGAAGACGGCCGCCCGGGAAGCGGAGGCAACCACCGTGGTCGACCTGGTGCGGCGGCTGTTCAACCTGCAGGAAAAAGCCGCCAAGGCGGGCGACAAGCCCGGAGGCCGCGACTGATGGCGCGGCTTCGCATCGGTTCCCGGGGATCGCAGCTGGCTCTCTGGCAGGCCAACCATATTGCCGGCCTGCTTCGCCAACAGGGGCACGAAGTCGAACTGGAGATCATCAGGACCACGGGCGACAAAGTCACCGGCGTAGCCCTGGCCAAGGTCGGCACCAAGGGCATGTTCACCAAGGAGATCGAAGAGGCGCTGGCGGCGAAACGCGTTGACCTGGCGGTGCATAGCCTGAAGGACCTGCCGACGGAACTTGGCGCCGGCTTTGAGATCGCGGCTATCCCCCACCGGGAAAATCCGCGCGACGCGTTCTGCTCGCAGAGATTTTCCACGATCGCGGAACTGCCTCAGGGCGCCAGGGTTGGTACGAGCAGCCTGCGGCGGCAGGCGCAACTGAAGGCGCTGCGCCCGGACCTGGAGGTTCACCCTCTGCGCGGCAACGTGGACACCCGCTTGCGCAAACTGGAAGAGGGAGAGTATGCGGCCGTCATCCTGGCCGCTGCCGGCCTGAACCGCCTGGGGAAGATGGCGCTGGTTCGGCAAGTCATCCCGACGGATATCATGTGCCCGGCGGCCGGACAGGGAGCGCTGGGAATCGAAGTACGCGCCGGCGATTCCACGACTCGCGGACACCTGGCGTTTCTCGACGATGCCGCTGCGCGCGGCACAACGACGTGTGAGCGGGCGCTGCTGAACCGGCTGGGCGGAGGCTGCCAGGTTCCGATCGGAGCCTTTGCCGAGATGCGGGAGGGCCGGCTGCGCCTCGATGCCATCGTGGCTCACCCCGACGGCTCGAAGCTGTTGCGCGAATCGCAGGATGGCACGGACGCGGTCCGGCTGGGCGAGATGGTGGGCGAGGTCCTGCTGCGCCGGGGCGGCGATGCGATTCTCGAGGAAGTCTACGGGCAAGGCATGGCCGTGCCCCAGCAGCCGTGAGGGCCCGCAACGGGGCACGATCCGGCGCCAGCAAACCTCTCGCCGGCCTGCGCGTGCTGGTTGGGCGGGCCCGGCACCAGGCCGATACCCTCTCCTCCGGCCTGCGAAAGCTGGGCGCCGAGGTTCTGGAGATTCCCTTCATCGAAATACGCAAGCCCCGGTCATACCAGGCGCTGGATGCCGCGCTGAAGGCGCTCTCGAGTTACGACTGGCTGATCCTGACCAGCGTGAACGGAGTCGAGGCAGTCTGGAACCGGATGCAGAAGCTGCGCCTGAGCAAAAGGCATCTGCCGCATTTGCGGGTGGCGGCGATCGGGCCGGCGACGAAACGGGCGATCGAAAAGCGCGGTGTCCGGGTCGATGTGGTGCCCAGGGAATATGTGGCGGAATCGGTGGTGAAGAGCCTGCGCGGCCGGGTCCGGGGAAAGCGAGTACTGCTGGCGCGGGCCAGAGTGGCGCGCGACGTGATCCCGCGCGAGCTGCGCAGGGTGGGCGCGGAGGTGGACGTCGTCGAGTCCTACGAGACCGTAGCGCCGCAGTCCTCTGCCACCCGCCTGCGGGCGGTGCTGAGAAATCCGCAACGGCGGCCGCATATTGTGGCCTTTACCAGCTCGTCGACGGCCGGCAATTTTGTGAGTTTGCTGGGAACCAGGCGCGCTGCCCTCGCCCTAAGCCGTGGGGTGAAGCTGGCCTCGATCGGCCCGGTGACTTCGTCCACGCTGCGGGAGCTGGGGCTGCAAGTGGATGTGGAAGCAGAGGACTACACCATCCCGGGATTGATTCGCGCCCTTGTTGCCGGGGCAAGTTGAGGCGCGGGCGCGGCTTCACCGGGAATTCAGTTCACGCCGAGCGCAGACAAGACCTGTTCCAGGGAATCGGCATCCACGGTCAGGCGGCGGCCGGCGGAACGCATGTCTTCCACCTCGTCAAAGGCGCGGAAGAGACGCATCTTAGCGGCGCCGTATTGCTCGGCTTCGGCCACAGGGCGCTGGTGGCGGAGGCTCCAGGCGCGCACCGCTTCCTGGAGAACAAAGACGCTGACGGCAAACGTGGTCTTGCGGTCGGAGGTCACATCGAAGACGTACTCTGTGGCCTCGCCTTCGCGCGCGGGTCTTTTCCCCACAAAATAATACTGATAAACGTAGCCTTGACCGCCGGTGTAGGTTTTCATGCGACGCAGGGTCATGGCCTGGAACCAACAGTGAATCCACGGGGCGAGCCCGGCTAGGACTCGATCCTGACTTCGCGCAGCCGCGCGGCCGCGGTCTCCGAACTGAGAGGCGAGTAGTACACCTCCTTGAAACTGTACGACTTGGCCTTGGAACCGAGGATAGGCAGAATTTCGATGTGCCAGTGATAATCCTCGTCAATGGTCTTCCAGTATCCCAGGCTTCCCGAGCGGTGCTGGCTGTTGGGCGAAGTGTGGAGCACGAGGTGGAAGTCTTCGGTGAGCGCGCGGATGCGCTGCAGGGTGCGGCGCAGGAGGCCGGCGAGATCGCGCAGGGTTCCCGAGCGGTTCACGCTGAAGCGCTCGAACGAGGCCTCGTGGGTGCGGGGAAGAATCCAGCTCTCGTAGGGCACGCGGGGAGCGTAGGGACACAGCGCGATCAGATCGTCGCGCATCTCGAGCACGCGCAATCCCTGCCTCATCTCCTGGGAAACGATGTCACAGAAGACGCAGCGTTCCTTGGCGGCGAAGTACTCGCGGCTGGCGCGCAGCTCGTAGAGCACACGGCGGGGGACGAAGGTGGTGGCGGTGAGCTGGGAGGTGGCGTGATCGAACTCCTGCCCCGCGGTCGAGCCGTGATTCTTGAAGATGCTGATGTATTTGAGCCGGGAGTCGCCCTTGAGGTCCTGGATGCGCTGCGCCGCGAGCAGGAGAAAGGGCTCGATCTCGGAGTCGCTCGCCTTCCACAGCTGGCGGTCATGCCGGGGATTCTCCACCAGGACTTCATGGGCGCCGATCGGGCGCATGCGGTCGTAGATGCCGTCGCCACGGCGCGCCGGCTCGCCCTCGACGTGATAGATAGGCGTGGGGTGGACGACGGCGCGGGAGGACCAGGGAGCGTCCTGGGCGCCGAGAGCGGTGAAGATGACCTGCGCGGGCTGCGCGGAATCGGGGCAGAAGCGGCAAACAGGTTCGGAACGCGGCCCGCCGTCGGAGACATCGTCACCGGTGATCACCCAGGAGCGGGTGATGGGATCCTTGCGCAGCTCCATAAGAATAAGGAGAGCACTGTTGGCGCAGCGGCGTCAACCATACCTTGGTGATCGGGGACGGAGCGCGGCCGTTTGCTATAATCCGCCCACGCACTCTGCCGCGATGACCGAGCCGTCCACTCCGCTGATGCGGCAGTACGCCGCCATCAAGAAGGACCATCCGAGTGCCCTTTTGTTTTTCCGGCTGGGAGATTTCTATGAGCTCTTTTTCGACGATGCCGTGCTGGCGGCGAAAGAGCTGCAGATCACGCTGACCTCGCGCAACAAGGAAAAAGGAGTGGCTATTCCCATGTGCGGGGTGCCCTATCACGCCGCCGACGGGTATATTGCCAAGCTGATCCGGCGCGGCTTCAAGGTGGCGATCTGCGAGCAAATGGAGGATCCGCGCCTGGCCAAAAAGCTGGTGCGGCGGGAAGTCACGCGGGTGGTAACGCCGGGCACGGCCGCGGACTCGTCGCTGCGCTCCGAGGAGAACAACTTTCTGGCGGCGCTCGCGCGGTCGGGCGACCGGGCGGGTTTTGCCGCGCTCGATCTTTCGACGGGTGAGTTTCGCGCCACCGAATTTCACGGTGCGGACGCGCCCCGCCGGATTCAGGAAGAACTGCAGCAGCTCAGGGTGAAGGAACTTCTCTATGCTTCTTCGGCGCCGCTCTTCGAGAGGCCAGGGACGATGGGCGACGACGCGGCGCCCGGGTTTCCCCTGAACTGTGCGGAGACCCCGCTCGACGACTGGATTTTTTCCCCCGACCACACCATTCCCCTGTTGGAGAACCACTTCGGGGTGCTGTCGCTCGAGGGCTTCGGCTTGGCGGGGAAACCCGCGGCCGCGGCCGCGGCGGGAGCCATCCTGCATTACGTGCGCTCCACCCAGAAAGGGGCCCTGGAGCACGTGGACCGCATCGGCCTCTACCAGCGGCAGGACTGCCTGGTGCTGGATGCGGTCACGGTGCGCAACCTGGAGCTGATCGAGCCGTTGTTCGCCGGCGGCGATTCCGGGGCGACCTTGTTTCGCTCCATCGACGCCACGGTCACGCCGATGGGCAAGCGGCTGCTGCGCTCGTGGATGCTGCGTCCGTCGATCGATGCGGCGGAGATCGAAGCGCGGCTGGATGCCGTCGAGGCCCAGGTCTGGCAGACGGTGGCGCGAGAGGAACTGCGCCGGCATCTGGATGGAATTCTCGACCTGGAACGGCTGCTGAGCCGGGTGACGCTGGAGACAGCTAACCCGCGCGACCTGCTGGCGCTGGCGGCATCGCTGAGCCGGGTTCCGGCGCTGCGGGCGGCACTGGGAAAGTTCGGGGCGGAGCGTCTGCAGGCGCTCTACGGCGGCATCGACGAGCTCAGCGACCTGCGGGAAAGAATCGAGCAGACTATCGTCGCCGAGCCCCCGATCTCTCTGGCCGAGGGCGGGGTGATTCGCGGCGGGGCCGACCGGGCGCTCGACGAACTGCGCGACCTGAGCCGCAACAGCAAGCAGTTTCTGGCGCAGATCGAACAGCGCGAGCGGCAGCGGACGGGCATCGGGTCGCTGAAAGTGAAGTTCAACTCGGTGTTTGGTTATTACCTGGAGATCTCGAAGCCGAACCTGCATTTGGCGCCCGCCGACTACGAGCGCAAGCAGACACTGGTGAACGCCGAGCGCTTCACCACCCCGGAGTTGAAGGAGTACGAAGCCAGGATTCTCGACGCTCAGGAGAAAATGGTCGAGCTGGAGCGGCGGCTGTTTGCCGAGCTGCGGGCGGCAATCGCAGGCGAGGCGCGGCGCATCCGGCGCACCGCCCTGGCGCTGGCCGAGGTGGACGTGCTGGCGGGGCTGGCGCACATGGCGGCCTTGCGGAATTATTGCCGGCCGAAATTTGACGCCTCCGGGGACCTGGAAATCGCGGGCGGTCGCCACGCCGTCATCGAGCAGCAGGAGATCACGGGGGGAAGCGACCGTTTCGTGCCCAACGACCTGTTTCTGAATTCTTCGAGCCACACGGTGCTGCTGCTGACCGGGCCCAACATGGGGGGCAAGTCGACCTACCTCCGGCAGACGGCGCTGATCGTGATCCTGGCGCAGATGGGATCGTTCGTGCCGGCAAGCTCGGCGCGGCTGGGGCTGGTGGACCGCGTCTTCACCCGCATCGGGGCGAGCGACAACCTGGCGCGGGGCCGCTCCACCTTCATGGTCGAGATGACGGAGACGGCGGCGATTCTGCACACGGCCACGGCAAAGTCACTGATCCTGCTCGACGAGGTGGGACGGGGGACGGCGACCTATGATGGCCTGGCGATCGCCTGGGCGGCGGTCGAGTACATCCACGCACGGCTGCATGCCAAGACTCTGTTTGCCACGCATTATTTTGAGCTGACGGAGCTGGGCGAGCGCCTGCCGGGGGTGAAAAATTATCACGTGGCGGTGAAAGAGACCGGCGGCGGCATTGTGTTTCTCCGCAGAGTCCAGCCGGGCGCGGCCGACCGCAGCTATGGAATCGAGGTGGCGAAGCTGGCCGGGCTCCCCGCCGAGGTGATCGAGCGGGCGCGCGAAGTTCTGCTCGAACATGAGAGCGCGCAGCAGGAAGTGAGCGAGCAGCTGGCGAGCGAACAGGCGCGCCCGCTGCCGGCGGCGCAGCTGACGATCTTCACGCCAATTTCGCAACCCGTGCTCGACCGGCTGCGAGAGGTGGATCTGAACCGCCTGACGCCGCTCGAAGCGCTGAATCTGCTGGCAGAGTTGAAGAGACAAATCTGATCGGGAAAAAACGGAGGGCAGCGGGAGGTGGCAGGCGGCAAGATCGCTCCGATCGTGGGCCGGCTCCTGGTCATTGGCTTTGAGGGCACGGAAATGACGGCCGGGCTGCGGAACCTGCTGGCCCGGGCGCAGCCGGCTGGCGTCATCCTGTTTGCCCGCAACGTCGTGCGCGCGGAGCAGACCTGCGAACTGCTCCGCGAGTGCCGCGCCACTCTGGGCCGGCCTTGCCTGACTTGTGTCGATATGGAGGGGGGAAGAGTCGATCGCTTTCGCCAGGCGCTCGGACCCGCGCCCTCGGCCGCGGAAGTCTTCGCCACCGGCAACCGCAAGCTCTTCCGCCGGCATGGGCGCGTGATCGGCGACTGCTGCCGCGCTCTCGGATTCAATGTGGACCTGGCGCCGGTGGTGGACCTGGACGCTCCGGCTTCGCGCCCCGTCATGAGGTCGCGGGTAGTCTCGGCCGACCCGGCGCGAACCGTTCTTTATGCGCGGGAGTTCCTGGCGGGTCTGCGCCAGTCCGGCGTGGCCGGGGCGCTCAAGCACTTCCCCGGGCTGGGCGAGGCCAACCTCGACACCCATCATGAGCTGGCCCGGGTGAGCAAACCCTGGAAAAAACTCTGGGCGGAGGATCTGGCGCCTTACCGCGCGCTGAAGCGCGAGGCGGCGATGGTGCTGATCTCGCATGCGGCTTATCCCGAAGTGACGCCGGAAAATCTTCCCGCCTCGCTTTCGAAGCGATGGATCGGTGAAATCCTTCGCCGGAAGGTCGGCTATCGGGGACTCGTGATCTCCGACGATCTGGAGATGGGAGCCGTGCTGACGGCGGCCGCAACCGAGCAGGCGGCGGTTGAATTCATCCGCGCAGGCGGCGACCTGTGCCTGATCTGCCATAAAGAAGAGGCGATTCTGCGCTCGTTGGAGGCATTGATCGGCGAGGCGGAGCGCGACCGCAGGTTTATGGAACGGGTAAAGCAGTCGGCCGCCCGGGTGAGCGTGTTCCTCGGGAAGACGAAGTCCCGGCGGCCGGCGGGGAGGCTGACT
>Ga0335080_10002125_pt1 | contig 19674 bp, 15 predicted proteins | sample Lox_Sample_34_FD_206720 | JGI IMG/M metagenome (GOLD analysis project Ga0335080, IMG submission 206720) | Soil microbial communities from Loxahatchee National Wildlife Refuge, Florida, United States - Lox_Sample_3.4 | ecosystem: Environmental > Terrestrial > Soil > Wetlands | place: USA...
CCCGGCCGCTAGCGTGCCGGGGCATCGAGCACAGGATCTCGCCGCGAGAGCTTGCCGGCCTTAAGCGAGCGTCCTCACACACCACCGCCCGAAGGCGGCCGTCTGGCATGCCGACCTCAGGCGTGCCCGAGATCTGGAGCCCAGGATAACTCACGCCTCTGCCGTTTCCCCAGCATGCGCCGATCCAGCTGCTGCGGCGTGCCGGCCGGCGGGCAGACCCCGGCGGTCCGCACCGCGCACGCGGCCGCAGGCCGGGCCCGCCGATGCGGGCCTGGCCACGACGCGCGCCTGCGGCCGCCGCACGATCCCTGCGATACCGGCTGAGCCCGCCCGGCGGGCTTCCCGGCGTGCGCCGGCTGCCAGGCCGGCGCGGGCAGGCTCAGCCCGCCGGGTGCGGGCTGCCTTCCTGCCAGGAAAACGACACGCCGTGCCGGCCACCAGGGTCCGCTGCCCAGGCAGGCGGGCCGGCGAGGATAACTCCCGATTACCCGCAGGCTGCCCTCAGGAGGCGCCCCTAAGACCAGGAAAGCGCTCCCCCGCCGGGGGGAAGCGCATCACAACTCCATCCGCCCGAGCCCGTCAGCCGAAGGTTGCCAGCCAGAACACTGACGGCGCTCAGATCACCATCCGGAGATGAACATACATCGTCCTCCGGCTGGAGCGCCACGCCCTCGTCACGACACGCCGGGCGGGTCATCCGGCCATCCGCAGCGATCCGGGCCGCGCCTGCCCGGCGGCCAGCCCGGGATTGCCCGCGCCATCCCCGCCGGATCGCGGCGGGCACCCTCGCAGCGGGCTTTCCTGGCCGCTCTCCTCCGCGATCCGGAGCTCGCCGGGATCCGCGAGGATGCCCGCCGCAACGTGCTTGAATGCGCCCGGGTCTGGGCCCGGTTCGCTGCATGGGCCGGCCCGGACAAGATGACGACCAGGCCGGGCCGGGCCCGCCTGTGCGAGCTGGTCCGCTCAGACCGGCGCCGGCCGCGCTGCCCGAAGTGCAGGGAAGGCGACCGGGAGCACAGCCACCCGCTGTCTGAGACCTCCTACAAGCGCGCCAGGGCGTGGCTGCAGGAGCGGGGCTGGCTCGGCGTGGTGGAAGAGGGAACTACGCCGCAGTTCTCCCCCGCTGTCCTGACAGACCTGGACGGCCAGAACACCGCTGCCCGGTATGTCCTGTGCGTGCCATTCCGGAAACGAGAGACCAGGATTGCCGATTGTGCTGACCCGGCAATTGGCCCCCCTACTGGCTTCCGGAGGAAGCCTGGTAAAGCCCCTCGCGCGCGAGACGCTCAACAGGGGAAAGTCAAGCCCGAGAAGGCCTGCCCTCCGGGCAGACCGCCTAGTGTCCCGCATCCGGCTGCGGAATTCCCCACGAGGAAAAACCCGGAAACCCGCACCGAGAGGCTAGCGGCGGCCGAGGCTCTGCGAGGTCAGTCGCGTTTGCTGGCGGTGCTGTCGCCTGAGCATCTCCGGCATCTGTGCCGCGTGCTGTTCGCCGCGGGCTGGTCACCGGCTGACATCCTGTACGCCCTCGAGCACGCCCCCGGCGGCCGCCAGTACGGCTACACCGCGAGTGTCCGGCACGTGGCGGGCTGGGTGCGCTTCCGGCTGTCAGCGTGGCTCGGCCCCGATAGCACTCCCCTGCCGTCCCGCGGCCAGCTCGCCGCGGCGCAGCGGGCGGCTGCCAGGGCCGAGCAGGAATCCCGCCGCCGCGAAGCCGAGCTGGGCGCTCAGCGTTCAGCGGGAATCGACGTGGCCGAGCGGGTGGCCGAGCTCCGGGCGATCGTCACGAGCCAGCGGCGGGCCGCGCGGCAGGCCAGGCCAGCGAACGGCTCACCAGGAAACGGCAGACTGGCGTAGCCCTTTCCTCAGGTCGTTCCGGTCAGCTCCGGGGAACGGCCCGGCAGAAAGAGCCACGGCCCGCGCGGATCAGCCTGGCCCCCGGCGGACTACGGACAGCTCGCCCGGGCTGGTAAGGCCGCAGCCGGGGTCACCGTGAGAGTCAGCGCACGGCCTATTTCCGATGGCGGAATTGCCCACGGCCGGACCGCTCCACCTCTGGACAACTCCGGTTCGGCCGCAAGCGTGGCCGGACGCCAGCCAGGGCGAATGCTTCAGCGAGTTACGGGCGTTGAGGAACAACGGAACGAAAAGTAGTCACGCCAACGAGCTCCGGCCGGGGGCCCGGCTTGGCGTGACTGGGGGTCTAGCGGCCTGCGGGCCAGGGCGCGGATGGCCTGGCAGCGGGCCGAGCGTGACCCTGAGGGCCGAGGCCGGTGACCTGGAGCGCGGGACGGTGCAGGAACCGGCCGCGAATGATCTGCCGTCACGGGCTGTCCGTAGCTTCCAGCGAAAAAACAACGTTAAGGGGTTGATCTATTGCATCGGTCGGGCCAGTCCTGGCATCTGGTTAGTGTTGCAGGCGGCGACTGAATGTCGGCGGCGTAGCTTGAGCAGCAACCGAACGGCCTGTGGCGGCAGCGGCCCATGGGGAACATCGCAACGACGACGGCGCTAATCCGGCTCACTTCCAGCCCCGTTACCGCCAATGAGCATTCCATTGTTCCCGATGGGGCCGCTCTCGGCTGCATCATGTAGGTCATGAGCAGCACACCCCTTTGGCTACCGCTGGCCTCCGCTGGCATAGCCGTGCTCGGGACTCTCGGCGGCGTGCTCATCACGCAGCGGTCAGCCGATCGTCGTGAGGCCAAGACCTGGGAGCGGGAACGAAAAACAGAACAAGAGGATCAGTGGATTGCGGATCGGCGGTCGTATTACCTGCCGCTGCGGGAAGCGGCCCATGACCTCAAAACGCGGCTGGAGGAGCTGGCGAAGACCTACCGAGGTGAGTCACCGGTATTCAAGCCGGAAAGCCTGTCGGCCGACTTCCGGGAACTGTATCTGCTCTCCCCGGCTCCGATCGCGGAACTGTACGGCGCCGACCCGAACCAGCCCCGGCGTGACGATCACGCGGTGCAACGGCTGCGGACACGGATGTGCCGGGAACTGAACTTCGCCACCAGCACCGTCTACCGCGCGGCCCGCTTCCTGGCGTGGGCCCAGGTGAACCGCCGGCTGCTCGATGAGGGCCGGAACAACCTGCCCGCCCAGCCCGCCAGCCAGCTCCGCGACCAGCTTGCGGCAGTATCCGAAGACCTGCAGGGCCGGACTGGGGCAGGGTTGCCGATCGAACAGCAGGAGTCCATCGGGGAGATGATGCTCACTCCCGACGGCCGCGTGATTACCCAGTTCGAGTTCCGCCGACGCCTGCTGGAGCTGCCCGGGTGGGAGCAATACACGGCGCTGCTGACGTTCTTCATCACCGAGGACGACAACATCGAGGCCCGCCCGAACGCCGCCCGATTCGCCCCCAAGGTAGACAACGAGGTCCTGGCCACGATCACCGCCCTGTGTACCCTGATCGCCAGTCTGGATCAGATCACCACTCTCGACGAGCCGCACCCGGATCAGCAGATTGAACTGCGGCCGTGTCCCCCGCCCTGGATACCCCGTTAACCTGCCCCGACCTGGACGTTGCGGAAACACTGATCCAGGCGGGCAGCCAAGATGGAGTGCCGGTCAGCTCCGGGGACCGGCCCGGCAGGAAGAGCCGCGGCCGCGCGGATCAGCCCCAGCCCCGGCGGGACTACGGACAGTTCGCCGGGCTGGTAAGGCGCAGCCGGGGATCACCGCGAGAGTCAGCGCCAGGCTCCCCGATTTCCGATGGCGGAATTGCTCACGGCCGGACCACCCGGCCTCTGGACAACTCCGGTTCCGGACCGGCCGGAAGTCCGCTGAACGCCCCCCAGGGCGTGCGCCAGCAAGTTACCGGCGAGGACGGCCGCGGCCGGACTGCTGCACGGGCTCCCGTGCAGCGAGGAGATCAGTGATCTGCTCTGGCGTCATCGCATCCCGGAGCCGGTCGAGTGCAAGGCGCACGACAGAACTCCGGCTGATGACCTTCCGGCCGCCGCGGCGTACGTTCGCGTACTCGCATTCGCTGAGCCACAAGTCGTTCCTGCTGTCCAGCCACACCTGGCGAGGCTCAAGCGGGACCACCGCGACCTGCTGCGAGGCAGGAGGCCTGGCCCTCTTCCGGCCTGCTGGCGTACCGTCAGCTGCCGCCGGGCCCGGTGAAGCGGGAGCTTGCACCGCAGCTGCCCCGGTGAGGACAGGCGTGCGGGCCGGTCCGGGATCCAGCGCAGCTGAAGAGCCCGCATGACCGCCGGCCGTGGCCCCGGCTGCCGACAGGCCGATCACCCGGGCGGTCTGATCATCTGGCTCCGTCCCCGCACCTGCCTCCGGCGCGGCGGGACGAGGATGACTCGGCGGGAGCGGCCGTCGGGTGCGGCGAGCCTGCTGCTCCTGGACGCGCTCGCTCAGCTTAGCCATAAGACTCCACCGCGGTCGTAACGGCCCGCAGTTCCCCGACCGCCCGCCCGAGGCGGTTCGGGACCGGGTCGTAGCTGGTAAGGGCAACCCGGAGCTGGCGCCGGGCCAGCCACGGGTAGAACGAGATCACATCCGTCTGCGGTACGTTCCCGGCCTCAGCCAGGATGGTCTCGAGCCGCTGGACAAGGGGCACAGGCGGCGAGGACGGCACCTTGTTCGGGACTACGAGGATCGGATAGCCCTTCAGCTCATCCAGCGTGCCTTCGAGAGCGTCGAGCTCCCGCATGCCCAGCACTACCGGCATGACCACCACAGATGCCGCCGCAAGAGCGCCGAAAGCGATCGCTCCCCCGCCCGGATGCGTGTCGACTACCACCCAGGGCCTCTCCCACTCCACCGCCCACTTGGCCAGCCGGTCCCGCATCTCGGCAGGCTCGGGCTGGTTGACGGCGATGTCCAGATGAGACGGGACCAGGTCCGGGCGGCGCTCCCCGGTCACGACGGACGGCGTTCGTCCCGAGCCAAGTGCGTCGACGAGCGGGCTCCGGGGCTGACGTTCCCGGGGATTGTAGCCCCACATGCCGCTCGCTCCCCCGGCATCCCAGTCAAGGTCGACGAGCACGGCGCCCAGGCTGTAGGCCAGCTCATAGCTGAGCGTAGTCTTGCCTACGCCGCCCTTGCCGGCGTAGACGGTGACGATCCTTGATGGCGCAGCCGACACGAGGCGCTCCGGGGCGGCAGCGGCTCGCTTGCGCGCGTGGCGACCAGCCAGGTCGCTTCCCTCCTGCTCTGCTCGCTTGCGTTTAGGCCAGATCACGCCGCACATTATGACCGGCTCACACTTCAGATGGCGCGCATTTCAGCGCCCCGGCGAGCCGGGTGGCTCAGCAGCGGAATCCTCCGCGTCTCAGCTGCCTGACCACTGGAACAGCTGACCACTGGTCCATCGGGCAGGCGGCCCATCGGACGTGCGGCGCGCCGGACATTCGGAGTGTCTCACATCTCCGGCCCTTCCCGTGCGGAGTTGAGGAGTGCCGGACCATTCCGCCATCGGAATAGTGCGCAATCTGAAGTGCCCGAGCGCTGAGACGTCCAGTCGTGGACAGCCTGAGCCGCGGAGTCGTTCACAGTCGGCGTTGCCCGAGATTCCGAGTGCTCAGCCTTGGAGTTGCGGGCCGTTCCGGTATTGAGGCTGTCCGCCTGCCGACGGGGGCCCACGTCCCGGCGCCCTCGGGTCGGCCCAGGACTGGGGGGCGGCCCAAGGTGGTGGGGGGCCCGGAGGGTCGAGCAGGAACACCCGGCGTCGTTAGCCCCCGGGCCCCCCGGTGGGGTCTCGGCTGATGGCCGGGCCACCTCAGCGGGGGAGGAGAGGTTGGGGGTCTTCCGTGTCGGCAAATGTAGCGAGGGGGGCCTCGGTGTCCAACCGATGGTTGTCAAATGCCGAGCGGCCCGGGAACCGCCGCCCCCGGGGCGCGCCGGCGCTGACCTGCGAGCCCTAGCGCGGGGGCCCCTCCGCAGCCGGGGTCGAGCCCGATACGCTCCGCCGCGAGCGGGGGGGCATCTCCCTCCCTGGTCGTGTTGCCGGGCCCCGGGAAGGGGAAGGCGCCCCGCTCATCTGTGACGGAAGTTCGGGTGAAGTGGAGTTGCACCAGTTAAAGTGGTTCGGCGGTAGGCTGCTGTTCATGGCTGATCCGATCCAGGCTGTGCCGTTCAGGCGGGGCGCCGGCCGGCTTTGCCTTGATTTTCTCCGGACCCTGCGCTACCGGGGGACTGCTGAGGCCACCGAGGAGCTGGCGGGCCCGGCTGCGCTGGATTCCTGGATCCGCCAGTTCGGCCCGCCGCTCGCGGGCGGTCGGCGGCTGCCCACCGCGGCGGAGGTCAGCGAGGCGCGCAGGCTGCGCGAGGCAATTTACGAACTCATCGTCGCCGGCCTCGGCGGCGGGGCCTGCCGTGCGGCCGCGAGAAACCTGGTTAACCGGCATGCTGCGTGTCCCGTTCCTGCCCCCAGGCTTGGGTCCGCTGGCCAGATGACCTGGCATGCGGACGCCCCCGTGCCGGCGATCCTGGCCCTGGTGTCCCGCGACGCGCTCGATCTCGTCGCTTCCCCTGCCATCCTCCGTGTCCGGCGGTGCGCCAACCAGGCCTGCAGAGTCATGTTCTTCGACGGTTCGCGTCCGGGCACGCGGCGTTGGTGCTCCATGGAAACCTGTGGTGACCAGGCCAAGAAGGCCGCGCTTCGCACCAGGGCCGGTGCCGTCGGCCGCGGCGGGCCCGGGGAGAGGAAGATCCTGACCGCTTAGCTGAGCTTCCCCCGCCTTCCGCCGTCCCGGAATGATCTGGCGGGCCAGGCTGCCTGGCCCGCCAGGTCAGGTGATGGTATGGAGGCAGGAGGCTCGCCTGGGGGGGGCTAGCGGACAACTGCCGGGGGGATCTCAGCAGGCGCCGCGGGCCGCGGCTGCGGTGTCGGGCGGCGAAGCAGGTGCAGCAGGTGCCGCGACAGGGCCACGGCGGCGAGGACGGCCACCAGGGCGCACACACCGGGCCATCCCAGGTGAGCGTAGGCGCGCACACCGAGCCAGGAGCCAGCGGCGCCCCCGAGAAATGCGCAGGTCATGTAGGCGGTATTGAGCCTGCTGCGGGCTTCGGGGCGCAGGGCGAAGATGCGTGCCTGGCTGGCCACCTGGCCGCACTGCATCGCAACATCGAGCAGAAGCATGCCCGCCCCCAGGGCGATCAGTCCGGCCGCGCCGCCGATCGCACCGGCAGCCAGGACGGCCGCCGCCGCGATCGTCCCGAGCATGCAGATCAGGTTGACCTGGTCGGAGCCGTGACGGTCGATCCTGCGCCCGGCGATGGGGGTGCAGAACATGCTCCCCGCGCCGACGAGGGCGATCAGCCCGACGGCAGACGCCCCGAGGCCGTACTTCGGCCCGGTGACGAGAAGGGCGATGCTGGTCCAGGCAGCGCTGAAGCCGGCGAACACTGTCGCCTGGTAGAAGCAGGACCGGCGCAGTTCCGGCTCGGTCCGCAGCAGGTGCAGGGATGCGGCCAGCAATGCGGGGTAGCGCTGCTGCGATGACGGGGTGGTGACGGGTATCGCCAGGGCCAGGACCGCGGCGAGCAGCAGGACCACTGCCGCGGCGCCCAGGTAGGGGGCGCGCCATCCGAGCCACTGGCCGAGGGTTCCGCTGAAGGTGCGGGCCAGCAGGATGCCGCCGATGAGCCCGCTCAGCAGCGTGCCGGTTACCGCCCCGCGGCGCTCCGGCGCCACCAGGCCGGCTGTCATGGGGATGATGATCTGCGGAACCACCGTGGCGGCGCCGATGAGTGCGCTGGCGCCGACCAGGACGGGCAGCGCGGGGGCGCTGCCGGCGACGAGAAGACCCGCGCCGGCAACCGCGAGCAGTACCGGGATCAGCCGCCGGTGGGCTAGCCGGTCGCCCAGCGGTACCAGCAGGAAGATCCCGAGGGCGTAGCCCAGCTGCGCTGCCGTCACTACCCCGGCTGCCGAGCCGGGTGTTACGTGCAGGCCGCGGGCGATGAGCGGGCTGATGGCCTGCGGGAAGTAGATGTTGGCGACGCCGATGCCGCAGGCGAGGGCGAAAAGCAAGATGATCCGGCGCCCCGGCGCCGGCGGGGAGCTGCCGGTCAGGTGATCCGGCTGGCGGCTGCTGGCCATGGAATACCTCTCAATCAGGAACCGGTTTAACCGGTGCACATAAGGTTACCGGTTAAACCGGTGCCGAACTAGGTGCCGGGCCGCCTCAGCCGCGGCCGAGGATCAGTGCGCTCGCCCGCTCGGCGAGCATCGTGACGGGCGCGTGGGTGTGCGCGCGCACGAGGCTGGGCATGGCAGACGCGTCTGCCACCCGCAGCCCGGAGGTCCCGCGGACACGCAGGCTCAGGTCGACTGGGGCCTGCGGATCGGGTCCCATGCGGCAGGTGCTGACCAGGTGGTGGATGCTCAGCCCGGTCCGCCGGATGTATCTGGCTATGTCAGCGGAGCTTCCCGACATCGCTCCCGGCGTTAGTGACTCTCCCCGCCACCTGGCGAAGACGGGCTTCTCCAGGATCTGCTGCGCCTGGCGTACTCCGGCGATTGCCGTGTCCAGGTCGGCGCCGCCGCTGTCTGACAGGTACCGCGGGTCGAGCAGCGGCGCGTCGTGCGGATCGGCCGTGGCCAGGGTGACGGCACCGCGGCTCGCGGGCCTCAGCACGATGACGCCGAGCGCGAGGCCGTGCCGCGCTGCCGTCTGATGCTCGCCGTATGGGATCACGAGATGCACGATCTCGACGTCAGGGGCGTCCAGGTCCTGACGGGTGCGCACGAACAGCAGAGCCTCGGAGATGATCGAGCCGAGCGGGCCCGCGCGGTCCTTCAGGTACTGCTGGATCTCCTCCGGCCCTGCGTCGGCGCCGGGGGATTCAAATCCCCGGGCGGCGAAGGCAAGCGGCACGATCAGGTGGTCTGTCAGGTTCTGGCCCACTTCCCGTGCGTCTACCAGGACCGGGATGCCGTGTTCTGCCAGATGACCGGCCGGACCTATGCCGGAAAGCATCAGCAGGTGCGGGCTGCCGACTGCCCCGGCCGCCAGGATCACCTCGCGGCCGGCCCGGATCTGATGAACGCTCTCCCCGGTTTCGAGCTCCACCCCGCAGGCCCTGGTGCCGGTGAACAGCACCTTGCGGACCAGGCTGCCTGTGAGCACGATCAGGTTCGGCCGGTGCCGCGCCGTTGTGAGGTAGCCGTCTGCCGAGCTCCAGCGCAGCCCGTCCTTGTGGGTTGCCCGTGCCAGGCCGTACCCCTCTGGCTGTTCCGCCGCCGGCGCATGACCCGCCTGGGCGCACGCGCTGAGGAAGTCCGCCGTGCAGGGGGCCGGGCAGCGGATCCCGGCCAGCCGGATCCTCTTCTCGGCTTTCTCGAAATAGGGCTGCACATCAGCCGATCCCCAGCCGCGCGACCCGGCGGCCTCCCAGCCGTCGTAATCGGCCGGGTGGCCGCGGGTCCACAGCTGGGCGTTGATGGCAGACGAGCCGCCCAGGGCCCTGCCCCTCGGGATGGGAATGACGCGGCCGTTCAGCCCGGCCTGCGGGACTGTCGTGAACCCCCAGTCCAGTGTGCTGCCGAACGTCCGGGGGAACAGCACCGGGACCTGGATCTCGGGATTGCGCTCCGGCTGCGGGCCGCCGGCCTCCAGGAGCACCACTTCGGTGTTCTCGTCGGCGCTGAGGCGCTCCGCGAGCACGCATCCTGCGGAGCCGGCCCCGACGATCACGTAGTCGGCGGTCGTCACGCTGTGCGGGTCGAGAGGCTGACGCATGACAGTTCTGATTCCTTTCCTGAGCGCGGCGGGCCGCCGGGATCCGCGTGAGCACGGGCACCTGGTGCGCCCCGGGCTGCAAGGCTCTCCCGCGCGGCACGCGGCCGCCGCGGGGCGGCGAATGACCGGTCGCAGTAGACCAGCGGGGTCCGGTGGCTTACGTGAGTGGCTTCGACGCGGCCGACGAGGATGCTGTGATCGCCTCCGTCGAGGATGCCGTGCATGGAGCAGGCAACGCGGACAAGTGCGTCAGGGAGCCCCGGCAGGCCCAGCTCGCACGGTTCCATGTCACCCGCGCCGAAGCGGTCGATGCCGGCAGCGGCAAACCGCCGTGCGACGCCGGCGTGCTCCTCCGCCAGAATGTTGATCATGAATCGGCCGGTGGCGGTAAAGGCTGCGTGGGTACTCGCCGCCTTGCCGAGGCAGATCAGGACGAGCGGCGGGTCGAGGGACAGCGAGCTGAAGGAGCTTGCGGTGAACCCCCAGTTCCGGCCTGCCGCGTCCAGGGTCGTGGCCACGGTTACCGGGCAGGGGATCCGGGACATGGCGCGGGTGAACGACGCCGGGTCGACAGCCATCACTGGTCCTTCCTGAAGTCCACGATCGTCTTCAGGCCGGTGGTGGCCCGGTAGTTCTCGAAGATGTCGACGAGACCGTCGTAGTCCTCGAAGGGATGTACGGCCGACAGGAGCCGCCTGCCGTCGATGATTCCCGACAGCAGCATCTGCATGGCCGATGCGATGACGTTAGCGGTCTGGTGCATCGGGAATCTGTTGACATCGAACGGAGAGGAGGTGATGTTGATGCCCTTGGCGAGCATGAGCCAGGTGTCGAGCTTCTGCATCTCCTGGGATGCGCCATACAGCACGTACTTTCCGCCGGGCCGGAGCTTGCGCATGGCCACCCGCCTCGGGTCCTTCTCCAGGTCATCGGCCTTGACGGTGGGCAAGGTATCGAACACGTAGTCAAAGCTGCTGTCCGGAATCTCGGCGATGAGCTCGTCCGGGAGATACGCCCGCTGCGAGAAGTGCTCTTCTGCGTGGATGTTGCGATGCGCGTTGGCGTCGACCGAGACAATGGAGTTCGGGGCCAGGAGCTTCCTCATGACGCTGCCGGCGATGATGCCGATCGGCCCCGTGCCGAGAATGAGGATCTTGTCGCCGATGCGCGGCGGGTTGGCCAGGATCGACCGCAGCGCTCCGGTGGCGGGCTCGATGAACGATGCCTGCAGGTCGTCCAGTTCCTCGGGGACCTTGACGGCGGCGGCGCGGCGGTCGTCAAAGAAGTTGCGGTCTGCCCAGAAAACATCCTCCTTTACCTCGCCAGAGAAGATCGGGCGGACCGTGCGATACTCGGCGAAACCCTCGTAATCGGTCTGACCCCAGTAGACGATCCGGTCGCCTGCCCGTATGTCCGGGTTAGTGAAGTCAGCCCCGATCTCGACGACCTCGCCCAGGTACTCATGCCCCAAGATGACCGGGTACTGCGCGGGAAACAGATGTCCTTCGTAGAAAGAAATGTCGGTCGAGCAGATCGACACGCAGCGCGTCTTCAGCAATAACCCGTCTGCCGGAGCAGCCGGCTTCGGCACCTCGGCCAGGATCGTCTTTCGCGGGGCGATGAGCTGCACAGCTTTCATGGTCTGCATGATGGGCCTTTCAGATATTTCGCGGATCTGGTAGATCCCCGGGAACTTTCCAACAGATTCTTTTCTTGTTGCCTAGCGCCGCATCTTGAGGCTGCCGCCAAGCAGGAACTGACCGACCATCTCGAAATGCGAGTGCGACAGCGTGATGTGCTTGACGGCCGTGTGGATGTCGCGGAAGTAACGCTCCAGCGGGCTGGCGGCGTAGATCGCGCTGGCCCCGGCGAGCCGGCAGACGCTGTCCACGGCCTCTGTGGCGTTCTCCGCGACGGTTGCCGCGGTCAGGCGAATCATGGCGCTGAGAGCGTCGCCGCCGTCTTCGCCGTGGTTCGCCGCGTGCCAGGCCGCGTCGGACAGCAGCAGTTGCCCGGCCCGCGCGAGAGCCTCTGCGCGCGCCAGCTTCTCCTGCACCGTGTGGCTATTCGCCAGGGTGGTGGTCGCGGCGGCCGGAGTCTTCGCCGTGGCCAGCTGCTTGAAGGCGTCGATCGCGCCCCTTGCGATACCCAGGGCGGTCGACGACGAGGTGAACGGCCCGAAGTCGTAGTAGCCGATGGGGTAGGCGCGGGAAGGGCGCCAGGCGGGCGGTCTGAGCATGGCCGGGCCGGCGACGGTGAAGTCCTCGGGGACGAAGGTCTCGCCGACCTGGTAGTCGTGGCTGCCCGTTCCGCGCAGCCCGAGGGTGTACCAGGTGTCGAGCATCCGGCACTGCGCTTTCGGGACAAAAAGCAGGCGCGTTTCCGGGCCAGCGGGAGTCATGCGGGGCCGGTCAGATTCGGTCACGATCGCCGCGCAGACAAGCCAGTCGGCATGCGCCGAACCGCTTGCGAACCCCCAGGTGCCGCTCAGCAGGTATCCCCCGGCTACCGGCACGGCACGGCCGGACGGGTTCACTCCGCCGACCACCAGCCTCGTATGATCCTGGAAGAGCTTGCGGGCGGTGGGCTCGGGCAGGTAGTCCGACAGCCGGCCGATGGCTCCCTGGACGCCCATCTGCCAGGCGACGGACGCGTCGAGACGGGCAAGCTCCTGGATGACGGCCGACCCGGTCTCCAGGCTGACCTCGCTGCCGCCGAATTCCCGGGACACCCACATGCGGTGGATGCCCGCCTCGCGCAGTGCCTCGAATACAACGTCGGGCAGCACCCGCTCACGCTCGCTCCGCTCACGGTTCTCAGAGATCAGCGGGGCAAGCTTGCCGACTCGTGCCAGCCAGTCCTTTGTCTGGCACGATACGGATGCCTTGTTCATTAGCGACTGGTGAGTCAGCTTCTCGCTCACGATGAGCCTCCCTGAGCACTCAGATCAAAGAAAACCGGCGGGCATCATTCCGGCTGGGACCATTGCTGAAAGAATGCACGGTGAGATGTCCCCCGGTCACGGGGTGAATGTCCCGTCCTTAGCCGGGAAATATCGGCAATCAGGCGCGGGACTGATGGGCCCGGCGGCCTGCTGCCGCGCCTGAGGGCGGGCATGCTGGTCCCGGCGCGGCCGCAACTCCGCCCGGCTATGAGCTGTGGCGCGACGCCGCGGCCGCGCTGGGCGGTGCAGGCCCGAGATGATGGGCAGCGGCGGGGCAGTGTGGTCTGGACCTGGGCGCACCGCGAGATCTGGCGATGTGGTTCGCCTAGCACGCCGCGCCATCCGGATGAGCTGCGCTGCGCGCCCGCTCGCCCCCGGATCTCCTGTCCCAGCGCCCGCAGACCGTCGCACCAGGGCAGGCCCGTCCCGGAGCATCCGGGGTGCTCACCCGCGAAGAGCACCCCCGGATAGGCTCACTGCCGTCTTCTTATCGGCAGGCGGGCAGCGATGCGGGTTCCGCACGGGCCGCGGGGCTCGATCGCCAGCTCACCTCCTAGCTCGGCGACCCGTTCCCGCATGGCAGTAATCCCGATCCCCGCTCGCCAGCCCTCGGGCATCCCCGCCCCGTCATCGCAGACACACAGCCTCAAGTCCTCGCCTGGCTGGATCCGGACCTGACAGCAGCGCGCGGCAGCATGCCGGAGCACGTTGGTAAGGGCCTCGGTCACGATCCGGTAGGCGGCCACCTCGACGGCGGCGGGCAGGCCGGCAACCCCCCGGGCGGGAAGGTGCAGGACGACCGACAGCCCGGGCGCCTGCTGTTCCAGGCGAGCTACCTCCTCCCGCAGCGCCCCTGCGAGACCGAGCTCGTCAAGTGCGGGCGGTCGCAGCCCGTAGACGATGCGGCGGATGTCGGTGACCGCCCGCTGGGTCTCTGCCTTGAGCCTGCTGAGCAGTTCCTGCAGCTCGCGGCAGCCGGCGGACATCGCGTAGGCCGTATCCATGCCGAGCGTCAGCCCGGCTATGGTCGGCCCGAGCCCATCGTGCAGGTCGCGGCGCAGCCGGCGCCGCTCCTCCTCCCGGGCGGTGGCCAGCCCGGCCCGGGACGCGTCCAGCGCCTCGCGCAGCGCGACTGCCTGCGCCGCCGGTGCTACCTGCCTGGCGAGATTGACCAGGAGCCGTTCATCATCCTGGCTCAGCCGCTCGTCAGGTGCGCGCTGGCCGACAAGCAGCCGGCCGACGGTCTCTCGCTGGAACGTGAGGGGGAAGGCGACCACCTCGGCCGGAGCCTGCCCCCAGGCCGCGGTGGGGGCCCAGCCATCGCCGATACGAAGCTGCACGGCGGCGTAGGGCAGCCGCAGGCTGCCGGCCACTGCGGTGGCGACCGAGCTGAGCACCCGCTCAGTCGTCGCCTCCTCCACCCGGCGGCCGAGGCGGGCCATGGCGTCGTAGGGCTCGCCGCAGTCGCCGAAAAACAGCCGGTCGACCTGGCGCTGGAGCCGGCCACGGACCGGCAGCAGCACGGCCGCGGCGATTACCGTTGCCAGTACCTGCAGGCTCAGGCCCGGGCCCATCCCGAAAAGCCCGCCGGCGACCGCCACCACAGCCAGGTACAGTCCCGCCACGGCGGCGCTGAGCGAGCCGTAAACGACCGCCCGGCTGAGCAGGACATCGATCTCATACAGCCGGTAACGCAGCACGGCCAGCCCGATCGCCACCGCCATCAGCGAGCCCGCCACTGCCCCCAGGACCAGGCCCAGCGCAAGCGCATCGGGGAAGACCTGAGTAACCACCGCGACGGCAACCGTGAGCGGCACCGTCGCGAGAAACCACTTGAGCTGCTGGCGCACCATATGTCCGGCCCGACGCCACCGCAGCGCAACACTGGCGACCGCGGCCGTGGCAGCGGCCAGACCGCACACGTTGGCCAGATCGAGGATCACCCCGAACAGCGGCCCGTGAATTCCATACGGGTTCGGCAAGTCGCGGTACCAGCCGCCCATGCTCTGCGGAACGAAGGCATTTCCCGCCACCGAGAGCGGGACGAAGGCGACCGCCGCCCACAGGGCTGGCCGCCACCGCCGCGACAGCAAGCGACCGTCGGGAAAGACCAAGGGCAATATGAGAACTCCGAGGCCGAGCGCCGGCGCGTAATCCCACGACGTCATCCACATCATGGGTTTGCCAAACGGCAGCAGATCCGGGAAGCGGGCAACGGCTGCGTGCGCGTACGCGAAGGCGCCGTTGGAGACCGCCTCAGCCAGCGCGAGCGCGCACAGCAGCGTCCCCATCGGATGACCGGGCCGGCGAACGGCCACCAGGCCGCCCATCATTGCCGCACCCAGCGCCCCCGGGACCAGCGACGTGATGAAGACCTCGCCGTCGGCGACCGTCAGCACGACTGTGGCCACGGTGAGCGCGGCCGCCGCTGAGGCCAGGCCCACCGATAAGCCAACCGGAACTGGCCATCCGCCTAATCGCGACCCCCGGCCCGATGACCTGCGGTCGGCCAGCACTTGTCCCGCTGTCACGCGGCCATTGTCCCGGTACATCCTGTGGTTACGGGCAATCAATCAGGCGGCCGCCTGCTGGCCCAGGCCCGCTTCCCGTGCCAGCACGATTGCCTGAGCACGATCGGCGACCTGAAGTTTCATCAAGATATTTGAGACGTTGTTGCGGATTGTCTTCTGGCTTAGATACAGCCGGGCGGCGATGGCCGTATTTGACTGGCCCCGGGCGACCAGCTCGAGCACTTCGCGTTCCCGGTCGGTCAATTGCGGGAATACCGCTGGCGGCGCTGAAGGCCTGAGGGCAGAGTAGGCCAGCACGCGGGCGGCAAGCTCGGCGCCGAAGATTGCCTCCCCGGCAGCAGCCGCACGCACGGCACGGCGGATCTGCTCCTGATCGGCGCCCTTGAGCAGGTAGCCGCGAGCCCCGGCGCGCAGCGCCGCGAAAACTGAGTCGTCGTCCTCGAACATGGTCAGCACAACCACGGCGATCTGCGGGCTCTCGGCCACGATGCGGCGGGTCGCCTCGATGCCGTTCAGCTCCGGCATATTCAGGTCCATCACCACAACGTCCGGCTTGGCCTGGCCGGCCATCTCGACGGCCTCAGTGCCGGTCGCGGCTGCACCGGCCAGCTCGGTATCTTGCGCCGCGCGCAGCAGGCAGGCCAGGCCGTCGCGGAACACCGGGTGATCATCTGCGATGAGCACCCGGATGGGCTCACTCACTGCATCCTCCTTATCGGCAGGCGGCCCGCGGGGCGCCGCGCGCCTGCAGGGCTCGATCGCCAGCTCATCCCGACGCGCGCTGGCACATGGCAGTGATTTCGGCCCCGGTCGCCAGCCCCTCCGGCAATGCCCCGGCCCGTCGTCGCAGACCTGCAGCCTTAAGTCCCGGCCTGGCTGGATCCGGACCTGGCAGCAGCGCGCGGCCGGCATGCCGCGCAATCAGGCCGACGTCGCAGGGCCACTGAAGCCATGTCGCCATGGTGTCCCCCTCCGTAGCTTTCCGTTTATTCAGAGCAGTTCACTGCAGGCCTGATACGAGCCGGCTGGCCGCTGGGGAGCGTTCAACTCGCGGGACTGGTGTAGGGGGTAGCTGGTCCGCCACGGGAGCGCGACCGCCGGGGATGAGGATCTGGCTGGCGGCTCACCCCAGCCACCCGCATTTGGTATGGGCAGAGCACGCCGCGCTGCCGGGCAACCGACAGGGTCACCGGGCCCCCTGCAGGAAAGCTGAAATAAACGCTGGCATTAAATCCGGCGTGATCATCGCGAGGACGGCTCGGCCGGATGCCAGGATTCCCGGAGGCCGCTGCGGGGCTGCCACGCCCCTCCGGGCCGCGCAGGTCAGCGCCCGAAGCGTGCGGCGGCTCGTACCAGGTGATAAGGCAGCCCGGCGCCTCGCAGCGGACGCGCGTGTGACCGGGTCCGCCGGCGCACGGGCACGGGGGTCCAGCCGGCCGTTACCCGGCCAGGGGGCCCCACGGATGCGCAGCCCAGCACTCGGCCGGCCACGTCCACCACGCCGGACGGCGGCCGTCAGCCATGCAAGCCATTAGAACACGCAGACGATAAACGCCAACTAACGGGGGCGGCAAGGTTCCGGCATTCGGCGTGCTCGCCGCGGGGCCGTTCTCGTTACGTCGTTTAGTTACGTCGTTTAGTTGCGTAATAAAGTTTCGGCTTGAGTACGAAAACGAAACCCTATAAACTTGCGGGACGGCCCAGCGAAACGCTCCGGAGGACGCGATGACCGAGCAGACCAGCACGGCGACCTGCAAGTACCCCGGCTGCGAGGCGCCGCCTGAGCGGACGGCAGGACCGGGCCGGCCCGCGGAATACTGCGCCGACAACGGGCACAACAAGGTGTCCGCGTGGCGGGAGCGGCGGCGGCTGGGTGACGCCGGGCGCGGCGTGACGCCAGCGGAGGCCGAGGCGGAGCAGCCCGTCACGATGGCGCGGATCAGCGGCGCCGAGATGCTGCGGCAGATGCGCGACCTGGCGGGCACGCTCGCCGGGGTTGCCGACCGGCTGACCGGCACGGTGGCTGCTCTGGGGGACCCGACCGCCGCCGAGGCCGAGGTCGAGGCCATGCGCACCGCAGCCGAGCAGCGCGCGGCGACCGCCGAGGCTGCCCGCGCCGACGCCGAGCTGCGCGCCGCTGCCGCCAGCCAGATGCGCGCCGCTGCCGACGAAGCGGCCGAGGAGATGAGCGGGCAGCTGGCCGCCGGGCAGGCCCGTGCCCGCGACGCGCACGACCGGCTGGCCGAGGCCATCGAGGCACACGCCGCCGAGACCGAGCGCATCCGCGCCGACGCTCAGGCCCGCACCGCCGCTGCCGCCGCCGACCGGGACACCGCGGTCAGCGAGGCCGAGGCAGCCAAGAGGGCCGCCATCGAGGCCGCAGAAGCCTCCGCGGCCGAGGCGATCGCCCGTGCCCAGGCGGACGCCCGCGCGCTCGTCCGCGCCGCTGAGGACGCCCGCGACCAGGCACTCACCGAGGCAGACCAGTACCGGCAGGAGGCACAGCAGGCTGACCAGCGGGCAGCGGCAGCCAAGGCCCGCGCCGAGGACGCCCGGGCCGAGACCGCACGCGCCCGCGAGGGCGCCCAGCGCGACCTGGACCGGGTCCGCGCCGACGCGGAGCGGGAACGCGAGCAGCTCACCGCGCGGCTCGCCGAGGCCGCCGACCGCGAGCGCAGCGCACAGCAGCGCATCAGCGAGCAGGCCGCCGCGCACGCCGCCGAGCTGGAGCAGGCCCGGGCCGACGCTGCCCGCGAGCGGGACGAACTGCGCGAGGCGCTCGACGGGCGCGCACGGGCGCTGGAAGAGGCACGCACCGAGCTGCGGGCCCGCGCCGAGCGCGCCGAGCACGACCTCGACCAGGCGCGGGCCGAGCTCGACCGCGTGCGCCACGGCGGCGAAGATCGGGCCGGCTCCGCGCAGCCCGCTCCACGGGCGGCCAGCCGCCGAAGGGGGAAAGCAGGAGCCGTAAGGCAGGCGGGCTAGAGAGGGGGGAGCCTCAGCAGTCGGCGCGCGGCTGGAGCGGGAGCCATGCTCCACTCCCCCCGCGTGCAGGGCCGGCGTTCCGGACCCCGCCGGGAGGGAAGCTGCACCAGTCTCAGTCCCGCATTCAATAAGCAGTTCAGCGCCATCCGCGCCGCCCCCGTCGAGCGGGGCCGTCGCGCACATGAAGACCCTGGCGGATGCTCAGCGAGGAAGGCGGCCGGTCCGGGCCGCCGCTGGCCAAATACGGGGAAACCATGCGAGACATTATCGGTTTATTCTTCTTCAGCAATTACCGTGAAGATTTTTGAATAAGGCTCCCAATCTGCCGATGGCTTTCCGCTGGTCGGGGGGCCAGGGGAAAGCCATCGGCAGTACAAGTACCCAGGCAAACCAGGGCGGGTGGAAGCCCGTTTTCCCTGGTCCCTGGTGCGACCATCTTGCTGCGCTTGTAGTATTGTGTGCTACTTCCAGGTTTTCCCGTCCCAGTGCAGGATGAGAGTCGTGGCGTAATCAGTTGTGCCGACTGCCCAGGCATCGTCACGCGTGATCGCGGATACTCCCCAGAGACTGTTCAGGTACGTGCTCGGGGGGTTGGGACTGGGAACAGGCTGCCAGGTGTTCCCGTCCCAGTGCTCGATGACTGTCTGGCATTTCGTAGGGGGACAGCCACCGTTATAGGTGGTCTGCCCGACTGCCCAGGCGTCTGCCCGTGACGTGGCAGATACGCTATTCAGTTGCACGCCGTAATCTGGCGTGGGACTGGGCACTTGTGACCAGGTGCTGCCGTTCCACCGTTCGGTGAGTGTCTTAGTGGCGCCGAACGTACTCGTAGCGCCGACAGCCCATACGTGCCGGTATCCCGTAGCGGTGACTGAGGTGAGCAGACCTTGCGGTGGGACCGCCGGGCTCTTAACCCGGAACCAGCTTCTGCCCTTCCAGTGTTCGATAAGCGGCCGGGACGAATCAGTCCTGGACTGTCCGGAGCCGATCCAGCCGACCGCCCAGATGTTATGCGATGAGAGTGCCGTCACGCTCTGCAGCGCCCCTGCCTGGTGCAGGGCCGGGGTTCGCATCACCTTCCAGGCTGTCCCGTCCCAGTGCTCGATCAGCGGGCTGGCGTGGCTGAGGTCAGGGTTGCCGGTGCTGGCTCCGGTGGCTCCGACCGCCCACGCCTCGTTCCCGGAGACTGTCACGCCCCTTAGCGTGGCAGTCGCCGCCGGGGTCGGGCTGGGGATGTGCGTCCACGCGGTGCCGTCCCAGTGGTAGGTCATCGTCTGGGAAGTGAACCAGTCTGTTCCGCCAACTGCCCACGCGTTGCCCGCCGACGATGCGCCGACACTCCAGAAATAGCCGGGTCCGGCTAGCTGCTGTGTCCAGGTCCTGCCGTCCCAGTGGATGATGAGCGAGCTGTCGGGGTGGAGGCCGACCGCCCAGGCGTTACCGGGGGAGGTGGCAGTGACGCCGTACAGCCGTCCGGTGAACACCGGGAACACCGGGCTGGGTG
>Ga0335080_10002126_pt1 | contig 19660 bp, 16 predicted proteins | sample Lox_Sample_34_FD_206720 | JGI IMG/M metagenome (GOLD analysis project Ga0335080, IMG submission 206720) | Soil microbial communities from Loxahatchee National Wildlife Refuge, Florida, United States - Lox_Sample_3.4 | ecosystem: Environmental > Terrestrial > Soil > Wetlands | place: USA...
CCAAGGCGCCCACTAAGAACGACGGCCAGACGATATACCTGTTCAATGGGATGGAAGATTATAAGGATGTCGTGACTATTATTCAGCCAGTCCTGGGGTGGAACTCCGATTACGCCTCCGCATGGGGCCTCGCCAGCTGGAATTGCTGTGAGAGCGGCACTGTCTATGAAGGATCGCCAGTGCATGCCAGCTCTGGGGACCTTGTCTACGGCTACATGTTTGACAATTGCCCTGCCGGCACCAAGACTTGCACTTCCTGGGACATCATCACCTGGGATCTCACCACCGGAAATTATTCTGAACTGATCGATACGTCAAATTTCGGCCAGACCTTCAATTGGGCCTTCGGCGGCGTGCTGGAGGTCTATAACATTGCCCAATGCGGCGATTACCCTGATGGCAACGCAGACACTTACGCCGGCGCCGGCCCATCCATTCATTTCTTTGATCAGGGGCTCTTCAACGACAAGTTTGTCCAGATCGCCAAACCAGCATGGAAAATTACCAATCTGGGTGCTGGATTGACTCCACAATGCAACTATGGCGGAAAAACGCCGGAAGAGATCACACTCACTTATTGATGTGCCAATCCGTCGGCGGGGCACCCCGGAATCCGAATCGAGGTGCCCCACCGCGGTCACTGAATGCCACGACCACTCAATCTCAGACACTGCTAGCCGACCCGAACTCCGCCGCTTCGCGCTGCAACCAAGCCTTCCATTCCCCGCATCGTAGTTTCAAGTCCGTTTTCATTGGAAGCCTTTCGCCACCAGGCGAGAGATTTCGGTTGTCCACCTGCCGGGCTTCATCTCGACCTGATGACGGACGGCCGCCTGAGGCCCGCGCGACAAACTGAATGGTGATTCCGGCGATGGCGAATACAACGGATATCTTCGTGATTGGTGGAGGCCCTGCCGGTCTGGCAACGGCGATCGCGGCTCGTCGACGCGGCTTCGACGTGGTGGTGGCAGACGGAGCCAAGGCGCCCATCGACAAACCCTGCGGCGAAGGGCTGATGCCCGACGGTCGCGCGGCTCTCGAAAGGTTGGGGCTCAGCATTCCCGCCGGGATCGCGCACCCTTTCCGCGGAATCCGTTTTGTCAGCGGTGGCCTGAGGGTGGCGGCAAGGTTCGCTGGATCGGCCGGCCTTGGCATCCGCCGCACCCTCCTGCACGGCATGATGGTCAAAAGGGCCGAGGAGCTGGGCATTTCGCTGCTATGGCACACCCCGGTTACTGGCTTGCATCCTGAGGGTGTGCTGCTCGGCGAGCAGATCGTAGGAGCCCAGTGGGTTGTCGGCGCCGATGGAGGGCAGTCGCTCGTTCGACAGTGGGCAGGTCTCGACCATTATTACTATGATCGAACCCGTTTCGCTTTCCGCCGGCATTACCGTGTGTCCCCTTGGAGTGACTGCATGGAACTGCATTGGGGACCGGGGTGCCAAGTCTATGTGACGCCGGTCGCGGCGGACGAAATCTGCGTCGCGTTGGTTTCTCGCGATCCTCACTTGCGTATAGATGAGGCCCTAAGAGCGTTTCCAGAACTCCTCTCGCGGCTCGGCGGCGTTGAACCGTCGTCCGCCGAACGGGGCGCAATTTCCACCACCCGCAAGTTGCGCCACATCTACCGGGGTCGTGTTGTCCTGGTCGGAGACGCCTCAGGCACCGTCGATGCGATTACCGGTGAGGGATTGTGCCTTTCGTTTCGCCAGGCCGAAATGCTGGCCGAGTGTTTCGTGACTGGTAACCTGGAACGGTATCAGCAAGTCCATCGAACCTTGGCTCGACGTCCAGCCCTAATGGCCCGGCTCATGCTGACTCTGGATTGGAAAACTGCATTTCGGCAGCGCGTGATGCGCGCTTTCCGTTCTGATCCGCGACTCTTTGGCCGTATGCTGGAAATGCACGTCGGGGCACCGTCGTCCAGAGACATCGCTACGATGGGGCTCTCGCTGGGATGGCGCATATTGAAAGCATAGGACTTCTTGGGTGAAAATCGCGGTCAGATGGATTCCTTTTGTTCTCGTCTTGCTGGTTGCCGGGCCCGCCTGGGGACAGCCACAGGAAGCCATCTTGAATTTTGCTCCTGCGCAGTCCACGGTGAATTTCACCCTCGGCGATGTTCTGCATACCGTCCATGGCAGCTTCAGACTCAAGAGTGGCCAGGTTCGCTTCGTTCCCTCCAGCAACACAATCAGCGGAGAGATCGTCGTGGATGCGTCGAGCGGAAATACCGGCAATACCAGCCGCGATCGAAAGATGCACAAGGAAATCCTGGAAAGCGCCAGTTATTCAGATGTGGTTTTTCGGCCAGACCGCGTGGAGGGAAAAGTCTTGGCTGTCGGAGTTTCGCCGGTGCAGGTTCACGGAGTGTTCAGCATTCGCGGTGTCGAACACGAACTTACTGTGCCGGCTCAGATCGAACTTGCCTCGGACCACTGGAATATGACCGCCAACTTCGCGGTTCCGTATGTGACTTGGGGAATGAAAGACCCGAGTACTTTCATTCTTCGGGTGGCAAAGACCGTTGACATCAACCTGCGGGCTTCAGGAACAAATCCGTGGATTGCGCCCTAGGCTCGTTTGTACCGCGCCTCGAGTGTTTTGTGGCCCCGAAATGAACGGGTCAAGGGAGCAAAGTCCGGGGAAACTCAACAGACCGACGACAAGCGGATGAAATTGGTCGGGGCGCGCGGATTTGAACCGCGGACCCCCTGCGCCCAAGGCAGGTGCGCTACCAGGCTGCGCTACGCCCCGACTGATATTCGATTATAAAGCAAGGACATGCGGGTTACGCCCAGGGCACTCCCCGAACGGGCCGTGCTCCCGCTTGCCGGGACTCGGCTATAATTTTCGACGGTCATGCCGAGTTCACGTTATGCGCTGGTGACGTACGTCCACAATGAGGTCGGTGAATTTGTCGAGAATCTGCGCCGAGAGCTCCATCCGGCCATGCCTCACATGCCGGCTCATCTCACCATTCTTCCTCCTCGCGAGTTGATGGGCAGCGAAAAAGCTGCCTTGGACTTTCTTGAGGACGCCTGCGCCCGCGTCATCCCGTTCGATGTGGAACTGGGAGACGTAGAGAGTTTCCTGCCCACAACGCCCACGGTATTTATACAGGTGAAACGGGCGGCGTATCGCATGCGTGAGCTTCACGACCAGCTCAGCGGAAAGTCTCTTTGCTGCGAGGAGAGCTGGCCCTATATTCCCCATCTGACCATCGTCAAAACCGAGCGGGACGAGCAGGCGCGCGAAGCGATTGCGATTGCTCGGGAGCGCTGGCAGAAATTCCACGGGAAGCGGCAGGTTCACGTCGATGAACTGATGTTCGTGCGCGAAACCGACGGGCAGTGGCAGGACGTTGCCCCGCTGTCGTTGGGACACGGCCAATTGTCACCTAAGTCCTAAGCGTAACGCCGCGCTCGTAACTTACTCCGGAATAAACCCTTAAAACCAGCAACTGGCGGCCTGTTTCCCGAACTGCCGGACATGTACTTTCCGACCGTTGCTAAGTCCTACGGTCGAATTACTATGGGCTTACGGGCTCGGAACCAAGCCCCGCGTCACCAGCCCACGCGGTGCTCGTGGGATGGGGTTGAGCGCCGGATCCCAGGCTGCGGGTTCATTTGGAATTCCCGGGATGGGAATCTCTGAGAAGAGTGCATATATGCAGATTGGCGTTTACGGATCCGGATACCTCGCCACCGTTATCTCCGCTTGCCTCGCCGATTTCGGCACACCTGTCTGCTGCTGTCATGCCGACAGTTCGCAGCTGATCGAGGTGGCTAAGGGCAACATCCCCTTTTACGAAAAAAACCTGCAGGAGGTGATTCGCCGCAATGTGCGTGCGGGCCGCCTCGTGTATTCGGCCGATCCCGATGAATTAGCGCGCAAGACGCAAGCGATTTTTCTCGCCGAGGATTCGCCGGAAGGCTTGGAAGATCTGGTATTGCGCCTGGCCCGGGCTGCCGGACGTTTCCAGGTGCTCTCGATCGTGACACCCCTCCGCGTGGGCTCGACGACTCGGCTGGAAAAGATGCTGAAATCGAGTGCGTTACATTCGCTGCTCGTTTGCCAGCCTATGTTCTTTACTAACGGATGCGCTGTCGAAGACTTCAACTGGCCCGACCGCATCATTCTCGGCACGCCTTCGAGTGAGGCCGTTTCCGCCCTAAAGCAGATTTTCCATCCCCTCGTGATGCGGGGCGTCCCGGTACTGGTCACCAATTATGAGACGGCCGAACTGGCGCGCGAAGCAACAACTGCATTTGTTGCGACCAAAATTTCTTTTATTAACGAGATTGCCAGCCTGTGCGAGCACGTGCACGCCGATGCCGTGAGCCTGTCTTTGGCCTTGGGACTCGACAAGAAAATCGCACCGCGGTGCCTGCAGCCCGGAGCCGGCATGGGCGGCATCTTTGCCCAGACCGACATGGACTCCCTGACTGGCCTGGCGCGCGAGAATCGCGTTGACTTGAAAGTGTTGAATGCCGCTCGCGAGGTGAATGTGGAGTTGGCGGACCGGTTACTGCAGAAAGTGGCCAAGGTGCTCCAGACCGTGCAGAACAAGGACGTTGGCATTCTTGGCCTCGCCTTCAAACCCAACACGAATTCCGTCGCCGGATCCGCCTCGCTGCAGCTTGCTCAGAATTTGCTCGCCAAGGGAGCGCGTGTGCGGGCCTACGATCCAGTCGCCATCCCCGATGCACGGCAGCAGCTGAACGGCATGGTCAAGTACTGCGAATCCGCCTACGGAGTCGCCGAGGGCGTCGACGCCCTGATCGTGGCAACGGGCTGGCCCGAGTTCCGCACCCTCGATTTCGCGAAAATTCGCCACCTGGTAAAGCGTCCCATCATCATCGACACCAAGAACCTGCTGGATTCCTCTCGTCTGCGCGCCATGGGCTTCCAGTACATGGGTGTGGGCCGGTAAAAAGACTTATCTCTTGGATGTCATGCGCTGCCCTGCATGTTGTTCGAAACTGCGTTTAACCGTCTAATTCTTACAGTACCCACCCTCGTTTACGAGATCCGGAATCGAACGTGCAGACTTGTGGGAGGGCCGCGAGATGCTAAGATTTGCGGCATGGTTTCTCGCGCAGGTGGGAAGAAAGCCACTCGAATGGCGGGCAGGGTAATCGGCGTCCGCACCGGGGGACGTCGCCATACAAAACACGGGGACGGCTCGGAACTGGTTATCATCACCGGCCTGAGTGGGTCCGGCAAAGCCTCAGCACTAAAGGCTTTCGAGGATCTAGGTTATTACTGTGTAGACAATCTTCCAGTCGAGCTGATTCCGCGCTTTGCCGAGTTGGCGTTGCAGTCGGGCGAAATCCCGCGCACAGCGCTGGTGGTTGACGTGCGCGAAGGAACGCAACTAGAAAAATTGCCGGCGATTCTGAAGTCGGTTCGGCGCATCATTCCGACGCGTGTCATCTATCTCGAGGCAAGCGACGAAGCTCTGTTGCGCCGGTTCAGCGAGACCCGCCGGCCGCATCCTCTGGGGACGAGTACCTCTGTGCGCGCATCCCTCCGCACTGAAAGAAAACATCTGCGTGCGATCCGGGCCCTTGCCGACCTGGTGATTGACACCTCGAAATTCAACGTCCACGAATTGCGGACGCATCTGACCGACAGGTTCATTCACAGCTCGAGCAGCGAGCGCTCGATTCTCGTCTCCTGCGTCAGCTTCGGGTTTAAGCACGGCGTTCCCGATGACGCCGATCTTGTGTTCGATGTCCGGTTCTTGCCGAATCCTCATTTTGTGCCTGAGTTCCGCCGGCTTACCGGGCGCAACCCGCAGGTTGCCAGATATATCAGATCGTTTCCGCAAACCAAGGAGTTCATCAGCCGCATTTCGGATCTGCTGGTCTATTTGCTGCCGCACTACGTTAGAGAAGGGAAGAGCTATCTGACGATCAGCTTCGGTTGTACCGGCGGGCAGCACCGTTCCGTAATGATTGCGGAAGATGTTGGCAAAAGGTTGAAAAAAGCCGGATACAAGGTGAAGGTTGTGCATCGAGATAGTCCGAACTAGGTCCGGCGCCGGCACCTTGGTCTCTTCGGATGCCGGTGCGAGGGGCCAAAGCCGGCATGTAAAATCAGGTAGTACGCGCATGGCAACGACTACACTGCCGGAGGCGAAGGGTCCGGAACCACCGGCACGGCGCCGCCAACTCACACGCTTGTTGCGCTACGTGTTGCCCTACACGGCGCCCTTTCTGGTGTCGGTTGGACTGATGGCGCTGGTCGGGTTGCTGGACGCATTTCGCGTCCTTCTAATCGGGCCGATCTTCGATAGTGTTCTTAACCCTGGCTCCGAAGGAAAGACACTTCAGCTCTTCAAGGTTCCGGGCACGGAACGTGTTTTCAATCTGCATGAAGTTATTCCCTCGCATTTCCACAATCCCTGGACCGCCGTTGCTTTTGCGCTGGTGTCGGCGACCGCTCTGAAGGGGATTTTTGACTATATCGGCACGTACTTGGTGAACTATGCCGGTTACGGCATGATTACCGATGTGCGCGACGATCTGTACAATGCGTTTCTGCGCAGCTCGGCCACGTTTTTCTCACGCCATGCGACCGGTACTTTGCTGGCCGCGATCATCAATGATGTTGAGCGCGTCCAATTTGCAATGTCGACTGTACTGGCGGAGTTTCTGCAGCAATTCTTCACGCTGCTCTTTACCGCCGGCGTGGTCATATTGCTCGGAGGAAAGCTGGCATGGGTGCTGCTGCTGTTCGTGCCCGTTATCCTGTATTCGTCGAGGAAAATAGGCCGTCAGGTTCGCACAACGACGCGTGGCGGGCAGGATAAGCTGGCCGAGATCCAAAACATTCTCCACGAAACCATTACCGGCAACCGCATTGTGAAGGCATTCGGGATGGAGACCTGGGAGATGGAACGCTTCCGGGCAGCCGCACGCCGTCTGTTTCGGGCGAATCTGCGCACCGTGGCGGCATTCGCCATCAGTTCTCCGCTGATGGATTTTCTCGGTTCGGTGGCGATTGCGTTGCTTCTGCTGATGGGTCGTAACGCGATCAACCATCACGTTTTCATGGCCGGGACTTTTCTCGCGTTCATCGTGGCGGTTTTCAAGCTCTATGATCCGGTGCGCAAGTTTGCCCTCTTCAATAACAACTTCCAGCAGGCAATCGGGGCCTCCTCGGAGATTTTCCGCTTCATGGACATTGAAGACGAAGTGCGCGAGAAACCCGGAGCAAGGCGCCTGCCGAAATTTTCGAACTCCATACGATTTGAAAAAGTGGCGTTCTCCTATCACGACGCCAGCGATTCACGCGACGTGCTCCACAACATCGATCTCGAAGTGAAGGCCGGTGAGGTTTTAGCAGTGGTGGGATCAAGTGGAGCGGGCAAGAGCACGCTCGTTCATCTGATTCCCCGGTTTTTCGATGTAAGCGCCGGACGGATCCTGGTCGATGGCCAGGACGTCCGGGATGTAACCCTGGCTTCGTTGCGCTCGCAGATCGGAATCGTCACGCAGGAAACCGTGCTGTTTAACGACACGCTGCGCAACAACATTGCCTACGGCCAGCCCCATGTTTCCCTTAAGCACGTGGAAGACGCGGCTCGGGCGGCACATGCCCGCGAGTTTATTTGCGCGCTGCCGGAAGGCTACGACACCATGATCGGAGAGCGCGGCGTCCGGCTTTCCGGCGGGGAGCGCCAGCGTATCGCGATTGCCCGCGCAATCCTGAAGAATTCTCCAATCCTGATCCTGGACGAGGCGACTTCCGCCCTCGATAGCGAGTCGGAAGCTCTGGTGCAATCGGCACTGCAAAATCTGATGCAAGGGCGTACTGTGTTTGTGATTGCGCACCGGTTGTCGACAGTCCGCGGGGCCGACCGGATCGTGGTTCTCGATAATGGGGTCATCGCCGATGTCGGCGCGCACGACGAGTTAATCCAGAAGGCGGGCACTTACCGGCGGCTGTATGAATTGCAGTTTGCGGAGGCAGAAACGCAGAAGATGGGTGGCGATTAGTGCGTATGGACTGGCAACAACCGGAGTTCTGATCGCCGGCCGCTCGTCACCATCGTCAGGTCAAACATGTCAATTCGTTCCATGACGGGATTTGCGCAGGTCCGGGGCCAGGTGAAAGGCGGTCCGGCCTTCGTGTTGTCGCTGAAGTCGGTGAACCATCGATTTCTTGACCTTCATTTCCGCTTGCCAGCCGACGCGGACGCTCTGGAAATGAGACTGCGCCGCTTGCTGAAGGAAAAGTTGACGCGCGGGCATTTGGAAGTCGGACTGAACCTCGACGGCTCCGGAGAAAATGGAACTGGTCTAAACCGTGAGTTGATTGCCGGGTACGTAAACGCGTTTCGTGCAGCTGCGGGGGAATTCGGTCTGAAGGGCGAGCCCGACCTGAACGTGGTGTTGCGCCTGCCCGGCGCTCTGGAATCGGGCGCGGACGCCTCGACACAGGAATTGGAATCGGCGGTCATCGCGAGCCTGGAAGAAGCGCTTGGTCTTCTGAACAAGATGCGTGAGGAAGAAGGCCGCGGCATCGAGCGGGAGTTGCGCCAGCGAATGAAGCATCTGGCCACAGCAGCGTCTGGGGTAGAGGCCCACCGTGCCCCTATCCTCCATGCCTATGCGGAACGCTTACAGGCGCGAATGCGCGAAATGCTGGGAGCGCAGGTCGATAAGGATCGTATCCTGCAGGAGGCGGCGATGCTGGTCGACCGCAGCGATATTCAGGAAGAACTGGTCCGGCTGCGGACGCATGTGGAACATTTTGTCACTCTGCTTGAGCAGGGCGGCGAGGTCGGAAAGAAAATGGATTTCTTGCTGCAGGAGATGAACCGCGAAGCCAACACCCTGCTTTCGAAAACCTCGGGCCTGGCGGGTGAGGCGCTGAAAATAACTGAGGCAGGGCTATCGATGAAGTCGGAGATCGAAAAAGCGCGCGAGCAGGTGCAAAATCTCGAATGAGTATCGTCTTTATTGTGTCGGCGCCGTCGGGGTCGGGGAAATCGACTCTAGTCAACGAATTGTTCAAGATGGTGCAAGGCCTGGATTTTTCAGTTTCCTATACCACGCGACCCGCGCGCGGTAGCGAAAAGAACGGTAAGGAGTACTTTTTCGTTGCGGAGACGGATTTCGAGGCCATGATCGCAGCCGATGAGTTTCTCGAGTATGCTCGCGTGTTTGGGAACTATTATGGTACCCACCGCCGCTTTCTGCGCGAGACCGAACAGCGCGGCCACGACCTTTTACTCGACATTGATGTGCAAGGGGCCGCGCAGGTCAAGCAGAAACTTCCCACCGCGGTAAGCATCTTCATTCTGCCGCCCGATCGCGAGAAACTCGAATGGCGGCTGCGGAACCGGGGGCTCGATCCTGAGGCAGTAATTCGCCGCCGGTTGGACACGGCCCGACGAGAGATTGAGAATTACACGAAATACGACTATATATTAGTAAACAACCTGCTCGAACAATCCGCTGACGAACTGAAGGCTGTTGTGCTGGCCGAGCGAATTTGGAGAAGCGGGGTAAAGCCGCGAGCGGAACAAGTTCGGCTCCTTGAGACGGCCAGGGCTTGCCGCCTTGAGATGGCGCGCGAACGAGTACAACCGATTCTGGCTTCATTCGGCGGTGTGTCGATCCGTAATTGAGTTCCCTCAGTTGTTAATGTGGTGGAGAGAGTCCAGGAGAGAGTCAATGAAGCTCGTCGAGGGGTTTGACAGCAACTATCGCTACATTCTGGTGGCGGCGCGTCGGGCGCGGCAACTGCAAGGCGGCGCTCCGCCGGTGATCGAGACGATTTCACGCAAACCATGCCGCATCGCACAGGATGAAATCAAGGCTGGCAAGGTGAAGTGGACGGTGCCGGAACTGCCGAAGCTCGCCGGTGAAGGTGCCAGCCAGGACACGGAACGTTTTGCCGAGGACGCGTAGGAGCGCGCGGCCGCGTTTGTTTCTTTTAGGACCGCAGATCCACGGGGTTAAACCCTTCGGCTTTCTGCGGCATCCTTCTTGAAAGCGGCGCCCGGGCGCGACTCGATCTCGCTTCTTCCTATGAAAATCGCTCTTGGCGTGTCTGGCGGAATCGCGGCTTATAAGTCAGCGGAGATTGTCCGCCTGCTTCAAGACCGCGGAATTCACGTGCAGGTCGTAATGACACGCGCCGCGCAGGAGTTTGTTCGTCCCCTGACGTTCGCGGCGCTCTCCGGCGAAAAAGTCATCACGGACCTGTTCGGGTCCGACGCGTCTCAGGCCAATGTCGAATCCGCGATCGAACACATTGCGATTGCGCAAACGATCGACGCCCTTCTGGTCGCGCCTGCGACCGCCGATGTTCTGGCAAAATTCGCTCAGGGCATTGCCAATGATTTTCTTTCCACACTTTATCTGGCGACGACCGCTCCGGTAGTTGTCGCTCCCGCCATGAATGTCAACATGTGGAATCATGACGCCACGCAAGCAAATCTCGCGACCTTGCGGAAGCGCGGTGTCCGTATCGTCGAACCGGGAAGCGGCTATCTGGCCTGCGGCATGGTCGGAGTCGGCCGCATGGCCGAGAATGAGACCATTGTGGCTGCCGTGCTTGAGGCTGTCGGTGCGGCGCAAGACCTTGCAGGCGAGATTGTCCTGATCACCGCCGGTCCCACGCGCGAGAGGATCGATCCTGTGCGCTACCTGACGAACCACTCCAGCGGACGCATGGGGTACGCCCTCGCCGAAGCGGCGCTCCGCCGTGGCGCGCGTGTGCTGCTGGTCACGGGTCCGACTTCCATTACACCGCCTGGAGCCGCGGAGTTGACGCGTGTGGAGACCGCGGAAGAGATGCGCGCCGCTGTTCTGGAAAAGCTTCCTGGGAGCACAATCGTGATAAAGACGGCTGCGGTTGCCGATTTTCGCCCCAAGTTAGCTTCCGGGCAAAAAATCAAACGCCAGGGGCCCATAACTCTCGAACTTGAGCCGACTGCCGACATTCTTGCGGAAATTGGGCGCCACCGAAGTTCAAGCGGCGATCACCGCCAAATCGTCGTTGGGTTCGCGGCCGAAACCAACGACGTCCTCGAACATGCCCGCGGGAAGCTGTCGTCGAAATCTCTCGACATGATTGTGGCAAACGACGTGTCGCGCGAAGGCATAGGCTTCGATTCCGACCGCAATGCGGTCACGGTCATCACCCAAAATGAAGTCATCGAAGTTGCCGAAACCTCGAAATGGGAAGTGGCTCAGCGGGTTCTCGACCAGGTAGTGAAGCTCCGTAGGCGTACCAGCATTCCATCTCGCTGACGACGTTATCGGATGGCCCCTCCGGGGACCAGTCTGTCCTCCTTAGTCCTTTCCTCGCTCTCCGGTCCCGTCGCACCGGATCGCCCCATCACAGGCCTATTCGGTTGGGAGCTGCGGCATCGATCTTTGTTATCCTTTATCGGCAATGTCCCTGGACCTGAACCCGGAACTTCGCCGCGCGCTGGCCGCGCGTATTCGCTACTACAACGAGATGGGAATCTATGACTTCTACCGGCGGCCTGTGCTCGATCGAGAACGCGTAGTTGCAGAACTTGCTCCAAAGATCCAACCGTCATCAGGAGTCGAAATGAGCCCACGAAAGGCCGCGGCCCTCTTCGCGCCCGCCATCGTCGAAGAAAGTATGTTCGAGGTGACAGCAACCAGGCCCGAGCTGGGCGTGAGTGATCCCGTCAAAGCGCTGAAGATTATCCGGGAAGATTTGGGCGACTGCACCCGATGCCCATTGCACAAGCAGGGACGCAAGCAGATTGTGTTTGGTGTCGGCAATTCGAACGCGGATTTGATGTTTGTGGGCGAGGGACCGGGCGCGGACGAAGACGAGCAGGGCGAGCCGTTTGTTGGACGAGCCGGGCAACTGCTCAACAACATGATCAAAGCGATGGGCATCACACGCGAAGAGGTCTATATCGCGAACATCGTGAAGTGCCGTCCTCCTGGAAATCGCACGCCGGAACGAGAAGAATGTGATACGTGTTCGCCATTCCTGATGCGCCAGATCGCCGCGATCAAGCCGAAGGTGATTGTAGCGCTCGGCGCAACGGCCGCGAAAACGCTGCTCGCCATGAGTTCCGCAATGGCGCAACTGCGCGGGCGTTTCTACGACTTCCAGCCTGCCGGAGTCCGCAGCAACGATCCCGCCTGGAACGGCTGCAAGCTAGCAGTTACCTACCATCCCGCATTCCTCCTCCGTGACCCGCGCCAAAAGGGCGAGACGTGGAAAGACCTTCAAATGGTGATGAAGGAGCTGGGACTGAAGGCGGCAAAGACAAGCACGTAGAGCACCCTCGTCGGGCTCCCTGGAAGAATCTCGTTCCAGTGTTAGCATTTTCTTTGCCGGCCCCACGCGGGGCGCTGCCTTTTCATGCCCCTTTTTTGCGACGTCGCACTTCCCGTGCCGCTCGACATGGTGTTTACCTACGCCATTCCTCCGGGTATGGCGCCAATCGTCGGCGGCCGCGTGTTAGTGCCGTTTCGCCAGCAGCGTATGGCGGGAATCGTCGTTGATCTGCATGACAGCACGCCGCAAAGCGAAGGCAAGAACGTAAGGGTTAAGAAGATACTCTCGGCCCTCGACACTGCTCCTGTTCTCGATCACCAATTGCTGAAATTGGGCCGATGGATTTCCGACTACTATCTTGCACCGCTGGGCGAGGTGTTCCGCACCATGTTGCCGCTCTCGGCGGAGTTCAAGCGTACGATCGCCTACCGCATCACCGATGCAGGCCACATGGCACTGCACCTCGCCGCTGCGTCTGGATCGGCTGCACGTTCGCAACGCTCACCGGAGCAACAGCTGATAGAGTTCCGCGTGCTGGATTACCTGACCGCGCGCGACGGCGGCCGGGCGAACGAAAACGGCGTGCGAAGCGCGACAAAGGTTTCTCGCGCATTACTCGCCGGTATGGTCCGCAAGAAATGGATTGCACGAGAGGATCTCTCAGCCGCGCGCGACGCCACGCGCTTAAGGAAAGTAGCGCTTCTGTTGAATGGAGAGCCGGGCATCTCCGCCCGGCCAGAGGCGGATTTACCAGACAGGGTGACGGGCGAGGACGCCCATCTCTCCAAGATCAGGAGGCTGAACGCCAATCAGCGCACCCTGATCGACACTCTAGCCGCCGCGGGCGGCCGTGTACCGGTCGAAATCCTGCAGTCGCTCGACGTTCCACCGACGACACTTGCCACCCTCGTGCGCCGAGGCCTCGTCGAACTTGCCGACGAACCGCAGGAGTTCGCCGCTTCAAAGCTCAAGCCGCGCCGGTCTCCCTTCGAGTTTGAATTCAGCCCGGCGCAACAGCAGGCACTGACGAAAATTCGTGAGAGCGTCAAGGCTGCCAGATTTTCTGGCATGTTGCTGCACGGAGTTACCGGCTCCGGCAAGACCGCCGTTTATCTGGCCGTCATGCGCGAAGTGCTGGAAGCGGGACGATCGTCGATCCTGCTCGTTCCTGAGATCGGCCTCACTCCCGCCATGGCGGCCGACCTCATCCAGGTGTTCGGCGGCGAAGTCGCCATCCTTCACTCCGGCCTTTCCCATGACGAGCGGGCCGAGCAGTGGCATCGCATCCAGCGCGGAGAGGCCCGGGTGGTGGTGGGAACGCGCTCCGCCGTGTTTGCGCCGGGCGCCAATCTCGCGCTGCTGATCGTGGATGAAGAACAGGACTCTTCGTACAAGCAAGAGGAGACGCCGCGGTATCACGCGCGCGACGTCGCCGTGATGCGGGCGAAAATGGCGGGCGCCGTGGTGGTGCTCGGTTCCGCAACGCCATCGCTTGAGTCCTACTACAACGCGAAGAAAAGCAAGTACTCGCTTGTCGAACTGCCGGACCGCGTCGAAAACCGTCCTTTGCCCGAAGTCGAGATCGTCGACATGAGGCAGGAATTTCATGAAACAGGCAAGGATCAGGTGATCTCGCGCAAACTGGCGGAAGAAATCCGCGAGCGGTTGGAGAAAAAAGAGCAGGTCATGGTGCTGCTCAACCGTCGGGGATATTCGCCGGTAGCGCTATGCCGCAGCTGTGGCAAGGCGCTCGAATGCAAGAACTGCGCCGTCTCGATGACCCACCATAAACGCGAGCACAAGATGGAATGCCACTACTGCGGCTACATCACGAGGATCCCCGACAAGTGCGCGCACTGTGGCAGCGAATATGTATACTTCGTCGGCACAGGCTCCGAGAAGCTGGAGGAATTACTTCACGGCATGTTCCCGCAGGTTCGGATCGGACGCCTTGATCGCGATACGGTGCGCGGGCGCGAGGATTTCGAACGCGCGCTCAATGCTCTCAATGACGGCGAACTCGACATGCTCGTCGGAACGCAGATGATCGCCAAGGGCCATGACGTGCATGGCGTCACGCTGGTGGGAGTGGTCGGGGCAGATGCCGCCCTCGGTTTTCCGGATTTCCGCGCCGCCGAACGCACGTTCCAGCTTCTCACTCAGGTCGCCGGCCGCGCCGGCCGCGGGCAGTCCCCCGGCAAGGTAATCCTGCAAACTTACTTCCCCGATCATTATGCGGTACAGTTTGCCGCGCGCCACGATTTCGAGGGTTTCTACGATAAAGAGCTGCAGTTCCGCCGCTGGATGCATTATCCGCCCTATAGCGCGATCGCAAATGTCGTAGTCCGGAGCGAGAAGCTGGATGAAGCCCTCGCATGGTCCGGCGAACTGGGCCGCTGGTTCGAAAAGACGCGGCACGAAGGTATTCGCATCCTCGGTCCCGCGGCAGCCCCAATCCTGCGGCTCAAGCAGGACTATCGCTATCACTTCATTTTGAAGTCGCCGAGCCGGGAAAAGATGAACACACTATTGCGTGCCATGCTGGCAGAAGCGGCGGCGCGAAAAATTCCGCGCACGCAGATTATTGTGGATGTGGATGCGGTGTGGCTGATGTAGGAAACCCGTGCCGGCGGGACACAACTCTGAGCTCGCTCGCGGTTATTTGTATCGAAACGCGCGCCTCATCTCATCGTTCAAGGAATGGACGCCATCCCTGACGTCGTCCCGCAGTTGCGGCCAGACCTCTTTCCCCGAGCTGTGTGTAAAAGGCGCGGGCGTAAAGCTCAACACCATGATAAGCAACCCGCAAAAGGCGATGCCCAGCCTGCGGCCCGCGACGTCGGGATAACGTGGAACGCTTGGGTGTTTCCCTGTCAAGGCCAGTAATACTGTCCACAGGAGCCATCCCGTCCATTCGTATTTCCCGAGCGGCACCAGGCTGAAGACGGTCACAAGTGTTACAACGCGATGCAAACTGGGCGAAATGGAATACAGAACATGTCCGCCATCGAGCTGCCCGCCGGGCAGCAGATTTAATGCTGTCGCAAAAAATCCCACCCACGCGGCGGCTGCGATCGGATGTAACGAGAGCGCAGGCAAGCCGATTCGAATGTGCAGCATCCGCGCTGCCAGCTGAAAGGCGAGCGGGAATCCCAGCTGATACTGAGACGGGGTGGGGCCGGCGATGGGCCGAGAAAGAGACAATCCGACGAACATCGCGATACAGCTTGGAATAAATCCTGCAATCGGCCCCGCAATTCCAATATCGAACAGCGCTGCGCGCGAGGGGATCGGGCTCTTGATTCGAATAAACGCGCCCAGCGTTCCGATCAAGCTGGGGAACGGCACAAAAAATGGAGGCGTCGCGTAGACTCGGTAATGCCGCGCACAAAGATAGTGCCCCATTTCGTGCGCGAACAGAATGAATATGAGCGTCAAGGAAAAGGGCAGGCCAAGCAGCAGATTCGACGGGTTTCCCAGAGCCCATAGCACGGGAAACAGCGAGATGGAGTCGTCGTTCAGCGAAAGCGCCGGTTGCCGATGGAGATAGTTGAACTCCATGCGCGACCCCACAACCATCGTGCTGAACAGGGTCAAAAGGAGAAACAAGGCATAGAGCCACCAGCGGACGCGGGGACGGCGGACTATCCAAACCTCTTGCGCAGGGACACTCCCAGGCGAGCCGTTAGTAAGGATTGGAAAAGCCGGCGTGGGTTCAGACATGCGATTTAACGGATCGACAGCTGCCCACGGCCCGTTGCGCTCGGCGCACGGCAGGGCTGATCTTTTTGCCCCCGGCCATGCGAATGCGGGAGCCTAGTCGATCGACTGCAACTCCTTACCGGGCTTAAAGCGCACGGCCTTGCCGGGCGGAATGGAGACTTCCGCGCCCGTTCGCGGGTTGCGGCCGATTCCGGTCTTGCGCGGGCGCACATTGAACACGCCGAAGCCCCGCAGTTCGATGCGGTCCCCCGTCGCCAGCGCCTTCTTCATACTCTCGAATACGGTTTCGACGGCCAGCTCGGCTTTCGTCTTCGTGATGCCGGTGCGGTTGACCACTTCGTTGATAATGTCGAGTTTAATCACAGGCTGCCCTCGTCCTCGCGAGGATTATCGTTCCTCAAGTGATTGATGCTATGGGAGATAGAGCGGATTGTCAACCGGGGGACCATTCTCGTAATATGGCTGCACCAGCCAAGAGAATTTTGTAATTTCCGATTTGTAATTTGTAATTGAAAAGCGAGCCCAATCCGCGATTGTCGGAGGGGCGCTACCGCCACATTCGCCTTCGCAATTACAAATCACAAATTGCCAATTACAAATCGCTCCAATCCAAACATTCGAGGCCCTAATGATTAAGTCCGACCGCTGGATCCGCCGCATGGCGCAAGAGCACGACATGATTAACCCCTACTCGGAAAAGCAGGTGAGCCAGGGCGTAATTTCCTACGGCGTCTCCAGCTACGGATACGACCTGCGCGTGGCCGACGAATTCAAGATTTTTACCAACGTCAACACGACCGTCATCGATCCCAAGCATTTCGACGAGCGGTCATTTGTAACGGTGAATGCAGACGTTGCCATCATTCCCCCGAATTCGTTTGCATTGGCCCGCTCAGTCGAGTACTTCAAGATTCCGCGCGACGTGCTCACGGTTTGCGTCGGCAAGTCCACCTATGCCCGTTGCGGCATTATCGTTAACGTGACACCGTTCGAGCCGGAATGGGAAGGCTTCGTCACTCTCGAAATTTCGAATACCACGCCGCTCCCGGCGAAGATCTACGCCAACGAAGGCCTTTGCCAAATTCTGTTCTTTCAGTCGGACGAGGTCTGCGAAACCAGCTACAAGGACCGCAAAGGAAAATATCAGGCTCAGAAGGGAATTGTGCTGCCGAAGTTGTGACTTGGCCGTCTAAATCGCGGGTGACAGATGACAAGAACAAGAACGTGGGCGCGCGAGGTGCTTCTCTGCCTGCTGATTGCAGCCACTTCGTTATTCGCGCAAACTCCTGCACCCATCGCGCTTTCCGCCGACTTGGCCCGGTACTACTTCAAGACTCCCGCCGATGAAGTGGCTGCCCGCGCGGAACTGAACGCCGCCATCGCCGAGCTAGCCCGCTTCAAAGGCCAGCTCAACTCCGCGCCGCAACTGCTCGGGGCCTTGCAAGAATATGACTCCGTCCAAAAACTCTTCGCCAAACACGAGCGCTACCTGCACCTGCGCTGTGCCCAGAATCGCAAGGACAACGCCGCCTGCGATGCCGATAACACTCTCGCAGCCGACGTAAATGCCAAGACCGCTTTCCTGAATCCCGAAATCCTCACAATCCCAGAAGACCGGCTCGCCGCATTCTTCAACCAGAACCCCGCACTCGCCGCCTACCGTTTCGCGCTTTCCGAAATTCGCCGCGACCGCCCGCATCTTTTGCCGGAACCTGAGCAAACGCTCCTTGACGAATTTCAACCGCAGATTGCCGACTGGCAATACGACCTCTACGACCAGATCGTCGCCGGCATTTCGTTCGGCAAAGTAAAGACGACTTCCGGTGAACTCGACGTGGTCCGCCAGCGCAGCCTCATCGCCGCCGACCCCGACGCCCGCGTCCGCGAAGAAGGCTTCAAACGCCGTTTTGCCGGATACGCCAGCCAACGCGACTTGCTCGCCTTCGCGCTGCTGCACACCGTCCAGGCGCAAACTCTCCTCGCCAAGTCGCACCACTACGCCGACGCCCCCGCCCGCAAATACGAAAGCCTCGATTTCAAGCCGGAAGAGACGCGCAACCTCCTCGACGCCATGGCTAGGCACGGAGACGTTGCCATCCGCTACGAAAAGATTCGCTCGCGGGAAGTTGAACGCGAGTATCGTCAACCGGCTCACGACTGGGATATGTCAGTCCCCGCGCCCGGCGTCATCCCGCCCGTGACTTCGCTCCCCGACGCGCGCCGCGTGTTCCACGAAGCGTTCGCGGGCCTCGGCAAAGACTATCAGTCAGAGTTTGACGCCCTGCTCGACCCCGCCAGCGGTCGCGCCGACATTTTGCCTGGAGGCGCCCCCAACCGCTACGGGGGCGGCTTTTCCGTCGGCTTTTCCGGCAGCCCAAGCATGTTGTTCTACGGCCGTTACGACGGAACTTTCAAAGACCTCTCCGTGATCGCCCACGAAGGCGGACACGCCGTCCACCGCCAACTTATGACCGAAAGCGGAGTGGCGCCGTCCTACGCGCAGGGCCCGCACTTCCTCTTCGAGTCCTTCGCCCAATTCAACGAACTGGTCCTGGCCGATTATCTGGCGGAACACGCCGCCACTCCCGAACTCAAGCGCTACTACTTGGAGCGCTGGATGAGCATTAAAGGCCTGGACGCGTTCTACGGCGCGCAAGACGCACTGCTCGAGCAGGCAATCTACGATGGTGTCGCGGCCGGCACTGTCCGCAATGCAGACGATCTCGACAGCCTCACGCTAAGAATCGACAGCCAATTCTCGCAGTTCCCCGCCTCAACTCCGGAGCTGCGGGCCCGCTGGGCGATGGTCTCACTCATGTATGAGGACCCGCTCTACGACGTGAACTATGTCTACGGAGGCTTGCTAGCGGTCAAGTATTACCACCTCTACACGACCCGGCAGGATTGGTTTGTTCCGCGATACTTGGCGTTGCTAAAAAATGGGTTTGACGCTCCGCCAGCAGAATTGCTGAAGAGATTCCTGGAGATTGACCTTTCCGGCGCGGGGCTGCTCGACGACGACCTTGCGGTCCTGAATTCTCGATTGAACCAACTGGAAACAGTATCCGCGACGAAATGAACGGCGCTGGGACTACGTTGGAGTTCCCAAGAATCACGCATTCAGCGCTATGGCTTGGGGTCCTCGGTCCTTGAGTGTTGGCCAAACCAGTCCAATACTCTCTCTTCAAATTCCTGCGGCGCGACTCTGCTTGCCCCGCAGTGGGCCGCTCCCGGGACTTTCCATACGGTGATCGCATCCGGATTCATCATCCGGATCAGATCGGAGTTATAGTGCGGAACATTGCGGTCGTTGAGCCCGTGGATCAGTAGGATCGGAATCCTTGTTCCGACGACCGCCTGCTCGGGTGCAACCGTGTTTAGATCTATGCCATATCGCAGGCGGACAAATAGAAGTCCCACCTCTAGCGTCGGACGAAAAAATGTCTTGCCCAGCCAAGGCCCGGCGTGAAACGGGCGTCCGAAGCGGAAATATGCCTCCTCCCGGAAACTCGCCGACGGCGACTCCGCAATCACGGCGCAGAAGCGTGATTCATGCGGCAACGACTCCAGCAACTCCATCCCTCCCATGGATTCGCCCAGTCCGTACACGCATCGCGTGGGAGCTTGATTCTCCATCCAGTTAA
>Ga0335080_10002127_pt1 | contig 19659 bp, 18 predicted proteins | sample Lox_Sample_34_FD_206720 | JGI IMG/M metagenome (GOLD analysis project Ga0335080, IMG submission 206720) | Soil microbial communities from Loxahatchee National Wildlife Refuge, Florida, United States - Lox_Sample_3.4 | ecosystem: Environmental > Terrestrial > Soil > Wetlands | place: USA...
CGAAGGTGATCTTCGCTTGGCCGCCATGCCGACAGCCATGGCCGAAGAGCGCGGCCTGCTGGTCGACGACATTGGCGACCAGCGGCAGCTTGCCGATCGAGGCGAAGGGGCCGACGGTCGGGCGGATCTCCGCCAGCGCCTCGATGGGCACGCCGAAGAGCCGGCAGAGTTCCGGGTCCCACTGGCCACTGTCGAGATTCATCAGGCTGGTGCGCGACGCCGTCGTCACGTCGGTGGCGTAGAGACCGGCGAGGCGGTCGAGGAAGAAGCTGTCGCTGGTGCCGAGCCGAAGCTTGCCGCGCTTCAGCAGCTCCTTTGCCTGCGGGACGTTGTCGATGATCCAGCGCAGCTTGCTGGCGGAGAAATAGGGATCGAGCGGCAGGCCGGTGCGCGCCGCGACCAGCTTGGCGGCGCCCTCCTTCTTCAGCTGCTCGGTCAGCGGCAGGGTGCGAGCATCCTGCCAGACGATGGCGTTATAGACGGGCTCGCCGCTGTCGGCGTCCCAGGCGACCACCGTCTCGCCCTGGTTGGCGAGGCCGAAGGCGACGGCGTCGCCGGCCTGGTCGAGCAGCTGCCGCAGATGGGCAAGCAGCTCCAGAGGATCGTGTTCGACCCAGCCCTGTTGCGGATAGATCTGGCGATGGTCGAAGCCGCCGACGCGCTCGAACTTGCCGCTCGAGTCCAGGCGATAGGCCTTGCTGCCGGTGGTTCCCTGGTCGATGGCGAAGATGGCGGGCATGGATCAATCCTCCATGAGCTCGACATGGATGCTGCGCATGCCGGCGGCGGGAAGCCGGTCGCTCGGGATCGAGATGCGCCGCTCCGGCAGCAGGCTGACGCGGCGCGACCACAGCTCGCGGCCGTCGACGAGCAGGCGCAGGCGCCCGCGAGTCGCGCGGCTCACACGGGCGCGGAGCAGGGGTGGCGGGCCAGCGATCGGCATCTGCACCGTGAAGCGCTGCGGATAGACGTATTTGAGCGGCGCCGCATAGGTGACGGGGACGGATGGGCTCGCTTCCGGAAGCTTGTCCTTGAGGCCCAGGATGACGTTGGCCGCGGCCATGCGGCCTTCGGCCCAGCACAGGCCCGAGGTTTCCACCGGCCGCAGCAGGTTGCCGGCGGCGAAGACTTGCAGGTCGGAAGAGCGGAAATACTGGTCGATGGCCGGGCCGCCGGTGCCGGTATCGAGCGCGATGTGGCTCGATCGCAGGATTGCCGTCTCCGGCTGAAAGCGGCCGGTGAAGATCACGCCGTCGCACGCGATGGTCTCGCGCCGCCCCTGCCGTTCGACCTCGACGGATTCGACGCGGTCGGCGCCGCGGATAGCCGTCAGCTTCGTGCGCGTCAGGACGGGCACGCCGAAGACGCGCCGGGCGATCCAGTCGCCGGGCTTGCGGGCGGTGATGCGCTCACCTTCTTCGAGCATCGCGACGATCTCGATGCCGGCGTGGCGGGCGGTCAACAGGGCCGAGAACGACACCAGCTCGGTGCCGACGATGACGGCGCGCGCGAACGGCATGGTGTTCGTCAGATAGGCGAACTGCTGCAGGGCGCCGGTGGTCATGACTCCCCACGGTCGTGTGCCGGAGACCAGGCGGGTGCTGCGCGGCGTCTCTCGGATGCCGGTGGCGAGCAGCACGCAACGGCCGATAACGACGTCGGGGCCGTTCTCTGGATCGGTCACATGCACGCGGCCGCCCGGTTCGACCGCGGTGACGGTCGTGCGCGTCCGGATGGGAACGCCGGCGTAGGCGACCAGGCGGCGCGCATAGTCGGGGCCGGACATCGGCAGCGCCAGGAACTGGCCGATGCCGAAGCCCGTGTGGCCGCAATGGCGGGGGATGCCGCCGGCCTCGGCTTCGCGCTCGAGCACGACGACATCGCGGACGCCGGAGACCGCGAGCCGGCGCGCCGCCGACAGCCCAGCCGGCCCGCCGCCGACGATGACGACGTCGTGCGTGCTCACGCAGCGCTCCGCAGCGGCGCGTCCGGCAGGCGACCGGCTGCGAGTTCGGCGACGCGGGCGCTGCAATAAAAGCCCTGGCAGCGGCCCATCATGCAGCGCGTCCGCCGCTTGAGGCCGCCGAGGTCGCCGGACGGCAGCGGGCTCGCGAGCGCCGCGTCGATCTCGGCGCGGGTGACCAGCTCGCAATGGCAAACGATCTCGCCATAGCCGCGCTGCTGATGCGGTCGCGGCAGATGCTCGGCAAGGTTCGGCACCGGGGTCCAGATCGGCGTCGGGTTGTCGGCGAGGCGGCCGAAATGCTGGGCGTATAGTCCTGCCACGTGGCGGGCGATGCCGAGCGAGCCGGTAAGCCCGGTCGAGCGGATGCCGGCAACGGTGATCCAGGCACGGTCGGGCAGGGCCTCGATCTGGTAATCCTTGAACTGCGTGGCCGGGCGCAGGCCGGCGTAGGCGGCCGTCACGGTCTCGCCGGCAAGCGCCGGCAGCTTGCGGATGCCGGCATCGATGAGCGTGCGCAGCTGTGCCTCGTCGACGGCGGCGTCGGCGCGGTCCTCCTGGTCCTCGGCGGTCGGGCCGACGATGAGATTGCCGAAGGCCGTGCGCACGACCATCACACCCTTGGTCCGCTCGGTCGGCACCGGCAGGATCGAGGAATGGATGAGCCGAGCGGCCGGCTTGTCGAAGACGACGAACTGGCCCTTGCGCGGTGTGATCCGGAAGGGCGAGGGGCGGGCGATCGCCTCGACGAGATCGCCGTAGTTGCCGGCGGCATTGACGATGACGCGCGTCTCGATCGTGCCTGTGCTCGTCGAGAGACGCCAGCCGGAGAGCTTGCGGTCCCCGCCGGTCACCTCGGTGCGCCGGCGCACCTCGCCCCCATGGGCCATGCCCTGCAGGACGTAGGCGAGCGGCGGCGACCAGGGATCGATGATGTGCTCGCCGGGGATGCTGACGGCGCCCACGGCTGTCGGCGCCAGGTGCGGCTCCCGTCTCCGCAACTCGGCGGCCTCGATGACGTTGACGTCGGCGAGGCCGGTGCGGTGGGCATGCTCGACGATGGCGGGAAGCTGTGCCGCCTCCGCCTCGTTCCAGGCGACGAGCAGGCCGCCGGTCTCCAGCAGCGGCAGATTGAGATGCCGGCGGATTTCGAGATACTCGGCATAGCCGGCGCGCACACAGGCGAGCTCCAGCGTGTCGAGCGCCCCGTCATAGCCGGTATGCAGCATGGCGCTGTTGCCCTTGCTGGCCCCGGAGAGGATGTCGGCGCCCTTCTCGAGGAGGATCGCCTTGGCCCCGCCCAGGCAGAGGCGGCGGAAGATGGCGCAGCCGACGACGCCGGCGCCGATGATGGCGACGTCATAGCTCATGGCCGATCACCTGGCTCTGCCATGCCGCGCTCTTGAAACGGACGGGGCGCTATCTTGCGATAGCGCCCCGGAAGGTGGTCCCGATCGGCGCCGCTAATGGGCCGCTTCGCCGACCGCTTTTTCCGCCGCAGCAAGTTCCGCCTGCCGCTTGGCGATCATGTCGCCGATCGGTGGACCCGGGAACCGTGTCCGTGCCAAGCCGAACCACACGACAGCCATGATCACCAACAGATATATCGTGTACCAGACCAAGGCGTCATAGGGCGGCTGCACCCCGCAGTAGAAGAGCAACAGAGCGCCCAGGCAGGAGATGATCGCAAAGATCTTCGAAAACGCGCCCAGCTGGAACGGGCCTTTCTTCGTCCAGCTCTTTCCTTCGGCGAACAATCCAGCCCCGATGGGCGCTGCGTAGGAGAGGTATAGGAAGATCGCGCAGCCAGCCGCCAGCGTCCAGAATTGCGGTGTGTAGAGTGTGGTGAGGAAGGCCAGAAATGCGCCAACCCAGATCGCGTTTACGGGCGTGCGATGCGCCGCGCTGACGTGACGCAGCCAACTCGACGCCGGAAATCCGCCGTCGCGGGCGAAGGCAAAGATCATCCGCGACAGGGATGTGAGGCCGGCGAGCGCACACAGATAGTTTGCGACCACGATGCCGATGTAGAGAAGTGTCTTGAGAAAGTCCGGCATCGGTACCGCGTTCATGAGCCAGAAAAAGACGTTGGCTCCCTGCTTGGCACCATCGGTGACGTTGGGCATCGCCAGGACGAAGGAGCAGATCATGACGTAGCCGAAAAGGAACGACCAGAATACGGAGCGGATCATTCCCTTGGGTACATTGACGGCCGCCGAGCGCGTTTCCTCCGATGTATGTGCCGATGCATCGAAGCCCGTCACCGTATAGGCCGGCAGCAGCAACCCCAGCAGGAAGGCATAGAAGAGGTTTTCGCTCCGGGGCCAGATGCCGTTGCCAGGATCGCCGGTGTTGTTGGTGAAGGTGAAGAGGCGGCCGATGTCGATGCCGGGGGCATAGGCCAGCATGGCAATGGTCAGGATGACGGCGACGACGATGATCAGATAGCCGCTGAAGTCGGTCAGCAGGGTCGTCGCCCGGATTCCGATGTGATTGAGCAGGGACTGGGAGCCCAGGATGATCACCATGGCAAGGGCCTGCACCCAGAAGGCGCCCGTGGCGATCTGTTCGGAGAACGACTTGCTCAGATCCGGGATGAAATTGGCCGGGTCCCAGCCCAGGTAGTTCTGACCGATGAGGGGCACGAACAGGATCTGCCAAAGGCCGACGTCAACGGACGAAACCACGAAGATGAGGCCCAGCATGTTGAACCATGCAACTGACCAGCCGAAGCCGCGTCCGCCCAGGATCGATGCCCAGTGGTAGAGGCCGCCGGCGGTCGGATAGGCCGAGGCGATCTGTCCCATGGAGGCGGCGACGATCAGCGAGAAGCCGCAGGCGAGCGGCCAACCGATGCCTATCGAGGCGCCGCCGGCGGCGCTGAATCCCGCCTGGAACGACGTGATGCCGCCGGCGATGATGCAGATAATCGAGAATGAAATCGCGAAGTTGGAGAAGCCGCTCATGCGGCGGGACAGCTCCTGGGCGTAGCCCATACTGTGAAGCTGCTTTACATCCTCCTGGTGCTGCTGACTGCCGTGATAGCTCTCGCTCATGACTGACACCTGCCCTGTTGTTTCTTTTCGTCTTGTCTCTCGGAAGCCGGCCGCCAGCGCCGCCTTGCACTACAGCGGTCACATGACGGCGATGCTTTGTCGCGACCCCCGAATCAATGGCGCCATCATGCTCTGACCGCCGACGACTTGTAAAGCCACTGGGAGATCGCTTGTTAACCATATGGAACGGATGCATTTTGCTATGGTTCTAATTGACGTTATCGGCGCGGATGCCCGTTCCGATTCGGCGCCGTGCGCGATTTTTGGGCATCCTTTCCGGGCAGCCGGAGCGTCATCGGGCTGCTGGAAATGACGAATTCCTTGCAGAAATCGGAGAACGCCGTCGCCATGCGTCGCGATCGGCTGCCGGCGAGGCGGGCGATGCCGAGGCGGGTCGGGCGGATCTTCTCGGCGACGGGGCGGTAGACCAGACGCTCGCCGTCGAGAGCGCGGTCGCTCGCCGGCCGCGAATGCATGAGCGCGTAGCCGTGGCCGTTGGCGACGAGCCCGCGCAGCATCTCGAAGGATGGCGTCTCGTAGGCGAGCCGCGGCTGCAGGCCGAGACCGTAGAAGATGGACAGGAAGTAGTCGCGGCTCTGCGGCAGGCCCAGGAGCACCAGGGGTTCGCCGATCAGCGCCTGCAGCGAGGCGGCGGCCGCGCGTGCCAGGCGGTGGCGCGGCGGCAGGACGACATGCAGCGGCACCTCGGCCAGCGGCTCGAAGGTGACGTCGGGCCCCAGATTCAGGTCATAGGTCAGCGCCAGATCGAAGCGGCCGCCGCGCAGGCTCTGGATCAGGGCCTCGGTGTGGTCCTCGTGCAGGCGGACGGTGATGTCCGGGAAGCGGGCGGAGAAGGCGCGCAGCAGCGCCGGCATCAGCAGTGGCGCGAAGGTGATGAAGCAGCCGATGTCGAGATCGCCGGCCAGTTCGTCGGCCATGCCCCGGGCGCTCTGCTGCAACTCGGCCGCGTGGCCGAGGAGGTTGCGTGCCTCCAGCAGGAAACGCCGGCCCGCCGGCGTCAGCGACAGGCCCTGGGCATGGTGGCGGACGAAGAGCTGCAGCTCGAAGCGCTCCTCGAGCTGCGCGATGGCGGCGGAGATCGAGGGCTGGGAGACGTGGATCGCGCGCGCCGCCCCGGTAACGCTCGCCCGCTCGGCCGCGGCCACGAAGTAGCGCAACTGCTTGATCGTGAACTGCATCGGAATTTCCGATCTTATGGCTCAACAATCAATATTTTCCCTTTCCCGCGATCTCCGTCAATATCCCGCGTCTAAGAGGCATTCGCACGATGGAGCGGGGGCGATGATCAGGACGGGCGAGCAATACCGGGAGTCGCTGCGCGACGGGCGGCAGGTCTGGATCAACGGCGAGAAGGTCAAGGACGTCGCGACGCATCCGTCCTTCAAGCCGATCGTCGATGCGCGCGCCCGCATCTACGACATGGCGCATGATCCGGCGACCCGCGACGTCATGTCCTACGTCGACGGCGGCAGCAACGAGCCCTGCTGCATCGGCTACAAGCTGCCGCATACCCAGGAGGACTGGCAGGTCAAGCGGCGTGCTGTCGACAGCGTCATGGACGACCTCGGCGGCGTGGTCATCCGTGTCGGTGACGAGACCATCGGCGAGATGTGGTCGCTCTATGACGGCCGCGACGTCCTGAAGGAGGTCGATCCGCAGTTCGCGGAGAACATCGAGAACCACATCTTCCGCGCCCTGCGCTCGGACACGTTCCATGTCTCCGCCAACACCGATCCCAAGGGCGACCGCTCGAAGCGGCCGCAGGACCAGGACCCGGACATGCTGCTCCACCTGGTCAAGGAGACCGACAAGGGCATCGTCGTGCGCGGCGCCAAGTACGAGACGGCGGCCGCCTATGCCAACCAGGCCTTCGTGAAGCCGACCATCGCCAACTGGGGCGACGAGAAGCTGTCGGACTACGCGCTCGGCTTCATCTGCGACATGAACGCGCCGGGCGTGAAGCACATCTGCCGCACCGGCTTCGCCGGCCGCGGCTCCACGCGCGACTACCCGCTAGCCAACCGCTTCGACGAGATCGATACGCTCGTCATCTTCGACGACGTGCTGGTGCCGTGGGAGAACGTGCTGTTCTACCGGCACACCCGGGCGGCGAGCTTCATCCGGGGCACGCTGCACCGCTACAGCGCTTTTCCCTTCGTGCAGCGCATCCAGAAGATCGCCGACATGCTGATCGGCGCCGCGCTCTTTAACGTGCGGCAGACAGGCCTCGACCAGCAGCAGGCGGTGCGCGAGAAGCTCGCCGAGCTTGCCGTCTACCGCGAGACCATCAACGCGCACCTGACGGCGTCGATCGCGCTGGCGCAGAAGAGCCCGGCCGGCCTGCTCATGCCGCACCAGTCGCTCCTCTACACCGGCCGCGTCCAGGCCTGCACGCGGCTCCCCGCCATGGTGCACCTGGCGCGCGAACTGTGCGGCGGGCAGATCTGCGTGACGCCGGACGTCGCCGCCTTCGAGGATCCGGAGACCAAGCCGCTGCTGGAGAAGTACTACAGCGTGAACGACAACTGGGTCGCCGAGGACCGGCGCAAGCTGCTTGCCTTCGCCCGCGACCTCATGAACTCCGACTATGCCGGCCACCGCGTGACGTTCGAGCTGTTCGCGCAGGCGCCGCCCTTCGCGCATCTCGGCGCCGTTTACGGCAGCTTCGACTGGTCGGAGCCGCTCAAGTTCGTGAAGAAGTCGGCCGGCCTGTCCGACCGTGTGATGCAGAAGCGCTAGGAATCAGGGAGAGAGTCATGCTGCGCGAAGAGTTTCTCGAGGGCATGAGCCGGGCGGCGGCCACGGTCAATGTCGTGACCACGGACGGTCCCGGCGGCCGTGCCGGCGTCACCGTGAGCGCCATGTCTTCCGTGTCGGCCGATCGTCCTGCGCTCCTCGTCTGCGTCCATCAGGCGAGCCCGGCGCGCCAGGCGATCCGGACGAACGGCTCCTTCTGCGTGAACGTGCTACGCGCCGAGCAGACGGCCATCTCCGACCGTTTCGCCGGGCGCAGCAAGACGGGCGATCGCGACAAGTTCGCGGGTGCCTCCTGGCGTCGTCTTGCGACCGGCGCGCCTGCGCTCGACGATGCCCTTGTTGCCTTCGATTGCACGGTCATGAAGGAGATCGACTGGGGCACGCATACGGTTTTCATTGCCGATGTGGTCGACATCGAGCTGGCAGAGCCTGGACGGCCGCTGATCTACGCCAGCCGCGCCTATGGCGTGCCTACGCTGCACGGCGAAGCCGCGGCATGACGAGCTAGGAGGGGCACCATGATCACGCTGTCCGCCGAGCAGGTCGCCCAGTTCCACGAAGAGGGCTACGTCGTGGTGCGCGGGGTGGTGCCGCCGGCGACCATCAAGCGTCTGACCGACGAGATCGACGGCTGGATCGGGGAAAGCCGCGCCCACGCCAAGAACTACGGCGACACCGTCAACGGGAAGGCGCGCTTCGACCTCGAGGCCGGTCACAGCGCCGCCCGGCCGCGGCTGCGCCGCATCGCCAATCCCGTCGATATTTCCGCGCCCTATCGTGCCGTGCTGTGGGACGGCGAGATACCGGATCTGGTGACCCAGGTGATCGGGCCCGACGTGAAGTTCCACCACTGCAAGCTCAACTTGAAGCTGCCGTCCATGGGCACCTATGTCGGCTACCACCAGGATCATCCCTTCGATCCGCACAGCAACGACGACGTGGTGGTGGCGCTGCTGATGCTCGACGACGCCACGCTTGAGAACGGCTGCCTCACGGTGGTGCCGGGCTCGCATCGCGAGCGCTACAGCCACTATCGCGGAGACAGGTTTGTTGGCGAGATCGCGGCCGAGCACCACGCCGATTTCGACCGCCGCGCCGTGCCGATCATTGCCAAGGCGGGCGACGTCTGCCTGCAGAGCACCTGGATGGTGCATGGCGGCGGCGCCAACCGGACAGACCAGCCGCGCCGAGTCTTGATCTGCGACTACACGGCGGCGGATGCGTTCTGGCTGTTGCCGCCGATGGTGCTGTCGCCGCATTCGGGCCGCATCGTGCGCGGCAAGCCGACGCGCATCGCCCGCTTCACCGCTGGCACCAAGGAGCTGCCGCACCACTACGCCGACGATTCCTTCTTTGGCGCCCAGGGACAGAAGACCGCGGCGCAGTAATCGCAACAGCAGGGAAGACAGACCGCATGGCCCACACGCGACTGCGCAAGTTCAACACGAAGAAGACCTATCCCGAGCAGAAGCTCGACAACGACCTCTGCATGGCCGTGCGCGCCGGCAACCACATCTTCCTGCGCGGCCAAGTGGGTCAGGACCTCAGGGGCAACATGGTCGGCATCGGCGACCCCCGCAAGCAGGCGGAGCAGGCGATGCGCAACGTCAAGCAGCTGCTGGAGGAAGCCGGCAGCAAGCTCGCGCATGTCTGCAAGATCACTGTCTACATCACCGATCGCGCCTATCGGGAGTCCGTCTATCAGGAGATCGGCAAGTGGCTGAAGGGCGTCTATCCCTGCTCGACCGGCCTCATCGTCGAGGGCTTGGCCCGGCCGGAATGGGTGATGGAAATTGATGTCGAGGCGGTCATCCCGGAACATGAGGCGCGCCGCGAGCCGACCGGGCCGGAATGGGCCGACATCCGGCTGCAGCGCCGCGGCAAGCGGACGCGGCCGGCCAAGACCCGCTAGGAGAAGAGACATGTTGAGCCAGGCGCAGGTCGAGCAGTTCTGGCGCGACGGTTACGTCGTCGCAGATGGAGCGGTGACGCCGGCGCAGCTCACTGCCCTGAAGCAGGAGCTGGCGCATTGGGTCGATGAGAGCCGGCCGCACAAGGCACCGTTCGGTCCGCCGACCATCGATGGGCGCCCGCGCTTCGACATGGGCGAGGAGCACACGGCCGAACGGCCGGCGTTGCGGCGTGTGAACAACCCGTCCGATGTTTCGCCGGTCTACCGCGAGGCGATGGAGAAGGCGGCTTTCGTCGATATGGTCGCCGACCTGATCGGGCCCGACGTCAAGTTCCATCACTGCAAGATCAACGTGAAGCTGCCGGGCTCGAAGACCGAGGTCGGCTATCACCAGGACTTCCCGTATACGCCGCATACGAACGATGACATCGTGACCGCGCTGCTAATGCTCGACGACATGACCGCGGAGAACGGCTGCCTTACGGTCGTGCCAGGCTCGCACCGGGGGCCGCTCTACTCGCTGTTCGAGGGAGGCCGGTTCGTCGGCTATATCGAGAAGCAGGCGACGGAACGAATGCGGCCCGCGCAGGTCTCCGTCACCGGGAAGGCGGGCAGCGTGTGCCTGATGCACACGCGGCTGGTACACGGGTCCGACGCCAACCGCTCGGGCCGCCCGCGCGGCCTCTACATCTGCGTCTACACCGCGGCCGACGCCTTCCCGCTGGCCCGGAATCCGCTCGCCAATCCGAACGAGGGCATGATCGTGCGCGGCCACGCGACGCGCATGGCCCGGCTGGTGGACGCGGTCGTCGAACTGCCGGCGCAGGAAAAGGTGGCGTCCTTCTTCGCGACCCAGGGCCAGCGCTCTGCGGCCGACTGACCTGGACGGCAAACCGCCGCACTTGCCGGGCACGGCCGCCCGTGCCACGAATGGGCAACGAACAAGTCGAAGCGGAGCCGAAGGGCCCGTCTGGGAGACCTGGGCATGACGTTCTCGATCGCCGGGCGATGCGGGCGGACTGGCATGCTGGGCATCGCCATCACCACCTCCAGCATCGCGGTCGCCAGCCGTTGCCCCTGGGCGCGGGCCGGCGTCGGCGCGGTGGCCACGCAGAACATCACTGATCCGCGGCTGGGCGGCGGCGGCCTCGATCTCATGGCGTCGGGCCTGAGCGCGCCGGACGCCATGCAGCGTCTGATTACGGAGGCGCCGCATCCCGAATTCCGCCAGGTCACCATGATCGACCGCCAGGGGCGCACGGCCAGCCACTCCGGCGCCAAGACGCTCGGCACGAATGCGGTCGCATCGGGGGCCGATTGCGTCGCCGCCGGCAACCTCCTGAGCAATCGCGACGTGCCGGCCGCCATGGTGCGCAGCTTCTGCGCCCATCCGAACGCGCATCTGGGCGAGCGGCTGATGCTGGCGCTGGAGGGTGGGTTGGTCGCCGGCGGCGAGATGGGGCCGGTCCGGTCCGCCGGCCTGCTCGTCGTGCACGAGCACAGCTGGCCGCTCGTCGACCTGCGCGTCGACTGGGACGACGCTAATCCGATCTCGACGCTGCACCGGCTGTGGGTGCGCTATGAGCCGCAGATGAACGACTACGTCACCCGCGCCCTCGAGCCGGCGATGGCGCCCGCCTTTGGCGTGCCGGGCGATCCCGGACCCGCGGCGGCGGCGGCCGCCAGGCGGCCGTAGGGGCGACCTCGGGAGAGGTCGTCGGCGTCAGCCGATCTTGCGCCAGAGGTCGCTCTCCTCTTCGAGGCGCGCCTTCTCGAGGCCGAAGAAGTCGCGGCGCGACACGATGCCGACGAGGCGGCCGCGGTCGACCACCGGCAGGTGACGATAGCCGCCGTCGTGCATGCGCCGCAGGGCATCGATCGCCATCGTGTCCGGCCTTATGGTGTCGGGATTGCGCGTCATGACTTCTGCGAGCAGCGTCCGCTCGGGATCGCGTCCCTCGGCCACGACGCGGTAGACCATGTCGCGCTCGGTGAAGATGCCGTCGAGCTGCCCGTCCTCTGTGATCAGCACGGCCCCGACATGGCGCGACCGCATTCGATCGGCGGCTTCACGCACCGTCGCCTGCGCCGAAAGTTCCAACAGCTCCTGGTCGCGGACCACATCGGGAATGACCCTGCGCGTCATGGCACTTCTCTCCCATGCAGATGCGCGATATCGCGCCACGCTCGGCGTGGCGGATTCGGCTTTGCGTCAGTGTAGCACAAATGGCCGGTGGCATGCGCCATCCGGCCGGGGTGCCAGGAGGCCCAGTCTGCGACGTGGGAGGGGAGTTCGGAAGCGGGCTAGAAGCGTTGCATGTGGCCGATCTCGTCGTCGAGAACGGCCATTTCCTCGCCCAGGAAGTCGCGCCGCGAGACGATGCCGACGAGGCGGCCGTTGTCGACCACCGGCAAATGGCGGTAGCCGCGCGTCGTCATGCGGCGCAAGGCTTCGACGGCGAACTCGTCGGGCTCGATCGTATCAGGGTTTTTGGTCATGACGTCACGCAGCCGCGTCGTGTCGGGATCGCGGCCGTCGGCAACGATGCGATGCAGGATGTCGCGCTCGGTGAAGATGCCCTCGAGCACGCCGTCGCGCGTTATCAGCGCGGCGCCGACCTGGCGGTCGCGCATGGCGCGGGCTGCTTCGCGGACGGTCGTCGCCGCAGAGAACTCGAGCAGTTGCTGCTTGCCGATCACGTCCGGCATGATTTTGCGCTGCATGGACCCGCCTCCTTGCGGGGAGTTTCGAACGCGCGGCGATGGTGCGGGAATGTGGTTTATGAAACCTTAAAGCCGCAAATTGATGGGAGTCAGCCCAGCCGCTCCGCGACGGCGTCGGCGATGGCCAGGCAGGCGGTCAGCCCCGGCGATTCGATGCCGAAGAGGTTGACGAGGCCCGCGATGCCGTGCGTTTCCGGCCCCTGGATGACGAAATCCTCCGGCGGTCCGCCGGGCGCCTGCAGCTTCGGCCGGATGCCGGTATAGCCGGGCTGCAGCGCGCCGTCGCGAAGCTCCGGGTAGTATCGCCGGATCGCGGCATAGAACCGCGCTGCGCGGGCCGCGTCGATGTCGTAGTTCAGGCTGTCGATCCACTCTACGTCCGGCCCGAAGCGGGCGCGGCCGGCGAGATCGAGCGTCACATGCACGCCGAGGCTGGCGGCGTCCGGCATCGGATAGATCAGGCGATGGAAGGGCGAACGGCCGGCCAGCGTGAAGTAGTTGCCCTTGGCGAGGAAGCGCGGTGGCACATGGGTCCAGTCGAAGCCGACGAGCCGGCGGGCGACGTCCTGGGCCCCGAGGCCGGCCGCGTTGACGAGCCGGCGGCAGGCCAACCGCATCGGCGCCGGCCCGCCCAGGTCGAGCGTGAAGCCGTGGCCTTCGAGCCAACCGCCGGCCACCGGGGTGTTGAAGGCGATCGCGACGCCGGCCGTCTCTGCCTCGCCCTGCAGGCTCAACATCAGTCCGTGGCTGTCGATGATCCCGGTCGACGGCGACAGTAACGCGGCGACGCAGCGGACCGCCGGCTCCAGGCGCCGCGCCTGCGGGGCCTCGCACCACTGCAGGTCATGCACGCCGTTGGCCGCTGCCTTGCGCTGGAGCGCCTCGAGATCCGGGACCTGGGCCGCCCCCGCGGCGACGATCAGCTTGCCGATGCGGCGATGGCCGACTCCATGCGACCGGCAATAGTCGTAGAGCCGGTCGCGGCCGGCCACGCACAACTGCGCCTTCAGGCTGCCGGCGGGATAATAAATGCCGGCGTGAATCACCTCGCTGTTGCGCGAACTGGTCTCGCCGCCGATGACGTCGTTGCGTTCGACAACGACGACCTCGTGGCCGGCAAGCGCGAGGCTTCGGGCGACGGCGAGGCCGATCACGCCAGCGCCGACGACGACGCAGTCGACGATGTCCAAGCTCACATGTCCCGTGGCGCCGTGGATGCCGCCTGTGCGCGCTGGGCGCGGCGCAGCATGGCTTCGCGGCGGACGATGTACATGCCCGCCATGATGATGATCGCGGAACCCACCATCACCCAGGCGGTCGGGATGTCGCCCCAGACGACGATGCCCAGCAGCGTCGCCCACAGCAGCCCGGTATAGTCGAGCGGCGCCAGCATCGAGACTTCGCCGTAGCGGAAAGCCTGATTGAGGAAGAACTGCCCGAAGCTGCCGGCGAGGCCGACGAACACGATCAGCCAGAGGTCGGCGAGCTTCGGCGCCACCCAGACGAATGGCATGAACGCGCCGAGCGCGATGATCACGAAGAACGAGTAGTAGAACAGAATCGTATGGCTGCTCTCGGTGGCGCTCAGCTGGCGCGACGTCACGAGCGTGAGGGCATAGAGCAGGGCGGCAGCGAGTGCCCAGAGGGCGCCTTCGCTGAGGCCGGCCATCGTCGGCCGCAGGACGACGACGACGCCCAAAAATCCGACGATCACCGCCGACCAGCGGCGCCAGCCGACGCGCTCCTTGAGCAGCGGCACCGAGAGGGCCGTCATGAAGAGCGGCGCGCCATAGCCGATGGCGACAGTATCCGCCAGGGGCAGCTGCTTCAGCGCATAGTAGAAGGTCAGCATCGTCCCGATGTTGAAGAGCGAGCGCAGGGCATGGCCGACAGGACGGCGCGTCCGCAAGCTGCCGAGGCCGCCCAGGCGCAGGGCAAACCCAAGCGGGACCACGACGCCGACGGCGTAGCGCATGAAGCCGATCTGCGACACCGGATAGCTGTCCGTCAGCCACTTGATGCCGGCGTCCATGATCGTCAGCGTGCCCGACGCTGCCAGCATGTAGACGACGCCCTTGCCGGGCGATGAGCGGAGATTCAGGTCGCTGGTCGTGGCGGACATGGCACAGGGACGGGCGATCGGGCGGCGACCGGCCCAGAGCGGATGGTGCTTCGCACGGAAGTCCCTGGAGCCGAAACGATGGCCGACCATATCGGAGCCGCTGGCGCAAGTCCGCCGCGTTCTGGGCATGGGAGATCGGGCGATTCTGCAGCCTTGCGGCGCCGTGACTGCCGACCGGCCCGGCATTCCGCCGCTTTGTCGGGCCTGACACGGGCGTGGTATAAGCCGCGTCATGCCCCTCGACGTCGTCCATTCCGCCTGTCCGCACGACTGTCCCTCGACCTGTGCCCTCGAGGTCGAACGCCTCGATGCCTACAGAATCGGCCGGGTGCGCGGCGCCCGCGACAACCCCTATACGGCCGGCGTCGTCTGCGCCAAGGTCGCGCGCTATGCCGAACGCCAGCATCATCCGGGCCGTTTGGCGCAGCCGCTGCGCCGGGTCGGCGCCAAGGGCGAAGGCATGACGGCGTTCCGGCCGATCGCCTGGGACGCGGCGCTCGACATCGTGGCCGAGGGCTTGACGCGGGCGACGCAGCGCTACGGCTCCGAGGCGGTGTGGCCTTATTTCTACGCCGGGACCATGGGGCTGGTGCAGCGCGACGGCATCCATCGCCTGCGCCATGTCATGCGCTATTCGCGCCAGCTGGAGACCATCTGCGTTTCGCTGGCCGATGCCGGCTGGTTCGCCGGCGTCGGCGTGCGTCGCGGCGTCGACGGCCGCGAAATGGCGGAGGCCGACCTGATCGTCGTCTGGGGCGGCAATCCCGTGGCGACCCAGGTCAACGCGATGACGCATATCAGCCGTGCGCGCAAGGAGCGCGGGGCGAAGCTCGTCGTCGTCGATCCCTATCGCACCGGCTCGGCCGAAGTCGCTGACATGCACCTGATGGTGCGGCCCGGCACCGACGGCGCGCTCGCCTGCGCGGTGATGCATGTGCTGTTCAGGGAGGGCTATGCGGATCGCGCCTACATGGCGCGCTATGCCGATGCGCCGGGCGAGCTTGAGGCGCATCTCGAATCGCGCACGCCGGACTGGGCCGCGGCGATCACCGGTGTTCCGGCGCCGCAGATCGTCGAATTCGCCCGGCTCTATGGGCGGACGAAGCGCAGCTTCATCCGCGTCGGCTACGGTTTTTCGCGGCTGCGCAACGGCTCCGTCAACCTGCACGCCGTCACCTGCCTGCCGACGGTCACGGGCGCCTGGCAGCATCGCGGCGGCGGCGCGCTCTACAGCAACGGCGGCCTCTACAACATCGACGACCGGCTGATCAAAGGGCTGGATGCGCTCGATCCGTCGACGCGGATCCTCGACCAGTGCCGTATCGGTCCCGTGCTGACAGGCGACAAGCGCGATCTCGGCGACGGCCCGCCGGTCGCGGCCCTCTTCATCCAGAATACCAACCCCATGACCGTCTGCCCGGACACCACGAAGGTGCGCGACGGCTTCCGCCGCGCCGACCTCTTCGTGTGCGTGCACGAGCAGTTCATGACCGACACCGCCGCCATGGCGGACGTTGTCCTTCCGGCGACGACGTTCCTCGAGCATGACGACTTCTACAAGGGCAGCGGCCACACCTTCCTGCAGGTTACGCGCAAGGTGGTGGAGCCCTTCGGCGAGGCGCGCAGCAACCACTGGGTGCTGTGCGAACTCGCGCGCCGCCTAGGCGCCGATCATCCAGGCTTCCGCATGAGCGAGTGGGAGTTGATCGACGCGTCGCTCAGGGCCTCCGGCCTGCCGGATGCCGAAACGCTGCATCGCAACCATTGGCACGATTGCTCGCTCGCGTTCGAGTCGATGCATTTCCTGGACGGCTTCGGCCATGCCGACCGCAAGTTTCACTTCAAGCCGGATTGGCAGGGCATGGGTGCCGGCGGGGCCGGGCTGCCGGCACTCCCGGACTTCGCGCCGGTCAACGATACCGTGGATACCACCTATCCGTTCCGCCTCGTGGCGGCACCGGCGCGGCAGTTCCTCAACACCACCTTCACGGAGACGCCGGGATCGCAGGCGCGCGAGGGCAGGCCGACGGTTCTCGTGCATCCCGACGACTGCGCGCGCCTCGGCGTCGCCGACGGCATGCGCGTGCGCGTCGGCAGCCGCCAGGCTTCGATCGTCGTCCATGCGCGCGCCTTCGACGGCCTGCAGCCGGGCGTGCTGGTCATCGAGAGCATCTGGCCGAACGGCGCCTTCGAGGAAGGGCTTGGCGTCAATGCGCTGGTCAGCGCCGAAGCCGGCCCGCCCAAGGGTGGCGGCACGTTTCACGATACGGCGGTGTGGTTGCGACCGGCCTGAGTCGCTTGCGTCCCGTACTGGACGCCGCATCCCGGCGATACTAGGTAAGACGCGGATGGAGCCGCGGCCATGACCAACGAGCGGGGCAAGCTGCCGGAGAAGCCGGCCGCGCGGGCGGAGGTGGAGGCCTTCCTCAAGAGGCTGGCGGCGATGCCGGCAGTGCGGCCGGCGGGGCAGCGCGGACGCCTGATCTTCGCCCTCGACGCCACAGCAAGCCGGCAGCCGACCTGGGACCGGGCGTGCCACATCCAGGCCGAGATGTTCAAGGAGACGGCCGCCCTCGGTGGCCTCGACATCCAGCTCGTCTTCTATCGCGGCTTCGGCGAATTCCATGCCAGCGCCTGGCTCGACAGCGCCGAGGACCTCCTGAAGCAGATGACGGCCGTAAGCTGCCTGGGCGGCAAGACGCAGATCGGCAAGGTCCTGCAGCATGCGATCGCCGATTCGAAGCGGCAGAAGGTAAACGCCGTCGTCTTCGTCGGCGACTGTATGGAAGAGAACATCGACAAGCTCTGCGGCTCCGCCGGCGAACTCGGCCTCCTCAACGTGCCGGTGTTCATCTTTCACGAGGGGCGCGAGGCGCGGGCGGCCAATGCCTTCCGCCAGATCGCGCGGCTCAGCAACGGCGCCTACTGCCCGTTCGACGCCAACAGCGCCCAGCAGCTGCGCGAGCTGTTGAGCGCGGTGGCGGTCTATGCGGCGGGAGGCCGCCCGGCGCTCGAGGACTACAGCCGGCGGACCGGCGGCGCGACCTTGCTGCTCGCCCGCCAGGTCGCGAAACCATAGCCGGCCGAAAAGGGGCGGGCATCGTCGTGCCTTACCTGGCGCTTGGCGTTCTCGTTCTGCTCGCGGTGGTCGCCGCCCTGCGCGGTTATGCCTATGCGAACCCGGCACGGCTGGCCTCGGCGGTGCGCTGGACTGCGTCCGGGCTTGCGGTGTTCGGCGCCATCCTGCTGCTGTTCCGCGAGCTGCCGGTCGGCATCCTGCTGCTGCTGATCGGCATCGCCCTGCCGGTCATCATGCACTGGCAGGCGTCCTGGGGCGGCTCGCGCGCCAAAGGCGGCCGTGCCCGGGAAGGCACCTCGCGCATCAACACCAAGTATCTGAGCCTGTCTCTCGATCACGCCACCGGCGCGCTCGACGGCGAGGTCCTGGCCGGACGCCACGGTGGCCGCCGGGTGGCGGAGCTGACGCTTTCCCAGCTGCTCGAGGTGCGGGCCGAGTGCCTCGTCGACGATCCCGACGGCGTGACGTTGATCGAAGCCTATCTGGACCGCGTTCACGGGTCGGACTGGCGGACCAAGGGCGCCGGTGAGCAGTCGACGTCCGGCGATCCGGGGCCGGCGACCATGACCCGCGACGAAGCCTATGAAATCCTCGGTCTCGCCGCCGGCGCCAGCGAGGCGGAGATTCGCGAGGCCCACCATCGGCTGATGATGAAGTTGCATCCCGACCATGGGGGGTCCAACTATCTGGCAGCCAAGATCAATCAGGCGAAGGACTTGCTTCTTAGCGCCTAAAAGAAGTCACGACCGGGCGAATTGCAGGCGCTGGGCGGCTATGGCAGAAAGGCCGCCGTCCGAACCGGCCCTTTCCGGCCGCCGAGACCCAGCGGGATCATGAGCAGGAGTGTGAGTGCATGCAGCGATTGCGCAAGGCAATCTTTCCGGTGGCCGGCCTCGGCACCCGCTTCCTCCCGGCGACCAAGGCCATCCCCAAGGAGATGCTGCCGATCGTCGACAAGCCGCTCATCCAATACGCGGTCGAGGAGGCCAGGGCCGCCGGCATCGAGGAGTTCATCTTCGTCAGCGGCCGCGGCAAGACGGCGCTGGAAGACCATTTCGACTTTGCCACCGAGCTCAACGACACGCTGCGCCGGCGCAACAAGCAGGCCGAGTTCGAACTCGCGAATTCGATGATCGTATCGCCCGGCGAGGTCGTCTGCGTGCGCCAGCAGGAGCCGAAGGGACTCGGCCATGCGGTCTGGTGCGCCCGCCATCTCGTCGGCGACGAGCCAGTCGCGGTGCTGCTGCCCGATGATCTCGTTCTCGCGGAAACGCCATGCCTGCAGCAGATGGCGGCGGCGCACCGCGACGTCGGCGGCAACGTGATCGCCGTGATGAATGTGGCGCCCGAACATACGGCGCGCTACGGCGTGCTCGATCCCGGCGGCGAGAGCGGCCGCCTGGTCGAAGTGAAGGGGCTCGTCGAGAAGCCGAAGCCGGCGGAGGCGCCGTCGACGCTGGCGGTGATCGGGCGCTACATCCTGGAGCCGCGCGTGTTCGCCATGCTGGACCGCCACGACATCGGCGCCGGCGGCGAGATCCAGCTGACGGACGCCCTGGCCAAGCTCATCGGCGGCGCGCCGTTTCACGGCTACCGCTTCGAGGGCGAGCGTTTCGATTGCGGCGACAAGGCCGGCTTCCTCGAAGCGAACATCGCCTTCGCTCTGCGCCATCCGCAGCTAGGGGAGGCCGCGCGCGCCATTCTCGCCAAGTATCAGGCGGCGGAGAGCGCGCCGAAGACCGGCCGAGCAGCGAAGACCGCAGCACAAAGGTAATCCACGATGAAAGTTGCCATGATCGGTGCCGGCTATGTCGGGCTGGTTTCCGGCGCCTGCTTCTCCGAGTTCGGCATCGAGGTCGCCTGCATCGACAAGGATGACGACAAGATCGAGCGGCTGCGGCGCGGCGAGATGCCGATCTTCGAGCCGGGCCTTGACACTCTCGTTGCCGAAAACGTACGCGCCGGGCGGTTGAGCTTCTCGACTGATCTGCGTTCATCCGTTGCCGGCGCCGATGCTGTGTTTAT
>Ga0335080_10002128_pt1 | contig 19649 bp, 18 predicted proteins | sample Lox_Sample_34_FD_206720 | JGI IMG/M metagenome (GOLD analysis project Ga0335080, IMG submission 206720) | Soil microbial communities from Loxahatchee National Wildlife Refuge, Florida, United States - Lox_Sample_3.4 | ecosystem: Environmental > Terrestrial > Soil > Wetlands | place: USA...
AGTTCCATGCTCTCTTCAAAAAAGGCGAAACTCTCGACCGGATCGGTGCTCAAGGTCTTGGCGTAATCGCCCGTGTAAGCGAAGGTCTGGCGGGCGATGGCGGAATCTTTATACAGCAGGCATCCGCAATCGAGCGGCTGGTAGAGCCATTTGTGAGGGTCGAGCGACAGCGAGTCCGCCTGATTGAGGCCCGCAAACTTCTCGGGAGCGGCAATGGCAGCAAGCGCGCCGTAGGCTCCGTCCACATGCAGCCATGCGCCGTGGTTGTGGGCGATGGCGGCAATTTGCGATAGTGGATCAACGGCTCCGGTATTCACGGTTCCAGCAGAGGCGATTACGGCAATCGGGATCTTCCCTGCTTTCCGGTCACCGTCCAGCGCCAGCTGCAGTTCTGCGGGGATCATGCGTAGATTCTCGTCCACGGGAATGAGGCGTAGGCAGTCGCGTCCCAGCCCGAGCAGCGCCACAGCCTTGGGGATCGACATGTGAATCTCGGAAGAGGCATAGATCGCGCCGGCGCCGCTCCGGAGTAGACCCTTTTCGTTGGCCGCGAGTTTTGCCTCGCGCGCCATGGCCAGGCCCATCAGATTGGCGGGAGAGCCGCCGCCAGTCAGGGTGCCGGAAAACCCGGGGCAGCCAACCGCCTCGGCAAGCCATCCCGCCACCGTGCGTTCAATCGTCACGCCGGCCGGAGACGAGCGCCATGCCGTCATGTTCTGGGTGAGGATCGAGGCTATGAAGTCGCCGAGCGCAGCCACCGGCTCTCCGGGACCCTGAACATAGCCAAAGAAGCGTCCGTTCTGCGCGCGGGAATGATCCATAACCGTGTGAACCGCTTGGAAGGCGGCCGCACCCTCACCGGTCTCCGGAAGCGGACTATGGAACAGTCTTTCGGTTTCCGCGCCGCTGGTGTTCGGAAAAATGGGGCGTGAATCGAGCGAGTCGAGATAGCTGGCGGCCAGCTCCACGGCTCGGTCCGCCAGCTCGCGGAAAGTGTCCGGAGAGATATCCAGGGAATTCATGGCACGGATTCTACACAAGCGGGATCAAGCAGCAAGGACAGGAGTCAGGAGTCAGTAAAGGTAGGCCCGGTCATCGGCTACTAAGCTGCGTTCTCACACCAGATTGAGCGCTCGCTTCAGCGTGCCACGCTCTTTCTGAATCTTTTCCTGCAGAAGCGTGATGGCGTAAATCAATTGCTCTGGCCGGGGCGGGCAGCCGGGGACGTAGACGTCCACGGGAATGACCTGATTCACACTCTGCACCAGCGCGTAGTTGTTGAAGACGCCGCCCGAAGTCGCGCAAGCGCCCATCGAGATCACCCACTTCGGCTCGGGCATTTGCTCCCAGAGTTGGCGGATGACCGGCGCCATTTTGTTCGAGACGCGTCCTGCGATGATGATGAGGTCCGATTGGCGCGGCGACGGACGAAATACTTCTGCCCCGAAACGTGCGATATCGAAGCGCGCCGCGCCCATCGACATCATCTCGATGGCGCAGCAGGCCAAGCCGAAGGTCATGGGCCAGATGGAGTTCTTGCGCATCCAGTTGATGGCCTGGTCCATGGTGGTGAGCACCACGCCTTCCGGCGTCGGATTGCCGAAAGTCAATTCCTTGACGACCTTCTTGCCATTCTCGATGGTGACGTAAGAACCAAAGCTCGACATATGATCATTTTAGATCACAAGCCACTGAAGTGCATATTCCCCGCATACTGAGATTACCTCTCCCACGCGTTGCCGCGTGTTACCATTTTTGCAGCCATGAAGTGCGCTCCAGCCGAAACCGATTTCCTGGTGATTGGCGCCGGTGTGGCGGGACTGCGCGCCGCGATCGATCTGGCACAGGCAGGCCGCGTCGTGGTGCTGGCCAAACGCGAGGTAACCGAGTCGGCCACGCAATATGCGCAAGGCGGAATCGCGGCGGCGCTCAGCGACGAAGACGAAATCAGCCTGCATCTGCAGGACACGCTTACCGCCGGCGATGGTCTCTGCAATCCGGACGCGGCGAAAGTACTGGTTGAGGAAGGTCCGGAGCGCATCGAGGAGTTGATTCAGTGGGGCACGGAGTTCGACCGGCAAGGCACCAGGCTGGCGTTTACCCGCGAAGGGGCACATAGCCGCAACCGGATTCTGCATGCGCATGGCGACTCCACAGGGCGAGAAATCCTGCGCGCTCTTTACGCCAAGGCCAAAACGCTCAAACATATTTCCGTTTGTGAATTCGAGTTTTCTACTGAATTGCTACTGCGAGATGGCAAAGTGTGCGGGGTGGCGGTGATCAGCGATGCGGGCCTGCACGAGCAGATTGCGGCATCGGCGGTGCTTCTGGGTACGGGCGGATTGGGACAGCTTTATCGCAATACCACCAATCCGGCGGTGGCTACCGGCGACGGCGTAGCCATGGCCTTTCGCGCGGGGGCCGAAATCAGCGACATGGAGTTCGTACAGTTTCATCCCACAGCGTTGTACTTGAAGAATGCGCCGCGGTTCCTGTTGTCCGAAGCCCTGCGCGGTGAGGGCGCCTATCTTCGCAATCTTGAGATGCACCGCTTCATGGCGAAATATCATCCCCTGGGAGAGCTTGCGCCGCGCGATGTGGTGGCGCGCGCCATTGTGCACGAACTGGAAGTAAGCCGCGCCAAGGACCCGGTGGTTTATCTGGATCTGACTCACCTGAATGCGAAGCATGTGGAAGCGCGGTTTCCCCGCATCTATTCCACTTGCATGGAATACAACATCGACATTACCACGGAGCTGATACCCATCCGTCCAGCGGCGCACTATGCTATGGGCGGAGTGCGTACGGATCTGGACGGGCGCACTAACGTCGCGGGATTGTATGCGGCGGGGGAAGCGGCAGCCACCGGTGTACACGGAGCCAACCGGCTGGCCAGCAATTCCCTGCTGGAAGGATTGGTTTATGGCGCGCGCGCGGGAGCACGCATGAGAGAGGACCTGCGCCGGTCGCGCGTCGAGCCGGAGAATCACCCCAGAAGCATGGCCTCCAACGGGCCGACCGACGCTCCGTACGACGATCTCGTGCGCCAGATACAAGATTTGATGTGGCAGGATGTGGGTATCGTGCGAACCGGATCCGGGTTGAAGCGAGCCATTCACTCTCTGGAGCAACTCGCTCCGCGCGTGGCCCACCCCAAAACCCGGAGGGCGTATGAGGCACTCAACCTGCACGCCACAGGCCTGCTCGTCGCCCGCTCGGCCCTGGCCCGCGAAGAAAGCCGCGGGGCGCACTACCGCACCGATTATCCCGATCACAACGACGCGAAGTTCCTGAAGCACTCCATCGTTAAGGGCGAGTCCACGCGCTTCGCATAGCATTCTCCCGTGGGTCGAGAGTCCGACACTTTGCGACCCAGCGCTCTGGCAGACTTTGCCCACCCGGCATCCTGATTGATCTTTCCAATCGATGACGGTCAGGTTGACTTCGTGGGTCGGAGGGATAAAGATGGCTGGCGGCTGACTGGAGGTCACCTATGTGGAAGTCAAGCCAGCTCAGGTTGCATAGGGGGTGACGAGTTGGCGGAGCGATCAGAAATTCCTGCGGATGGTCGGTTCAAGGGCCGGCAACCAACCAGTCACGAGCGGATGACGGGACTGCCTTGGGATGCGTCGTACCACCACGGCCCTGCGCCTTGGGATATTGGCCGGCCGCAGCCAGTCATAGCGCGTTTGGCATCACAAGGCCGATTCGCCGGAGCGGTGCTGGATGCGGGCTGCGGGACCGGCGAGAACGCACTTTTCATCGCCGCGCTGGGATTGCCGGTTCTGGGCGTTGATGTGGCCGACGCTGCACTGGCGATGGCCCGAAAAAAGGCCGAGGACCGAGGCGTTAAGGTTGAGTTCTCAGCGGCTGACGCGCTCCAGTTGGAGCGTCTGGGCCGTACCTTTCAGACGGTGCTGGACTGCGGCCTGTTCCACACCTTCGACGGCGACGAGCGACCAAGGTACGTGGCGAGTCTAGCCTCAGTCACCGAGCGCGGCGGAACCCTGTACGTATTGTGCTTCAGCGACGATGGCCCCGATACTGGCCCGCACCCCGTTGGTGAAGAAGAACTGAGAGTGGTGTTCGATCCAAGCCGTGGATGGAGCGTCGCCGCCATCGAACCGGAGCGGATTCTCACAAGATTCCACGGGGAGGGCGGCGCCCCGGCCTGGTTCGCGACGATCAAGCGCATCTAGACTGCGGATCGGCATGCAGCGAGTGATGTTCCTGCATCCACTTACAGGCTGGTAAGCTCCGGCAGAATTAATTTCGATGGTGCGCAATTGCCTTCCTGGGATGCAGCACCGATGCCAGAACCGAAATTCCGAGCACGCCTCCCACCGTAAGCAGCGCCCATTCTGTCGGAATCGAATAGTAATGCGATAGCAGCATCTTGGCGCCGACGAAAATCAGCACCACCGACAATCCGTAGTGCAGGTAATGAAAGACTTCCATCATCCCGGCTAAGGCGAAATACATCGAGCGCAACCCAAGAATGGCGAAGACGTTGGATGTATACACGATGAAGGCATTCAAGGTGATCGCGAGGATGGCGGGAATGGAATCGACGGCAAAAAGCAAATCTGTGGTTTCCACCACTACCAGCACAATCAGCAAGGGCGTGGCGTACAATCCGGCGCGCCGCACGAAGAACTTGTTCCCTTCGTAGTCCTTGGTTACCGGCATGAATTTGCGGAAGAGGCGCAGGACGGGGTTCTTCTCGGGATGGATCTCGGTTTCTTCCTGGAACATCAGCTTGATACCGCTGTACACCAGCAGCGCTCCGAAGAGGTAAACGATCCAGTGAAATCGCTGAATCAGACCGACGCCGGCAATGATGAAGATGCCGCGCATCATCAGCGCGCCCAGGATCCCCCAGAACAGGACCTTGTGCTGATGGATGCCTGGAACCTTGAAGTAGCGAAAGATGAGCAGGAAGACGAAGAGATTGTCGACGCTGAGGGAGAGTTCGATCACGTAGCCGGTGACAAACTCCAAAGCCGGCGTGCGGCCGTGCCAGAAATAAACCACCAGCGCAAATGTGGCTGCGAGCAGTATCCACATCACGCTCCAGCCCAGGGCCTCCCGGAATTTCACAGCGTGCGCACGGCGGTGGAAGACGCCAAGATCGAGCGCCAGCATGAGCAGGACGAAAAGGTTGAACATGATCCAGAAAAATATGCTGGTCACGGGATTTTCAATTTCCGATTACCGAATTTCAATTTAACAGCAAATATAAGAACTTTTTCTGGGTGACACGTACCGAGACTAGCGCACTGGAAGCAGGCCGGAGGCGATGGGCGCCAGATCCCTTCGTTCGGCTGAAGTGCGCCGGCCTTGGGGATGACCCTCGGTGACACACCTGGCGCAGATGACGCAAAGACTTAATCTGCTGGCAAATTCAATCTGTCCGTCCCCGTTTTCCGCTCTCCCAGTCGGGCCAAATGCCGAAGCCCTTCATCTCTTCGTCGAGATGGGTTTCGCGGAGGGTTTGCTCAATTTGCCCGCGATGCAGGCGAGCGCCAACGCGGTCATTGGAATTGGCGAGATTGAACGTCAAGGTCGCGGCCTCGGCAACGTGCTCCTTCAGTTCTGGGATGTCGACTTTGTCGAACGTATCGGACATGGCGTGATAGTTGATGAGGTAATTGCCTTCGACCTGATTGGCTACGAAGGTGGGCACGCCCTGAAGCAGGAAGTCGAGATTGTCGGTGCCGGCGTCGGCGTCGGCGGTTAGAGCCGTAGCGTCGAACTGCTTCAAGGGAGCTACTAGAGCACTGGCTGGATCGACAACATCTTTACGTCCGCCTACCGAGAATCCGGTTACGCGGCCGATACCGGAATCGAAGATCACGACTCCCGCGACCTTTTCGAGGTCCGCGCGATGCGCGTCAACGTAGGCGCGCGACCCGATAAGGCCCTCCTCCTCGCCCGAGAAAAGGATGAAGCGGATGCTACGCCGGGGGCGCAGTCCGGACGCCTTGATCGCACGCAACGCGTCGACCACTAATGCGGCGTTGCAGCCGTTGTCAAGCGCTCCCGTGCCCAGTTCCCAGGAATCAAGGTGGGCGCCGAGGACGACGTATTCGTCCGGTTTCTCGCTGCCTTTGACCTCCGCGACTACGTTAGCGGCGGCAATGGGGCCTCCGATGCGGTTCGGGATCGAGAGATCAGCATAAAGTTTTTCGCCGGAGGCGAGCAGACGAATCATGCGGCTGGCATCTTCGCGTGCCACCAGGACAGTGGGAATCCGGTCGATCTCGCCGGCATTTGCATTGGTGTGCCGATAAAGCAAGTCGTGCGGCCGGGTGGACTGAAACGCCAGGGCCAGCGCCTTGCCTTGGACAGCGCGCTCAATGATCTCCGGAGCGCGAGTGTACTCGAAGAAGAGATCGCTCCAGGTCTTCATTTCGTCGGAATGTACCAGCACGATTGCGCCGGCGATACCTCCGGCGTGGGCGAAGTCATCGGCGTTGCCATTCCCGACATCAACCAGGCGCACATGTTGTTGAGGCAAGAGCGCCGGACCCCAGGCGATGGATACAACCCGCAACTTGAAGGAGTCCGGGGCGACGACGCTCATCTCGGTATTGCCTTCCGTCCAGGAAGTCTGAATCGAGAAGCTCTCGGTATGAACGCTGTCGGCGCCGGCAGCCTGGAAGGCGTCCACTCCCCACTGCACCGCCTTATCCATAGCCGGCGTGCCGGGCACGCGCCCGCCGATACGGTCGGTCAAGCGCTCCAGATTGGCCTCGATGGAGGAAGGCTTCAGGGCTTCGCTGATGAGAAGCCTGGACGGATCTTGAGCCAGGAGCGGACAGGAGGAAATAGCTGCAGCTAAGCACCAGAAGATAGCTCGTCGCATAGGCGGAAATTAGAAATCAAAACGGCGAAAAGAGCAAAAAACAAGCGCCGCAGACTCGGACGCCGGACCTCGGCTGGTTTCGGCTGACGTCCGAGGCCGAAGGTCGACACTGCCTTCACATCTTTTCAATCAGCCGAACCGTTTCCAGAATCACACCGCCCACGATCTCCAGGCTCTTGGGGCTCAGCTTGTCGATGGTGTCCTGGACTGTGTGATGAAAGACGTTGCCGTAGCCGTAGTCGAGATCGATAAGGTCGGCGCAAGGGACGCCGCGCTGCATGAAGGGCAGATGGTCGTCGTCCACGGCGATTTGGCGCGCGAAAAAGTGCGACTGATAGCCGAGACGCGTGGCCGCCTGCAGCACCACATTTTCCAGCCAGGGAGTGGAGTTCTGGTCCTGGTCGATATTCAGGTCGGCATCGCCGATCATGTCGGCTAGGAGGAAGGCCTTGATCTTCTTCAGGGTGCCGTCTTTCTCCCATTTCGCGGCGAGGTGCCGGGTGCCATAGAGGCTGTCGGTGTCGCTCCACTCTTTGACGGCTTCCTCGCCATCGGTCCAGACCAGCCAAACGCTATAGCCTTCGCGTTTCTTGCCACGCAGCTGGTTGGCGAGTTCGAGCAGGATTGCCGTGGAAGAGCCTCCGTCGTTGGCGCCCACGTAGGCGATGTTGCGCAGGGGATAGTTGGTGTCGTAGTGCCCGGCGATGACGATAATGCCGTCGCGCGTACCTGGGTATTTCGCGATGAGGTTGCGAACCGGAAACTTCCCCTCCGGGGTGTCGGCAGTAAAGGCATCGTCCTCGACTGCGTCCCCCTTGAGCTGCGCAACGATGTAGTCCTCAAGTTTCTTATGGCTGACGCTGCCGATTGGACGCGGGCCGAAGGCCACGACCTCTTTCACATACTTCATGGCGCGGCCGGCATCGATGGCGGGCGGGTCGGGATCGGGGGTTGTGCCTACATTATCGAGAGAGGTCGGCAGCAGCGTCGTGGAGGTCGCCGGTTTGGCAGCTTCAGTGGTCTTCTGACTCGAGCAACTGAAGGCCGAAAGGATCACGGTCAGGCAGGCCGTCAGCGACGTACTCTTGGCAAGCGAAATCAGCATATGCATCTCAGTCAACCAGACTAGCAACGGGAACCGACTTACGACTAGTGGCCGGGCCCAGGGCCGCGTTTGTGCCGGGTCGAGGTTGCATTAACTCTTCCGTTCCCTGCGCGCCCTGCGGCTGGCGGGATGCACCAGCCAGGCCACGCCAATGCTCACAATGTAGAGGGCCACCATGGGTCCGGCAAAGATGCACATGTTCAAAATGTCGGTGGTCGGAGTCAGAACCGCGGCAATGATGAAAATGACCAGGATGGCGTAGCGCACGTTGCGCCACATCCAGCCGGGACTCACCATGCCCATGAGACTCAGGAAAAACACCAGGATCGGCATCTCGAAAACAATGCCCAGTCCTACGATGATGGTCAGAAAAAGGTCGGTATATTCGCCGATCGTGATCATCGGCTGAAACTGTTTGCCGTAGCTGATCAGGAAGTCGAGTGCCGCGGGATAGACCATTTTGTAGCCGAACAAGCCGCCCGCCAGAAACAGACCGACGGTCGAAAACATGAACGGCATCACGTAACGCTTCTCGTGGCGGTAGAGGCCGGGCGAAATAAAGAGCCATACCTGGTACAACACAAACGGGGAGGCTACGAACAGACCTGCCATGAATCCGATTTTCAAGTAAAGATTGAAGGGTTCGGTGGGATTCAGGTAGACCAGTTTCTCCGCTAGGCCGTTGCGCTGGAGCGCCACCATGATGGGCTGCTGCATGATGGCGAAGATGCGGTCGGCATAGCCCCAGCAGGCGATAAATCCGACCGAGACCGCGAGCAGGGAATAAATAATCCTGCGGCGAAGCTCCTCAAGGTGATCGAGGAAACTCATGGTGGGCATGGCGTCCTGAGGTTTGTCAGGAGCGGGGAATTCGGCAGCCATCTCAGGCATCGGGTGCCTTGGCAGGAGGCGCAGTCTCCGGAGCGGTTGGCGGCAGTGGGCTTGGATTAAAACTGCCGTTGGCCACGGTATCTCTCACCGTATCCCTCAACGAGTTCAACGACGGCAAAATCTGGCGGACATTGGTCTCGGAATCCAGATTGTTGATTTCGGATTCGATCTGCGCCTTGAATTCGTTGGAAGCGCGCTTGAACTCACTCAACGCACGGCCGATCTGGCGGCCGATGTCGGGCAGTTTCTTCGGCCCGAAGATGATAAGGGCCAGGAAGAAAATGAAGATCATCTCTGGAAAGCCGAGATTCATAGGTTCATGATACTGCCGGCACGCGGTAGCAGCAACGGGCAGCAGCGAGACTATGCCGCATCCGCTGAGAAACTGGCGGCAATGGGAAGTTTCGCATTCACCAGCGTGCCCTTGCCGTTTGAGCAAATCTCCAAGTCACCGCCCAGCTGCCGCACCCGCTCGCGCATGCCGCGCAGGCCCACGCCCGGGGTGCCCGCCGAGGCCAACTCGGCTTGTTTTTCGGGCAATATTCCCTTGCCGCCATCGGATACTTCGACGCTAAGGTACCTCCCCGAGCGCGTAATCCGTACCTTAGCGGTAGGGCTCTCCGCATGCCGGTGGACATTGGTAAGGCATTCCTGGACGACGCGGAAAACGGTAGTTTCCAATTCGTTGGGAAGGCGGCCGACATCGTCCGCAAATTCCAGGGTCACCTGGATGTGGCTGCGCGCGCCGAAGCCTTCCGTATACCAGCGCAGCGCCGAGGCCAATCCGGCTTCGTCCAGGAGGGGCGGATGCAGCAGATGGGAGATGGTGCGAATCTCCTGGGTCATCTGCCTGACCAGCCCTTCGCTGTCGGTTACGGTTTTGGCGGTGGCGAGAAGTCTCTGTAATTCGCCGCCCAGGCTAGCCAGGTTCATGCCCAGCGCGGCCAGCATCTGCCCCACACTGTCATGGAGTTCGCGGGCGATACGGCGGCGCTCGTCGTCCTGCAGTTTAAGCAGCCGCGCCGTCAAGTCACGAAGACCCTGGTTGGCCTGATCCAGTTCCCGGGTACGCTCCCGGACCCGCTGTTCCAGATCCTGGTGGGCGCGGAAGAGGATTTCCTGGCCATGCCGATGCACTTCGCCCATGGCGGCCAGAATGCCACACACCAGCACGAATGCAGCAGCACCGAGCCATTGCTCGGTGGTTGCCGGCAGGAGAGAGTGCGGACTGACGAAGAGATATTGCGCGGCCACCGCCGCGATTCCAGTGCTCACCGCCGATACTAAGACTCCGCAATACCAGGCGGCGAAAGCGACGGCCGGAAAGAGCGTGATGTAGGGAATATTCCTGCCAAACAGGGGGTTCAGAAGCCAGCGCACCAGCAAGGCGACAGCGAGCACACCGATACCCACCGCATAGCGTCCCAGCTTCGATGCCCAGATGTGGCTAAGAAAGGGCTTCTCGTCCAACATCGTTGTCCTCAGCTGAAAAACCGGTTAGGGAAGATCGAGGTCCTTACCTTTAGATGCATGAGAACACCATTGAGCTCAAAAAGCCAGCCTAGCTTCTCGCGGGGTAGTGCCCTAATAGCAAAATAGGACACTATCTCCCGCGGAGGGGTAGTTTCCGTGCCCAGCGCGCAGCCAACCGATTTTGACGAATTCATGAGAACCCAGAGCCCGGAGGACGCATCGATATCAATAGGTAAATGGCGGGCGACCCAATGGTTACCTCGGGTCGTAAAAGCAGGTTCTGGGGTGGTCAGCCACGTGCTATACTTCGCCCAGAATGTGCGGTGACCGGGCACTTTTCCACGCCCCAACCGAAGGACACTGAAGATGGTTCGTAGTACACGTCGTTCCCTGTTAGTTATCACTTTGTTTCTGGCAGTTTGCGGCTTCCTGGGACTGCTGTTCGCGCAACGCAACCCGGCCATCGCGCCGAGCAGCGATTCCGACGTGCGAGACAGCCTGCGCCAGTTCACAGAGGTCTACGACGTAGTGGAACAAAACTACGCCGAACCGGTGAATGCGGACAAGGCGATCTACAATGGCGCCATCCCGGGCATGCTGCATGTGCTCGATCCGCACTCGAACTTCTTCGATCCCAAGTCCTACGCGCTGCTGCGCGAGGACCAGCGCGGCAAGTACTACGGCGTCGGAATGACGGTTGGCCCGCGCAACAATAAAGTGATCGTGATCGCGCCCTTCGTAGGAACGCCGGCCTATCGCGCTGGCATTCGCCCCGGCGATATCATCATCGCGGTCGATGGCAAACCCACCGACAATATGAGCACTTCGGACGTCGCCGATCTGCTCAAAGGGCCTAAGGGCACCACAGTCCATATCAGCATCCTGCGGGAAGGCACGGACAAGCCTTTGGAATTCAGTGTAGTCCGCGACGAAATTCCGCGGTACAGCGTTGACCTGCACTTTCTGATCCGGCCCGGGATCGGTTACATGCACGTCTCCGGATTTAACGAGACCACGGAACATGAGGTCGGCCAGGCTCTGGACGAGATGGGAGATATCAGGGGTCTGATCCTTGATCTACGGCAAAATCCTGGCGGCCTGCTCAGTGAAGGGGTGGGCGTAGCCGACAAGTTCCTGCACAAGGGCGCATTGATCGTGTCGCACCATGGCCGCTCGTCGCCGGAGAAGCGCTATGTCGCGACTCATGGAAATAGCGGCAAGGATTATCCGCTGGTAGTGCTGGTCAATCGGGGCACGGCTTCGGCGGCGGAGATCGTCGCTGGCGCCATCCAGGATCATGACCGCGGGCTGATCGCCGGTGAGACTACCTTTGGCAAAGGACTGGTGCAGACGGTTTATCCGCTCTCCGAGAATACCGGGCTCGCGCTCACCACCGCGAAGTACTATACCCCAAGCGGACGATTGATCCAGCGCGACTACTCCAACGTTTCGCTGTATGACTACTATTTCAATCGTGATACGGACTCGAATAATAACAACCGCGAAGTCAAACTCACCGACAGTGGACGAACCGTTTACGGCGGCGGGGGCATTACACCGGATGTGAGCATCCCGGCGGCCAAGAGCAATCACTTCCAGGATGAGCTGCTGACCCACTATGCTTTTTTCAATTTCGCCAAGCGTTATGTCATTAATCATCATCCGACCAATGAGTTTGAAGTCGATGATGTGACCTTGCAGGACTTCCGCAAGTTCCTCGACGAAGAAAAGATCGCCTACACCGAAGCGGACCTGCTGGAGAACAATGATTGGGTGCGGTCGCAAATTAAGAGCGAGATTTTCGTGGATGCTTTTGGCCAGGAGGAAGGATTGAAGGTGCGGGCGGAGACCGATCCGGAAGTGGTCAAGGCGCTCGATCTGCTGCCTCAGGCCAAAACGCTGGCCGAAAATGCGCGCAAGATCATCGCCGAGCGCAATACCCCGCGTCCCTTGAGCCGCTAGGTTTTCAATTCGATCCTGAAGCCCGGCCTCGGCCGGGCTTTTTGTCTCTGCCCTTTTGCGGCCTTGATCATCAACCCGAGAGATTTGCAGCAGCGGCGCGGCTCGTCGAGCCTTGATTGGCCTGCGTTAAAAGGTTGGGTCGCAGCAACCCGGGGCAGTCCCGTCTTGACGGTGGAGTTCAACGAAATTGTCGTTTCTTCGCATTGACTTGGCCCCCTTAACGTGTGAAAATCCGCGCGTTAGCTGCTTCCGAGCAACTTCGACGGCCCGTCTGGCTGGCATGGAGGCTCTCCCCCTTCCATCGCGGCGGGCCCCAACGAGTTGGACATTTCTGCCGTCTCCGGACGAATCCTGATGGCCAAAGAGGCGGTTTGGATGCTCGCGATTGTGTTCGGAGCCGCTGCCGGATGGATGGATTGGCGCTCGCGCCGCATCCCGAACTGGCTGACCGTCCCGGGATTGTTGGTTGGGGTAGCTGCCAATTCCCTCGCCGCGGGCTGGGCGGGCGCTAAAGAAGCGCTGCTGGGCGCGGGATTGGGGCTGGCGCTTCTGCTACCCTTTGTCCTGGTGAGAAGCCTCGGCGGGGGGGACTGGAAGCTCGCCGGGGCACTGGGAGCATTCGCAGGTCCTGGTCCACTGATCAGCATTCTGCTGGGGACAATCCTGATCGCGGGTGTGATGGCGATGGTCCTAATCATCTGGAAGAAGCGGGTAAAGCAGACCCTGCGCAATATGGGACGCATCCTAGCCGCATTGTTGAGCTTTCATTTGCCAGGACAGGACTTGACTCTGGACAATCCCGAGTCGCTGAAAGTGCCGTTTGGCGTCGCAGCAGCCATTGCGGTTATCCTTTACGGTGCAGGCCAGGTTTTGGGAAGATCTTGAGATATTCCATGCAGCTTTGGAAGCGAATCGCAGCGGAAACCAGCGGGGCCGAGATTGCGGAGGCGGCCGCGGTCCTCCCGTTAGTCTTCATGCTGATTCTGGGGATCTACTGGTTTGGGCGGGCCTATAACATTTATGCGACAATCACCCACGCGGCGCGTGAGGGTGCGCGCGTAGCAGTGGTAAGCACCTGCGGGACTTGCGGCAATTCGGCTTCCACCCGCACCGAAATCGCCGACCGCGTGGCCCAGGCGCTGCTCGCCTCCAAGCTTGATCCGGCGCGGGTGACCCGCGTTGCGCCGGCGAATTGTGCTTGCGGTGATATCGCCTGCTCAGGTGGACCAGTTCCCTGCGAGAGCGTCTCCCCGGGAGAACCGCAAATCTGCATTCAGCACAACGTGGCCCTGACTCCAGCCGCTACCAGTACGCCATCGTCCTGCGGGGTGGCCGTAAGTTTTCAGTATCCTTATCAGTTTTATCTCCCGTTCACTTCGCTGAATAACCAGCAGATCGTTCTCAAGGCATATTCCCAGATGGCGGGAGAGGAATGATGTGGCCGGTAGGAAGATTTCGGGCCTGGATTCGTCTGCTGTGTGGTGCCGAAGCTGCTCAACTCCTGGAATTTGCCATCTCCCTGCCTCTGCTGGTGGTGTTCGTGGTAGGAATCTTTGACTTTGGTGACGCCTTCAATCTCAAGCAAAAGCTGAATACGGCGGCGCGGGAGGGTGCGCGGCGCGGATCCAATCTGCCTACTGGCGATCTGGACAATTCCGCAACGCCCACTACAGTGCTGGCCGTCCGGAATGTCGTCGATCAGTATCTGATTGGAAATCGGGTAGACGATTGCGGTCTGAATGGAATCTCCGGCGCCGCAGGCAGCACACCCTTGAGTTGGGTGTTTACAACCGCCACGAGTACGTGTCCGGGACCGCTGACCTTGACGGTGGAACGGGGATACTCTTTCCCGGCGCTGCTTGGATCCGGCAGCCAAGCGACGCACTTGATCAGTACCCGAGTCAGCATTAGCTATCCCTACCAATGGCACTTTAATCGAGTCATCACGCTACTGGTTCCAAGCGCGACTTATGCGGGGATCACGCAGATTACGACGAACGCGGTAGTCCCGAACATGGATTAGGATGAGGCGATGAGGGCGGAACAGTTGGCTTTCAGGCGGCGCCGGGGCGAGCAGGGGCAGACCATTTTTGTGGTCGTGATCGCGCTGGTCTCGCTGCTGGGCATGGCGGCGTTGGCCATCGATGTGGTGACGTTGTATGTGGCGCGTGCCGAAATTCAGCGCGCCGCCGATGCGGCCGCGCTGGCCGGCGCCAAGGCCATCGCGGATTCAGGGGCTACGACGGATGCAGCCTACATCACGCTGGCGCAGACCATGGCCTCCAAGGTCATCACCGACGGCGGCAGCAACGGAATTCTGCAGCAGAATCTGGTCGCCGGAAGACGTCCGCTTCTGGTAAGTGCCGTCACCGACTTCACGACGCACGGCAACAATGATGCCATCATTACAGTAACCCTGCAGCAGACCAATCTTCCGGTGTTCTTCGCCAGGATTTGGGGACGCGGCTTAGGGACAGTGAGTGCTACCGCCATGGCGGAAGCCTACAACCCGTCGGGATCGCAGATTCTCTTGGGAAGCCCCGTGCCCATTGCGCCGATGTGCGTCAAGCCCTGGCTGCTCGCGAATTTCGATCCAGCCAATCCGACTTCCCCGCTGATCAACTCCACCAGTGGAGCCGTGATGGCCGATATCCCGGCCGAACCAGCGTTCGACATGATTTACAACTGCCCTACCAGCAGCACATGCTTCCCAACGCCTCTCTCATCTCAACAATTTCTGCCGGCGCAGGTGGCTTCCGGAACTTCCGAAGCCGTGCCCAGTTGTGCCTCGTCAGGCACGGATTACGAGCAAAGCATTGCCGGATGCGACACCACGGCATATGCCTGCGGAGGCGGCACGGTGAACGCTACCATCGACACCACTCACGCGAACTTGTGGAACGTTCAGAGCAGCCTCGAATGCCTGATCCATGCCGGCGGTTTCGGCGCAGGCCAGGGACAGGATCAAATTGACGCCAGCGGCCTGCCCACCAATCCGATCCAGATTACCGCTGGCAGTAACAACCCAATGATCGGCGCGGGCTCGCCGATTACTCAGGGAAGTCCCGTCACCACAAGTTCGTCGATCGTTACCATACCGATCTTTGATACGGGCTTGACCTTCGGCAACCAGGTCCGGGTCATTGGGTTTATGCAGGGTTTCGTCACCGCGGTCTTGAACCCGGGCGCGGCCCCGCTCCCGCATCTCCTGACGATCAAGCCGCTCAATGTCTCGGGCTGTGGCAACGGCACCGCGACAACCGGACCGATCAGCGGTGGGGGCGTCTCGCCGGTCCCCGTCCGGCTGATACATCCATAGCAACAACTAGTGCGGCTGGGCTTGATCGGGCTGCTGAGGCAACTGTGGGGCTTCCTGTTGAGGCGGTGGAGCGGGTTGATCCGGCGGTTCGTCTGCGTCCTCAGAGTCGTCTTCATCTGAGGCTGGTGGCGGCGGGACCGGCACCAGGGCCGCTCTGCTTACCGGCTGAGCTACCGGTGAGATCGTCGAGATCACCTGGCCCTCGGGTAGACCGCTCTTGGGTGTGAGTATCACGCTCTGCAACGCTGCAGGGTTTCCTTCCGATCCGACCAGGATGAAGTTGAATCGCGATCCATTCAGCATCGACGCCAGCGCTGCTTCGGCCGGCAGCGGACCGATCTTCGCCACCACTTGTTCCTGATCCGCTCCGGCGGGAATCGGAATGCTGGCGCCGGTGCGGCGCTGCACTTCGGCGAGCACCTCGGCCAGGCTGGCCCGCTCTGCCGTAATGCTAAGCAGTCCGTTCTGAAAATGTACGATGACTTTGGGAGCCGGCGGCGGGGGCGGCGGAGCAACCACAGGTGCTGGCTGGGTGGTGGAGGACGGGCGCAGTGGCTCCCCCGGCAGGGAGGCTTTCGCGGTTTGCATGGGTGTGCCGCTCTCGCCGACTTTCACCAGCACTTTGTTTCTCGAGGGTAGAACCTCGTAACTCTGGGGTCCTTTCAGGTCGAGCACCACGCGGGTAACCGGAGGATGAGAGGCGAACAGCCCCACCCGCACCGACTTTACCTCTCCCCGATTGACCGACAGATTGCGCAGATGGGGACCGGGGACAGCTTGCAAAAAATCAATCACAAGGCGTTGTGGATTGTCGATCACCTGGCTTTGCGGCGTGATGGGAGCGCTGCTGGTGATCTCGATTTCAAAGTCTTCTGCGGCGCTGACCAATGAAATCGATTCGACCGTCACGGCCTGTTGCGCGAGAAGACGATCGGGTAGACATACCGCGGCGGAGATCGCTAGGGCGCAAAACAGCGCGCTCTTGGGGAGGACATCCATACAAACAAGCCGATTCTAGCAGGCAGTAAAGACCAAGCGCAGAAACTTAAGTGCAGCTACCGGAGAGACCCGGCCGGTGTGCCGCGTCTCGGAATCTTGGGCGGTTTCGGTTGCGGCGTGGCTAAGATAGCGTTCCACTCCGCTTCTGCGATGATTTCCTGCGGCAACGCCAGTAGACTCCGGCGATTCCGGAGGAGACTAGCAGCAGGGTGCCGGGCTCGGGAACCGGTGCCGGTGGTGGACCAGGACAGGGGTTCTTTTTCTTGCCGCCGCTCTTTTCGCCCGGCGGGGTGCACGTGCCGGGAACCGGCGGCGGAAAAATCGGAGGAAAGCCCCAGCCGCCGGGCAATCCGGCTGTAGCACCGGGACCGAGTTCGAATTGGGGAAAGTCCGGACGATTCAAGAGTCCCGCGTCCAAGCCTCCGGGATAGGGTAGTTCGGTTGAGCCGTCGCCGGAATAAATCGGCACTTCGAACATTTCGGCCGGCGGTTCTTCCGAAGACACTGCCTTTTGCGCGGATTCTGACACCCGGTTCCCGCAGCGCGCCCGCGCGATAATTTTGCCGTCGGTGATCAGTTTCTCGCCTTTGTGTAGCGGGTGCTTCCCTTTTGTCCAGTAAAGCTTGCCACGCAGCTTGTAGGACAGATACACCAGCTTTGGTTGGTCCACCTCAATGACCCGTGCGCTAGTGAAATCGAACCCGGCGTAGTGTTCCGCGAGTTCTGGATCGCGTGCGGTCGCCTGCTGCAATTCTTCGGGGCTGCGCACGCCGCCTGCGATCAGGGAATATCCGTAGACCGAACGGCGGGGAAGGGCCGCTGGAAGCGACCAAGACTCCCGGCTGGCAAGAATTGCCAGATTACGGCTGGGATCACCCTTCTCCCAACTGGAGGCGTTATCGGTGGCAAACCAGGAACTGGGTGGGCCAAGGCGCTGAAAAGCCACCCAAAAGGAGAATGCAACAAGCAAAAGGGACGCCAGAACCATAGCCCGGCGTATGCGTCGACGGCTACGGGACTTGCGCTTGCGTCGCACTCGCATCACCGGATAGCTCACAACCATCTCCTGCAACAGCCTGGGTTCGGCCTGGATATGGCAGGGGAGGCCACTCCTGGAAGTGCAGTTCTACTTCCACACCCGCTGCCCTAAGCCCAGAGATCATAACGCGATCCGGAGCCTTGTGGCTAGAAAATGCAGCGCTTTGCACAAAAAGCGCTTTGCACCTGCACTCGCCGGGACTTCGGCTGTTTCGGCCCAAAAGGGCCGATTTCATTTTAGGAATCGTCTCAACGCCCAAATCAAGCAAAGCTTCGCCGCGCACTGCGGAGAGGCGCAAAATGGAAGATGTGGAGGGCAGAGGAACAATCCCCCACTCAGGAGGTCTTTGTGCCGCTGAGAAAACTGAGAGAATTTCTCGACCGTCACCAAATAGCCTACCTAGTCATCTCCCACTCCGTGGCTTACACAGCTCAGGGAATTGCCGCCGCGGCGCATATCTCCGGAAAGGAATTGGCGAAGACGGTAATCGTGAAGTTGGATGGAAAGCTGGCGATGGCAGTGCTACCCGCCTCTTCCCTGGTAGATTTGCCAAGCTTGCGGGCGGCATCGGGAGCCGCCAGCATCGTCCTGGCGAGTGAGCGCGATTTCCGGGACTATTTTCCCGACTGCGAAACCGGCGCAATGCCCCCCTTTGGCAATCTCTATGACCTTCCCGTGTTTGTCGAGCAGAGGCTGACATTGGATAACGAGATCGCATTTAACGCCGGTTCTCACCGCGAGTTGGTGCGGCTGGCCTACGCCGATTTCGAAAAGTTGGTGAAGCCTCAGGTGGCCAGCTTCGCTGCCGGGCGCAAAGCGGCCGCCGCCTGATCAGTCACCGGAAGGCGTGATCCAGCTCACCGCGCGGCGGTTGTGTTTGTACGACAATTAGCTCGGCCTTTCTGTCGGGCGAGGTCCAGGGTGGTCCCATGCCGCCGGACCCAAAATCCGAAATTGCTTTCCAACCGGCGCACGCCATGCTGGTTGTTTTCCCGTCCAGGCACAGCCCTTGCGCTAGAGATCCGCTCCTCGTTGGTGCAGATCAAGCCCATTCCATATGTCGATCGGAAGGAGATCGGCCATGAAAAATATCAAAATCATTCTTGGTGTGTTGACCGTCGTCTTGATCATCGTGTTGTCGGCTACCAGCCCGAAGCGTCAGGCCCGCATTCCTACCTACAACGCGGCCACCGAGACCAAGGCGCGTGGCGTAGTCCAGGAGGTTCGGGACTATTACTGTCCCATCAGCGACGATCAGGGCACCCATCTCAAGCTCAAGACCGACAATGGACTCTTTGAAGTACACGTGGCGCCGGCGCGTTTCCTGCGGAGCCAGGAGGTGAAGTTCAACGTCGGGGACACAATCGAGGTTTTGGGTTCGCAGTTGCGCTACGACGGGCAAGATGCGCTGCTGGCGCGCGAAATCACGCGCGGCGACGAGGTATTCATCCTGCGCGATCATGCGGGCCAGCCCGTCTGGCGCTAGCCGCTACTTGGGGGAAGACGGCATCGAGGCGGCTGCGGATTCCTTGTCGATTTCCGTCAGTTTCTTGCGCGCCGCCTCAGCATCGTCGGCGTTAGGCGACAACTCAAGGTAGCTGCGGAAATGGTCGCCGGCCTGAGAGAAATCGCGCTTGTCGACCAGGATGGTGGCGAGCAGGAACTCCATTCTCGGAATCCTATGATCCGGATCAAGTTTCAGGCCCTCGCGAGCGCTCTTTTCGGCCTCGTCGAGCTTTTGCAGGTTGTAATTCGCGGCTGCATTCAGAAACCAGGCTTGCGGCAGCAGGTTGTTAAGCGCGATCAGTTTGTCAGTGATTTCCAGAGCGTGATTCCAGTCTTTCTGCCGTGCCGCCATCAGAGCCAGTTCCTCGTACGGGCTCACGAATTTCGAATCGGCATCCAGCGAACGCTGGAAGGACTGCTGCCCGGCGGCCGCGTTGCCGCTACGAAGTTGCACGCGACCTAATTCCAGCCATGCTACGGCGTAACT
>Ga0335080_10002129_pt1 | contig 19642 bp, 17 predicted proteins | sample Lox_Sample_34_FD_206720 | JGI IMG/M metagenome (GOLD analysis project Ga0335080, IMG submission 206720) | Soil microbial communities from Loxahatchee National Wildlife Refuge, Florida, United States - Lox_Sample_3.4 | ecosystem: Environmental > Terrestrial > Soil > Wetlands | place: USA...
CCCCGATGGCCACCTCGAACCTCGTCTTCACGCATTTGCCGTGCGCGGGCTCGACGGTGAGGAGGTAGCTCGCCGCGATGAGACCGGAGGGAAGCGTGGCGACGATGTCCGTCGGCGACCAGGAGGCGATGGTCAGCGGCTGCCCACCGAGCGTCACCTTGCCGGCCTTGGCGCCGAAGCTCGACCCGTGGACGAAGAGGTTCGCGCTGTCCGCATCGGCGCGCAGGATGCGAGGCCCGTCACCCTTGTCCTTGTCGTGCCGATCCTCGTCGCGACATTCGTTCTTGTCCTTGTCGTGCCCGTCGTCCCCGCCCCCGCCGCCGGAACCGTGTCCTCCCTCGTTGCCGGCGCGCACGCCGGTTGGAAAGGACAGACCCAGAGCAACGATCATCGCGACCACAGGCCAGCGTGACGGCATCGCGCGCCCCCTTGTGGACCTCCCCGGTCCACTTGCTTCGGAGGGTGCCTCCCCTGGCACCGCGGTCGATCACTGCACGACCAGGCGAGCGTGGCCACCGAAAACACGCGGGGCGCATGCGAAACCACTGGGGTCACACCGACCCGGCACCCCGATGTCACCGGGCGTTTGCCATCTGGCTGCAGCCGCCACTCAGCCCATGAAGGTGTCGATCACGATGATATCGTCGCGAAGCACCTCCTCGCTGAGGGCGTGCTGCTCCTCGCCGGCCATGTCGGCGCGGATTCTCCCGACGAAGTCCTCGACTTGCTGGACCGTGCCGTCGACGTCCTCGTCGAGCGCGAGCCGGGTCAGCTGCGCGAGCGCCGCGCGCTGCGCCTGATGCTCCTCGTCCATCGCCTCCACCCGTGCCGCGCCCCAGGCGTCCACGTCCCTCAGGATGGGACGGAGCACCATCTCCTCGTGCTCCAGGTGCCGGGTGAATGCGTCGTTGAAGGTCCGGAGGCTGGCCCGGAGCCGGCCGATGGCCCCGGGGACCCGCCGGGCCATCTCCCCGAGGGACTGCTCGATCTCCTCGAGGACGTCGCGGAGCACCGCGTGCTCGTCGAGGATGAGGCTGCGGACCTGACTCGCGCTCAGCTCCATGGCGATCCTCCTCCGGGCCGCATTCCCTTCGGCCGCCCGACTGCCCGCGGGCGCGAGACGCACCCCTTGCGCGGCGGGGTCACCGGTCCGGATACCTCCCCGGGGGCATGCCAGAAGCGTGCACGAGCCGCTCAACGCCGGACGGCCTCGTCGACGAAGCCCAGCACGTCCGCCTCCAGCGGGACACGTCGAGGTACACCCCGTCGTGCCCATCCGCAGGGCCGGAGCCGAGCGGAGGATAGACGGCGACCCGCGGTCGGGAGCCGTTGCCCGCCAGCTCCTTGCCGAGCACGGTGCTCGGCTCGGTGCTGAAGTCGTTGCTCCACTGGACGAGCAGGATGGGGCAGCGCGCCGCCCGGACCGCCGCGCCCAGCGAACGTCGGACCTCGGCCGACCGTGACCACGACGCAGCCGCCGCGGCGAACGCCACCGCCGCCCGGAGCGTCGGGTCCCTCGCCGCGGCGAGCAAGGTGAGCTGACCTCCGAAGGAGTGGCCCGCCATCGCGACGCGCGTCGGGTCGATGCCGGGCACCGACTCGAGCTGAGCGAGCGCGGCCATCACGTCGTCGAGCTGCTCGGTCTCGAGGAGCCGGTCCTGGAGCCGCTGGCGCGCCTCTGGTCCGTGCGCCTGCTCCTCCCGGGCGAGCACTGCTTGAAGCGATGGCCCGGCGTCCGCCGACGCGCCTTGTCCTCGCCGGAAGGGGTAGAAGAACCCGTACCCCCTGCGGACGAAGCTCGGGGCGAGCCTCCGTGCGGCCTCGGCCATGGGCATCCCGGCGGTCCGGTCGGGGTCGGCCTCGCCCGACCCGTGGTTCAAGAGGACCGCCGGGGCGGCGCCAGGGCCGGCGGGTTTCCAAAGCAGGCCACGGAGACGGAGCGGTCCACTGCGGAACTCCACCAGCTCGCCCGTCCTGACGTCCACGCCGGGCGCGGAAGCTCGGACGTCATCGGAGCGCGGGGCCTCGCTCGACGGGCTCACGCAGCCGGACACCGAGAGCAGGAGCCAGCCCAACCCGGCCAGGAACGAGCGCCGCATCGCGGCACCGAGGGCTCGCAGGCCGGCCGGACCGCACGGGGTGCGTCCCCGCCCTTCCGGCGACGGGCCGAGCGCATGGCTTGCGCCGCGGAGGCCATCCGGAGACGGGCACGCCCCGTGCTTCTGGTGAGGCCCCATGAGCACGCCTCGACTCCTGACGGTGGACGGAAACGAGGCCGTGGCCTCGGTGGCCCACCGGCTGTCCGAGACCATCGCCATCTACCCCATCACCCCGTCGTCACCGATGGCCGAGCTAGCCGACGAGTGGTCGGCGCACGGCCAGCAGAACGTCTGGGGTGTGGTTCCCAAGGTGGTGCAGCTGCAGTCGGAGGCCGGCGTAGCCGGCGCGGTGCACGGAGCGCTGCAGGCCGGCGCCCTCACCACGACCTTCACCGCGTCGCAGGGCCTGCTGCTGATGATCCCCAACCTCTACAAGATCGCCGGGGAGCTCACGCCCTTCTGCATGCACGTGGCCGCGCGCACGCTCGCCACCCATGCGCTCAGCATCTTCGGGGACCACTCGGACGTGATGGCCTGCAGGCAGATCGGTCTCGGACTGCTGGCCTCGGGATCGGTGCAGGAGGCGCACGACCTGGCGGCGGTGGCCCACGCGGCGACGCTGCGCTCGCGGGTTCCGTTCCTCCACTTCTTCGACGGGTTCCGGACCTCGCACGAGGTGGCGAAGATCGCCGAGATCCCCGACGACCAGCTCCGAGCGATGATCGACGAGCAGTGCGTCGAGGCCCACCGGGCACGGGCCCTCGACCCTGAGCACCCCGTGCTCCGGGGGACGGCTCAGAACCCGGACGCCTTCTTCCAGGCCCGCGAGGCCTGCAACCCGTTCTACGCGGCCTGCCCAGCGGTGGTGCAGGAGGAGATGGACCGGCTCGCCGGGCTCACCGGCCGGCGGTACCACCTGGTCGACTACCACGGGCACCCCGACGCGGAGCGGGTGGTGGTGGTCATGGGCTCGGGCGCGGAGGTGACGCACGAGACGGTGGACTGGCTGCTCGCCCGGGGCGAGCGGGTGGGAGTGCTCAAAGTTCGCCTGTACCGGCCCTTCCCGGGGAAGGCCTTCCTCGCCGCGCTTCCGCACACCGTCCGCTCCCTGGCGGTGCTCGACCGGACCAAGGAGCCCGGGGCCCCGGGCGAGCCGCTCTACCTCGCCGTCCTCACCACCCGCGCCGAGGCGAGGTCGAACGGCCTCATGCCCCAGGTCCTGGGTGGTCGCTACGGCCTGTCCTCGAAGGAGTTCGACCCGGGGATGGTCCGGACGGTCTTCGAGAACCTCCGCCAGCCCACCCCGAAGAACCATTTCACCGTGGGGATCGTCGACGACGTGAGCCGGACCTCGCTCGAGTGGCAGCGGGACTTCGAGATCCCCGTGCCGGGGCGGACCCAGGCGGTCTTCTACGGCCTGGGCTCGGACGGCACGGTCGGCGCGAACAAGGCCTCGATCAAGATCATCGGCGAGGAGACCGAGCACGCCGCACAGGGCTACTTCGTCTACGACTCGAAGAAGTCGGGGGCGATGACCATCAGCCACCTCCGCTTCGGACCGGGGCCGATCCGCTCGTCGTACCTGGTGAAGCAGGCCAGCTTCGTCGGCGTGCACCAGTTCCAGCTCATCGACCGTCTGGACGTCCTGGAGCTCGCCGCTCCCGGGGCGGTCGTTCTGATCAACGCCCCGTACCCCGCCGACCAGCTCTGGGATCGGCTGCCCCGCGAGTTCCAGCAGAGCGTGCTGGAGAAGAAGCTCCAGCTCCACGTCATCGACGCCGTGAAGGTGGCGCAGGCGGCGGGGATGGGGGGGCGGATCAACGCGGTGATGCAGGCCTGCTTCTTCGCCCTGTCCGGCGTGCTCCCGCGCGACGAGGCCATCGCCGAGATCAAGAAGTCGATCGAGAAGACCTACAAGAAGAAGGGGGCCGAGGTGGTGCGCCGCAACCACGCCGCGGTGGACGCCTCGCTGGCGGCGCTCCATCCGGTCCCGGCGCCCGCCAAGCTGACGGCGACCCGCGGCCGGCCGCCGGTCGTCGCACCGGAGGCCCCGGACTTCGTGCGCCGGGTGACCGCGGTGATGCTGGAGAACAAGGGCGATCTCCTTCCGGTCAGCGCCTTCCCGGTGGACGGCACCTGGCCCACCGCGACCGCCCGCTGGGAGAAGCGCAACCTGGCGCTGGAGATCCCGGTCTGGGACGCGCCGCTCTGCATCCAGTGCAACAAGTGCGCGCTGGTCTGTCCCCACGCGGCAATCCGCACCAAGGTCTACGGCGAGGGGGCGGTGGCCACGGCGCCGGCCGGCTTCAAGCACATGGCCTTCAAGGGCCAGGCGGGGAGCGCCTACACGGTCCAGGTCGCGCCCGAGGACTGCACCGGATGCGGGCTGTGCGTCGAGGTCTGCCCGGCGAAGGACAAGGCCAACCCTCGCCACAAGGCGCTGGAGCTCGAGCCGCAGCCACCGCTCCGCGAGCAGGAGAAGAAGTCCTTCGACTTCTTCCTCGAGCTCCCCGAGGTGGACCGAACGACGCTGCGCATCGACCTCAAAGGCTCGCAGCTGCTCCAGCCGCTGATGGAGTTCTCCGGCGCCTGCGCCGGCTGCGGAGAGACGCCGTACATCAAGCTGGTGACCCAGCTCTTCGGCGACCGGCTGATCATCGCCAACGCCACCGGCTGCTCGTCGATCTACGGCGGCAACCTGCCGACGACCCCGTACACGGTGAACCGCGAGGGCAGGGGTCCGGCCTGGTCCAACTCGCTCTTCGAGGACAACGCCGAGTTCGGTTACGGGATCCGGCTCGGCGCCGACGCCCTCCGGCACCTGGCGGAGACGTTGCTGAAGCGGAAGGCCGCAGTGCTGGGCGACGCCTTCGTCACCGAGCTCCTCGAGGCCGACCAGTCGACCGAGGCGGGCATCGCCGCCCAGCGCAAGCGCGTCGCCGAGCTGAAACGGCGGCTGAAGCCGGACGAGCTCGAGGCGCGGAAGCTGCTGGGGCTGGCCGACCACCTGGTGAAGAAGAGCGTGTGGATCGTCGGCGGGGACGGCTGGGCCTACGACATCGGCTACGGGGGCCTGGACCACGTCCTCTCCACCGACATGGACGTGAATGTCCTGGTCCTGGACACCGAGGTGTACTCGAACACCGGAGGCCAGCAGTCGAAGGCCACGCCGCTCGGGGCTGCGGCCAAGTTCGCCGCCGCGGGGAAGGCGATCGCGAAGAAGGATCTGGGCCTCCTGGCGATGGGCTACCGCACGGCCTACGTGGCCCAGGTCGCCTTCGGCGCCAAGGACGCCCAGACGGTGCGGGCGATGCTCGAGGCGGAGAGCTACCGCGGGCCGTCGCTGGTCATCGCTTACAGCCACTGCATCGCCCACGGATACGACCTGGTCCACGGACTGGAGCAACAGAAGCGGGCGGTGGACTCGGCGACCTGGCCGCTCTACCGGTTCGACCCACGCCGGATCGCAGCCGGGCAGCCGCCGCTGGTGCTCGACTCCGGGCCGGCGAAGCTCCCGGTGCGCGAGTACATGCGCGAGGAGGCTCGCTTCCGCATCACCGAGACGCTGGACCCCGAGCGCTACAAGCAGCTGCTGAGCTGGGCGCAGCAGAACGTCACCCAGCGCTACGGCGTGTACGAGCAGCTGGCGAAGGTGGTCGTCCCGCAGGCCACCGCCATCCCCGACGTCCGGCCGCCGCCCGCGGCCGCGGTGGAGTGAGCACACCATGGATCTCTCGGTCGAATACCTGGGTCTGAAGCTCTCGCATCCGCTGCTGCCGGGGGCCTCACCGCTCGCCGACGAGCTCGGCACCGCGCGCGCACTGGAAGACGCCGGCGCACCGGCCATCGTGATGCGCTCGCTGTTCGAGGAGCAGCTCACGCAGGAGCAGCTCTCCACCTTCATGGCCACCGAGCTGCACCGGGAGCTCTCCGCCGAGGCCTCCAGCGTGCTCCCCGAGCCGGCCGAGTACCGGCTGGGGCCAGACCTGTACCTGGAGCAGATCCGGAAGATCCGCGCCGCGGTGAAGGTGCCGGTCATCGCCTCTCTCAACGGCACGACCCCCGGCGGGTGGATCGACTTCGCCCGGCTGATCGAGCAGGCCGGGGCCTCGGCGTTGGAGCTGAACCTCTACGCCGTGCCCACCGACCCGTCCCGGGACGGCGCGGCGGTGGAGAAGGAGACGCTGGAGCTGCTCCGGACGCTCAAGGCCCGGGTGAAGATCCCGGTCGCCGTGAAGCTCTCTCCCTTCTACACCTCGATCTCCAGCGTCGCCCGAGGACTGGAGGAGGCCGGCGCCGACGCCCTCATCCTGTTCAACCGGCTCTTCGAGCCGGAGATCGACATCGAGACGCTGGAGGTGAGGCGGGTCCTGCGCCTCTCCGACAGCTCCGAGCTGCCGCTCCGCCTCCGCTGGCTGGCGATCCTCTCCGCCCAGCGGGGCATCCCCCTGGCGATCAGCGGCGGGGTCCACGAGGCGGTGGACGCGGTGCGGGCGCTGATGGCGGGGGCGACGGTGGTCCAGCTGGTGTCCACCTTGCTCCGGAACGGGCCCTCGCGGCTGCTCTCCCTGCGGGCGGCCCTGGAGCGCTGGCTGGTCGAGCACGAGTACACCTCGGTCCGCCAGCTCCGCGGGAGCATGAACCTCAAGGCCTGCCCCGATCCGTCGGCCTACGAGCGCGCCAACTACATCCACCTGCTCCACGGATGGCGCGAGCACCCCAGCGTGCCATGACCGCGAGGTGCCGGCGCGAGGAGTCGCTCAGCCCTTGGTTCTGTCCTTGAACGACGGGCTACCCCCGGTTCTAGCCTGGCGCCTCGTCCTGGCCGTCCCGGGTCGCCGGGCTCTTCAATCCCCACGGAATCCAGCCGGTGCTGATTTCGGCGGTGGCCGCCTCGTTCGGGGGGACCTCGCTCCTCGCCTGGTATCCATCGATCTGGGCGCGGAGCAGTGATGCTCGGAGTCTTCGTCGGCGTCCTCGGGCCGGGCATCCGGTTCGCCTCCGGCGGTGACCGCGCTGCCTCGCACGAGGCCCGGAGTCAAGGCCGGTCACGCCACCGGGCCGAGGCGTGGGCTGCCCACCACAGCGACGCGGCATGCCAGAGAGTCCCGTTCCTCTCGCGCGGTTCTTGACACTCTGACACGGGCCGGAATACGAACGGGCTCCCACGTTGGAGCAGGGCCGACGCTGCTCCACCAAGACTCGTCACCCCAGGCAGTCCGGGTGGCGATGCCCCATCGGAGTTCGCCTCGCGAAAGCCCGGCTTCCCTTGGGAGGGGGGGCCGGGCTTTCCAGTCCTCCGAGTGGTGATCCGAACGATGCACGCCCGCGCCGCAGGGCGCCGGGCCGCGGGACGCGTTCAGGGGCCCGGCGGGTTACCGCTCGTCGTCCTCGTCCTCGAGGTCCTCGTCGTCGTCGTCATCCTCGTCGTCGTCGTCGTCGTCGTCATCATCCTCGTCGTCGTCGTCGACGTCCTCGTCGTCGTCCTCGTCCTCGTCCTCGTCGGCGTCGAGCTCTGCCAGGTCCTCGCTCTCCAGGGTCGTGGAGAGGCTGAACCGCTTGCTCAGCGCCGCCACCTGCGCCCTGATCTCGGTCAGGGCAGCGACGAAGTCATCGACGAGGTTCGCCGGAGCGCGAGTGTTGCAGTGAGGGCACTCGAGCTTCTCGCTCCCATCGACGAGATCCTGGGCGTCGATCTCGAAGGTGCCCTCGCACTTCTGGCAGGTGAAGTCGAGCGTCATGGTCCTTTGCGTCAGCGCTTGTCGAAGGGGACGTAGTCCCGGCGCTTCGCTCCCGTGTAGATCTGCCGCGGGCGGGCGATCTTCTGCTCGGAGTCCAGCACCATCTCCTCCCACTGGGCCGCCCAGCCGACCGTCCGGGGGATGGCGAAGAGCACGGTGAAGAAGTCGCTGGGGAAGCCCAGGGCCTCGTAGATCAACCCCGAGTAGAAGTCGACATTGGGGTAGAGCTTCCGCTTCACGAAGTAGTCGTCCTGGAGCGCGATCCGCTCGAGCTCCAGCGCGATGTCGAGGAGGGGGTTCTTCCCGGTGACCTCGAACACCTCGTCCGCCACCCGCTTGATGACCTTCGCCCGCGGGTCGTAGCTCTTGTAGACCCGGTGGCCGAAGCCCATCAGCCGGGTCTCGCCCTCGCCCTCCTTCACTTCCTTGATGAACTCGGGGACCTTGCTCACGTGACCGATGCTCTTGAGCATCCGGAGCACCGCCTCGTTCGCCCCGCCGTGGAGCGGGCCGTAGAGGGCGTTGATGCCCGCCGCCACCGCGGAGAACGGGTCCACCTGGCTCGAGCCCACCAGCCGCACCGCGGTGGTGCTGCAGTTCTGCTCGTGGTCGGCGTGGAGGATGAACAGCACCTCTAGGGCGTGCTCCAGCACCGGGTTCACCTTGTAGGTGTCGGTCCCGATCTTCTTGATCATCGCCAGGAAGTTCCCGACGAAGCTCAGGTCGTTGTTCGGGTAGATGTAGGGGAGCCCCATCGAGTGCCGGGCGCTGAACGCGGCGATGGTCGGCATCTTCGCGACCATGCGGATCTGCTGGATGCGACGGTTCTGCGCGTCCTTGATGTTCTTCGCCTCGGGATAGAACGAGGACAGCGCGGAGACGGTCGCCGCCAGCATCGACATCGGATGGGCGTCGTACCGGAAACCGTCCAGGTACTCCTTGATGTTCTCGTGGACGTAGGTGTGGTGGGTGACGGTGAAGACGAAGTCGTCCAGCTGCTTCCGGTTGGGCAGCTCGCCGTTCAGTAGCAAGTACGCGACCTCGAGGTAGCTGGACTTCTCGGCCAGCTGCTCGATCGGGTACCCCCGGTACTCGAGGATGCCCTTGTCGCCGTCGATGAAGGTGATGGCGCTCCGGCAATTGGCGGTGTTCAGGAAGGCGGGGTCGTAGCCCATCAGGCCGAAATCCTGGGCGTCGACCTTGATCTGGCGGAGATCGGCCGTCTTGATGCAGCCGTCCTTGATCGGGACCTCGTAGGTCTTGCCGGTGCGGTTGTCGGTGATGCTCAGCGTGTCTTTGGCCATGGCGTAGGGCGTCATTTCACCGGGAAGTGGCCCGATTCAACCAAAAAGAGTGGGACCTTGTTCCAAGTTGCGGACCCGTTGTCGCGTCCCGTATACCCCCCGACCGCCAAGGGATTTCGTACCTGGGAGGAGCCATGAGCCAGCCCGTTCCGGCAGGTGAGCGGATCACGTTGTCTTCCGGATCACTCTCCGTCCCCGACCGGCCGATCCTCCCCTTCATCGAGGGGGACGGGACGGGGCGGGACATTTGGCGCGCCTCGCAGGCGGTTTTCGATGCCGCGGTGGCCAAGGCCTACAAGGGGAAGCGCTCCGTCGCCTGGATGGAGGTCCTGGCCGGGGAGAAGGCCTTCAAGCAGACCAAGAACTGGCTTCCCGACGAGACCATCGAGGCCTTCCGCACCTACCTGGTGGGCATCAAGGGGCCTCTGACCACGCCCATCGGGGGCGGCATTCGCAGCCTCAACGTGGCGCTGCGCCAGCTCCTCGATCTGTACGTCTGCCTCCGTCCAGTTCGTTACTTCAAGGGTGTCCCCAGCCCGGTGAGGTCGCCGGAGAAGGTGGACATGGTCATCTTCCGGGAGAACACCGAGGACATCTACGCGGGGATCGAGTTCGAGGCGGGCTCGGAGTCGGCGACGGCCTTCCTCGCCACGTTCCGGGAACGCTTCCCGAAGGAGTTCAAGAAGATCCGGTTCCCCCAGGAGTGCGGGATCGGCATCAAGGCCGTGTCGCGCGAGGGGAGCGAGCGGCTGATCCGCGCCGCCATCCGCTATGCCCTGGAGCACAAGCGCAAGAGCGTCACCTTCGTTCACAAGGGCAACATCATGAAGTTCACCGAGGGCGCCTTCCGTGGCTGGGGCTATGCCCTGGCGGAGCGCGAGTTCGGGAGCAAGGTCTACACCTGGGAGCAGTGGGAGGAGACCAAGGCCAAGAAGGGCGAGGACGCGGCCAACGCCGAGCAGAAGGCGGCGCTGGCGTCGGGGAAGCTGCTGATCAAGGACGCGATCGCGGACATCACGCTCCAGCAAGTCCTCACCCGTCCGGACGAGTTCGACGTCATCGCGACGCTGAACCTCAACGGCGACTACCTGAGCGACGCGCTGGCGGCGCAGGTGGGTGGGATCGGCATCGCCCCGGGCGGAAACATCAACTACGTCACCGGCCACGCCGTCTTCGAGGCGACGCACGGCACCGCGCCGAAGTACGCCGACCTCGACAAGGTGAACCCGGGGAGCGTGATCCTCTCCGGAGAGATGATGTTCCGGCACCTGGGGTGGAACGAGGTGGCGGATCTGATCATCAAGGGGATGAACGCCGCCATCGCAGCGCGCACCGTGACCTACGACTTCGCCCGGCTGATGAAGGGCGACGGCGGTGGCGAGGTCAAGGAGCTGAAGTGCTCGGAGTTCGGCCAGGCCATCATCCAGAAGATGTGAAAGGCGGACGAGGAATCATGGGCGGCAAGAGGAAGATCGGGCTCATCGGCGGGGGACAGATCGGCGGAAATCTCGCATTGCTCGCCGTTCAGAAGCAGCTGGGGGACGTCGTGCTCTACGACATCCCAGCCGCCGAGGGGCTGGTGAAGGGCAAGGCGCTGGACCTCAACCAGCTCTCCGCGGTCGACGGCTACGACTGCCGGATCACCGGGACGACCGACTGGAAGGACGTCGCCGGGAGCGACGTGGTGATCATCACTGCGGGCATGCCCCGCAAGCCGGGGATGACCCGCGAGGACCTCCTCGAGGTGAATCTGAAGATCATGAAGGACGTGGCGTCGAATCTGAAGGCTCACTGCCCGAACGCCTTCGTGATCAACGTGGCCAATCCGCTGGACGCGATGGTCTACGCGCTCTTCAAGATCACCGGGTTCAAGAAGCATCAAGTTCTGGGGATGGCGGGGGTGCTGGACACCGCGCGCTTCAAGTTCTTCGTCGCCGAGGCGCTGAACGTGTCGATGCGGGACATCGAGGCGCTGGTCCTCGGCGGCCACGGTGACGACATGGTGCCGCTGCTCCGGCACTCGACCGTGGGCGGCGTGCCGCTCACCCAGCTCCTGACGAAGGAGAAGCTGGACGCCATCGTCGACCGGACCCGGAAGGGCGGGGGAGAGCTGGTGGCGCTCTACAAGACCGGGTCGGCCTACTTCGCCCCGGCGGCCTCGGCCATCGCGATGGCGGAGAGCTTCATCTTCGACCGGAAGCGGGTCCTGCCGGCGGCGGTGCTGCTCGAGGGGCAGTACGGGATCAACGGCTTCTTCATGGGCGTCCCGGTGCAGGTCGGCTCGGGCGGGGTGGAGAAGATCATCGAGCTGGAGCTGAACGACGCCGAGAAGGCCGAGCTCCAGAAGTCGTTCGCCTCGGTGAAGAAGACCGTGGACGAGGTGAAGCTGTAGGGCGCCGATGAAGACCCTCGGGGAGCAGCTGACCCAGTACGCGGGGTACCACCGCGACCGGCGGAACATCGCCTGCCACTTCGTGGGGATCCCGGCGATCTACTTCGCGGTGGTGGTTCTCCTCTCGCGTCCGGTCCTCTTCGAGGCGTGGGGGCTGCTCATCTCACCGGCGGTGCTGATCGGCATCGTTGCGCTGGTCTACGACCTCGTGCTCGACCGGGCGATCGGTCTGGCGATGGTGGTGCTCACCGCCCTGGCCTGGTGGGCCGGCGCGGCGCTCGCGGCGGGCCCAACCGCGGCGTGGCTCGGCGCAGGGGTGGGGATCTTCGTGCTCGGCTGGATCGTCCAGTTCATCGGCCACGCGTTCGAGGGGCGGAAGCCGGCCTTCCTGGACGACCTCGTCGGCCTGCTCATCGGGCCGCTGTTCATCGCGGCCGAGGCGGCGTTCGGGCTCGGGCTCCGGTCGCAGCTCGAGACCGAGGTCGAGCGCGGGGCGGGCCCCACGCGGGTGGGGAAGCCCGCCGGCAGCGCATCGCCTGCGGGCGCGGCGATCAAGAGTCGCTGAGCGGCCGGGCCTTCAGGGGCACGCCGCGAGGCAGGCCTTGAAGGAGTGGGTCGATTCCTGACAGCAGTGGGTCAGGGCCGTCGAGATCCCTCCCGACGTGCAGTCGGCGTCCAACTGGCACAGCCTCGTGGTCAGCGTGTCGACTCCCAGCACCGGAACGCAGGCGGTCGGGGACCTCTCGCACGAGGTCCCCCGGCGAGCGTTCAGGGACAGGTGTCGAGACAGGCCCGGTTGGGCACCTCCGGACGCTGGCAGCAGTGGGAGAGCGTCGTGCTGATCCCTCCCGAGGTGCAATCGGCATCCGTCTGACAGAGACGCGTGGTGATGGTGTCCACCCCCAGCACGGGGACGCAGGCGCCGGGGCTGCTCGTGCACGACGAGCGCTCGGCCAGGATCGAATGGGACCAGCAGCAGGGGCTCCCGCCGCAGTCCTGGGGGGCCAGGCACTCGAATCCCGGAACCGGCGGTGTCGACCCGCAGCCGGCGAGGAACCACAGGCAGGCCCCGAGGGCCAGGCACTTCCGGCAGGGCATCGATTCCCCCTGGTGAGGTCGCCCGGAGAGACGGCGGACCCCGGCCCGCCTTCTCAGCCGGGCCGGATTCCCCTTGCCTCGCCGCGGCCGGTGCTGGAAGACAGGGCCGCTCCTGTCCGCCATGAAAACCCCTGATTTTCCGGGGGGCTTCGCCCATGGCCAGACCCCCGTCCGGGGGGTATCAGGAAGCTCGACGATGGCCGACGCCGCCACGACCGCTCAGGCCGTTCCGACCGACACGGTCGCTCCGGGCCACGAGTTCCTCTGGCGGCGCCTGCACTCGCTCTCGGGCGTCCTGCCGCTCGGCGCCTTCCTCTGCTACCACCTCTTCGAGAACCTCTCCGCGCTGCGCGGCCCGGCCGCGTACGACGAGATGGTCCAGCACGTGAACGCGCTGCTCCCCCGGCCGTTCTTCTACGCGCTGGAGCTCGGGGCCGTCGTCCTCCCGCTCGCCTACCACGCGCTGTACGGCGTCTGGATCGCCGCAGCCGGACGGCCAAACGTCGGCCGCTACGCCTACGCGAGCAACTGGGCCTACCTCGCCCAGCGGCTCACCGGCGTCGTCTCGCTCCTCTTCCTGCTGGTCCACGTCGGCACGCTGCGCACCTGGGTGACGCTGCTCGGGCACCACCTCGCTCCGGCCATCCTGAGCCCCGGGGGGCCGGACCTGGTCACCTACCGCGACGTGGCGGCCCACCTCGGGAACCCGGCGGCCCTCGGCGTCCAGAGCATCCTCGCCGGGGACCCCATCCTCGTCCTCTACGTCGTGGGCACGCTCTGCACGATCTGGCACTTCACCTACGGGCTGAAGGGATTCTGCTGGACCTGGGGCATCGCGGTGGGGAGGCTTGCCCAGCGGCGAGTGACCCGGCTGGCCTGGCTGCTCTTCGTCGTCCTCTCGGGGGCGACCCTGAGCATCCTCTTCCAGATGCGCTTCGGCGCCGTCGGCTGATTCAGGGGGAAGCACACCCATGTCGGAACAGCGATTCACGGTGGTGGGAGGCGGGCTGGCGGGGCTGATGACCGTCATCAAGCTCTGCGAGGCCGGTCACAAGGTGGACCTGCTCTCCATCGTCCCGGTGAAGCGCTCGCACTCGGTCTGCGCCCAGGGCGGCATCAACGGCGCGGTGAACACCAAGGGCGAGGGGGACCACCCGGACATCCACGTCAAGGACACGCTCCGCGGGGGCGACTTCCTGGCCGAGCAGACCAGCGTGCGGGGCATGTGCTACGCCGCGCCGGGCATCATCTACCTGCTCGACCGGATGGGCGTGCCGTTCAACCGCACCCCGGAAGGGCTGCTCGACTTCCGCCGCTTCGGCGGCACGCTCCACCACCGCACCGCCTTCGCCGGAGCCACCACCGGCCAGCAGCTCCTCTATGCGCTCGACGAGCAGGTCCGCCGCTTCGAGGCCGACGGCCTGGTGGACAAGTACGAGTACTGGGAGTGGCTGGGGATGGTGAAGGACGAGTCCGGCCGCGTGGTGGGGAGCGTGGCCATGGACCTCCGGACGATGGAGATCCGCGCCATCCCCGCCGAGGCGGTGATGCTGGCCACCGGCGGGCCGGGCATCGTGTTCGGCCGCTCGACGAACTCGATCATCAACACCGGCACCGCCGCCGGCCGCGCCTACCTCGAGGGGGCGCTCTACGCCAACGGCGAGTTCATCCAGGTCCACCCGACGTCCATCCCCGGCGAGGACAAGCTCCGGCTGATGTCGGAGTCGGTCCGCGGCGAGGGCGGCCGGGTCTGGGTTCCGAAGAAGAAGGGCGACGCCCGGGATCCGCTGTCCATCCCCGAGGACGAGCGCTGGTACTTCCTCGAGGAGAAGTACCCCAAGTACAAGAACCTGGTCCCCCGCGACGTCGCCACCCGCGAGATCTTCCACGTCTGCCGTGAGCTGGGCATGGGCATCGGTGGGCGAGACGGCGTGTACCTCGACGTCACCCACATCCCGGCGGCCACGCTCGACGCGAAGATCAAGGGGGTGATGGAGATCTACGAGAAGTTCGTCGGTGACGACCCCCGCCGCCACCCGATGGTCATCTTCCCCGGGATGCACTACTCGATGGGCGGGCTCTACGTGACGTTCGAGGCCGGGCCCAACCTCGAGCCGCTGGCGGGCAGCCCGAGGAACCAGGCGACCAGCATCCCGGGCCTCTACGCCTCGGGCGAGGCGGATCACGCCTACCACGGAGCGAACCGGCTGGGCGCCAACTCGCTGCTCTCCTGCATCTACGGCGGGATGATCGGCGGACCGGCGATGCTGAGCTACGCGAAGAACAGCGCCAAGAGCTCCACCGCGGTCTCCTCCCGCGTCTTCGAGGACGCGAAGAAGCAGTGGGCCGAGCGGTTCGCGTCCATCGACCGGATGAACGGGACCGAGAATCCCTACGTGCTGGCCCGGGAGCTGGGCGAGGTGATGACCGAGAACGTCACCGTCGTCCGGCGGAACGACCGGCTGCGGAAGACCCTGGAGAAGCTCGACGAGCTGAAGGACCGCTGGAAGCGGCTCAACGTGCTCGACCACGGGCACAGCAGCAACCGTCCCCTGAGCTTCGTCAACCAGCTGTGGAACATGTTCGCCCTCGGCGAGGTGATGACCAAGGGCGCGCTGCTCCGTGACGAGTCCCGCGGAGCCCACTACAAGCCCGAGTTCCAGCTCCCCGAGCCGAAGACCAAGGACCCCACCCAGGACCCGGACTGGATGCGCGCCTGGAAGGAGCGACACCAGAAGTGGGCGAAGACCACCATCGCCCGCTGGACCCCCCAGGGCTCGGAGATCAGCTACGAGCCCATCCCGACGCCGGTACTCGACCCCGAGCCGCGCTGGTACGCCTGAGGAACGGAAGCGACGCCATGGACGAAGCGACGAAGGCCGGAGCGGGCACCGCGAGCCGCCTCGAGGCGGCGGAGAAGTGGATCAACTTCCGGATCTGGCGGCAGGAGGACGCGGGCAAGCCAGGCGGCTTCGAGGAGTTCCGCGTTCCCTACCGGAAGGGGGCCAACGTCATCTCCTGCCTGATGGAGATCCAGCGCAACCCGGTCAACGCCGCGGGCAAGCCCACCACGCCCGTGACCTGGGACGCCGCCTGCCTGGAGGAGGTCTGCGGCAGCTGCGCGATGAACATCAACGGCCGGGTGCGGATGGCCTGCTCGGCGCTGGTCGACAAGCTGGAGTGGCCCATCACCCTGGAGCCGATGCGGAAGTTCCCCATGGTGCGCGACCTGGCGGTCGATCGCAGCCGGATGTTCGAGTCCCTGAAGCGAGTGAACGCCTGGATCCAGATCGACGGCACGCACAACCTCGGCCCCGGGCCGCGGCAGAGCCAGAGCGAGCAGGCCCAGCGCTACGTCCTGTCCACCTGCATCACCTGCGGCAGCTGCCTCGAGGCCTGCCCGCAGATCACCCAGGACAACGACTTCATGGGCGCCGCGCCGATCAGCCAGGCCCGGCTCTTCAACCTCCATCCCACCGGGGCGATGCACGCCGAGGAGCGGCTCCGCGGCCTGATGGGCCCGGGGGGAATCCAGGATTGCGGCAAGGCCCAGAACTGCGTCCAGGTGTGTCCGAAGGAGATCCCGCTCACCACGTCCATCGCGGCCATGAACCGCGAGGTCACCCGGCTGGTCCTCAAGGACCTGTTCCTCAAGGACGAGGAGAGCGAGGCGGTCGGCGGGCCGGCCTAGCGACGCCGACGTCGTTTCCCCCTTGCCTCGACGCCGTTTCTGCGTGAGACATGCCCGCCCCCTCCGGGTGGGCAAATCCCATGAAGATCCACGAGTATCAGGGCAAGGAGCTGTTCCGGAAGTACGGGGTGCCCACCCCGCGCGGCGTGCTCGCGACGACGCCCGCCGAGGCCGAGAAGGCCGCGGCGTCGCTCGCAACCCCGGTGGTGGTCGTCAAGGCGCAGATCCACGCCGGCGGCCGGGGCAAGGGTGGCGGGGTGAAGCTCGCGAAGAGCCCGGCCGAGGCGAAGGAGATCGCCTCCCGGATGCTGGGGATGATGCTCAAGACCCACCAGACCGGACCCGAGGGGCAGAAGGTCAGCAAGGTCTACGTCGAGGAAGGGCTCCCCATCGAGAAGGAGTTCTACCTGGGCATGACCCTGGACCGGGCGACCTCGCGCCTGTCGATCATGGCCTCCAGCGAGGGTGGCGTGGAGATCGAGGAGGTCGCCGCGAGGAGGCCAGAAGCGATCCTGGTCGAGTCGATCGATCCGGTGACCGGCCTGGCCGACTTCCAGGCCCGCAAGCTGGCCTTCGGGCTGGGGCTGCAGGGCGACAGCATCGGCCGCTTCGTCGCCTTCGCCCGCGCTCTCTACCGCTGCTACGTCGAGACCGACGCCTCGCTCGCCGAGGTGAACCCGCTGGTCCTGCTCAAGGACGGCAGCGTGATGGCGCTCGATGCCAAGCTGAACTTCGACGACAACGCGCTCTACCGACACAAGGACCTGGTGGCCTACCGCGACATCGCCGAGGAGGACCCGATCGAGGCCCGGGCCAAGGAGCACGACCTGGCCTACATCTCGCTCGACGGGAACATCGGCTGCATGGTGAACGGCGCCGGCCTGGCGATGGCGACGATGGACACCATCAAGCTGGTCGGCGGGCAGCCGGCGAACTTCCTCGACGTCGGCGGGGGGGCGAGCAAGGAGAAGGTCACCGAGGCCTTCAAGCTGATCTTGAGCAGCAAGGCGGTGAAGGCGGTCCTGATCAACATCTTCGGCGGGATCATGAAGTGCGACGTCATCGCCGAGGGCGTGGTCGCCGCCGCCCGCGAGGTGCAGCTCAAGGTCCCGCTGGTGGTCCGGCTCGAGGGCACGAACGTGGAGCTGGGGAAGGAGATCCTCCGCAAGTCGGGGCTGGCCATCATCCCCGCGGACAACCTCCGCCAGGCGGCGGAGAAGGCCGTGGCCGCGGCCCGGGGGGAGAAGGTGTCATGAGCATCCTCGTCGACGAGAACACGCGGGTGCTGATGCAGGGCATCACCGGGTCGGCCGGCTCGTTCCACGCCGGGCAGATGCTCGACTACGGCACGAAGCTGGTGGCCGGGGTGACGCCGGGAAAGGGCGGGACCGAGTTCCAGGACCGCGTCCCGATCTTCAACACCGTGGCCGACGCCGTGAAGCAGACCGGGGCCAACGTCAGCGTCATCTTCGTGCCCCCGCCGTTCGCCGGGGACGCCATCCTCGAGGCGGCCGATGCCGGGGTCCCGCTGGTCATCGTCATCACCGAGGGCATCCCGGTGCTGGACATGGTGAAGGTGAAGCGGGCGCTCCAGGGCCGGCCGGTGCGCCTGGTGGGCCCCAACTGCCCGGGAGTCATCACCCCGGGAGCCAAGTGCAAGATCGGCATCATGCCCGGCCACATCCACAAGCCGGGGCGCATCGGTGTCGTCTCCCGCTCGGGGACGCTGACCTACGAGGCGGTCTTCCAGCTCACCCAGCTCGGGCTCGGCCAGTCGACGGCGGTGGGCATCGGCGGAGACCCGGTGAACGGGACCGACTTCGTGGACTGCCTCCGTCTGTTCAACGCCGACCCGGAGACCGACGCCGTCATCATGATCGGCGAGATCGGCGGCAGCGCCGAGGAGACGGCCGCGCAGTACATCGCCCGGGAGTTCAAGAAGCCCATCGCCGGGTTCATCGCCGGCGTCTCGGCCCCGCCCGGAAAGCGGATGGGACACGCCGGGGCGATCATCGCCGGGGGGAAGGGAACCGCGGCGGAGAAGATCAAGGCGATGGAGGCGGCGGGCGTGCTGATGGCGCCTTCCCCCGCCGAGCTCGGCACCACCCTGCAGGCCGCGGTGAAGCGCGGTCGCACTCGCTAGACACGAAGGAACGGAACGGACATGGCAACCGAGCGCACCCTCTCCATCATCAAGCCCGACGGACTGGAGAAGGGGATCATCGGGAAGATCGTCGCCCGCTTCGAGGAGAAGGGCCTCAAGCCGGTGGCGATGCGGATGCAGCACCTCTCCCAGCGAGAGGCGGAGGGCTTCTACGCGGTCCACAAGGCGCGGCCCTTCTTCCGGGACCTGGTGACCTTCATGACCTCGGGGCCGGTCGTGCTGATGGTGCTCGAGGGCGAGAACGCCATCGCGAGGAACCGCGAGGTGATGGGAGCCACCAACCCGGCCAACGCCGCGCCGGGGACCATCCGGAAGGACTTCGCCACCGACGTGGAGAAGAACACCGTCCACGGCTCGGACAGCCCGGAGAACGCGAAGATCGAGATCGCCTACTTCTTCCGGGAGACGGAAGTCACGCCGTACTCGTCCAAGCGCTGAGCGCGGCACCGCTGTCAAGGCTGCTTGACATGGCTCCCGGGTGCCACGCCGGAGCGCTCCCCGGGCTACCCGGCCTCGAGGCCCAGCCCGAACGTGTCGCGGAGCCCACAGGCTCCGTCGACGGTGATCCGGAGCGCCCGCGTCCCGGGCTTCCTCCGCGCCCAGCCGAGCTCCAGCAGCCCCTTGGTGAGCCCGACCCCCAGCGGGCCGGCGAGGTGATCCCGGCGCTCGGTCCAGTCGAGGCAGGCGCGCCCCTCGAGCAGTCCGTCGTCCTCGAGCAGCCCGACCGAGACGCCGGTCCGCCGCCCGGCCGGCGTGAGGAGGTAGCGGGTGCCCTCGCGGCGCACCATCCGGCGCTCGAGGAGCGCATCGACCAGCGACACGCCCAGCTCCCCCGCGAGGTGCCGGTAGCAGGTTCGCGCGCGCCGGAAGGCCACATCGCCGGGGTCCACGCTGGCTGGCCGGACTGGCCGGGTGGTCAGGAGAGACAGGCTCTCGAAGGCCCGGGCCACCGCGTCGCTCGCCAGCCGGTGGTAGCGGTGGCGGCCGTGCTGCTCGACCCGGAGCAGCCCACCCCGGGCGAGCCTCGAGAGGTGCTCGCTCCCGGTGGACGCGGAGACGCCGGCGATGCGGGCCAGCTCGGTCGCCGGACGCGCCTGGCCGTCCATCAGCGCCGAGACGATCGACACGCGCGCCGGCTCCGACAGGAGTGCGG